>Ga0302326_10011685_pt1 | contig 18870 bp, 17 predicted proteins | sample Palsa_T0_3_FD_202264 | JGI IMG/M metagenome (GOLD analysis project Ga0302326, IMG submission 202264) | Peat permafrost microbial communities from Stordalen Mire near Abisko, Sweden - Palsa_T0_3 | ecosystem: Environmental > Terrestrial > Soil > Palsa > Peat permafrost | place: Sweden: Abisko...
TTGGGTAACCTATCAGCGATCTTTTCCGCGCTATCCTTGGTTCGTGCGTCGAAACAGACCCAATTCGCTCTAAAAGAAACATGCACGGCACAATCCAGCAGGAAATCCAGTTGCCGATAATTACCCCCTATTGGCGCATAATCAAGATCAATGCTTCGCCCAGCCTGCCTGCGCTGCAGTGTCGGAGATGCACCCGGTCTAATCTGTCGGAGATCCGCCCGGTCCGTACCGTAATTAAATACCCCCCCCACCCCTTATTCTCCCTTTGTTCGCCTTTCAGCAATCAAGGCCATATTTTCAGTTCATGCGATCGCCCTGGCAAGAACAGAACGGACGCGACACAACCCGGCGGCAAAGCTACACTGGTTCCCAATAACTTCCGGGCGTGTGATCGAACCGCATAGCGCCAGAACCGGCGGAATGTACTGACCATGACGGATCAGGATCCATCGCAGAAAACCATCTCGATCGTTACGCCCTGCTACAACGAGCAGGACAACGTCCGCAACCTATACAACCAGGTTCGCGAAGTAATGCTCGGCGTCGGCAAATACCGCTATGAGCACATCTTCATCGACAACAGCTCCAAAGACGCGACTGTAGTCATCCTGCGGGAGATCGCAGCGGAAGATCCAAACGTCAAAATCATCGTCAACAGCCGCAACTTCGGCCACATCCGCTCGCCAATCCACGCTCTTTTCCAGGCTCGCGGAGACGCCGTGATCGGCATCGTGGCCGATTTACAAGACCCTCCGCCGATGATCGCCGACCTCATCCGCGAGTGGGAGAAAGGCGCTTACTGCGTGCTCGGAATCAAGCGCACCAGCGAAGAGGCCTCGCTCATGTTCTGGCTGCGCAAGCAGTACTACAGGCTGGCGGATCGCCTGTCGTCGATCGAGACCATCCAGAACTATTGCGGCTACGGCCTCTACGATCGCAAGGTCGTCGAGCTGGTGCGTTCCTTCGACGATCCGTATCCCTACTTCCGCGGCATGATCGCCGAGATCGGCCTGCCCACTGTCAAGCTGCTCTACGACCAGCCCGCGCGCAAGTTCGGCATCACCAAGAACAACTGGTACACGCTCTACGACATCGGCATGCTGGGGATCATCAACCATTCCAAGGTTCCGCTGCGCCTGGCTGCCCTGGCCGGGTTCATCGGAGCCGGCATTTCGTTCCTCGTAGCCCTGACCTACCTGATCCTCAAGCTGGTCTTCTGGTCCACCTTCGTCTTCGGCCTGGCGCCGATGCTCATCGGCATCTTTTTCGCATCGTCCCTGCAACTGCTCTTCCTGGGAGTGCTAGGCGAGTACGTCGGAGCCATCTATACCCAGGTCCAGAAGCGTCCCTACGCGGTAGAGCTCGATCGCGTCAATTTCGAACACCCGCCTTCGTTTCCTAAATCCGATGGCTAACAGGAACAAACCACGGTTTGCAGGTAGGTCTTCGAGGTAGCTGAACCAGCCGTAAAAATGACCCAGACCCCGGCCCGAAGCACGGCATCCGCGACAGGATTGCGAACCGGCAGATCCATAGCCATCAGTGGCGCATTGTGCATGATGTGATCGGAGATCGTGAGTCCACAGGCCTCCAGCAGCGTGCGAAGCGACTTGGGCGTGAAGTGGTGAAGATGATGGCGCGAGTAGAGGCGGTTGAAGGCCAGCGGAATGCCCATCGAGCGGCCGGCGCGGCCCAGGCCATAGAGAATGCTCGCCTCGTTCGGCGTATTGACGATCGTGAAACCGTCCGGCTTCGTAAGCTCCGCCATGCGGCCGGCAAACGCGACGCAGTCCGCCACATGCTCGATCACCGAAAGCGAAACCACAACATCGAACCGTTCGCCAAGGTCCAGCGTGAGGACGTCGCCTTGCGCAAAGCGGATCGCATCGTGCTCATTGGGCGCGAAATCGATCCCGGTCAGCCGCGCATCTGGCCGCGTTTTGTGAACATGGCGCAGAAAGTCGCCACGCCCGCAGCCCACGTCGAGCACCGATCCTCCCTGCGGAATGAAAGAGGCAACGCGGTCGAAAAGCCGCGTGTTCGGATGCTCGAACCAGCGGCGGTGAGTATCGTCGAAGTACTCCGCGCCGTACTCCTCCTGCTTGGGCATCGAGGCCACATCGCTGAAGGCGTGGGTGCAGGAATTGCAGCGGTAAATGTCCGCATCGGGATGCTTTGCCAACAAGTGTGCGGCGGATTGACAGATGGGACAATGGAGTGGCATACGATGAGTCCCTTATACCAGATTGCGCACTGCTCAACCGATGTGCCGGATTGAACACAGTACAGGCGAAAATGCACTAGACTCAAAGCACTGGAACGAAAGGCCTGCCAGTCCCCGCATGCACGACGTCGACGACAAATTCAAGAGCCGCGTAAGCTTCATGCTTGTCGCCATCACCGTCCTGGCGCTGACCATCGGCCTGGTCTGGATGGGCCGTGTTATTTTCCTGTTGCTCTTCGCCTCGATCATCGGCGCGATCCTGTTCACCACCGCTTCGGACTGGCTGCATACCCGGCTCAAGATCAAGCAGGGTCACGCGCTGGCGCTCTTCCTCCTGGCCTCTTTCGGGGTGGTTGCGCTGGTGGTGTGGATGCTGGGCCCCAATGTCGTCGACCAGTTCGCCGACCTGGAGGTTCAGCTCCCGCTGGCCGCGCATTCTCTGCTCAAGCAGATTCAGAGCCACCAGTGGGGAATTTGGCTGCTGCGGCAATCGCCCGGCTCTTCGCAACTCTCCGACGGATTCAGCTTCGCCATTACGCGCATTGGCGGCATCGTCGTAAGTTCAGCCACCATTCTTGCCGGACTGGTCATTGTCTTCAGCCTCAGCGTCTACTTTTCCGCCGAGCCGGGCATGTACTACAACGGCCTGAGGCGCGTGGTGCCGGAAGAGCATCGCGAGAAGCTCGATGCCTGCGCGGCCAGCATGGCGCAGATCCTGCGCTGGTGGGTGCTGACCAAGCTGCTTTCCATGACCATGGTCGGCGTGCTCATCAGCATCGGCCTGGCCATCGTAGGCGTGCCGCTGGCGGGCACGCTGGGCATCATCGCCGCGCTCATGACCTTCATCCCCAACGTCGGCCCGCTCATATCTGTCATTCCCGCGGCTCTGCTGGCGCTCGCCATCAGCCCGACCGAAGGATTGCTGACGTTGCTGGTCTTCGCCATCGTCTTCACGCTTGAGGGGTACGTCGTCACGCCGCTGCTGGAGCGCAACATCGTGCGCCTTCCGCCGGCGCTCACGCTCACCATGCAGTTGCTGCTGGCCGTAGTCGCCGGGCCGGTCGGCGTGGCGCTGGCTGCTCCCGTGGCCGCCGCCATCCTGGGCGCGCTCTCCGTTCTGCTCCCAAAAGCTCCAGAAGTCGCCATGCCAACGGCTCGCAATCCACGCAAGCCCGCGTAACCACTCAGCGCGCCGACATAGAAATTTCCCTCAATGGTCAGCCGCGCGCAGCCCATATACGCTCACCGTGCATGAGGCGCAGGGTTGCTCCGGCAGGCGATGGAGAGCCGATACCTCAGCATCGATCTTCCGCGCCTCTTCTTTACGGTCGAGCGCCAGCAGGCAATCGCGATCCTGAGACATGGCAAAGATCACCCTGGGGTCACCCGATGCCAACTCTCGATTGAATATTGCCACCGCCCGTCGCGCGGAACCCTCCGCCTCCAACGCAGCGCCGTTCTCCAACTGCGCTGCACTCAGCGCCATCAGGGCTGCGCCCACCGGCATCGAGTTCTCAGCAAAGGCGCTTCGGCTCAGCGCGAAGGCCTGCTGCGCATCGCTCAGGCACTCAGCGCGCCGGCGCAGACGGCATTTCGCGTAGGTACGAACGAGAAGAGCGGAAAGAAACTCTCCCTTGTTCGCGTTCGCTGTCCCGGACATCTGGCAGTACGCTTGATCCGCTCCCCGGAATGCCTCTTTGTACTTTTTCGAAATCAGGTCGAGCTCGGCCAAATGGCTCTGGCTTAGCGCCAGTTGCAGCGGGTCGCCCAGCTTCTCGCGCAGCGCCAAAGCCTTGCGCCGGCAATTCAGCGCCTCGGGTAAGCGTCCGTAAACCCGATACAGAGCACCCAGTTCATCGAGCGCCTGGGCATACAAATCCATGTCTCCCGGCTCCCTGCTGAAAGATTCCACGGCGCGATTGAATGCGTTTTCAGCATTGCCAAACTCTCCAGCCAGGGAGTAGTCGTTTCCCAGCCGGGACCACTGATAGCCCACTTCGCGATTGGACGTATGGGCATTCTCCTTTGCCTCGAGCGCAGCCAGCCGTTCTTCAATCCGCTGTTGCAAGGCCGGCTTGATGGTTTCTGGCTTACTCTGCCCACTCTGTTGCTGCGCATCGGATTGGCTGACTATGGCGGCGAACAGAAGCAGGCAGGCGAGCGGAAAGGTTAAGCGGTGGAGGGCAAAAATACGAGGACCAAGAAGCGACGTCATGGATGCACCTCGGGAAATGCGAGTTGATCGTGCGCATGATGCTGCTCAACCAGCGGTGTCGCTCCGTCCACGCCGGGCCGGGCTCCACGCAAGATTAAATGTTACCAATCGTAACGTTACAATTGGTAATGCTACTGACGTTAACACATAAAAGGGAGAGCGGGCGTGAAGTTTTTGTCAGAAATATATGGGAATGTCCCATGCGGGACCGCCGTGGGCAGACGGAGCTGGAAAGAATTTATGTTGGATGGCTTCTTCTAGAGCAAAACCACGATAACCGTGCCCCGAAAAGCTTTGTTCAGGGTATTGATTTCTTACGAAAATCAATACTTTGCGAATTCGGCCTTGGGTACATCGATCGTGATTTTGCTATAGCTTTGCTCTATTTATCGCGGGCTACGACAAAATCCGGCACCCAAAGCAGGGCGCGCTTGAATTCGGAGTCTTCAATCGGCGCCAGCGCCTCGCGAGCCTGTTCGGCGTAGCGGTCGGCAGCGGCCATCGCGTACTCGACCGAGCCGTTCCGATGCAGAATCTCCTGTACCTGCTCGCGCGTGGAGCGAAGAAAGCCCACGTCCTCAAGCACGCGATGGATGACTTCGCGATCGGCAGCCGTGCCGTGCTCCAGCGAATGAATCACCGGCAGCGTAGTCTTGCCCTCGCGAAGATCGCTGGCTACGGGCTTGCCCAGAACTTCCTCATTCGCCGTCAGATCCAGCACATCGTCCACAATCTGGAAGGCGAGGCCAACCGCACGCCCATAGCTGGCCAGAGCCTCTTCCTGCTCGGGACTGGCGTCCGCCAGCGTCGCGCCCAGCTGCATCGAGACCGAAAACAGGCAGGCCGTCTTGCGGAAGATCAGGTCGTAATACTCGCCCTCGGAGACGGCGCGGCCCAGCTTCTGGATCTGCAAGAGCTCGCCCTCGACCATCTGTTGCGTCAGGCTGATCAGCAAGTCGAGCACCTTGAAGTTGCGCTCTTCGAGAGCGATGTGGAAGGCCTGCATGTAGAGCCAGTCGCCGGCCAGCACGCATTTCTCGTTGCCCCAGGTTGTATTGGCCGAGGGCCGTCCGCGGCGCATATCGGCGCCGTCGATAATGTCGTCATGCACCAGGGTCGCGGTATGCACCAGCTCCACCACCGCGCCCAGGCGAATCATCCCCGAGCCGTCGTAGCCCAGGCAGCGCGCGGCCAGCAGCAGCAGCGAGGGGCGAATGCGCTTGCCGCCCCCTTCGCGCAGGTATTCGGCAATCTCCGTGATCGTGCTTACGCTGGAAACGGCGTCGCGCCCCAGCTCCCGTTCAATGGCCGTGAGGTCATCGCGGAGCAGATCGAAGACTTCCCGTGCCGTCGCTATCGCCAATGTGCTCAAGGTCTAGGAGTTCCTGCGCTTTCCTCTTGCTTGTGAGTCTGAATCGGATGCCCCGATTCCAGTATCCGCCCTTTGGATGTTTTCGCGGCCAAAGAAGTGCCGTTCAATTCGTCCGGTAGTTGGTGAATTGTAAATCCACGCCCAAATCTTTACCCCGCAAAAGCGCAATCACCGACTGCAGGCTGTCGCGATCCTTGCCGGTCACCCGCACCGAATCGCCCTGGATCGCAGCCTGCACCTTGAGCTTGGAATCCTTGACGATGCGGACAATGTCCTTGGCCTTTTCGATGGGCACGCCCTGCTGCAAAGTAATCTTCTGCCGGACGCTCTTGCCCATCGCCTCCTCCAGCTTGCCGTAGCTCAGGTTTTTGAGCGAGACGCCGCGCTTCACCAGCTTCTGGCCAAGAATCTCCTTGACCGCTTCCAGTTTGTACTCGTCCGCGGAGGCGAGCTGGATGGCGTCATTGCCTTCGAGATTGACCTCGGACTTCGAGTCCTTGAGATCGAAGCGCGCCTTGATCTCCTTGAGCGCCTGGTCGATCGCGTTGCGCACTTCCTGGATGTCTACCTTGCTGACGATATCGAATGAATTGTCCTGCGCCATTGCTTTTCCTCTTCCATAATCTCGACCGAAGGATCAAGAGAGGCGGAGCCTCCAAATTCAAGTTTCACACGTCCGGGGTCAGTCGAAACAGCCGTTCGAAGTTTTTCGTGGTGATCGATGCCATTTCTTGGGCTGTGAGCCCTTTTAGATCGGCCAGCGTCTTGGCGGTATGGGCAACCCAACCCGGCTCATTGCGCTGCCCACGATTGGGCATGGGAGCCAGAAATGGAGCATCCGTCTCCACCAGCAGCCGGTCCAAAGGCACTCGCACAGCCACATCGCGCAGCGGCTGAGCCTTGGGGTAGGTAAGATTCCCGGCAAAGCTGATCAGAAATCCCATCTCCATCGCCCGCCCGGCATGTTCCCAATCGCCGGAAAAGCAATGCAGAATCCCGCCAATCCCCGTCGGTCCCCAATGTTCGGCCAGCAAATCGAGAGCATCCTCCCAGCAGGCATTGTCCCCATCTTTAGGCCGGCAATGAATCAAGATCGGCCGCCTGCGAGCCGCTGCAATCTCCATCTGCCGAATGAAAACCCGCTTCTGCGTCTCATGCGGCGACCCTTGATGGTAGTAATCGAGGCCAATCTCCCCGCAAGCAATCACCTCCGGCTCCGCCAACAGCCCATCCAGCTTAGCCAGCGCGGCCTCATCCGCCTCATGCGTGTTGTGCGGATAAATCCCCGCGCTGGCATAAAGCTTTGGCATTTCCTGTTCCCTGTTCCCTGGTCCCTGGTCCCTGTACTTCCGGCAAATCTCCAGCGCGCACTGCATCTCGGCGGGCCCCTCGCCAATGCCAATCGTCAGAATCGCGCCAACGCCGGCAGTCCAAGCGCGTTGCAACACCGCGGCGAGTTCGCCTTCATACCGCTCACTATCCAGATGCGCATGGGAATCTATAAGCAAATGTCTATCTCTTTCATTCTGAGAAACCATGGTGTCTCAGGGGTGAAGCACCCTGAGGTCAAGATGCTGTTCAAACGCGTCGAAGTCCCGGTCGTTGTGCAGCAAAATGTGCTTTTCTTCAATGCAAAACGTAGCAATGATGCAGTCAATCGTGCTCCGAACTGTTATCCCAAGCGTTCGTAGTTGCCGATAATTGCGTGCCGCAGCAATCGCTAACCTCTTATTTGGAATTTCCGCTACTTCGAAACGAGAGAGTGTCCTCAATATTTTCTCAGCCTGCGCTTCATAGCGAATCCCCTGCATCACCTCCGACAAGGCCAGACTCGTGATTCCAATGCGCTGCTGATCGATCCGCAGATCCAACCAAATTGTTTGGGGACTACCTCTGTTGGCAAGGAAATCGATGATCACAGAAGAATCAACGTTAACCATGAGTACCCGTCAGCGTGCGGCTTGGTACTAGCTCTTCATCTGCTTCGACTGGGGTTGATTCGGGGGCCTTCGTCACCTTTGGCCTCGAAATTCCGCGGCGTGCCATTTCTTCCGCCCATCCGGGGTCCAGAGGATCGGGCGCGAACCAATCATCGTCAGGGCCACACCAGGTCATCGTCCCGCGAAGTTCCCTGATAGCTCCCTGGCCCTTGATATCAACGAACAACCGCAACGCCTCTTCCACTACCGCCTTCTTCGAAGGCGCATTCGAGGCCGTCATCGCCTGCCGCATCAACTCATCGTCAATGTCGATATTCGTCCGCATCGTATCTCTCCCGATGTGTAAGAATCTCACGATTGATGTGTATAGCGCAACGGCCTCAGCTTCGTGGCAACCCCTTACTTCAGCCTAGCCCCCACCGGCACGTCCTCCAGAAATCCCGCCAGCACCGGCGCGCCCTGATCGCCAATTGAAGCCGCCAGCAGCATCCCGTTCGACTCCAAGCCCCTCATCTTCCGCGGAGCCAGATTGGCCACGATCACCACCTTGCGCCCGATCAGCTTCTCCGGCTCATAATATTGCGCGATTCCGGCCAGGATCTGCCGCTTCTCATACCCAAGGTCGACCTCCAGCCGCAGCAGCTTGTCCGCCTTGGGAATCCGCTCAGCCACAAGAATCTGGGCCACGCGCAGCTCCACCTTGGCAAAATCCTCAATCCCAATCTGCGCAATCCCCGGCACCGCTTCCGTAGCGGGCGCAGATTCAGATGCTGCCGAGGACGCCACCGGCACCTCAGGCTCAGCAGCCGGAGTCAGCGTCTCAGCCGGATTCGGCTCAACCTTGATAGCCGAAGACGGAGCCGTCCCCTCGCAGATCACCGGCGACCCACTCAGTTCCGAACGGCCCTCATCCGAACCACCGGCCGAACCCACGACGCTCAAATTATTCTCATTCTCAAGATTCTGCATACGCTCGATCGCATCCTTTTCCGCCCGCGGGAAGAGCGGCGCAGGCTCGCCAAATTTGGTGCCCGGCTCTAAACCGCCCCACGCCAGTCTCTTCAATTGGCCCAGTTTTGCGGCCTGTTCGATATCGCCCAACCCAAGCTGCTGCCATACTTTACCAGTCGACTCCGGAAGAATCGGATAAACCAGAGCCGTGATGATCCGGATCGCCTCAGCCGCGACGGCAAGCACCCGCGCCTGGGTCCGCGCATGATCTTCCTCGCTCACCTCGGCCGGCTTTTTCCACGGCGCCGAGGCAGTCAGATAGCCATCGACAGCCGCCACCAGCGCCCAAAGCGACTCCAGCGCCCGCGAAAAATCCATCGCGTCAAACTGCCCGTGGAACTCGGCAATGGTGAGCGCAGCATCGTTCTGAACCGAGGTTTCCGCCGTCCCCAAAGGCCCAGCCTCGGGCCCAATCTCAGGTAATGCCCCGCCAAAGTACCGGTGCACCATGTTCACCACCCGGCTCACCAGGTTGCCGTACCCGTTAGCCAGATCGGCGTTGTACCGCTGCACCAGCGCCTCAAAGGTAAAGTTGCCATCGTGCCCAAAGCTGATCTCGCGCAGCAGGAAGTAGCGCAGCGCATCCGCGCCCAGCACCTCCAGCACCGTCTCCGCCCGCACAATGTTGCCAATCGACTTCGACATCTTCATCTTGTCGAAGAGCAGCCATCCATTGGCAATCACCGACTTCGGCAGCGGCAGCCCGGCAGCCATCAAAAACGCCGGCCAGTACACGCAATGGAAGCGAATGATCTCCTTGCCCACCAGATGCACATTCGCCGGCCAGAAGCGCCGCAGGCGCTCTTGATCCTCTGGGTCATCCGAGCCGTAGCCCAGCGCGCTGATGTAGTTGACCAGCGCGTCGAACCAGACATAGATCACATGCCTCTCGTCGCCCGGCACCGGCACGCCCCAGGAGACCGAGGTCCGGCTCACCGACACATCTTTCAGCGCGCCGCGGACAAACGAAACCACCTCATTGCGCCGCGCCTCCGGCTGAATAAACTCCGGATGCGCCTCGTAGTGCTCCAGCAGCCTGCGCTCAAAGGCCGACAGCTTGAAGAAATAATTCTCCTCGCTGATCGTCTCCGTAATTCGCCCGCAATCCGGGCACGGCGCGCCCGGAGCCACCTCCACAAAAGCCTCATCCGAGACGCAATATTGCCCCGTATACGACCCCTTGTAGATGAATCCCTTCTCGCGCAGATCGGCGAAAAGCTTCTGCACCCCGCGCTTGTGCCGGTCCTCGGTCGTACGAATGTAGTCGTCGTAAGTCAGGCCCATCCGGTCCCACAGCCCGCGAAATTCAGCCGAAACCGCAGTCGCAAACTCCGCCGGAGTCTTCCCCGCCTTGGCCGCCGACCGCTCGATCTTCTGCCCATGCTCGTCCGTCCCGGTCAGGAACCACGTCGCAATCCCCTGGCTGCGCTTGCGCCGCGCAATGGCATCGCAGACGATCGTCGAGTAGGCATGGCCCAGGTGCGGCCGCGCATTCACGTAGTAGATCGGCGTAGTGATGTAAAACGTGCCGTTGGAATTGTCGGGCTTATCGGGCATAGAAGGATTAGGCAAGCTTTCCGGAGAGTGGCGAATATCCTCCGCCAATGCACTCAAGTCACATCTTAAATGATGACTGTCAATACACTTCATGCGACATCCGTAAACGGCCGCCCTGCTAAACTTGCAGAGAAAACAAGGGATTTCCAGAGGTTTGCGCCCGTGTATCTCGAACTGCAACAACGCCTGCTAGCGCGGGTCCGCGAAGTCATCCAGTCCAAATACGATATCGAGCTTGGCCCCATCGCAATCGAGCAGCCGCCCGACCTAAAGCTCGGTGAGTTCGCGTTGCCGGTAGCCTTCGAACTCGCACGCAAGCTCCGCAAAGCCCCCAAGATCATCGCGACAGAGCTCGCCGCATCACTCAGCGAAAACGCTGAAGACCTGGCCTTCGCCAGCTTCGAAGCCGCAGGCGCAGGCTATCTCAATGTCCGCCTCAATCGAGCCTTCTCCGCTGCCCAGATCTGCGGTCAAGGTTCGCCGTCCGCGCAGGACTCCGCGAAGGACCACGTCCTCGTCGAGCACACCAGCATCAACCCCAACAAAGCCGCCCACGTCGGCCACCTGCGCAACGCCATTCTCGGCGACACCTTCGTCCGCATCCTGCGCGCCAACGGCCAAAAAGTCGACGTACAGAACTACATCGACAACACCGGCGTTCAGGTCGCCGACGTCGTCGTCGGCTTCCTTCATCTCGAAGGCAAATCCCTCGCCCAGATCCGCGAGACCATCGCGCACTCCTCAACGGATCCCGCTACCCGCGAAAAACGCTTCGATTACCTATGCTGGGACGTCTACGCGCGGGTCTCGCAGTGGTACGACTCCGGCAGCGAAGAAGAAAATAAACAGCGCAAAGCCCTGCGTTATGCGACCTTACATGAGATCGAAGCGGGCGGCAACGATACTGCGGAGATTGCCGAGCTGATCTCGACCGCTGTCCTGCGCATGCACCTGGAGACCATGCTGCGCCTCGACATCACCTACGATTTCCTTCCTCGCGAGAGCGAAATCCTGCACCTCAAATTCTGGGATCTGGCCTTCGAACAGTTGAAGGCGACCGGCGTCCTCTACTTCGAGACCGAAGGCAAAAACAAAGGCTGCTGGGTCATGACACGGCCCGACGCAAAAGCGACTGAAGAGGGCGAGACCGACGAAGACGCAAAAGTCATCGTCCGCTCCAACGGCACCGTCACCTACGTCGGCAAAGACATCGCCTACCACCTCTGGAAATTCGGCCTGCTAGGCCGCGACTTCGCCTATCGTCCTTTCTTTGCCTATCCACACCACATCTGTTGGATTTCGACCGTAGACGGCGTCGAGCCGCACCCCCACTTCGGCGGCGCGCAGGCCATCTACAACGTCATCGACTCGCGCCAGTCCGACCCGCAGGCCAACGTCATCCAGGCTTTGCGCGGCATGGGCCACACGGCTGAAGCTGACAGGTACACCCACTTCAGCTATGAGATGGTCGCCCTCACCCCGCGCTGCGCCGCTGAGCTGGGCTACACCGTCGCCGAAGAAGACCTCGGCCGCCCCTACATCGAAGTCAGCGGTCGCAAGGGCTTCGGCGTCAAAGCCGACGACCTCATCGACAAGCTCATCGCCGCGACGCGCAAAGAAACCGACGCCCGCCAGCCCGACCGCCCCGAAGCCGAGCGCCAGCAAATCGCCGAGCAAATTGCCATCGGCGCCTTGCGCTACTTCATGCTCAAGTTCACCCGCGGCACGGTCATCGCCTTCGACTTCAAAGATGCGCTCAGCTTCGAGGGCGAAACCGGTCCCTACGTTCAATACGCCATCGTCCGCATCCGCAACATCTTCCGCAAAGCGGAGATCGCGCCGGAAGCAGCACTGGCCGCCTTCGCCGCGCTCGACCCCTCCGCGCTGCCGCTTCTGAACGACGCCGACGAAATCTGGGCCATCTGGCTGCGCGCCGCCAAGCGCTCGCTCATGCTGGAGCAGTGCATCGCAACCTCCGAGCCAGCCTTCGTCGCCCGCCACGTCTTCCAGCTAGCCCAGGAGTTCAACAACTTCTACCACCGCCACCACATCCTCACGGAAGTTGATCCCGCGCGAAAAACGCTCTTGCTCGCCACAGCCGCCATCGCCCTGCGCGAGTTAGTCCTAGTCCTAAGCTGGCTGGGAATCGAATCGCCGGAAACAATGTAACCGGAAGCTATGTAAATTGATTCGATATTGGGTTTGCGGCAGTCCGGCAATCGAGGGTACGATTGGCTCATGCAGATGCGCGTTATTTTCGACGAAGTGCTGGACGAAGGGACGCTGGCTTTGCCGGAGGACATGCGGCTCCAGATGGGCCTCTCTGCCGGTGACCTCCTCGATGCCCATCTGGAAACGACAGAGGACGCTCAGCGCCTCGTGTTAACCCACTCCAAGCCACGCCAGCACGAGGGCCGCATCATTACCGACCCTTTGACTGGATGGCCGGTCCTGGATTTCGGGCCGGATGCGCCAGAACTGACCCATGAACAGGTGCGGGAAATGCTGGCGGACTTTCCGTGAGTTCACAGCCAGCCTCCAAGCCCAGTTATCTCCTGGATGTAAGCGTTCTTGTGGCCTTCGGCGTCCGTTCGCATACCCTGCATCAACGTGTGGCGGTGTGGCTGCAATCAGGTAATTTCTCATCCTTGCTTACCTGCTCCATTACCGAACTAGGGTTCATTCGAATCCTGGCACAAACCCCACACTATGCGTTCAACGTAGACCGCGCCCGCTTGGTCTTAACCCAGTTGAAGCAATCCGTTGGCCTGCCCATCGCGTTCATCGCCGACGACCGCGATCTATCCACTCTGCCCGCGTGAGTGAAGACCGGCAGGCAAACCACGGACGGCCACCTCCTGCAGTTAGCACTGGCACATGGCGCGGAACTGGCAACACTGGATCAGGGCATCCCAGGCGCATTTGCAATCCCATGATCCAGCCCTGAACCTGCTCGTCAGACACTTCTGCTCGCAATTGCCGCCACCGCCCTATATGCCTATTGAGAGGACCTTGGACGCATATACTTCCAGGGCCGATAGAGCGCAATGGCAAGCAGAAGAGGAAAGCAATAAAGTGCGATACGGACACCGACGAACGCTCCCAAAATGAGCGCAACCAGATATGCCTGTCCGAATGCAGACGGCACAAAACTCATCAAGTAGCCCGCGCGAGGGTTGGCTTTGGTGGTTCTGACGACGATGGCGTTGTAGACAAGAAGAAGCGCCACCAATCCTAGAAAAATCAGGATTGGCGCCTCATACATATCCCAAAACAGAAGGATTTCCTGCACCGACTTAACCTAACACGAAGGCAGCTCTATCGAAAAAAATCACCCGCCCGTTGCCGATAATTAACCTCGAAAAGCGCACAATAGAAATAAGGGAAATTCGCGTCGCCGCGCAGCCCTCGGCCCGATGCATCGAATTATCCGGAAACCCAGTTTGGCGAGTGCAATTAACGTTCCTTAAACTCGCTAAAAACGGCATTTAAAGTACCAAAAAATCGCGCATCTACTGTATTTTGTTATTGTTACGAACAAAACCGCGATACCCCTCCCCCTCCCTACGTATAAAATTTGGCTCTTATTCCAAATCGAGGCGGATTAGACGACAAAAATGTCGGGTTATCTCCCAAATGTCCTTGGCAAGCAGAATGAAGCTTTAGTTCTGACCATCCATCTCGCCCTGCTCATCGCGGTCCGTAATGCGAATCGCGGAGCGGATCGGCGCTGCGTAACGCTCAGGCATCAGGCACTTCTGCATACTGGCGTCGCAGACAATATGGGCGGTTTCGCCCTCGGCCAGCAACAACTGGCCCTCGCGCGCATTGGAGGCGCGAATGATGCGGTAAGCGAACTTGAGCAGCGAGCCGCGCAGCAGGATCGGCCCCGCCTCGATCAGGATCACATCGTCGTAGCGCGCCGGAGCCTTATAGCGGCAGGTGGCTTCCATCACCGGCAGAATGCAGCCGTCTTCGACTTCCATCTGCTTGTAGTCGAAGCCCAGCGAGCGCATGAACTCCACTCGCCCAACCTCGAACCACACCAGGTAATTGGCGTAATAAACCACGCCCATCTGATCTGTTTCCGCATAACGCACTCGTAGCTCGGTAACGATGGACATGAGGCAACTTTCTTGTGGTTTACGGCCTGGTTTGAGCGAAGATGGGCAGCTTGGAGATGTCGTTGAAGATGATGTAGGCCGCGAAGACGATGATCAGCACAAACGCGACCTGATAGACGCGTTCCTTGACCCGCACATCGATGTCGCGGCGGATCACGCTCTCGATCAGCAGGAAGAGAATCATGCCGCCGTCGAGGATCGGGAACGGCAGCAGGTTCAGGATGCCGAGGTTCAGGCTGATCGCGGTCATCACCTTGAACTTGGCTTCCCAGCCGGGAGTTTCGGCCGCCATGCCAGTTTCACGCGCAATGCCGATGGGCCCGGAGAGCGTATTGACCGACATGCGGTGGGTCAACACGCGCTGCAGCACTTCCAGAATCAGCAGAGAATTGGAGCGATTGAATTTGACAGATTCCTTGAACGCCTTGGGAAAGGCCATCTGTTCGACGCGGAAGGGCGGCAACGCGCCGTTGAAGCCGATCCGCCACGCCGGCGTGCCATTGCCGGTATCCCAAACGGGCTGCACGGTCTGCGTGGTGGTCTTTCCGGCGTGGTCCACCAACAGAGTCATCGGCGCGCCTTTGCGCGACTGCATGTAAGCAATGACCGACTCTGTTCCGTGAAAGAGATGTCCGTCGACCGACAGGATCTGGTCACCGGGCTCAATTCCAGCCTTGGCCGCCGGCATATTCGGTGAAATCGAACTCACTTTGACCGGATCTGCCTGAAAGACCGGGAGAAACCCAATGTCGGTAAGCGCAAAATCCTGATCCTTGGGAGAGGCAGCCAACTGTAAGGTCAGCGAAACCCGCTGGCCACCGCGCTCAACCACCAGCGGCACAGGAATACTGCTGCCATGGCTGATGCTTTGCAGTTCCAGAGCGGTGTGCTCGTAGACCTGCTCCCAGGTGGGATGCTCGATCGAATCGAAGCTGACGATATGGTCTCCCGGCTGTAAACCGGCGTTTGCCGCCGGAGTGCCGGGTAACACCCAGTCCAGCGCCACCGGTTGATCTTCATACAGCGGCACTTCGTTGTGCAGCATGTAGAAGCCGGTCATCAAGCCCAGCGCCAGCACGAAATTAGCGCAGGGGCCGGCGAGGCCGATGATAATCCGCTGCCAACGCGGGTGAGAGGTCAAGGCTCCGGGGTCGGCCTTTTGCGCGGCGATGGTGTCGTGGTCCGCGCCGTCCATCGACATGTTCTCGCCCGGCATGGACTCGCCGGTCATCTTCACGTAGCCGCCCAGCGGGGTTGCCGAGATGCAGTAGTCGGTGTCGCCGATCTTTACGCCAAAGAGGCGCGGCGGAAAGCCGATGGAAAACTGCTCGACACGGACGCCGCAGAGCTTGGCCGCGACAAAATGGCCAAACTCATGGACGAGAACCATGATGCCAAGAACGATGAGGACGGAGACGAGATCGACCAGAACAGTGTGCATAGATGCGCGCGCAAAACCTCAGAGCTTCAATGGGCAGCCAAAGCAGAGTATGACCTACACGCGACTAGCAGCCGAAGAAACAACTTCGCGAGCCCGTTCACGCGCCTGGGAATCGGCCTCCAACACCCCGGCAATTGTCTCCGGATGGCTGTCGGGAGTCCGTTCCAGCACCTCCTCTATTGTACGCGGGATACCGGAAAATGGTATTTTACGAGCCAGAAAAGCCTCCACGGCGATTTCGTCGGCTGCATTCAAGGCGATGCAGTGCGCACCGCCTTTTTCCGCCGCCTCGTAGGCCAGGCGGAGGCAGGGGAAGCGGACGAAATCCGGCTGTTCGAAGTCCAGGCGCGCAAGCTGCGCCAGGTCGAAGGTCAGCGACGACGCCGGGCGTTCGGGATATGCCAGCGCGTAAAGGATCGGCAGACGCATGTCGGTGACTGAAATTTGCGCCAGGATTGAGCCGTCGACATACTCCACCAGCGAATGCACCGTCGACTGCGGGTGAACCGTGACGCGAACCTGCGATGGCGGCAGATCGAAGAGCCGGCAGGCTTCGATGATCTCCAGGCCCTTGTTGAGCATAGTGGCGGAGTCGATAGTGATGCGCCGGCCCATGACCCAGGTCGGGTGTTTGAGCGCCTGCTCCGGGGTGATGCCGGCAAATTGTTCCAAAGGCAACTGGCGGAACGGGCCGCCGGAAGCCGTCAGCCACACCTGCTTGACTTCGGCCGCGGTGCCTACCCTCATGCACTGGTGAACAGCATTGTGCTCGGAGTCGATGGGCAATAGGGGAACATTCTTCGCGCGCGCAGCAGCAGTCAGGATCTCGCCGGCGGCGACCATGCACTCCTTGTTGGCCAATCCAACGGGCTTGCCAGCCAGGATTGCCGCATGAGTCGCTTCCAGTCCGGCCACGCCAACAATTGCCGAGACTACAAAGTCTACATCCGAGTGGGTTGCGCAGGCCACGCTGCCCGCCGTTCCCCAGAGCACCTCGATTCCGGCGATGCCCGCAGTCCTGAGCCGACTGACCAGCTCCGCCGCAAGCTCCTCCGTCGCCAGAGAAACGACGCGCGGGCGCCAGCGCTGCACCTGCTCAAAAGCAACTTCGAGATTGCGTCCGGCTACAAGCGTGGCAATGGAATATCGCTCCGGGTAGGATTCGACAATGGAAAGGGTGCTTTGGCCGATGGAGCCGGTAGAACCGAGAATGGCTAATCTTTTCAATCAGATACCGAGCCTGCAATTGCACTTAGAAGTGCTGGATAACCTGAGCGTACCACAGCACCGGAGCGGCCAGCAGCAGCGCGTCGATGCGGTCCAGAACCCCGCCATGCCCCGGCAGCAGCGTGCCGGAATCCTTGACCCCGGCAGATCGCTTCAGTGCCGACTCTGCCAAATCGCCGACTTGCGCGGCCAGATTCACCACCACAGCCAGCAGCAGCCAGTGACCCAATGTACCGGGAAATGCAAGCGTGAGAATATCGCGCCTGGCAAGTTGCGCTGCCAGATACATCAGTCCAACAGTCACCAGAACGCTGCCCGCCAAGGAACCGACAGCTCCCTCCCAGGTCTTGTTGGGGCTCAACTTCGGCGCAAGCTTGTGCTTACCCAGGGTGCGGCCCACGTACATGGCAAAGATGTCGCCTGCCCACACCGCACAGAGCAAAAAGGTCACCAGCGACTTGCCGTCTTCAGAACTGCGCAGCATGGGCAGCGCAATCAGCGTAAACCCGGTGTACATGAGGCAAAAGACCGAGTTTGCAGCAGCCTGCAAAGCCTCGGCAACCGGAACCGCAAAGGCATCGTAGACCAGCAGCGCCAACGAAAGCGCACCCAGCGTCGCCACCAGCTTGTCCGGCCATAAAAAACTGACCGCAAAGAGGATAGAGATTGCTGCTAGAACCGGAATCCGGGGCGGCTTGGACCCCGCGGCGTGAGCGATTCCCAGATACTCCCACGCAGCCAACAGGGAGACCGCGCCAACAGCCAGCGTGACCAGCCAATCCGGCCCCAGGAAAACCAATGCGATGACAAGCGGAATTAAAACCAGAGCTGTAAGTATTCTTTTCATGCAGGCTAGAGGATACATCAGCAGCCCAGGAGGGCTCGAAGCGCCTCCCGATCGAGTGGCTGCCGATTCTAACCGGTGACCGAACGGGCCTCTTCGGCCATCTCCTGCTCGCTAGCGTGGCCTTCGCGTTCGGCTTCGCCCAGGCCACCGTAGCGGCGTTCGCGGCGCTGGTAGGCGGCAATCGCTTCCAGCAGATGAATGCCGCGGAAATCGGGCCAGAAGCGCTCGGTGACAAAAATCTCGGTGTACGCGATCTGCCACAGCAGGTAATTCGAAATCCGCATCTCGCCGGAGGTGCGAATCAGCAGGTCGGGGTCCGGCATATGGGCCGTATAGAGATGGCGATGGATATCTTCTTCGGTGGCTCGATCCGGATTGAGCCCCTTCAGCTTCATCTCTGCCGAAAGCGCGCGAAAGGCGTCGACAATCTCCGAGCGGGCTCCGTAGTTGAGCGCCAGGGTCAGCGTCGTGCCTGTGTTATGCAAAGTCTCCTCGGCAGCCCACTGCATCCTGTCCTGCACGTCGGGCGGCAGCTCGTGGGTGCGCCCGATGTAGCGGATGCGGACGTTGTTGTCCATCATGCGCTGCAGGTTGCTCTCCAGGTAACTCCTGAGCAAACGCATCAGGAAGCTGACCTCGGCGCGCGGCCGGCGCAGATTGTTTTCGAGAGAAAAGGCGTACAGCGTCAGCCACGGCAGGCCGATTCGCGAGGCCGTTTCCGTCACCAGTTGGACGCTTTTAGCCCCTTGCTGGTGGCCCAGGAATCGCTTCAGCGATCGTGCCCCGGCCCAACGGCCGTTGCCGTCCATGATAATGGCCACATGCTCCGGGAGACGGGCAGGCGTCAGCTTCGCGTAGACAGCCCGTTCTTCGGGCGTCAGTTCATGACTCCGCGACGTGGCTGTCAGGTAC
>Ga0302326_10011686_pt1 | contig 18870 bp, 15 predicted proteins | sample Palsa_T0_3_FD_202264 | JGI IMG/M metagenome (GOLD analysis project Ga0302326, IMG submission 202264) | Peat permafrost microbial communities from Stordalen Mire near Abisko, Sweden - Palsa_T0_3 | ecosystem: Environmental > Terrestrial > Soil > Palsa > Peat permafrost | place: Sweden: Abisko...
ATAGAGCGCATTGCGGCTGCCTTCGCCGCTGTTGGTGACGTAGATGTCCGGCCAGCCATCGCGATCGAAGTCCACAATCGATACCGCCGCCCCCATGGATGCAACCTGTGGCATGATGTGCCGTAGCTTCGCATCGAAGTTTGCAGAGGTGTGCATGAAGTCGATGCCGGCAGCCTTGGCGGACTCCTGAAAGCGAAAGCCATAACGGGCCAGCGCAGTGGATGGATCGACTGCCACAGCCGCCTTGCTGCGCGCTTCCATGCGTTTGTACACCAGCGGGAAAGCCAGTTGAGCGGCAAGAAAGGCTATTAATCCGATCTGGCGAAGAGCGTTGCGTTGCATGCGAAGTCCCGGCGTGGTGCGGGTACTTCTGCAGCAACGCCAGGATGCGCTCCTGATTCTTAACGATGGTCTCCAATGTGACCTGGTTGTGTTTAATGATCTCCTGATTAGCCAGGATCTTCGCCTGGTTCTCGACGATCAGTTTTTGGTTGGCAATCACGTCTGTATCCGACATCCGGACCTCCCTCTCCTGCTTAGGTGAGCATACCCAGGCCGTTTTCCACAATACTCTAATTCTATTAGGGACTGAGGCCGGGGGTGGGGTGAACTTCCCGCTTTCTCTTCCGCGCTAGCGCCCGAAACCACAGGAATGCAACGGCGGCGAAAGGCGAGGTGTACCACAAAAGGTCCCACCGTCCGAACCCGGGAGGCGTGACTTCCACCGTGGCGGTTGATTCTCCGTGACCCGCGGAGCTGTCTAGCAGCAGATGCACGCGCCAAAGCTCCTGCGCGTCGAACGGCACCTCGACATAGTATTGGACCTGTCCGCGCATTTTGTCGAGCCGCGCCGCGTAGAGCTTTTCCGGGAGCCGGCGGCTCACCGGCTGCACGCCGATTTCGAACTTCAGATCCTTCGGGATGGCGCCGCCCGGGGGAGCGTCCACCATGATCCAGAAAGTCCCGGTGCCGACATCGGGATGGGTCCAGAGGGAGATGACGCAAGGTCCCACGCGCCGGTCCGTGATGATCGGAAAAGGCGGACCGTTATGCGCGGCAGCCGGAATGGTCATAGCCAGGAGCAGCCAGGGTCCGGCGAGGTGATGGCGTCTCCGCATCACTATCCCATAAACGTGGCGCGCATCTCCATGGGCTGAAGAATCAGCCAAACCCCCGCGGCCCAAAGTGCGAGGCAGATAGCCGCCCATGGTATGAACGCGCGCACCGGGTGGGCGCCGGCCTCGGCTTCATCCTGCGCCAGCCGATGTGTCACCAGCAACGATCCCGCCAGGCCCAGCACCAGGAATCCCAGCTCCAGGGGCTGTACAAAGCGCGTGGGTACGCCCGTCAAGGTCCAGAGCGGCTCACCTAGGAAAGGCCTGCCCAGGCCGGCCACGGCGTTCTGCGTCACGGGGATCAGCGTCAACATCCCCGTCAGGAAATGGAAACTGTAATGCGCCAACCACATGCCGAAGCCCAGCGGAACCAGCCCATAAGCGTAGCGCACGATCAAGGGCAGCGTGGCCCGCCGGCTGCCCGCCCAAACTCGCGTGAGCCACGCCGCGAGGCCGAGCATGAGCACGGGTTCCACAATGAGCGAGAACACGAAGATCAGGCCCAGCACGGGAGCTTCGTGGCTCACGTGCATCACGCGCCCCAGCCAGCTCTCCAATGCGTAGACCGGACTCACCATGCCGAACGCGTTCAACAGCGAGCCAAAAGTGAATACCAGGGCCAGCGCCGCGATGTCCTTGCGCCGCGAAAAAAATCCGATTCCGGAACGCCGGGGATCGGTCAGCAGCTCACTCGCGGGAGGCCGGCTCAGGATGCCTACATTGTCGTGCGGGCAGGCTTGGACGCATTCCAGACAGAATGTGCAATCCATGTTGCCCACCTTGCTGGGCTGAAACAGGGCCAGTTCGCAACCGCGTTGGATCGTCACCAGCCCCGATTCGTCGCGCCGGCCGCGGATGCAGTCTTTCGTCTGGCAGGGAACGCACACGCCCTGGTCGCGCACCTTCACCTCCAGAGGCGAGAGCGTGGACGCCACAAAGTTGAATTGCCCGATAGGACAAACAAACTTGCAAAACACGGCGTGTTTGAACATGCCGTCGATCAGCAGGATACTGGCAAAGTAGCCCACGATCAACCACGCGGTCCACCAGGGCGAAGACCAGAGATCGAACAATTCGTAAACAAAAAGGATCAGCGCGAAGAGGCCCGCGGAGAGCCACTTGTTGCGCAGCCGCCGCGGCCACGTTCGCCGCGGATGAAACCATCGCCGCGCCCACTGCCGCACCAGCATGAATGGACAAGCCAGGCAAAACAGGTTGCCGGCGCATAGCAGCACCAGTACCAACGCGCCGCGAAAGTGAACCCAACTCACCGTGGTCGCCAGATTCTTGGGCGCCAGCGTAGGGCCGAACAGTCCGTGGGCGATCATGGCAATCCCCACGATCAGCGTGGGAATCTGCAGGAAGGTGCGGGCATGCCGCCAGCCGAAAAAGGGGCCGATCAACGGGACTCTGAGCAGGTCGAACGTGGACGATTCACCGGACACCGTTCACATCCAGTTGGCGTTCCAGCTTCTGTCCGCTGGGCAGCTTGACGCGCATGAGGATTACCCAATCGCCCGCCATGGTGAAAGACAGCCGGCCCCGATAGCGTCCGGGGGCGATTTCCATTGCGTCGCCAAACTCGGGGCGCATGCCCGGATGCGACATGTCCGCCTCCAGCGCGATGCGGGCGGCGCGTACGGGTTGACCGCCAGCGTCGGACATCTTTAGAGTAATTGTAGCGGCGCCGACACGGGCCGGCCAAGGGGCAACTTCATGCTGGATTTTTATCGGGGGCGCCGTTTCGGCAGGCTTCCGGCATCCTGCCGATAGCCACAATACGCCACAGCCCAGCGCGGCGGCCGCCCAGTTAATCACAAAGTTCCCCATCTCCAACCTGACACTGGGCCCCAACAGTGGGCAGTGTCGGTTTGCCGAAAGGCGCCGTCGATGAGAGGTATTGAGCATGAAAATGCGAATGAATCGGACCACCGCCTCGCTCGCCGGAACCTTCTGCGTGAGCCTCTAAGCTTCGCTTCGTGAGGACTATTGGCGCATTAGCGGGCGAGGGTGTACTTGAGTGTCCCTTCCGTCGAGCTGCTGCCCTGCGCGATCGTCGCCCTCACTTCATAGCTGCCGGGCTTGTCCGTCAGCTTCAACAGCATCGGGACGCCGCCTGAAGAATCCGACGCCGCCACGTCGGGCCTGAGCGTGGCGATCGTTCGTCCGTCCTTCAGCAGGCGCACGTGCAGCACCGGCTTCGCCCCGTTTCCAGCCTTGGGGTAGATCATGAAATACACGAACGGCCGTGTGCCGGCCAGAAGGTTGCTGGTGACGAACGGCAGCACCCGCTTGCCGGTGTATTCGAACGGGTCGGCAGGGTCGACCGGTGTCGTCAGATTCTCCAACTTCCGGACCACCGCCAGATCGCTCAGTCCGATTCCACGCTGCTGCCGGTTGTCGATCTCGAACGTCCCCGTACTCGCCCGGTTGCCTTCGTGATCCACTACCGCAGTCTCCACCGTGTAGTGGGCGGGCGGCAGATTCACGGCCTTTTGGTAGGTCATGAATTCCCAGTGCACTTTCTCGAACTGGTCGTCCGACACCTCCGAGGGCACGTCCTTACTCACTCGATCGACGATCACACCGTCGGCGTTCTTTACCAAGGCCAATAGAGACGCGTGGAAGCGGCGCCTGTGCACACTCTCCTCGGCTGTCGCGGTGAGGTTGGAGATGGGCATCTCGAAAGCAATCGCGTACTGCGCATGGCCGCCCGAATCGCGGAATCGATAGGCGCGCGAGAGGAAATCGAACGCGTGCGGTTGGGGCTGGGTATCGAACGCCCGCAGGCCGGCCATTTCCTCGGGCGTGAGCGCGTGGCCGGTGTCAGGCAGCGCGAAATACCCATTGCGCGTTTCGATGCGCAATCCGGCGCGCGCCAGTTTCACTTCGATTTTGCGGAAGTGCCCGTCGTCACGCTCCGTTTTCGGCGGGTAGGCGATTTCGTAGTGCGTGTCCACTTCCTCCATTACGTGCGCCAGTAGTTGATCCACATTGTTTGTGTTGGCGATCAGGAATCCGCCGGTGCGTTCGGCGAGTTCGCGCAGCGCCTCCTGCGGGTTGGCGCTAGACACCGCGAACCGCACGTAGTCATCCTGGTGCGCTAGTTCCATCGTCTGGGTGGTGAGCGTCGGGGGGCCCAGATTTCCGATCGTGCCTGGCGGCGGCTGAAGGCCCTTTAGGCTGGCCGGGCCCTGCTGCGCGCTCAGCGAGGCGGCGTAACCCAGCATCGCCTGAGCGGTCGCCGTTGCGCTATGTGGGGGGTCCTGTGCGCCGCAATTCGGGTTTGGGTCGTCCTGGCAAACCCCCAGGCCGTACACATCCGCGGCATAAAATGTCACGCCGCCGCCAATGGCGGAACGGATCATCGAATCCCAATATTCCAACTGGTCGGGTGGACGCGTGAGCCCAGTGCCGAGAAGGAGCACCGTCTTATGAAACGGCAGAGGCCCGAGTTGCCCGATCAGGCCTTTCAACGCATCCGTGCTGCGATCCGAGCGCATCGTCGCCGCTTCCCCTGCTGCCGAGGCCCGAGACCCCTACCTGCGTGCTCAAGCCGTTCAACATCGCCGCCGAGTGCAGGTTCATCGCCGGAAGCTGATTGACGCTGGCGAGTTGCACGGCTTTCAGCAGGCGATCCCGATTGTTCGAAAACGGAAAGATGGGCCGCAGGCCGCTAGAGTCCAGCGTAAAGACGCCGATGAACGTGTTCGGCCGCAGTTCCTTGTCTACGAACTTGCGCGCCGATTCGAACGCAAGTGCACGCGTGTCGGCGTTCAGGTCGTTCAGGATCAGGCACACCACGTTGACCGTGCGCAGGGGATTTACCGGAGGACGTGAGACTGGCGCCGACGCCCTCGTTGCCGCCGCGACCTGCGCATCCGCCGCCTGCCGCTCGTCTTCCAGGCGCACTACGCTGCCCGCCACCAGCCGGAACGAACGCACATCCTGGCGGACGCCATCCTGGTAGACCGCCACGTCTTCGGGTTTGACATTGGTGACGAGCTTGCCGTGCGCGTCGCGCACGACGAGATCCAACAGTACTTCGCGGGCCGAGCTTCGGATCACGACATCCGGCGCTTGGGGCGTTTGGGCTAAACTATTGGCGATCAGCAGGGCCAATGGTAGAAAGGCACGGCTGATCATATGCTTTAGACGCGCGACCGGGGGTTTCCGGTGCTTAATACGCGTTGGCCTGCGCCGTCCGCGGCCGCCATTCGCACGTGCAGGCCGCGCGACCCCGTTCTCCCGCGGGCGGGAACATGTGATAATACATTCCAATCACCATGGGAATGAAAACGATGCTGTTGTAGAACAAGTGCAACTCGACGCGCGGAATCACCAATTGCAGCACGCTGAACGGGACCGGTTTACCCCAGAAATTGTGATGCACGGTGGCCTGCCAGATCAGCAGCAGATGCTCGATATGGTGCCAGAATTGGATCACCAGCGCGACTGTCCACCACGTGCGGGCAGTCCCCGTGAATCCTTTGCGCAGCACCCAGATACCCACCAGCATCACCAGTGCGTATCCGTAGTGCAGCACCTCCGATTTGATGAGCCAGGGATACCACAAGCCCACCACGCCGTTCGCTTGGGGACGCGGCCATCCCATAAGATATATTTGCGTCGCCTGCGCCAAGTGTTCCGCCCAGTGCGCCAGAACGACGGCCATGAAGATCCAGAGAGCGCGCTCGTGCCACTGGGTATTCAGTTTTTCGTAAAAGCTGGGACCCGCCACCGGTGCGAAATCCATGCTGGAACTAGATGCAGCCATCGGACTTTCTTCCTTTCCCTGAGAATGCGCAGCCCTCTCCGAGCGCGCAGCAAGAGTCTGAGAGATTATCACACGCAAGTCGGACGAACGTCAATATTGAATAAATATTAGGGTTTTACCTCAATACTGTTCGCTTTGGTGGAGCAGACCATCGTCTTTCGTGGTCTGCCTCCGTTGCCGAGCCCTGGCAGACGACATAAAGCGATCGTCTGCCCCACCCAAGAAACCCATTTAGTGAACAGTGGTGGGTTTTACCTTGCTCCCAGCAGGCGCGCTTGACGTGGCGGCGGCATAGTCCTTTTCGATTATTGTGCTCCGGCGCCTGTCGCGGTTAGCCTGAATCAATCTTCGATGGCCAAAATTTCCGTTCTGCTGGTAGACGATCACAGTTTGGTGCGCAAGGGCTTCCGGCGCATCCTGGAGGACGATCCGGAGATTCGCGTGGTGGATGAAGCGGCCAACGGCCAGGAGGCCGTTCGGCTGGCGCGCCTGCTGCACCCGCGCGTCATTGTAATGGACATGGCCATGCCCGGCCTGGACGGCGTGCAGGCCACGCGCGAAATCGTGAAGGATCAGCCGGACATTGCGGTGTTGATTTTGAGCATGCATGCGGAAGAGAATAACGTGCGCAACGCCTTGGACGCCGGCGTGCGCGGCTATCTGTTGAAGGAAGCTCTGGATGTCGATTTGGTCGACGCCGTAAAAGCCCTCGCGGCAGGGAAGCAGGTGATCGGGTCCGGAGTGCTGGCACCCACCCGCCCGCCAGATCCCCAGTACGACCGTCTCTCGCCCCGCGAAAAGCAGATCCTGGAATTGGCCGCCCAAGGAAAATCGAACAAAACCATTGCGGCACTGCTCCATTTGAGCGAGAATACGGTTGCCGTGCACCGCGCCAATCTGATGGCGGAACTGAACATCCACCGTACCACCGACCTGATCGTATGGGCCGTCAAGAAGGGCTTGGTGCGCCTGCCATGATCTTCACAGCCTGCCAGAGACGGTGAGGTATAATGCTTCCATCCTCGAATGAATCTGAAGCTCGTCGTACCGGTCTCGCTCGCGATTTCCCTTCTTTCGCCCAGTTGTAACCGGCGTTCGTCTCTTCCCGCGGTTCGGTCCACAGAGTATCGCGAGCTTTGTTCCTCCTTCTACCTTGGCGTGGCGGCGCTCCAGTCGGGTGAAGATGTAAACGCGCGAAACGGTCTCACGCATGCCACGCAAATTGCACCGGGAGAGCCGGCAAGCTGGGTCGATTTGGGCCTGCTGCAGGCCCGCGAGCAGGATTTCGATGCCGCGTACCAAAGCTTTGAGAAAGCGCGAGGTCTGGCACCGGACAATAGCAGGATCGAGGGTTTTCTCGGCCTGGTTGAGGCCAAACGCGGCAAGCTCCCGGAAACCCTGGCGCATTACGAGAAGGCTGTTTCGCTTGATAGTTCGAATCTAAGAGCGCTGTATTCGTGGGCGACGGAGACGGAGCGCCAACAATCGGCGACCAGCGACGCGGACGCACAGAAGCTACTGGAACGGATTCTGAGAATTCGGCCCGACAATGAAGCAATTCTGCTGGACATGGCCCATCTGGCTGCGCAGCGGCAGGACGTAGCACGATTGAGGGAGGCGGTGGCCAGCCTGGGGCGGAATGCCGCGATTTGGCCCGAACCTGCTAAGCAGCAGTTTGCCCGGCTGCAACAAGCTGCCGCGGCCCCCGATTTCCGGACTGCCGGCATCCAGATTCAGTTTCTTCGCAACACGCTGGTTCGGGTACCCAGCTATCGCCAGAGCTTGGATGAAGTGAAGGCTCCCGCCACGACTGTTGGCGAGCCATTCTTGAAGTTCCTGAGGCTGCCTTCCCCGTCCTCGGAGCCGGCCCCGCCAGACATGCGGCTGCACTTCGAAGAGCAGCCGGTGAAAGGCGTGGCTGCGCCGAATATCGCCTGGATCGGATCGCTGGTGCTCGATGGCGAAGGCGACTCGCGGATTGTTTGGGCAGATGCGACGAGTGTTCACATAGAAGACGGGGCCACCTTGTCCCTGCCCGTCGCGCGAGGCCAGGCTTCAGGCATGGCGTTTGGCAGGTATGCGATTCTAGGCGCCGACTTGAACTACGACTTCAAGACCGATTTGGTATTCGCTACGGCGGATGGAATCAAAATATATCAACAAGACACTCCCCAACACTTCATCGATGCGACAGCCAAAGCCAAACTGCCAACGGAAATCGTCAATGGCTCGTACACGGGAGCTTGGGCCTTCGACTTCGACCTTGACGGAGACTTGGACGTTGTATTGGGCGTGCCGCACGGCGATCCGGTAGTTCTGCGAAACAACGGCGATGGCACATTTGCGTCCGTGCGTCCGTTCCAGGGCGTCGATGGGATGACCGGCTTCACCTTCGGCGACATCGATGGCAAGGGCGTGCCCGATGTGGCCGTGATCGACGGCAACGGGAGACTGCAAGTTTTCAGAAACGAGCGGCAGGGCGTGTACGCGCCGCGCAACACCCCGCCTCAACTGGCCGAGCACAATCTGGCAGTCGCGGCAGGGGATGTGAATGGAGACGGACTCGTCGATTTCGTTCTGCTGCGAAGCGGCTTCAGCATTGTCCGGCTGTCCGGCCGGGACCACGGCACAGCGTGGGATTTCGCGGAGATCGCCAGCGCCAAGCCGACCAACGGTCCCGGACCGGCTAATCTCCTATTGGCGGATTTGGATAACAACGGCAGCCTGGACATCATCGCCGGCGATCGGATTTTCCTGGGAGATGGAAAGGGCTTTGTGCCGCTTGCGGCCAGACTGCCTTCCGGCTGCTGGGATCTGGCGGATCTGAATCGGGATGGCCGCCTGGATGGAATCGGTCTGACCGGTAATCGCACGGCGGTTCAATTCACCAATCGCGGCGCAAAGAACTATAACTGGCAAGTGATTCGCACCAGGGCGGCCACCGCCACGGGAGATCAACGTATCAATCCATTTGGCATAGGCGGCGAGATAGAGATTCGGTCCGATCTGCTGACGCAGAAACAAATCGTCACCTCGCCCGTTCTGCACTTCGGCCTGGGTGATCATACCGCTGTCCAATTCGCCCGTATCGTATGGCCGAATGGCTTGATCCAAGCCGAATTCAACCTGAAGGCGGACCAATCCGTGCTGGCGCAGCAACGTTTGAAAGGTTCCTGTCCATTTCTTTTTGCATGGGATGGACACGGCATGCGCTTCTTAAAGGACGTCGCGCCGATGTCCGCGCCGCTGGGAGCGCACCTCAGCGCTACGTCGTTGGAACCGATTCAACAAACGCAGCAATGGTTCAAGATCGATGGGGAGCAGCTTGTGCCGCGGGATGGATACTACGACTTGCGGCTAACGGACGAATACTGGGAGACTTACTACATCGATTATTACTCGTTACTGGTTGTCGATCATCCGCAAAACGCGCACGTCTACGTGGACGAGCGGGTGGCCGATCCGCCTGCGCGTCTCAAGTTATATGTGACCGCGGAGCCTAGAACTTTCGCCAGCGCAAGAGACGATAAGGGGCGCGATGTGGGCGCCGCGATTCAGAAACTCGATGCCAATTATCTGGACACCTTTGGCGCCGGACAGTATCAAGGCTTGACTCGAGATCACTGGGTGGAACTTGAGCTGCCGGACGATGCGCCACGCACCGGGTCTCTGTACTTGATTGGCGACGGCTTTCTGCACCCCTGGGACGACACGGTCACCATGGCGCGAAGCCAGGGAAGCAGCCCCGCGCCGCAAGATTTGAGCATCGACGTTCCCGATCGGGCCGGGCATTGGGTGACGGCGCTGAATCATCTTGGTATTCCGGCGGGCCGCCTGAAAACCGTGGTGTTCGATTTGACCGCGCTTTTCCGGACAGGCGCGCCGCGCAAGCTTCGTTTGCGCACGACCATGGAGGTGTATTGGGACAGACTGGCGTGGGCCGCTGGCCTCCCGGATGAACAAGTGAAGACACAACGCTTGAGTCTGTCCGGCGCCGAACTCCGCTACCGTGGCTTCTCGTTGGTTACGCAGGCCGGCCCTGCATCGCCGGAACTGGCGCACTATGACACTATCGCTGGGACCGGTCAGCAATGGCGGAACCTTGAAGGTTACTACACGCGGTATGGAGACGTCCGCGAGCTACTCGATAAGATTGACGACCGCATCGTAATTGTCAACTCGGGCGATGAGCTGCGAATGCGGTTCCCCGCCGTTCCTCGACCGGCTGCCGGTTGGACACGCGACTATGTTTTCATCGGCGACGGATGGATGAAAGAAGGCGATTACAACCTTCAATTTTCCGGGACGGTGCTGCCCCTGCCCTATCACGCCATGAAACGCTATACTGCGCCGCTAACGGCCCTCGAACAGGACAGAGCCTATCGACTCCATCCTTCCGATTGGCAGCAGTTTCATACCCGCTACGTCACGCCGGAGCGATTTGCCACAGCGTTGTGGAATTAAGAACGTGGAGCACGCACTCGTGCGTGCCGTGTCGAGACTCGTCTCGACACCCCGGCGAGGTGCTGGCAGCCGGTCGGCAGCGGGCGTCGGCACGACTGCGTGCGCCACATCGTCGCCCTAATTGTTTTCGATTATTGCGCGCCGGCATGTGGTTCGGTTAGTTTGGATAGGTTGCACATACCTACCGAACCGATCGGAAGTATTCCGCGGCCGGCGGAACTGATTGCGGCCCGCCAGGCTATGCAGGAAGGCCGCATGTCGGCGGGCGAATTCGCGCGCGTCGCTGAGCGTGCGTTGCGGGACACTATCCGCCTGTTTGGGGAGACCGGTTCTCCGGTTATTACCGACGGAGAGCAGACCAAGGCCAGCTTTGCGACATATCCGCTCGAAGGCGTGTCTAACATTGCGCCCGATGGCGTGGTCATTCCTTTTGAAGATGGGCACACACGGCAATTGCCGCGGCTGACTTCGGGTCCATTCCACTACGGTGCCTACGCATCGACGTATCTGGCGGCGGCCAGGCGCCTGACAAAGTTGCCGGTGAAACAGGCGGTGATCTCGGCATCCGCTCTAAGCCTGCTCTATCCGGTCCTGGAAATTCCGGGGTACCCGCGCGAGGCTTTCCTCGCGGACCTGGTGAGCGAAGCCGCAGCCGATATCCGGGGCTGCCTCGAACAGGGCGCCGATAGCGTGCAAATCGATTTCACGGAAGGACGCCTCTCGCTCAAACTCGACCCATCCGGAGGTCTGCTGGATAGCTTCGTGGCGCTGAACAACCGCGTGCTCGATCGCTTCCCGCCGCAAGAGCGCCGGCGTATCGGCGTGCATACCTGTCCGGGTGGCGACCGGGACGCTACCCACAGCGCCAGCGTGGATTACGCCGGGCTGCTGCCTGCTCTGTTCCGGTTGCACGTTGGGTGCTTTTACGTGCAGTTGGCGAGCGAAAAGGATCCGGAGAGAGTATTGGAGATTATCGGCCGGCATCTGCAGCCCGGTCAAACGGTATTCATTGGCGTCATCGATCCTATCGACCCGGTGGTAGAAACGCCGGCGCAGGTGCGCGATCGGGTACTGCAGGCAGCCAGGCGCCTGCCCGTGCAGCAATTGGGCACCACGGACGATTGCGGCTTCGCGCCCTTTGCGGACGACACTTCCACGCCGCGCCATATCGCGTTTGCCAAGATCCGGGCGCGCGTGGAAGGCACCCAACTGGCCGCCCAGGAATTACTGCAATAGCGCCACCGTTGCTCGAAACGGGCGGGCCCTTGTCGGACAATGGATAAATGCACCCAGGCACCGTCCACCATTCCGACGTAACGGTGATCGGCGGCGGTCTGGCTGGCGTGGCCGCCTCTCTGCATCTGGCGAAAGCGGGCTTTCGTGTGGTATGCATCGAGCCTGAAACCGGAGTTCGCCAACCTGTCGGCGAGTCGCTGGACTGGGCCTCTCCCGCCTTGTTAGACGCCTTGGGCATGCCGATGGCGGATCTGATCCAGAGCGGGATCGCGACCTGCAAACGCGGCGTGACTTTGCAGTTAAGCGGGGGAACCGCGCAGGAGTATCGACCAGGTGCGTGGCTGGCCCACGCTCCGTTTCACGTCGAGTTGCGCACCATGCATGTCGATCGCATGCGCTTAGACCGGGAACTGCAAGATCTGGTCGTTCGCCAAGGCGTCACGGTAGTGCGCGATAAGGCCCTGACCGTGGAAAGAACCGGGATGCGGATTGTCTCGATTCAGACGGCATCGGGCGGGCGATTCGCCGCGCCGTGGTTCATCGACGCTTCGGGGTCTTTCACCAGTTTATTGGCTCGGGAATTCGGTCTACCGGCGATGGAGTATGGCCCCAAGAAAGTCGCTGTGTGGGCCTATTTCACAGCCCCCCAGGCGCACGAAGGGACCACCATCTATGTGGATGCCCCGACGGGGGCGTACCTGGATTGGATCTGGGAAATTCCTATCGGTCCAAATACGCTCAGCGTAGGATACGTTACTACGGGCGAAGCGATGAAGAAAGCACGGGACCTTGGGTCTACAGTCGAGGATATTCTCAGGCTGCAACTTGCGCGCTTCCCGCGTCTCGCGTCCCTGTGGCAGGACGGCGCCGGCAGCGTTCCCTGCGTAACGTCATTCAGTTGCCGTACCTATCGGGGAGTCAGTGGCCCGAACTGGATGATTGTGGGCGAGGCCGCCTCCATGGTCGATCCCATCACTTCCAATGGCGTAACCGCGGCTCTGAGGCATGCGGAGGAAGCCTCGGCTTTGATCGCGGAGTGCAGAGGCAGATCCGAGTTGCCGCCCGGGGCCAGAGCTTCATACAACAGACGAGTTTTGCAGATGGGAACGTTCTTTAATGGCGGCATCGAACGGCTGGTATACGACTGGCCGGCAAGAGACCGCTTGGGCCTGACGCGCGCGGCGACAGTTTATACGAGCGCCGCTTGGATCATGAATGGCGTGTACTCGCGGCTACGGCCGCGCGGACTACTGTCTACGACCGCTTTTTGCGCGCTGCTGAACGTCTTGCGGGCAAGCGCCTGGATCTGCTACAGGCTGTGTAGGTTCCTGTCGCGTCGCACGGAGAGTGTGGTGCGGGTCCCCTGACCTGGTCCCTTGACCCGCGCCGAGCCCCCTGGCTCGGCCGTCGGACCGGGGGGTCCGACGCGGGCGAGGGCGCCCGCCCCACATTCCGATTGTCAGGCCCCCATCTTCCCCTCCAACTCCGCCCACCGCGCATACAGTTTCTCGACCTCAGCCTCGGCCGACTGCATCTCGGCATATCGCTGCTGCAACGCGATCGGATCGGAAACCACTTCGTGCGCATGCATCGCCGCGTGCGCTGCCTCCAGCGATTGCTCGGCTTCCAGGATCTTTTCCTCCATCTGCTTCCACTCCCGCGCTTCCAGATACGCCAACTTCTTCCGTGGCGCAGTGGGATAGGCCTCCGGCCTGCCTGCCCGTATGTCCGCCTGAACCCGCGCCGGTCTGACCGCGCGCGCCTGCTCCCATTGCGAGTAGTCCGCGAACACCTCTGCGCCGCCCTCGCCATTGAGGCCCAGCACCACAGTCGACACGCGATCCAGCATGTACCGGTCGTGCGTCACCAGCACCAGCGCGCCGGGAAAATCCGTCAGGCTTTCCTCCAGCACTTCCAGCGTCGGAATATCCAGATCGTTGGTCGGCTCATCCAGCAGCAGCACGTCCGCCGGCTGCAGCATCAGCCGCGCGATGACGATGCGCGCCCGTTCGCCGCCCGAGAATCGTCCCACGGGAGTGTCCAGTTGGTCCGGACGGAACAGAAAGCGCTTCGCCCAACCCGCGATATGCATCGCGCGGTCCCGATAAATCACGCTGTCGCCATGCGCCCCCAGACCCTCCCGTAGCGGCGCCAAGGGATTGAGCTGTTCGCGGCCCTGGTCGAAGTACACCACGCGCAACCCGTCGGCGCGTTCGACCGTTCCCGCGTCGGCATCCATCTCGCCCTTCAGCACGCGCAACAGCGTGGTCTTGCCGCTGCCATTGGGCCCCGCGAGGCCGAGCCGCATCCCCGGCGCAAGTGAGAAGCTCAGATCGCGAAACAATTGCCGGCCTCCCAACTGTTTCGCGATGGCCTCGGCGTGGATCAGCCTCTTGGTCTGGCGCCCGGAAGCCGTGAAGTCGATGCGGGTGGTGCCTTTCGCGTTGCGCGCCGAAACTTCCGCCAACTCGCCCATCAGCTCGTGCGCGGCGTCGATGCGCGCCTTTGACTTTCCCGTGCGGGCCTTGGGACCGCGCCGCAGCCATTCCACCTCGCGCCGCACGCGGTTGGCCAGCGCGGCCTGCTGCTCCGACTGCGCCTCCAGGAACGCCTCGCGTTTCTCCAGAAAATCCGCGTATGCGCCCTCCGCGCGGAACATGCCATCCGGATACGCGCGATTGATCTCCGCCACTTCCGTCGCGGCGTTTTCCAGGAAGTACCGGTCGTGGCTCACCACCACTGCCGCGAATGGCGCGCCCTGCAGCAGCTTCTCCAGCCACAGAATCCCTTCCAGGTCCAGATGGTTGGTGGGCTCGTCGAGCAACAGCACGTCCGGATTCCGAATCAACTCGCGGGCGATCGAAAGCCGCCGCTTCCATCCGCCCGAAAGCGATTCCACCGCGGCGCTCCCGTCCGCGAAGCCCGCCTTCCCCAATGTGACGCTCACCGCCGCGGCGCGCTCCGCTTCATCCATACCCTGCCCTGGCAGCGCCTCTTCCAGCACCTGGCCCGAGGTCATGCTCGTCGCGAACTCGGGCTCTTGCGGCACGTACGCGATGCACGTCAGCTTGCGTACCGTGCGCGTGCCCGTGTCCGGCGCCAGCAAACCGGCCATGATCTTCAGCAGCGTCGATTTGCCCGAGCCATTCGGACCGATCAATCCCAGCCGCTCGCCCTCGGAAATATGTAGGGAAATGTTGGAAAACAGCGGAGCTGCGCCGAACGACTTGCCGGCGCCCATCACGGAGAGTAGCGGCGCGGGCATCTGTTTCAGGATACCCTAGTAAGGTGCGGCGCCTCTTCTATGCGATCGAGTTCCTGATCGCCCTCATCGCCACGTACACCGTCTGGAGCCAGGTTGGCGGGCAGTATCATCTCGACCTGATGGCGTGGTATTGGAAGCTGTGCCTGGGCGCCGGGATCGCGTTCGCGGCGGTGAAGGCCACTGCCGCCGCGGTAAAAGGCGAGCGCGCCTGGAATGCCCGCACGCTGCGATGGATCTCCCTCATTCTCGCGCTGTCACTGGCCTGCGGCGCGGTCACCTATTACTACCACCTGAACGAGCCGCCTCCCGACGACGACGACCAGGAGGATACCACCACCACGCCCACCGCGCAAACGTCTTGGTAGCCGTAGCCCAGGCTTCAGCCTATATCGCTTCCGATCCCTCTTGCCCCTCGCTAGCCCATATCTCTAACAGAGCTTGGAGGCGGCAATGTGGCGCACGCACTCGTGCGTGCCGTGTCAGAACGCATACCAGGACGGACCCGTGGCCCAGGTGACGGCGAACCCTCTCAGCTATGCCGTGAGTTTCTGGCCGTTCGCGGAGGGTACCGCATTCTACCCTCTTCGGCGCAAACAACTCCGGAAGCGGCACCGCGTCATTCCGGAGAGACTCCATTAGCAATAACAAGGTGAACGGTGAGATCCTCACCCCGGCGTTGTGGCAGAAGTTCGCGGGGCCGCACCCGGAGTTTATTCTGGTCCATGAGTTGCGTCTCCACGCGTACGCGGCGCAAACCGACGACGACATATTCGCGAGCACGTTCTTCGCGCAGAAGGGACTGTGGCGCCCCGTCGGCAACACCGCGACCGTCAATATCTCGACGTGGATGAGTACGGACCGCACATGTACGCCGGGCAAACCTGGAACCACCTGCCAACCGAATGCGGCAACATGGTGAAAAGGAGACAATCATGAAGCAGATTCTTACCGTCGCGGCGGCCCTGGCTGCCGGGTTTTTCGGGGGCCTTCTTGGCACCCAGGTCACGCACATCCGCGAGCAGGCCCGTCCGGAAGCGGTCGTGCGCGCCCACCGTTTCGAGCTAGTTGACGAGGCGGGCCAGGCGATCTCGTATTGGGGCGTGGACAAGGGTCAAAATCTGGTACTCGCTTTCGGAAGTCATTGGCCCGCGTCGCTGCCTGGAGAACCCGCCCATCCTGCCCGTTACCCCGCCGCGCTCGACGATCCCGAAAACCAACGTGCCGCGATCGGAGTGATGGAGGACAGCCCTTTTCTCTCCTTCAGGGGACCGGATGGGAAGGATCTGTTGCACATGAATCTGAGTATATTCGCGAAACCTCGCCTGTGGATGTCGGACGAGACCGGCGCTAGGCTAGGCTTGGGAGTCGAGCAGAGCGACACACCGGGCCCCGAGGATAATAACTGGAGCCTCTCCTTCTCCCCGGAGCGAGCGAGGCTCGGAATGAATGCCGAAAAGGTTGGGGGGCAGATATACGTCCACGGATATTCGGCGTCAACACGGAGGGGGTGAAGTATCCATACAACCAACCAAAGGTGACGGCTGGGCCGGGTCACCCGTGAGCGTCAGATGCTCGTCACCCGGCGAGGGCGCTGTCGGACCGGTTCAGCTCTGCCGGCCCGGCGTGGTCGGCTGTCGGCCTTGGTCGCGTTGCCTGTCTTGGTGCCCGCACTGTGACCGGCCGGTCGTCTCCTGATCGGCCCCGCCGACCGCCAGCGTGTGCCAATCGTGCGTCAATAAACGGCACCAGGGCAATGCAGGGCCAACCTCCCAAGATTGGCTTCCGGGACAATCTTGCGCTAGAATGCTGAAATCTCAACATAAACGGAGTCTATGGGACCCATGCCAAATTTGCTGGCGCGCAAGCCGCTGACACTTCTAGTGGAAGAAGCCCGTCAAACAGGCGAACACAGTCTGAAACGCACGCTGGGAGTCTTCCAGTTGACGGCTCTGGGGGTTGGCGCAGTCATCGGCGCCGGCATCTTCGTGATGGCGGGACTGGGTGCGCACTACGCCGGACCGGGGCTGATGTTGTCCTTTGTCCTATCCGGCCTGGGGTGCGCTTTCGCGGGGCTCTGCTATGCGGAATTCGCGGCCATGATTCCGCTGGCAGGTAGCGCCTACACCTACGCGTATGCCACGCTGGGCGAGATCTTCGCCTGGATCATCGGTTGGGACCTGACCCTTGAATATGCCATGGGAGCGAGTACCGTATCTTCCGGCTGGTCGAACCATTTCATTGAACTCCTCAACATCTTCCATGTAAGAATGCCGCTCTGGCTGGCGTACGACCACTGGACGGCCCTGCGCACCGCGCAATCTACCATTGCCCGGCAGATGGCGCAGGCTTCCGATGCGTCCCTCGTGCCGGGCACCCAGGCCTTCATGGAGAAAGTCTCGGCCATCACCGCCGCGCACTCTCCCGACCTGATTCAACGCGCGCACGATCTGCTGAACGCGCCCCACCTGTTTGGCGCGGAGATCGGCTTTAACCTGCCGGCCTTCCTGATCGCGCTGGCGATCACGGCCATCCTGGTCATCGGCATCCGGGAGAGTGCGCAGTTTAACGCCGTCATCGTCACTATCAAGGTGTCCGTGGTTCTATTCGTCATTGGCCTCGGTGTCACCTACATCAACAAGGTCAACTGGGGTTCCGACTGGCACACTTTTGCACCTTTCGGCTTCTCCGGAATCGGCGCGGGGGCTGCCTATATATTCTTCGCCTACATTGGATTCGACGCTGTCTCGACCACCGCGCAGGAAGCCAAGAACCCGCAGCGCGATCTGCCAATTGGGATTATTGCTTCTCTGCTGATCTGCACCGTCTTATATATCGCAGTCGCCGCGGTGCTCACCGGCATGGTGCCCTGGCGCGAGGTGAATATCGAAGCGCCCATCGCGCGCGCATTTCTCGACCGCGGGCTGACGGGAGCTTCGCACGTCATCACGCTGGGCGCTTTGGCCGGCCTTACCAGTGTGATGCTGGTGATGCTTCTCGGCCAGACCCGCGTGCTTTATTCAATGGCGAACGACGGATTGCTGCCCAAACGTTTCTTCGCGGCTATCCACCCGAAGTTCCGGACTCCCTGGAAGAACACCATTCTCGTTGGTTCGTTGGCCGCGGTCGTCGGCAGCCTGACACCCATCGACGACATCGGCAAGATGGTCAATATCGGTACGCTCTTGGCTTTCGTCATTGTGTGTATCGCGGTGCTTGTACTGCGCCGCAGCAATCCGGCCCAGCCTCGTCCGTTCCGCACGCCGTGGGTCCCTCTGGTTCCAATCCTCGGCATCTTCTTTAATGGATACATGATGTACAAGCTCGGATGGGTTAACTGGGCTCGCCTGATCGTATGGTTGGTGATTGGACTGGTCGTGTACTTTTCTTATGGGCGCAAGCACAGCCGGGTCCAGGCTGCCCTCGGCAGCCATATTGAGCCGCGGCCGTAACGGAGGGATATCGATGGCAACCAGCGATCTTTGGCTTCCGCGAGCGTTTCGAGGCGCGGTTGGCCTGGCGGGCGGCGGTATGACGTGGATCGAAACTGGGACCGGCCTGTCTAACATTGCTACGCCGAGTGAGACGTGGCGGCAAGATTCAAGCGCCGCGGGATCGATTTTGGGGCGGAAGAATTTATCGCGCGCTGGACCACGAGGGGCATCCCTGGGAGATTGCTCAGCGTGGCCGTGACTTGGCGGCGGATCTCTGGCAACTGCCTCCTGGGGTGACGCGCAACGCGCCCAAGTGACGCAGCACGGATTCGAAGCTAGCGAATCGCCGTGCAGTCGCCCGTCTTATGATCTTCAATCTGGAATCTTAGGAACTGGTGAACCGCGTCAAGTGCCGGCTTGTTGTCGGCGGTAATCTTGAGCCGGGCGCCGCGCGGAGTTTCCTGTAGTTCCCAGTGAAGTTGATCGTAATTGATTAGCGGGAGTCGGCCATGGAATCCTGCAACCGGATTTAAAAGCTGTGGACTTCCAAAACAGAATCGGACCATAATGTTTTTATGGCGG
>Ga0302326_10011689_pt1 | contig 18868 bp, 19 predicted proteins | sample Palsa_T0_3_FD_202264 | JGI IMG/M metagenome (GOLD analysis project Ga0302326, IMG submission 202264) | Peat permafrost microbial communities from Stordalen Mire near Abisko, Sweden - Palsa_T0_3 | ecosystem: Environmental > Terrestrial > Soil > Palsa > Peat permafrost | place: Sweden: Abisko...
ATTTCCTGCGCCACGAGCTCGGCCTCACCGGCACGCATCTCGGCTGCGAGCATGGTGTGTGCGGCGCCTGCACTGTGCTGGTCGATGGCCGCTCCGCGCGCTCCTGCCTGATGTTCGCGGTGCAGGCCAGTGGCCGCGAGGTGACCACGGTTGAGGGTCTCACGCCAGACGTTGGATTGTCGCCGTTGCAGCAGGCCTTTGTCGATAATCACGGTCTGCAGTGCGGCTTCTGCACGCCGGGTATGCTGGTTACCCTGACCGAGTTGCTGCGCGAAACGCCCGATCCGAGTGAGCAGGAAGTGCGTGAGGCGCTGACAGGCAATCTCTGCCGCTGCACTGGCTATGCCGGTATCGTTGCCGCCGCGCTCGACGCTGCACAGCGTTTGCGTAACGGCGGCGGAAGTTGATCATGGGTGCGAAACATCTAGGTGCGCGCGTAAAGCGGCTCGAAGATCCCTCGCTGCTCTCCGGACGCGGCCGTTTTGTCGATGACTTGAAGGTCGCAAACGCGCTGCATGCCTGTTTTGTCCGCTCGACCTATGCCCACGCCAAAATTCAATCCGTCGATAGCACGGCGGCGCTGGCAATGCCCGGTGTCTATGCGGTGATCACGGCGAACGATTTGCCGGAGCCGATGCGCAGCCAGCCGATGGCGATGCTGCTGCCCAATCCGGCGATCAGCGAGGTTTGCACGCAATACGTTTTGGCGCGTGATGAAGTGTTTTATGTCGGTCAGGCAATTGCTGTCGTAGTGGCGGATACCCGCTACATCGCGGAAGACGCAGCCGCCGCGGTCGTGGTCCAATACGACGTGGTGCCAGCGGTCGGCGATTGCCGTGGCGGCCTCGCAGAGGGAGCGGCGCGGGCTAATTCCGCGCTCAATACAAACGTCGCCGCAAACTTTCGTCTGGCCTACGGTGATATCGACGCTGCGTTCACCGGCGCTGCGCACGTGTTCGAAGAAGAGATCTGGCAGCATCGCGGCGGCGGCATGGCGATGGAAACGCGCGCCGTGCTCGCCAGTCACGATCCGGCCTCCGACTTGCTAACGGTGTGGTCCGGCACACAGACCCCGCACATTGGCCGCCGTATGATGGTCGACTTGCTTGGCCGCGAGCTCGAAACGATCCGCGTAATCGCACCCGATGTCGGCGGTGGCTTCGGACCGAAGGCCATCTTCTATCCCGAAGAAGCAGTGATCCCGGCCGTGGCGCTGAAAATCGGCCGGCCGGTGAAATGGATCGAGGATCGGCGCGAGCATTTCCTCTGCGCGACCCAGGAGCGCGACCAGTATTGGGACGTTGCCATCGCAACCGATGCGGACGGCAAAATTCGCGGTGTCCGCGGGCGGATGCTGCACGATTCCGGAGCATTTTTGCCATGGGGCATCGTCATGCCCTATATCGCCGCGGCAACCGTACCTGGGCCCTACGTGGTCCCCGCCTATCGGCTCGAAACCACGGTCGTCCTGACCAACAAAGTGCCGACCACGCCGGTGCGCGGCGCCGGCAGGCCGCAGGCGGTGTTCGCCATGGAGCGGCTGATGGACCGGGTCGCCCACGAACTGCAACTTGATCGTGCTGAAGTTCGCCGCCGCAATTTTATCAAGCCGGAGCAGATGCCCTACGAGGTCGGGCTGATATTCCGCGATGGCAAGCCGCTGATCTATGACAGCGGCGATTATCCGAAAGGGCAAGAGACTGCGCTGGCGCAAGCCGATTACGAAGGCTTCCGCGAGCGCCAGCGCGTAGCGCGCGGGCATGGACGTTTCATTGGCATCGGGCTTGGAAATTATGTCGAGGGCACCGGCCTCGGCCCGTTCGAAGGCGTGACGGTGCGGGTACTGCCGAGCGGAAGAGTCGGGGTGGCGACTGGCGCCACCAATCAGGGCCAAGGTACGCGCACGACATTATCCCAAATTGTCGCCGAGCAGGTTTGCTGCCGTATCGAAGATATCGTGATGACGATTGGCGATACCGGTGCGATCGCGCAAGGCGTCGGTGCTTTCGCCAGCCGCCAGGCGGTGAATGCCGGCTGCTCGGCGCTACTCGCAGGGCAGAACGTCCGCTCCCAGTTGATCGCGCTGGCAGCGCGCACGCTCGGCATCGATGAAGCTGATGTCGATCTCGAAGATGGCAACGCAGTCGGCGGCAAAGGCAATCGACCGACCATTTCGTTCGGTGAGCTGGCGCGGCTGGCGCAAGGCATACCCGGAGTGTCGCTGCCGGTCGGCCAGGCGGCGGGGCTCGAGCACACCGCGTATTATACGCCGACGCAGGCGGCGTATTGTTCCGGCACGCATGTTGTCGAAGTCGAGATCGACATCATGACCGGCGGCGTCAAGATTTTGCGCTACACCGTCGCCCATGACAGCGGCCGCGTCATCAATCCACTCATTGTCGATGGCCAGATCCAGGGCGGCGTTGCCCACGGGATCGGCAACGCGCTGCTGGAGTGGATGCAATACGACGAGAATGCGCAGCCGCTAACCACGTCGTTTGCCGATTACATGCTGCCGATGGCGACCGATGTGCCGACTTGCGCCATCGCCCATGTCGAAACCATCAATCCGATGAATCCGCTCGGTGTCAAAGGTGCGGGCGAGGGCGGCACCATACCCGCAGCGGCGGCGATCATCGGCGCTATCGAAGATGCACTGTCTTCGTTTGGCGTGCACTTTGCCGAGACGCCGCTGACGCCGGAGCGCATTGTCGAAGCGCTGCGCGCGGCCGGCGTCTATGAAAGATTGTTTGCTGCGTAGCAGAAGAGTCTGGAGCCGAAATGAGCGACGCCCAATCCGAGATCACACCGTTCTGGCGCTTCTCCTTGCATTTCTACAAACAGGCTGATGTGTCCGATGCCTGCATCGCGTTACAGGATGATTGCGGTGTCGACGTCAATTTGCTGCTTTACTTGTTCTGGTTGGCTTCCGACCGGCGGCAGCTCACGGCGGACGAGGTAAAAAACCTCGATCAAAAAGTGAAAAGCTGGCGTGAACTAACCATCATTCCGATCCGCGATACCCGCCGTAAGCTCAAAGGCGCCGCGACCTTGCTCGATCCGAACAAGCAGGAGGCGTTCCGCAACAAGGTGAAAGCGGTCGAACTGGACGCGGAACGGTTGCAGCAGGAGGCGCTCTACGAATTCACCAAATCCGGTCCGTTAGGTAAGGATGCGCCGGCGAAGGATGCTGCGCGCGCCAATGTCGGCGCTTACGAGCGCACCATGGGCAAGACCTTCCCGAAACAGGCTGTCGACGTGCTGGTCGGCGGCTTTGAAAAGGCGATCTGAGCTACGTCCGTGACCGGCTGGTATGCCGCGCCGTCCCGTGGCAAAAAGCCCCGGCGTTGAAGAAGAGGGCAGGAATGGCCAAGACCGCTGCGCGGCTCATTGTCGGGATCTCCGGCGCATCTGGCGCGATTTATGGCGTCCGGATACTCGAGCTGCTGCGCAACACCGATATTGAAACGCATCTGGTGATGAGCAAGTCGGCCGAGATGACGCTCGCCTACGAAACCGACATGAAGGCGAAGGACATCCGTGCGCTGGCAACCGTGTGCTATCCGGTCAGCGATATCGGTGCGGCGATTTCGTCCGGATCGTTTCCGACCATGGGCATGGTGATCGCGCCATGCTCGATCCGAACCATGAGCGAGATTGCGACCGGCGTTACCTCTTCTCTGCTCTCACGGGCTGCCGACGTGGTGCTGAAGGAGAAACGCCGTCTGGTACTTGCTGTGCGCGAAACTCCGCTGCACGGCGGTCATTTGCGCACCATGACGACTCTATCCGATATCGGCGCCGTGATCGCGCCAATCGTGCCGGCGTTCTACAACAGGCCGGAAACGGTCGACGACATAATCAATCATACCGTTGGTCGCCTGCTCGACTTATTTGGGATCGATACCGGCATCGTCAAACGCTGGAAGGGCGGCGGACCGACAGAAGGTTAGTTTGGTCAAACAGAGTTGAGGAAACACCATGGACCAGAAACGTTACGACATCGGCATGAAAATGCGCCGCCAGGTTCTGGGCGAGGCTTATGTCGACCGCGCGATGCAGAACGTCGACGATTTCAATCGCGATTTTCAGCGCGTTCTGACCGAGTACTGCTGGGGCGAGACCTGGGGTGACGATACGCTGAAACCGCGTGAGCGATCGATCCTCAATCTCGGTATGATTGGCTGTCTCGGCAAGATGGAAGAATTTGCCACTCACGTTCGTGGCGCGCTGAACAACGGTTTGACGCCGAACGAGATTCGCGCCGCGCTGACCCAGATCATGATCTATTGCGGCGCTCCGACGGGAGTCGATTGTTTCCGGATCGCGAAGCCGATCATCGCTGAATACGAAAAGAACAAGAAGTAAAGCGGTATGCTCGATCAGCCCGGCCAGCATCGCGGGAAGGGTCAATCTGCCGGACCGCCGCTCGATTTTCAGGAGCATCTCAAGCGGCTCGAAGCCGCCGGTTTGCTGGCGCGCGTCGATCGGCCGATGAACAAGGAAAGTGAGCTGCATCCGCTGGTGCGTTGGCAGTTCCAGGGCGGCCTGAAGGAAGATCAGCGGCGCGCGTTCCTGTTTACGAACGTTACCGGCGCCGGCGGCCGTCGTTACGATATTCCCATTGCGATCGGCGCGCTGGCGTCGTCGGCCGAGATCTACGCTATCGGCATGGGCTGCACCGTCGACCAGATCGGCGACGCCTGGATGCGCGCGATTGAAAATCCGATTGCGCCGGTCAGGGTAACGTCAGCGCCTTGTCAGGAGGTCATTGTCAAGGGCGATGACCTCCGCAAGTCCGACGGCGGATTGAAAACTTTGCCGGTGCCCATCTCTACTCCCGGATACGACTCGGCACCGTACCTGACCGCCACTCTGTGCATCACCCGGGATCCCGAAACCGGCATCCGCAACATGGGGACCTATCGCGCCGCATTGAAGGCTACCGATCGGCTCGGTGTGCGTATGGCGGCGCGGATCGGCGGTGCCGGCGGCTATCTGCACTGGCAGAAATATCGAAAGCTGAAAAAGCCGATGCCGATTGCCATCGTCGTCGGCTGCGCTCCGGTGGTGATGTTCACCGGGCCGCAGAAGCTGCCGATCGATCTCGACGAAATGGCAGTCGCCGGCGGTCTTGCCGGCGTGCCGATCCGGATCGTGAAAGCTGCGACCGTCGATCTCGACGTGCCGGCCGATGCTGAGATCGTAGTCGAGGGGCTGATCGATCCGGAGTTGCTTGAGCCCGAAGGGCCGTTCGGCGAGAGTCACGGCCACGTCGCGCTTGAAGACTTCAATATGTCGATGCAGGTCACGGCGATCACTCATAAACGCTCGCCCGTTTTTACCTCGGTTTTGAGCGAGGTGACGCCGAGCGAATCAAGCGTGATGAAGCGCGTCGCCTATGAGCCGCGTTATCTGGCGTACTTGCGCGACACGCTGTCGATCAAAGGCGTCAAACGCGTCGTCATGCACGAACCGCTGACCAATCTGCGCAAGGTCTTGTTTGTGCAGTTTGCGCCCGGCGTGCCGCGCACCGAGGTCTGGCGCGCGTTGCACGGCGCGGCGAGCCTGCAGGCCGACGTCGGCAAATATATCATCGGCGTAAGCGAGGACATCGATCCGGAAAATCCGGATGCGGTGTTCTGGTCGCTCGCCTACCGCGCCAACCCAATCAACGACGTGTTCATTGCGCCGCATCGCGCCGAAGGCCACGGCCCAAAATCGGGACCGCGCGGCGAGGAATCGACCATGCTGATCGACGCCACGCTGAAAGACACCGCCCCGCCCCTAGCGCTGCCGAAGCGCGAGTTCATGGAAGGTGCGCGCAAGATCTGGGACGAGCTTGGTCTGCCGGCGCTCAACCCGCAGGCGCCGTGGCATGGCTACTCGCTCGGCGACTGGAGTGCGTTATGGGACACCTATGCCAGCCGCGCCGTCGCCGGCCAGTGGGAAGAAACCGGCAAGGAGACTTTCGCGCAACGCCGCGGCGGGCTCCGTCCTGAAACCCCGGTTCGCAGCGTAAAGGATTGAATTCAAGCTACGGCGGAATTCTCCATGACCTCGGTCTTTCGTCAGTATGACCGCGCCGCGCTCGACCGCGAGTACAATAATGCTGCCAAGCTTTCGGCTGATACGCTGAAGGCCTATCGCGCGCGCTGGGTCGAACAAAGTCAGCACGCGCGTGACGCACTCTCCTGCGTGCTCGATGTGCCGTACGACCCCGCTTCCGGCGAGCGCCTCGATATTTTTCGTCCGAAAACGGCCGGCCCGGCGCCGGTGCAAATCTATATTCATGGCGGCTACTGGATCATTAACGACAAGAAAGACACCTCTTATGTCGCGCTTGGATTTGTCGGCGTTGGCTTCGTCACTTTCGTCATCGACTACACGCTGATCCCGAAAGTCCGTATGGCCGAGCAGGTCCGTCAGTGCCGCGAAGCGGTACGCTGGGTTGCCGCGCATATCCGCGACTACGGTGGCGATCCGGAGCAAATCTACGTCACGGGCCATTCTGCCGGCGGTCATCTCGCCGTTGGTCTTTTGACTGATCCGGACCTTGTTCCGGGCCGAATCAAGGGCGTAACCAGTCTCAGCGGCCTCTATGACCTTGAGCCGGTACGACTCAGCTTCAACAATGACAAGATTGGTCTAAGCCAAAGCGACGTCGTGAACCTTAGCCCGATGCGATACCATCCGGTCGACACCGCATCGCAGCTTCTTTTGACGGTTGGCTCCAACGAGGGCGACGAGTTCATTCGGCAGATGACCGAACTTGCCGATGCGTGGCGCAGGCGGATGCTACATCTGGTTGCGCAGATTATCCCCGGGGCCGACCACTTCGGTATGCGCGACGGACTCGACAATCCGGATGCGGATATTTGCCGCCTGATCGGGAAGACCATGGGTACCGGCAGGCCGTTGCTATGAAAGAGGTCCGGACCGTCGGAATCATCCGCCTCGGCAAAATGGGCATGCCGATGACCCGGCTGTTGCGCGAGCGTGGCTTCACCGTCTCCGGCTACGATGTGACATTGGCAGCGATAAAGATCGCTTCGGGGCTGGGTGTGTAACCGGTCATCTGGCGGCCAACCATGCATAGGTCGGATGCCCGAAGTGGGGTACCGGTTCCGGTCCGCGGACGATAACTATCTGCCCGAATCCGATAAACAGAGCGCCGCGTTGAGCTTCGTCGCGCGAAGGCTGGAAGGGTATTCTCGTGGCTCAAGCGGTCGTCGACCGGCAACAGGCCGGCAGCGGAACGTTTGCAGTATTGGCAGCGATAAGTTTTTGCCATCTGCTTAACGATCTCGCCCTATCGCTGGTGCCTGCGATTTATCCGATCTTCAAGACCGACTTTTCTCTCAGTTTCGGCCAGATCGGACTCATCACCCTGGTCTTCCAGGGCATCGCTTCGCTGTTGCAGCCATTGGTCGGCCTCTACACTGATTATAAGCCACAGCCTTATTCACTGACCTACGGTATGGGCTGCACCTTTGTTGGCATATTGATCATGGCGTATGCGCCGAACTATCTCACGCTGCTTGGCGGCGCGGCCTTGCTTGGCCTCGGAGCGTCGATCTTTCACCCGGAGGCGTCGCGGCTGGCGCGGCTTGCTTCCGGCGGCGCCCACGGTTTCGCGCAATCGCTGTTTCAGCTCGGCGGCAGCTTCGGGAGCTCTATCGGCCCTCTGTTGGCGGCGTTCTTCATCCTCCCGCGCGGGCAGAGCAGTCTCGCGTGGTTCGCGCTTATCGCACTGGGCGGCATGTTCATTCTGCTGATGCTCGGCAATTGGTATCGCAGTGCCGGTCACGCGGCGAGAAAAGCGCGCAGCACGGCTATGCCCGATGCGGTGTTGCCGAAGTCGCAGGTGCGCCGCGCGATCGCGATCCTGATAGCGTTGATCTTCTCGAAGTATTTTTATCTGTCGAGCATCACCAGCTATTACATTTTTTATCTGATGCGTCGCTTTGCGTTGCCAACGGAGACTGCGCAGTTTTATCTGTTCGTTTTTCTTGCGGCCGCGGCCGCCGGCACATTCATCGGGGGTCCGATTGGCGATCGTTTCGGCCGGAAGGTCGTGATCTGGGTCTCGATCCTCGGCGTGCTGCCGTTCACGCTGGTGCTGCCCTATGTCGGCCTGACCGCGACCGTGGCTCTCAGCGTCGTGATCGGGTTGATCCTGTCGTCGGCGTTCTCGGCAATCGTAGTCTACGCCCAGGAACTGATGCCGGGGCGCGTCGGCATGGTTTCAGGCCTGTTCTTCGGTGTCGCGTTCGGCATGGCAGGCATCGGGGCGGCGGCCCTGGGTGAGCTGGCCGACTGGACCAATATCGAATTCGTCTATCGCGTCTGTTCGTTCCTGCCGCTGATCGGGTTGCTCACGGCATTTCTACCCAACATTGAAGGGCCTCGCGCCCGGCTCGCGGCAGCGTCCACGCGATAGGGCGCGCCGACTGACAAGGTTATTTACGGTCGCACCGCCGGCGTTTCCATCGGCAGGCCTCGGGCGCGCCACATCAGGTAAAGCTCGAGATCGACCAGCTCCGGCGCGCCGTAATCGAAAGGCTGCGCGCGCACGGCATACATGCATTCGCGCAGCCGGCGTTGCAGCGAGCCGACTTCCTGCCATTCGAGGCGGTAGATCGGATAACCGGTCGGTTCCGCTTGCGGGATGATACTGCCGGAAAGCTTTTTGCCCCAATTTTCGTCGTGGCATTGCGCGCATGACAAGTTGAGCTGCCCCTCGCGGCGCTCGAACAGGGTGCGGCCCGCTTCGATGAACGGTTTGGTCTGAGCGGTCTCCTCGACCGCGTCCGGCATGCCGCGCGACTGATGCGCGACATAAACGGTGAGCGCGAGCAATTCCTTGCTTTCGAAAGCGAAGGCTTCGGCCTTCTGGTCGCTAGTGCGGCTTAGATTGATCCGCTGTTCGAGGTCGACAGGACGATTGAGTACGGCTGAGAAGGCAGGGTATCGCGCCGCAACGCCTTTCATGCTGACCGCGGCGTCGCCGTGGCAATCGGCGCAGGATTTGCTGGATTGGCCGCCGCCCTTGGCGTTCCAGATCGCTTCCCCGTCGAGCACTGCGAGCATCCCGGGGTTGGCAGTGTCGTCACTCTGCATGGCGCGCGTATCGGCACTGACGAAGTCGTTGTTGGAGCGGCGCTGATCGAGAGGAATCTCCGCTGCGAGGGCGCCGCTGGTAGCTAGCAGCGCGGTCAGAAGGCTGGCAGAGAGGGCGGTCAGTCTGCTCATTCCACCGTGATCGCGGCAGTCTGCACCTGCGTCGCGCCGTGCTGATCGGTCCAGGAAAATGCGATCGTGCCGCTTTCAGTCGCGACGGTAAAAAACGACATGAATGGATTGGCGGCTATAGCCGGATAGAACTTGGCGCGGAATATCTCTTCGCCGTTGTAGGTGCAGACGAAGTCTTCGATGATGTCGCGCGGGATCGGCTGGCCGGTGATGCCGACGCGATACCCGGTCTCCATTATGTGCGAGATCAGTGCCTTGATCTCAATGATATCGCCGCGCTTGGCGCTCGCTGGAACGTGGGTGAGCGCGCGGCCGATCATGGCTTCGGCTCTTCGACGCAGGCCGCAAGCGTCACGATGACGAAAACTTCATCGGACCAGCAGGAGCCGTCTGACATTTCCGCAATTGCGGTGATGTTCTGGGTATCGGCGAGACGGATACGGGTGGAGAAACTTGCCTTTCCAGCGCGCGGCCCGAGTTTCACGCTGATCACGTTCGGCTGCGGATTCTTTTCATTGAAAATATGAATAGCCTTGACGTGATCGTTCGCCATCATCGGGCTGTCGACAGTGACGGTGCAGGGCACGGAATTGCCGTTCTCGACCAGTGGCGGCAGATCGAGTTTGACCTTGCCCTTCTGGACTTGGGCTTCGCCGATTGCGGCACGCACCGCATCCTGCATCATTTCCGGCGTCGCCAGCGCCGGCCGCAGCGAAATCCGCGCAAAGGTTCCGGCGCCTGCGAGTGCACCGGCCGTCTGAAGAACGCTACGTCTTGATGGGTTGTAGCGGGCCATACGATGTATCACTTCAAGGTCATCAGATAGGCAACGACGTCTTCAACGTCCACCGCCGTCAGCACCGGTTTGTCGTGATAAGCCGCCGCCACGCGCGTCAAGTCATCAATGCGATAGAATGGCGGCATGATGGTGCCGGGATTGAGCTTGCTGGCATCGACGATGCGCAACCGCATCTGCCCTTCACTCCAGCGCGCGCCGGCGCCGCTGAGATCGGGCGCGACGTTGCCCTGAAAGCGGTCTTCCGGGAATGGCCCGGAGTGGCAGAGCAAACATAGCCCGACGGTGTGATTGGTGACGATTTCGCGGCCGTGCGTGGGATCGCCTTTTGTCCCGGTCAATGAAGCCGGAATGGCGTCGCCGACGATGGTGTAACGCACGACCTCGGCGCTTGACTGTGCCGGTAACATCGCGAGCGATGCTAACGCCATCGTGGCGCTAGCCAAAAATCTCGGACGTGATGGTGCGAAACCAGGCATCGGCGTCCTTCGCATCATCGGCGCGCCGCGAGGCCGGTGCGTCGAGTGGGCTGGATTTGATGGAATTGTCGACTTCAGTGTACTCGCCGTTGACCGGCGCGAAGTTGCCAGTGATCGAGATCGCATAATTAGGCGCGACGAGGCTGTAGCAGTTGCTGCCGAGATTTGACGGCGCAGGGGCCTTGCCGGCGAACAATTGCGCGATTGCGGTGGCGCACACTTTGCCTTCGATAGCGCCTGAGTACGCCGATTTCGGCATCGAGCCGGCGAAAGCCGCATCGCCGATCACGTGGACATTTTTCTGCTGCCGCGACTCGAATGTCAGCGGGTCGACCGGACACCAGCCGCTGCGGTCGGCGACACCGGCCAGCGCTGCCAATGCACCGGCCTTCTGCGGCGGGATGACATTGGCGACAGCATATTGATAATTATCGAAATCGGTCTCGATGGTCTTTTTCGCTACATCAATCGCCGAGGCATTACCGCCATTGGACGGCGATTTCCATTCGATAATGCCGGGATACAGCTCTTTCCATGCTTTCAAAAAAAGCTGCTGCATGGTGAAGCTGTCTTTAGCGTCGAGAATGACGATCTTCGAGCGCGGCTTTTTGGCCTTGAGATAGTTGGCGATCATGCTCGCCCGTTCATAAGGGCCGGGCGGGCAGCGCGACGGGTTGTCGGGAGCAACGATCGCTACCGTACCTCCGTCATCCATCGCCTCAAGCTGGCGATGGAGCAGATCGAACTGTGCCGCGTCGGCGGTCCAGGCGTGAGGCGCCTGCGCCGCAGCGGCTTCGCTATAGCCCGCGATCGCGTCGAACCGCAGTGCAATGCCGGGAGCAAGCACCAGCCTGTCGTAGGAAAGCTTGTCGCCGGTTGAGAGTGTGACGTTGTGCGCCTGGGCATCGACTGCTGTGGCGCTCGCTACCTTCACCGTGATGCCGGCACTGGCGATCTTGTCGTAACGGAACTGCTGGCTGGAAAGATCGCGAAGCTCTCCGAGCACGGCATTGCTCATCGGCGGCGCGGTGTAGGTGGAACGCGCCTCAACGAGCGTGACGGCGATTTTTGGGTCGGCGGCGCGAAGCGCGCGGGCACAGCTTGCGCCGGCAAAACCACCGCCGACGATCACGACGAGCGGCGCCGCCTGTGCCCGTAGCGCGTGCGGCCACAGCGTGGCGGCAGCGATCGTGCTGCCCGCACCTTTAAGAATTTGTCGGCGAGTTCGTCGTTTCATCATTACAAATGCAAAGCGGCGGGCTTTTGCAGGCCGCCGCCCCAACCTTGCCTCTAGGCAGAACGCAGATCGTTATTCCTAAGCGGGAAGTTATAGATGCGCTTGCCTGTCGCCGCGAAAATGGCGTTGAGCACGGCAGGCGCCGCAACCGCTATAGTCGGTTCGCCGACGCCGCCCCAGAACTCATAATCCGGCATCACGATGGCTTCGACCTTCGGCATCTCGTCGATATGCATCACCTGATACGTATCGAAGTTTCTCTGCACGATGGCGCCCCCACGAACGGTGCACTCACCGTAGAGCATCGCCGAAAGTCCGTAGACGAACGAGCCTTCGACCTGCCGCGCGATCAGCTCCGGATTGACGGCGTGGCCGGAATTGGTGGCTCCGACGATGCGGTGGATTTTCAGGTTGCCGTCCGTCACCGAGACCTCCGCGCAGGCCGCGACATAGCTGCCGAAGCCCATGATTTGCGAAAGCCCGCGATAGACGCCTTTCGGCGCGGGTGTGCCGTAACCCGCCTTCTCTGCAACGGCTTTGAGCACCGCGGCGTGCTTCGGCTTGAGGTATTTCAAGCGGAATGCCAGCGGATCTTCGCCAATCTCATGGGCCAATTCGTCCATGAAAGTCTCGACATAGATCGCGTTGTGGTTGGTGTTGACGCCGCGCCAGAATCCCGCCGGCACTGAAGGATTACGCATGGCGTGGTCGATCAGGAGGTTGGGTACGTTGTAGCCGAACGCACCTTCCGGGCCGCCAGGACTGAGACCCTGGAACGTCACCGGGTCCTTGCCGTTTTTTTCCATGCGCGACGGCAGCACAGTGGCCAGGATCGACTGGCCTGAAATGCGCATGTGAAGCGCAATCAGGTTCTTGTTGGCATCGAAGCCTGCCGTCATCTTGCACTGCGTGATCGGGTGATAATAGCAGTGCGTCATATCTTCTTCGCGCGACCACAACAGCTTCACGGGCGTGCCCGGCATTTCCTTGGCAATCAATACGGCCTGGCGGACGAAGTCACTTTGTCCGCGCCGGCCGAAGCCGCCGCCAAGGAATGTCTTGTGGACGTCGCATTGCGCGACGGGCAAGCCTGAAACTTCTGCCGCTACCGCCAGTGCCGCTTCGCCGTTTTGCGTCGGACACCACACCTCGCACTTGTCGGAGGTGTAGATGGCTGTTGCGTTCATCGGCTCCATCGGCGCGTGGTTCTGGTACGGATAGGAGTACGTTGCCGTCACCACCTTCGCCGCGCCAGCGAGGGCAGCTTTGGCGTCGCCCGTCTGGTTGCCGACAAAGGCTTGCTCGGCATCGAGGCCTTCCTTCAGGAAATTGGCGATGCTGGCGCTGGAGACTTTCGCGTTCTCACCGCCGTCCCAGGTGATCTGTAGACTTTCGAGCGCTCTCTTTGCCCGCCACCACGAGTCGGCAACGACCGCGACCGCGTTATCGCCGACCTTTATGATTTTCTTGACGCCGGGCATGTCGGGCATGTCCGCTTCGGCGACGCTTTGCACCTTGCCGCCGAAAATCGGGCAGGCGCGGATCGCTGCGTACAGCATGTTCGGTTGACGGGTGTCGATGCCGAACATCGTCTTGCCGACGAGCTTGTCGGCGGTGTCGAGCCGTTTGAGCGGCTGGCCGGCGATCGTCCAGCTCTTCGGATCCCTTAGCGTGACGTTCGTCGGCACATCGAGCTTGCCGGCTGCATCGGCAACCTTGCCGTAAGTGACAGTACGGTTTGAAGCGCTGTGCGTAATCACGCCCTTATCGGCCGTGCATTCGACTGCCGGGACGTTCCACGCAGTCGCGGCCGCCTGGATCAGCATCATGCGCGCCGCAGCGCCGCCTTCGCGAACATATTTGTTCGATTCACGAATGCCGCGGCTGCCGCCGGTCGAGAACTCACCCCAAATCCGTTTACGCGCGACGTTCTGGCCGGGCGTCGGGAATTCGGTCGTAACCTTCGACCAGTCGGCATTCAATTCCTCGGCGACGAGCTGGGCGAGGCCGGTCATCGTGCCTTGGCCCATTTCCGATCGGGCGATGCGGATGACGACGGTTTCGTCAGGTTTCACCACCACCCAGGCATTGACCTCCGGCGAACTTACCGCGTCGGCGTGCGCAACATCGGTATCGAACGGTACGTAAAAACCGAGCGCCAGTCCGGCGCCGGCAGCCGACGAACCGATGACAAAGGAACGACGATTCACTTTTGGCATGTATGTCATGGCTGCAATCCCCCTCACGCGTGATCGGCGGCCGCGTGGATCGCGGCGCGAATGCGTTGATAGGTCCCGCAACGGCAGATGTTCGTCATCGCCGCATCGATGTCTTCATCGGTCGGCTTTGGATTGGTTTTGAGCAGAGACACCGCCGCCATGATCATGCCGCTCTGGCAATAACCGCACTGGGGCACGTCAAGATCGAGCCACGCTTGTTGGATCGGATGCAGTTTTCCATTCTGGGCAACCGCTTCAACCGTGGTGATCTGCTTCGAACCGACCGTTCCGACCGGGACTTGGCAGGAGCGTGTGGCGACGCCATTGATGTGCACGGTGCAGGCGCCGCATTGGGCAATGCCGCAGCCGTATTTGGTGCCGGTGAGTCCGATGGTGTCGCGGATCACCCAGAGCAATGGCGTGTCGGATTCAACGTCTACGTTGTAAGACTTTCCGTTGATGGAAAGGGCAATCATACTGTCCTCCCGAGTTGCAAGCTGGGCATCCCCACATGGGATCGGCTGTGCCGCAGGACCCATCTCTGGACGGATTCTAACTTGTTCTAATCCAAATGCTAATCGCAAAATCGCGAGCTAGCGGCGGGGCCGCCGTCGTAAATTTCGCGGGAATATCCAGCGTTGACCGGGGTTGGCCGCGCTCACTGCCGCAGCAATAAGCACCTGACCGGCCTTTGGCGCCGCCCCCGGCCTGTTCCAGACCCCGGCGTAACCTGTATCGTTATGGGCGATGGACAGGGAGCACAGCATGAACGACGATTTTGAGGACCATTGCTGGCGGGACGTGGTTACGCCGGACATTCTCGAGATTTATTCCCATTACCAGCGAAAAACCTTTGTTGGGCCGGCGCCCGCGCTTCTTGCTATCGATCTCTACGAGCTAGTCTATCGCGGCGGCGCCAAGCCGCCAGGCGAACTCGCCAAGACCTTTCCCAGCGCCTGCGGGCAATATGCCTACGAGGCGATCGAGCCGACCAAGCGCCTGTTCGCCGCGGCGCGCGCGGCAGGTTTGCCGATCTTTTATTCGACCGGCGACACCCGGAGCGAGAGCCGGCCTGAATTCGTGGGGGCTACCAAACGCAACAAGGCGTCGATCGATCCGACCGACTTTGTCATCCGGCCGGAGTTCAAGCCGCAGCAGGGCGATGTAGTAATCACCAAGCAGCGCGCCAGCGCCTTCTACGGCACGCCGCTTACCGCTCACCTCACCCAGCTCGGCGTTCAGACGCTGATTATCTGCGGCGAGAGCACGTCGGGCTGCGTGCGCGCGAGTTCAGTCGATGCCTATTCGCACGGCTATCACGTCGTTCTCGTCGAGGAATGTTGTTTTGACCGCAGTCTCTTGTCGCACAAGGTTAATCTGTTCGATTTGCACCACAAATACGCCGACGTAATGCATGTCGATGACGTGGTCGCGCAGCTCGGGGCGAAAAGTCCCGCGGTGAAGAAGGCGAGCTGACCATGAAGCCTTCGCGTTATGGCCCTTTTCCTTATTCGCCAATCATTCATCGTCCGCCGCTGAAGTGGCCGAACGGCGCGCATGTCGCGCTGTGGGTCATTCCCAACATCGAGTTCTTTGCGCTCGACGAGAAGGTGCCGCCAGGTTCGGGCGGCAGCGGCGGTCCGGTGCCTGACGTGCCGACCTGGTCGTCCCGCGACTATGGCAACCGGGTCGGTGTCTTCCGTCTCATGGAGGTTCTCGATCGTCATGGCATCCGCGCCACGGTCGCGCTCAACAGTGAGCTTTGTGCCGAGCACCCGGCGATCATCGAGGAAGGTAACAAGTTGCATTGGGAATGGATGGGCCACTGCGAAAGCAATACCCGTCGTCTTAACGCAGCGTCGCCCGGCGAAGAGCCGCGGATCATCAAGAACGCACTTGGCACCATCGAGCGAGCGAGCGGTACGCGGCCGCGCGGCTGGCTTGGTTCTGGTTTGCAGGAGACCTGGGACACGCTCGACCTGCTGGCTGGCGAGGGGTGCGATTACGTCTGCGATTGGACCAATGACGACCAGCCTTACATCATGTCGCTCGATGGTGGGCGGACTCTGGTCAGCGTGCCCTACAGCCACGAAATTAACGACAAACCGGCGTTCGAGCGTTTCAACCGTACCGCGGATGAATTCCGCGAGATGATCTGCCGGCAGTTTGATGTTCTCTACCGCGAGGGCGCGCAATCAGGCCGGGTCATGGCGATTGCGCTCCATCCGTATCTCACCGGCGTGCCGCATCGCATCGACGCTTTCGAGGCCGCGCTTCGCTACCTCGCCGGGCACGACCGCGTTTGGAAAGCCACCGGCACGGAGATTGCACGTCATTACCGTGAGCAAGCCAAGATTTTGACTAAGACCTGACGGCGGAGGGCGCAATGCGGCCAAAGATGATTGCGGCGCGGATAGCATCGTTGACTTGGGTTCTTGCCGGTCTAGCTGTCGCGCCGGCCCATGCCGCCGAACAGTTGACGCTCGGGACTGTCGGGCAGCCTTCGGCGAATTTCTGGCCCGAACTTATCGCCCTGGATAAGGGCTTCTTCACCGCCGAGGATTTGAAGGCCGACGTCGTTTACGTGCAGTCCAGCGCCGCCCTTGTACAACAGGTCGCCGCTGGATCGCTTGGCGTGGGAGTTCAGACCGGGCTTGCCGATCCATTGCGCGCCGTGGGCATGGGCGCGCCGATTTCGATCGTGCGGATCGACGTGCAAGCGCCGCCTTACGATCTTGTCGCTAAGTCGAATATTGCCAGCATGAAAGATCTGAAGGGCAAGCTGATCTCGCTCGGCGGTCCGAAAGACATCACGCGCATCTATGTCGAGCGCATGCTTGCGGCGAATGGCGTGAAGCCCGGCGAATTCGATATGGTCTTTGCCGGAGCAACGACGGCGCGTGCATCGGCTCTGCTTGCCGGTGCGGTGGATGCCGCCATCCTGCTGCCGCCCTTTGATTTCCAGGCAGTTGCCAAGGGTTTCAATAGTCTTGGACTGACTGTCGATTACGTTGGCGACCTGCCGTTCTCGGGCACGACGGTTAACAATGCCTGGGCGAGCGCCAATAAAGCGACGCTGGAGAAATTGATGCGCGTAAAAAATAAAGGCGTCATGTGGTTCGAGGACGATAACAATCGCGCGGAGTCGTTTCGGATTCTCAAGGCTGCCAGCGGCTTGAGTGAGGATGATGTCGAAAAGGCCTACGACTTCTTCCGCAAGGGTCATTATTTCGAACCGACCGGAAAGGTCTCCCGTTCAAAACTGGAAAATCTGGCCCGCGCCATGGAGAGTCTCGGCGATTTGCCCGGCGCACTCGATATCAATAAGGCCCTGCTGCCCGGCGTAACGCAGGTGACGGACTGAGACTATTGATGAAGGCGATGCATTTTGCGGTGCTGATCGTCGCGATCGCGTTTCTGACGTTCGCACCGCTACCTGCAATCGCTGCGGATGTAGTTTCGGTCGGGTCGGTCGACGCGACGTCGGCTAATTTGTGGCCGCTGCACATCGCCGATAAGAACGGCTATTTCGACGCAGCAAATCTGAAAATCGATCTCGTATTCTCGCAATCGAATGCTTCCGTAATCCAGCAACTGGCTGCGGGTTCATACAGCGTTGCACCGAGCGCGGGCATGGTCGATCCCATTCGTGCCATCGACAAAGGCGCGCCGGTAGCGCTGGTGCGCATTGTTATCCAGGCGCCGCCCTACGCGCTGCTGGCGAGGCGCGAGATCACAAAAATCGAAGACCTCAAAGGTAAAACCATCAGTATCGGCGGTGCCAAGGACATCACCCGCATCTTCACCGAGCGGATGCTCGAACCGCACGGTTTGAAATCGGGCGACTATGATTATGTTTTCGCCGGCGCCACCAGCGCGCGATTTTCTGCGCTGAATTCAGGCGCGGTCGACGCTGCACTACTCACAGTGCCATTCAATTTCTATGCCGAGAGCGCGGGCTTCACCAATCTTGGCTTTACATTCGACTATCTGCCCGACATGCCGTTCGCAGGCATGGCAGTCAACCGGACTTGGGCTGAAGCGAATGCCGATGCGCTCAAGCGCTTTCTTGCCGCATACACAAGGGCGGTCGCCTGGTTCGATGACCCCAACAACCGTGACGCGGCTGTCCAGATCCAGACCGACACCAGCAAGATTGCCCGGGACGATGTGGAAAAGGCCTATGCCTTTTTGCACGACAAAAATCTGTTCGAACCGACAGGCATGGTCTCAAAGCATAAAGTCGGTAATGTGATCGATGCTTTACGCAATCTCGGCGATCTTCCCGCCGATTTCACCGCCGATCGTGCCATGCTGTCCGGGGTGACGCAGGTTTCAGAGTGATGAGCGCGACCGGCCACGGCGTTGAAACAGCAAGTGCGCCGGTGCCTGTCCCGGCAAAAGCCTCGTCACACCATGTTTTCTCGTCACTGCGCAGCCGCTATCTCGCTGGCACGTTATCCGTTGTTGGTGGCTTGTTGGCATGGGAGATCGTCAGCCGCTTTCTCATCAGCAATGCGCTGTTTCTGGCCGCTCCGTCGCAGATCGCGGTTGCTATCTACAATCTTGCAGTCTCCGGGGAGCTCTGGCACCACATGGGGATAAGCGCGGTGGAGTTTGCGTTCGGCTATGTCATCGCCAGCGTGTTGGGAATTGCACTCGGCGTCGCCATGGCGTCGAGCGTCACGGCCAAACAGGCCTTGCAGCCATGGGTTTCCGGGCTTTACGCCACGCCGACAATCGCGCTGGCGCCGCTGTTCATCCTTTGGCTCGGCATCGGCATCTGGTCGAAAGTGATCGTTGTCATCTCGCTGGTGCTGTTCCCCGTTACCATCAACACCGAGGCGGGCCTGCGTACCACAAGCGAGCGGCTGATTGAGAT
>Ga0302326_10011690_pt1 | contig 18867 bp, 13 predicted proteins | sample Palsa_T0_3_FD_202264 | JGI IMG/M metagenome (GOLD analysis project Ga0302326, IMG submission 202264) | Peat permafrost microbial communities from Stordalen Mire near Abisko, Sweden - Palsa_T0_3 | ecosystem: Environmental > Terrestrial > Soil > Palsa > Peat permafrost | place: Sweden: Abisko...
GCAGGATGTTCATAACGTACATTGGCATATTGATCGTTACTGCGCTTATCATCGCGCTCTTTACGTGGCTCGTGTGGGACGCTGGAAATAAGGTACAGGACGCAATCCGGGTGGATGCCGATGCCCGTATTGCTGAGGCCCAAAGCACGGGAGCTAGTGCTAGTGAACGCGCCGGAAAGTTAGAACACAATAACCTGATTCTGCGCAGTACGGTAGCTACGCTAGAAACTAAAGCGGCAAGTGCGCAAAAAGATGTAAGTTCCCTACAAAAAGCTGCGTCAGACGCCAAGATGGCACAGCAGAAAGTAGAAATAGAACTTGCCAAACAGCGAGAGCGAACCGCTGCCGCCGAACTTGCACTTGCGAAAGTGCAAGAGCGCATGAAGTGGCGGAGCGTATCTCCAGAACAGCGAAAGCGGCTTCTGGAGATGTTGAAGGATGAGGCAAAGGGCAATATTGTGGTGAAATGCAGTGTCGGCGACGACGAAGCATACAACTTTGCTAGCCAATTTGTAGAGATATTGCGTTCATCTGGTTGGTCGGTTGACGGTGTAAACCAATCGTGGTTCGCCGACCCTCCAGTGGGCGCTGGATTCTTAGTGCATAAACTGGCCGACTCTCCCTCGTATGGGCCTCCCCTCCAAAAAGCCTTTATTCCAGTTGGTTTTGAATTTAGCGTTTCGGAACAGGAACGAATCCCGGTGGGAGAAATTGAGTTATTGATCGGCCACAAGGCCCAAGGCGAATGACCCTTTGAAATTAGGACACTACCCGGGAATCAAGATCCTTGACTCTGGCTTGGGAACGGGTCAGAGTCAGGATTCAGCGTCTGGGTGACGCTGGAATTGCCCCCTCCCGGCCAAGGTGATAGCACACCAGAGGCCGAGAGGGAACCCGCCACCATTAGCCTGGCCTTTCGGCCAGTTTCTAGGAGCCAACAATGGCGAACGTTGTAACTGCCAAGCCTACCAACGGGGCTGTGTTCAGCCCGCGGATCACCCTCAAGAACGGTCGCGTGATCTACGCTTCCGATTACGGATTGAAGGCCTTCGTCTTCTATCCGAAAGCTCCCAAACGCTAGCCCAGCGCCGGACGCTTCGGCGTCCGGCTTTTCTTATGGAGGCGTGGCAGAGCGGCTTAATGCGGGCGACTTATAATCGTCTGATCGGGTCTCACCTTCGCCGGAAACACCCGATCCGTTGGTTCGAATCCAACCGCCTCCGTACAAATCAAAAGAGCCAGCGCGGCGTTTTCAAAACGCCCCACTTTCCACTCAAACTGTTTTTAAAGTCCTGCGCAGAACTTCTTTAGACTTGAGGTCACGGGCTCTGGCCTGAGGCGATAAAGCAGCGTGTCCGGCGGGAGGTTATATCCGGGCCGCTTCCAGTATATCCCCAGAATCAAGGTCGGCAACCCCAAAAAATTCTGCACCGCCAAAAATCGCCCTCACCGCATTATCGCGTCAGTGCAATTTAGGCATTAAAGGATTTATAATCCCTTTTTCTGAAAATCGCAATAATCATTTTAGGTTCGCATCATGGCAGGCAGACCAAAGACGATTGCAGATGATGCCGACAAGCTACGTTTTTCTCTGGCCCTGCGATCTTGCAGTTGATTCGAGCCAAACGAAAGAAGGGCGGGAAGGGCAGAACAAATCCGAGCGACATAGTCGCGGATGGCCTTTGGAAGCTGGCGGAGGCTGAGGGCATACCGCGCAAAGAAGTGGAGAAGTGGATTGCGCCAGGACCTCCGACCAACATGAGAGAATTTCCCAAGAAGGAATAGACCTGTGCCCACTCAACTTAACGGTCAGGCGTGTCTCTTGCGCTCGCGCGGTCCGCGGAAACCGCCCAGTGCTATATTCGCCACGTGCGCTCGCCGGCCGGCAACTCGCTGAACACTGCTCCGCCGTTCTGGCACATGCTCCGCGACGCCCGAAGATTTTTCCTCCTGCTTACGCTGGCCGCGTTTGCCTTGCGCCTGGCCTTCTACTTCAAGTTCCCGCACGTCACCGGCGATTCGCTGGTTTACGGCGACATCGCCAAGAACTGGCTCGACCGCGGCATCTTCGGCCTCACTCACTCCGATGGAGTACGTCCTACTCTGATCCGCCTGCCGGGATATCCCGCGTTCCTTGCCGCATGTTTTGCGCTCTTTGGCCGCGAACACTACAACGCGGTGCTGCTGGTGCAGATCGTCATCGACATAGTGACCTGCTTCTTCATCGCCGACCTGGCGCGGCGAACGGTATCCGCCACCCCAGCAAGCGCAAGTTCACCCCCTGTCAGTTCAACGCTGGCTGCAAGCGAAAAAGATCAACACTTGGCGCTTGCTGGGGACTCCGGAGAAAGAGCAGCGCGGTTCGCGTTCCTGTTGGCCGCGCTATGTCCCTTCACCGCCAATTACACTGCCGCGCCTCTGACTGAGACGCTGAGCATCTTCTTTGTTGCGGTGGCGCTCGATGCGGCAGCGGCTGCCTTCAACGCGTCACGGCTAGGCCTCGATGCATGGTCAGCTTGGACCTGGTGCGGCGTCGCCATCTCCTGCGGGATTTTGCTGCGGCCCGATGGTGGCATTCTGCTGATCGCGCTCGGACTCTATCTGCTTTTCCGGCTGTCGCGACGGCCGCTGGAGCGCGCTCGTCTTTTCTGGGCAGGAGTCCTGGTGCTGGCGGTCTCGCTTGCGCCGCTGCTTCCCTGGACCGTTCGCAACTGGCGCGACTTCCATCGCTTCCAGCCGCTGGTCCCGCAGTCAGCCAGCGATCCCGGCGAGTTTGCCCCTGACGGCTTTGAAAAGTGGGTACGAACGTGGTCGGCTGACTACGTCTCCACCGAAGAGGTCTACTGGCAGGTTCCGGACGACAAGGTTGATCTCGGCGTGCTGCCGTCGCGCGCCTTTGACAACCCACCGGAACGGGAGAAGACGCAGGCAATCTTCGACGTCTATGCCCGCACGCTGGTGATTAATCCCGCGCTGAATTCGCAGTTAACGATGTTGGCCAACGAGCGCATCCGTCGCAATCCATTGCGCTATTATGTTTGGCTGCCGATGCTCCGCGCAACCGACATGTGGCTGCGTCCCAGGACTGAGATGCTGCCCCTGGATTCGCGCTGGTGGGACTATGCCGGCGACACCCAATCCTCGGTGATCGCCATACTCTGGGGCGCACTGAATTTGCTGTTCATCTTCGCGGCAGTGATGGGAGCAGTGCGCGGCCCGCGCCCGCGATATCTCGCGATGATGCTGCTGTTTGTGCTGCTGCGCTCGGCCTTTCTCGGCACACTTCCCAATCCTGAGCCGCGTTACACCTTGGAATGTTATCCCGTGGCGCTTCTCCTGGGCGGCGCATGGATCTCGGGATGGAGAAGTCTGCGTTAGAACTAACGTTGCGTCGCGGCAGTGGGCTATGACTCACGAAAATAGAACCCCGAAGGGGTGGAAGTGGAGTTAGCCCAGGACGGAGCGAAGCGGAGTCCTGGGTAGCGTGTAAAAAATAGCCGAGTCCCGTAGGGACGGCAGAGTTCTCACACAGGCTCGGAAGAACCATGCGCTTCCTGGCCGAAGGTAACCCGGCATCAAATCAGCAAAGTCGGTTTGGTCTGCGTTAGTATGGCTTCGGAACCATGACTGGCGAAGTCACTCGCGTTGCATCCGTGGCATCCGGCCCAGCCACCACGTTGATCTACGACGACTGGTATCCGGCGATGCGCGCCTCGGAAATTTCTGGCAGGCAGATGGCCAAGGCCATGCTCCTCGGCATCCCGCTTGTCCTGGGCCGCACCGCCAGCGGCAACTACTTCGCCATGCGCGACTCCTGCCCCCATCGCGGCATCCCGCTTTCCTATGGATGGTTCGACGGCCAGCAGGTGACCTGCAAGTATCACGGCTGGGCATTCGAGCCGGTCTCCGGCCAGTGCCGCCAGATACCGTCCCTCACCCAGCGCGATTCCCTTGATCCCTGCCGCATCTTCGCCACCGCGTTTCCCTGCGAGGAGCGCGACGGGCACCTCTGGGTCTATGTCCCACAGAGTGGGAGAGGCAAGTTGCGGCCAGAAGACTCATCGCAATTACCGGCAGTTCCTGAGGTGCCGAAGTTCAGCCAGCGCTTTCGCTCCGCATATCTCACGGCCGATCTGCCCTGCAACATCGATCACGGCATCATCGGATTGATGGATCCCGCGCACGGACCGTTCGTGCATCAGTCGTGGTGGTGGCGCTCGCAGGCCAGCATCCACGAAAAGGAGAAGCGGTTCGAACCCATCGACGGCGGCTTTCGCATGACTGCGCATCAGCCGTCTGCCAACAGCGCTCCCTACAAGCTGCTGGGCGTCTATGGCCAGCCGATCACCACGACCATCGACTTCGTTCTGCCCAACCGGCGCTATGAGGTCATCCGCTGCGGCGAAAAGTGGTTTGCCAGCTTGACTACGGTCACGCCGACCATCGAGAACCACTGCCGCATCGATGTCTGTGCGGCATGGAACGTCTTCTTCAGCGTGCCGTTTCTAACTCCCATCGCCAAGTTCTTCGGCCGCCGTTTCGTCAGGCAGGACCAGCTCACGATGATCCAACAGGCCGAAGGGTTGAAGTACAATCCATCGCTTATGTTGATCGACGATGCCGACCGTCCCGCCAAGTGGTACTTCGAATTGAAGCAGGCGCGGCTGGAATCGCAGGCCAGCGGCAAGCCGATGCGCCATCCCATGGACGGCCCCGTGACCTTGCATTGGAGAAGCTAAGCCAGGGACATGACCGCAGACTCGGAGTTCTTAAGGAAACTCTGATTAAGCTCGGTCTCCTCGAAGGGGACGGCCTTCAGGCCGTCCGTAAAGGGCGGCAGAATCGTGTGGCTTTAGCCGCTGAGGGACTTCGCCTTGACTTGATCAGGACTTCCTTAGATAAATCACAGAGTGACGCCGGCTTGAAGCGCGCTCTCCCCGAACTTGTGAACGCTAGAAACGAACCGATGCCGAACCCGATGCACCTTTCCTGGAAACTCCGCTCGCGCCTGCGCATCTTCGCTGTCGCCCTCCTGCTGGGCGCTGCGGTCGGCATCTTCGTCCTTTATCCCACCAACGAGTTCGTTTACTACTACGAGTACCAGCCGGGAAACTCGACCGCTGCTGACTTTGCTCTCGCCCAACTGCATCGATCTGTCAAGGGCGAGACGCCGGAGAAGACCACCTTGTATGCCATCGTCGGCATGATCCTGAGCGTGTCCGGCGCGGGATTGTATTCCAGCATGCAGCGGCGCTCCCAGCGGATTGAGCAGTTGAGCGCCGCGCTCGATAGTGACTTGCACACCCTGATTGCTCAGGGCGAGAGCGCGCAACTGGAATTCAAATCGTCGTTTCGTTGGGACCTGCGCGAGAACAAAGTCAATCGCGCCCTGGAAGCTGTGGTGCTGAAGACCCTCGCCGGCTACATGAACGGCAACGGTGGCACCCTGCTGATCGGCGTGGCTGACGACGGCGCGGTTGTCGGCCTAGATCACGACTACAAGACGCTGAAGAAACAGGACCGCGATGGCTTCGAGCAGGCACTGATGATCGCGGTTGCAACCAAGCTCGGCGGCGACGCCTGTCATCAAGTGCAGATCGTCTTCCATTCCGTCGAGAACAAGGAAGTGTGCCGCGTCATGGTCGCTCCAACCCCGCGGCCGGTTTACCTCAAGGAAGGTGACGCTCCCAAGCTCTACGTCCGCACCGGCGTCAGCACGCGCGAACTCAACGTGCAGGAGGCCGTCGATTACACCTCGGCGCGCTGGCCCAAGTGAACAGCAACGCTGCGAGCGATCGAGGTCCGCGTCGTATCTTCACGGCACCGCGAGTTGCTGTCGGCCTACGCGATGTGCGACAGTGTGAGTTCCCGCCAACTTATGCGGAGACAGTTGCCCGTCAGGGCAACATGGTTCGTAACGTAGATATCGCACTAGGGAAGCCTTGATTAAGTTGGTTCCTCGAAGGGGACGGCCTTCAGGGAAGGGGACGGCCTTCAGGGAAGGGGACGGCCTTCAGGCCGTCCGTAAACGCCGCAATATCAATGCGGCTTTAGCCGCTGAGGGACTTCGCCTTGACGTGATCAGGATTTCCCCTGAGGACTTGCAGCTGGAATGACCAAGAAAATTAAGACGATTTCGTTTGAAGAAGCTGTCGCGTGGTTTCGCGACCATGGCTTTGACGTGCTGGAAGCTCCCGGCGCCAGCGGTCGTGTGTTTCTGAAGAAGTATCGCTGTTCCGCGGCAATCGAGCGTGCCGATGACGGCAGCGTGAAGATCTTCGCTTATCCCGGCTATCTCATCAACGGCGAAATCTCCAAGCTGGTGGACCACGGTTACCAGAAAGTTTTGCAGACCAGCAAGGCGGTCCATCCCGCAACTGCCGACCATCTGAAAGCGCTGCACGACTTCTCCGAGGAGCTGAAGGAGGGCATCGGCAGTATCAGTCTCTACAATGAGAGCCTCGGGACCGTCAGCGCAACCTATATGTACGATCGCGTGCGCGATCGCGACCTGCCGCAAGCGGAACGCCCCAAGCGTCCCTGGAAACAGCCGCCGACCGTCAAGCGTCCCGCCTGAACTTGCATAAGTAACATAAGTAAGTAGAAGCCATCTGGCTCTGTTGACATCCTTGCCTCACGCTTGAATGCATGGTGTGCGAGAAAGTTCGATATGCCCGCAATCGAGTCCCGCAAAGCGGGACGGCGACAGGATAGCCCAGCACGCAGCGGGGTCCCCGGTTCGCCGCTTTTGGGCGAACTGGGGAGGCGGAGTGCTGGGTTAGGCTCTCTCTTCAAATTTGAGCCCCTTTAGGGGCGGCAGATGGGATGTCAACAGAGCCAAGCCATCTCATAAATGCTTTGTGTCAGGGCACGGCTTCAGCCGTGCCGAAAGCTGCCACCAAGTCGTGGGCTTTAGCCTCTGCGGTACCCCGGTCTCCGCCGCTGCGGGATTTATGAGATGAGGTCTTGCGATCGGCGTGTTCTCGGCAGCCTCAGTTACACTTGCGTCTGGAGGTTGGCATGAAATTGGCATCGCTGCTTATTCTGCTCGCGACCGCGTTCGCATCGGCCCAGAATCAAAACTCTCCCAGCATTGACGGTGCTATTCGCGCGGTTCTTCAGGCTCAGGTGGATGCGTGGAACCATCATGACCTGGACGCATTCATGGCCGGCTACTGGAAATCTCCGGAGCTGACCTTCTTTTCCGGAGCCACTGAAACGCAAGGATGGGAGCCGACGTTGGAGCGCTACCAGCGCAACTACCAGTCGGCGGGCCGCTCCATGGGCACGCTTTCCTTCAGCGATTTGCGCGTGGAGCCGCTCAGCGCGGATGCCGCCTTCGTTCGCGGCCAGTTCCATCTGGTGATGCCCGACGGCAAGCAGCCACATGGTGTCTTCACTCTCATCTTCCGCAAGTTTCCCGAGGGCTGGCGCATCGTCCACGACCATAGCTGCGCCGCAGCGGAACCCTCCCAGATTTCATCGCCGTCCCCGCCGCCTACATCGAAATAGTGATTGACCGGCCCGCCCCAGGGTATAGAATTCAATCGTCTCCCCACTGGGGATCACAACCCCTTGTGACGAGGCCAATCAGGCGGTATCCGCCAACGCGGAACTGCACTGGAGGACATCGTGAGTATTACCACCGGCGACTTCCGCGCCAAGATCACTGCTTCCACTCTTCTCGAAAAAAAACAACGCCAGGAAATCATCACCTGCCTCACCGCCTATGACTACGCCAGCGCGCGCCTGGTGGACGAGGCTGGCATTGACATCGTCCTGGTCGGCGACTCGCTGGCCATGGTGATGCTGGGCTACGAAAACACTCTGCCCGTCACCATGCGCGAAATGCTGCATCACACGCGCGCCGTGCGCCGTGGCGTCAAGCGCGCCTTCCTCGTCGCCGACATGCCATTCGCCTCCTATCACCTCAGCCTGCGCGAATCGCTGCGCAACGCCGCGCGCTTCATCAAAGAGGCCGGCGCTGAGGCGGTCAAAATCGAAGGCGGCGAGAAGCGGGCGCACTTGGTCGAGCGCATGGTCGAGGCCGAGATCCCCGTCGTCGGTCACATCGGGCTGACGCCGCAGTCGGTGCACGCCATGGGCGGCTACAAGGTGCAGGGCAAGACGCTGCAGGCGGTCGAGCAGCTCATGCACGACGCGCTCGCGCTGGAACGCGCCGGCGCTTGCTGCGTGGTGCTGGAAGGCATTCCCCGCGAAGTGGCAGCGATGATCACCCACGAGCTGGAGATTCCGACCATCGGCATTGGCGCGGGCCCGGAGTGCGATGGCCAGGTGCTGGTCTTCCACGATCTGCTGGGGCTGACGTTTTCGCCGCCGGCGAAGTTTGTCCGACGCTATGCCGACGTTGGCTCGGTCATCGGCAACGCGCTGCTGGCGTTCAAGGACGATGTGAAGTCGGGCGGATATCCCTCCGACGCCGAGTCGTACCATCTGCCCAAGGAAACGCTGGCCGCGCTCCAGACCATTCGACCCCAACAACCGCAAAATCGGCGGTTGCTGGGGGCCCCGATTGCCGAACGCAAGCGCGCTGTGCCAGTGTAGAGACATGCGGCTTGCACTGCGGTCTGTTTGGTTGATTGCGATGGCGTCGGGACTGGCATCGGGTGCGGCCGCTCAGACTGCTGCTTCCGCGCACAAGCCTGCTGTCCCCTGGAAACGATACTGCCAGCCCAATGCCGGCTTCTGCTTCAAATACCCAAGTAACTGGACGATGCTGGGCGAGGTCTTTGACGGCAATGGCGTGGTCGTCGCGCCGCCGCAGAAGGAAGACCGTGCGCTGTGGTACGAGATCACGTTGGCGATGGTCGCGCCTTCGCCTGAAGGCGATGAAGAAGGCCCGGGATTGAACGGCATCATCGAGCAGGCTATGGCTGCGATGCGTGAAGCCGGACAGAATTTCGTCACCCTGCAACGTCAGGAGCGGACCGTCGATCACCAGCCCGCGCAGATGTTGAAGGCGCGGTATCGCGAGAAGGCGACAGGCCACGACTGGGTTGAGGAGATGATCTTTATTCAAGGGCCGGAGAACGAGATCTACTCCGTAGCTTTGAAGTGTGCGCCGCAGGATCTGGCCCGGCTGGAGCCAGTGCTGAAAGGCGTGCTGGATAGCTGGACTCTGCCGCAGCCCAAGGCGCCTGTCGGCGACAACGACGAGAGCGCGCCAACTCAGCCGACGCTTCCGGCGAAACCAGCCGCTGAGCCTCCACACTAATCACTTTGAAGCGCATTCCGACCATCGCCGAAATGAAGGCTGCCTGCCGCCAGGCCACGCGCAGCGGCAAGACGCTGGGCTTCGTTCCTACCATGGGAGCTCTGCACGAAGGACATCTCTCGCTGGTGCGCGCGGCCAAGGCCCGCTGCGACATCACGGCGGTTTCCATCTTCGTCAACCCGCTTCAGTTCGCTCCCACGGAAGATCTTGCCAGGTACCCGCGCCCGCTGGAGCGCGATGCCGGCCTGCTGGAGCAGCTTGGCGTCGACCTGCTTTTCCTGCCCACCGCCGATGAGATGTATCCCGCCGGCGCGCAGACCTACGTGCTGGTCGATGACTTGAGTAACAAGCTGGACGGCGCATCGCGTCCCGGACACTTTCGCGGCGTCGCGACTGTCGTCACCAAGCTCTTTGAGATTGTCCGCCCCGACTACGCCTTCTTCGGGCAGAAGGACGCGGCGCAGGTGGCCGTGCTGCGCAAGCTGGTCAACGATCTCGATATGGATGTGGAGATCGTTGTTTGCCCCATCGTGCGCGAGAAAGACGGGCTGGCGATGAGCTCGCGCAATGTGTATCTCACGCCTGAGCAGCGTCAACAGGCGCTGGTGCTGCAACGCTCGCTGCTGCGCGTGCAAACGCTGGCTGAGGGCGAGCGCAATGCCGCAAAGCTGATCGAAGTCGGTAAACACGTGATCGCGGAAGAGCCGGCAGCGCGGCTGGATTACTTCGCTGTCGTCGATCCGAACACGCTCGATCCAGTCGCGGATATCACGCGCGGCGCGTTGGTGGCCGTCGCCGCGTACTTCGGCACGACGCGGCTGATCGACAACATTGTCCTGAGCTCGTCCTAGGGAATCGGTCAAAACAAAAAAGGCCGAAGCATTTTGCTCCGGCCTCGCAGTTTCCAAATACCTACTTTGTGATCTTCTCGCCGATGGACTTCGCCTGGGTAAACAGCAACAGGTAATCCGGGCCACCCGCCTTTGAGTCGGTTCCCGACATGTTGAATCCGCCGAAGGGATGCGCGCCCACCATCGCTCCCGTGCACTTACGATTGATGTACAGGTTGCCGACGTGGAACTGCTGCTTGGCCGCCTCAATCTTGTCGTCCGAGTTGGTATAGACCGCGCCGGTCAGGCCGAACTCGGTGTTGTTGGCGATCTGCAAACCGTGCTCGAAGCTTCGCGACTTGAGCACCGCCAGCACCGGCCCGAAAATTTCCTGCTGCGAAATCGTTGCCATGGGATCCACATCAGCAATCACCGTCGGCTGAATGAAATAGCCATCATTCCCAATTCGCTGGCCGCCGGTAATCAGGCGCCCGCCTTCCGCGATGCCCTTCTGGATGTAGCCCAGGATCGTCTTCATCGACTTCTCATTCACCACCGGCCCCATGTTCGGATTCAACGCCGGGTCACCGACCGTGATCTTCTCCACCCGCTGCTTCAGTTGTTGCAGGAATTTATCGTAGATGCGCTCGTCGATGATGGCGCGCGAGCACGCGGAGCACTTCTGCCCGCTGAAGCCGAAAGCCGCACTCGCCACGCCCTCAACCGCTGCGTCCAGATCGGCATCGGCATCGACCACAATCGAGTCCTTGCCGCCCATCTCCAAAACAGTGCGCTTGATCCAGAGTTGTCCCGGCTGCTGCACGGCCGCGCGCTGGTTGATGTGCAGGCCCACTTCCTTGGATCCCGTGAACGCGATGTAGCGCGTCTTCGGATGCTCGACGATGGCGTTGCCGAAGCTGTTGCCGTGGCCCGGACAGAAGTTGACCACGCCGTCCGGTAGTCCAGCCTCCTCCAGGATTTCGAAAAACTTCGCTGCGATGGTCGGCGAGTCGCCTGACGGTTTCAGGATGACCGTGTTGCCACACACGATCGACGCCAGCGTCATGCCGCCCATGATCGCGCCGGGGAAGTTCCACGGCGGAATCACCGCGCCTACGCCCAGAGGAATGTAGCGCAGCCAGTCGCGCTCGCCCGGCAACTGCACCGGGGCCTCTGCCTTCGCCAGCCGCAGCGCTTCCAGCGCGTAGAAGTCGCAGAAGTCGATAAGTTCCGCGATATCGCCATCGGCCTCGGGCCAGTTCTTTCCCACCTCGAAGACCATCCAGGCCATCAGCTCGAACTTACGCTCGCGCAGCAGGTGGCTGACGCGGAACAGCAGGTTCGTGCGCTCTTCCACGGTGCTGTACTTCCAGGTTTCAAAGGCCTTCAGCGCTGCCTGCATTGCGGGCTCGACCTCTGAAGCGCCTGCCGCCTGGTGTACTCCGACGATCTCGGATGGTTTGGCGGGATTGAGCGACTCGGTTTTCTCGGCAGTCTTCACGCGTCGGCCGCCGATCACCATGTCGTACTCGCGGCCAAGTTCGTTGCGGACCTTCTCGATCGCAACCCTCATGCGGCGCGTGTTCTCGGGATTGCTCCAGTCAATCGAGGGCTCGTTCTTGAATTCGGTCAGGATGCGGGCGTTATTGATGCTGGCGGCGATGCGTGTTCCTTCGCGCGCGGGGGTCATGGTGCTGGCCATAAGTGCGTCCTCTCAGGTAGGTCAAAATGGGATGACTAGTAATAGATGCCAGCCATTGCAGGGAGATGCGGCGGCCAGTCGAACCCTACATTTTACGCCTGTCGGAGCTTCTTGCGCCCGTCCCGAACTGCCGTCTTTCGGATAGCTCGCGTTGCTTCGCGCTTCCGCGGTGTGATACCTTCCGCTCGTCCGCTGTTTTCCGCGCGGTTATGGATTTGTGCCCGCCGGCAAAGCCTCTTGCCCGCTTGGAGGAAGAATGATTGGTCTCATCGTCATCATCGTCATACTGGCGATCATCGCGTTCACGCTGATCGGCATTTACAACAGTCTGGTGCAATTGCGCGTCCGCGCCGACAACGCCTGGGCCGACATCGATGTGCAACTCAAGCGGCGCTATGACCTGATTCCCAACCTGGTCGAAACCGTGAAGGGTTATGCCGCGCACGAGAAGGGCACATTTGAGAACGTGGCAAAGTTTCGCAGCGCGGCCATGGCTGCCAGCACTCCGGCGGAAAAGAGCGAGGCCGAGGGCCAGTTGACGTATGCCTTGCGAGGCTTGCTCGCTGTGGCGGAAGCCTATCCGCAGTTGCGCGCCTCTGAGCAGTTCCAGTCGTTACAGGGCTCGCTGACCGGCTTGGAAGATGCCATCCAGAACGCGCGCCGTTATTACAACGCCGTGGTACGCGACCTGAACACCAAGATCCAAACCTTCCCCAGCAATATCGTCGCGGGATTGTTCCATGTTCAGCAGAAGCAGTTCTTCGACATCACGGAGCCGACGCAGCGCGAGCCGGTCGCGGTGAAGTTCTGAGCGCGGAGCGCTCGGCATTTAGCACTTAGCAGTTAGCATTTAGCGTTTGGTACTGCGACCGCCAAGTCCTCGAATGCTGCACCTTCACCCGAGTAAAGTAGCGCCTGTATGCTTTTGCTAAATGCTAACTGCTAAGTGCGAAATGCCAACTATCAAACGCCAATTATTTCTCATCACACTCATTCTCTTCTGCCTCGCCCTCGCCGCCCCCGCTTTTGCGCGCGACTGGCACGTCACCAGCTTCGTCGACAATATAACGGTCGCGCAGGACGGCAGCATGACCGTCCGCGAGCATCTGGTGGTCGATTTCGAAGGCGCGTACCACGGCATCTACCGTGACATTCCCATCGAGTATCCCGGGCCGCACGGCTCCAACTACAGCTTGTTCCTCACCGTCACCGGAGTCACTGACGGCCAGGGTCAGACGCTGAAGTACGACTCCAGCGTGTGGAACGGCAATCGTCATCTCAAGATCTACATTCCCAACGCCGTCGACACAAAGAGCGTTGTCGAGATCAGCTATACGGTCAAGAACGGAGTGCGCTGGTTCGACGATCACGACGAACTCTACTGGAACGTGACCGGCAACGACTGGCCGGTGCCCATCGATGGCGCCCTGTCGATCATCATGTTTCCGCCAGGCGCGGGCGGCAATCTGCGCGCGCAAGCCTTCACCGGCCTCTACGGTTCGCAGTCGCAGGACGCCACCGTTGCGGTCAACGGCAATGTCGTCCGAGTGCAGAGCAACGGTCCGCTCTCCATGCGCGAGGGCCTCAGCGCCGACGTGTACATCAGCAAGGGCATTCTCACCGAGCCCGGCAAGCTCACGTTTGCTCTGTGGTTCCTCCGCAGCAATATCAGCGTGCTGCTGCCGCTGTGGGCGCTGATCGTGATGTTCGTCTTTTGGTGGACCAAGGGCCGCGATCCCAAAGCCGACATTTCCGTCGCTCCCATGTATGAGCCGCCGAAGGACATGACGCCTGCCGAGGTGGGCGCACTCCTTGAGGACAGTGTGCATCCCCGCGACATCACCGCAACCCTGGTGGATCTGGCCGTCAAGGGCTATATGAAGATCGAGGAGACGGAGTCGAAGGCTCTGCTGTTCTCGCATCGCGATTACACCTTTCACTCGCTCAAGGCGGAATCGGAGCGGAACGCGCTGGAAGCACATGAGCGGGTGATGCTGAACCACATGTTTCCTGCCGGCGAAACTCAGATTCGGCTATCGGAGCTGCGCAATAAGTTTTATGTCGCTATTCCCAGCATCAAGAGCGACATTCTTGCCGAACTGAAAAGCAAGGGAATGTATTCGGTCGATCCCGACTCGGCCCATGCCTATGTGCTGGCGGGAGCCGTTCTCACCGCGCTGCCATTTGTCATCCTGCAACTGCTGAGCTGGGGAAGCATCCTCGATTCCATTGGATTGCTGTTTGCCGCCGGCATCATCGCGCTCATCATCGTCATTCTCTTCGCCCGCATCATGCCGGCAAAGTCGCTGAAAGGCGTGCGCACCAAGGTCGAGATTCTCGGCCTCCAGGAATTTATCACCCGCGTAGATGCTGACCGGCTGAAGCGCATGCCGCCCGATACCTTCGAGAAAATTCTGCCCTACGCGATGGCGCTGGGCATTGAGAACCGCTGGGGCAAGGCGTTTGAGGGCATCGTGCAAAATCCGCCAGGTTGGTATGTCGGTCCCACGCCCTATGTCGGATTCAATCCCATCTTCTTCGTGGGATCGATGCATGCCATGGCCACGGACGCGCATCAGGCATTTGTTACCGCGCCCCGGGCCAGCAGCACCGGCTCAGGCTTTGGCGGTGGTGGCTTTGGCGGAGGCGGTTTCAGCGGCGGCGGCTTTGGCGGCGGAGGCGGCGGAGCGTTTTAGATGCGGCCGTCAGTGGCAGTTGTCAGCAGACGAAGCAGACTATTGTCGCAAGCCAACGGCAACGCCGGCGACGGCTGGCATATTCTCTCCGGCGGCAACGTTCTCGATGGTCCCACAGGGTATGAGAACAAGCTTTACGGTATGCACCTCGACGCCAACGAAGGCGGCGACTGGGTCGCTAGCCACGCCTATCTCGAGCCCAAGATGATCCTGCCCACCTCCAACAATCCTGGTGCTTACGCCTATTACACGCAGAAGGTCGGCGCCAGCGCGGCCACGCGGCCAACCCAGTTCTGCCAGAGCGTCGGCTGCATCACGCGCGATGGCGGGGTCATGTGGATCAATGTCGGCAACGCCAATCTCTACGGCGCCGGCCTGGTCGAGTTTTACATCAATTCTGTAAACGTCAACTCGCCCAACATCTCCGAGTCAAATTTCGGCAACAACTCCGGCGACTGGGACGACATCTTCATCGAGGGTACTCCCACAATGTGGGCTACCAATGTCTCTCTGCTGGGCGCCAAGCCGCACGAGTCCGCCATCCCCAGCTATCCCAATCACGGCGTCCACCTGAAGTATGTCAACAACAGTTCGGTTAAGGACGTGCAGTGGTGGGGCGGAGCCTGGAATCCTCCTTTGCAGCCTCAACCCGATCTTGGCGGCATGATGGTGGAAGACTCTTACATGCTCGAGATCGACGACCTCAATTGCAACCAGTCGTATGGCCCCTGCCTGTCGTTCATCGGCAGCCTCGATATCATCGCCTCCAAAATCGTCTCTGACAATGGGGGTATGTCGACCAGTCCCGCTTCGCACATCGTGCAGCTCGACAGCGGCTCCCGCATCATCCTGCTGGACGGAGTCGAGGCCGACGATAATCGCACGCCCCCTTTTCAGGTTGGCATCACCAACGGCGGCTCCCACATTGTGGTAAAGAATGAAAAGTACGGCAACGTCGCCGCCGGCGATACCGGGGTCTCCAACTACGAGGCGTTCGGCGCAATCGACAGTCTCTTCTACGGCGTTCCCGCCTCAGCAGGATTCATGTGGAGCGTCGGCGGCAACGCGGTCGCCGGCATCAACAATCTTGGACTCCAGTTGTTCTCTCCCACCGCCGCAGCCAATAACGTCACCCTCTCCGCTCCCTCGGCCAGCTTCAGCGCATTTCAGATGACATTGCCCACCACTCCGGGCAACGCCGGACAATGTCTGACATCGTCGGGGAGTGGCGCCGCTCCCATGACCTGGAGCACTTGTAGCAACGTCTCGCTCAGCTCGCCTCCGCCCATCGGCAATGTCACGCCCAACACCATCAACGCCACCGCGCTAACGTACCAGGACATTCCCGGCGTCAATTTTCTTGTCAGTCACTACTCCAGCATTCAGGCCGCCATCAACGCCGCCTATAACAATGGCAGCGTGCTCGGCGCGGTCGTCGACGATCGCACCGCGTCCTACACCGGCCCCGGCTTCAATGTCCCCGACTCCGTCATTGTCAGACTCGCGCCCACCACCTACACCATCAACGCGACCGTCACCTTCAACAACGGCAATAACAATGTGACCGCGGGCATCATCGTGCAGCCCGGCGCGCGCCTGCTGGGCGCAAGCACCTCCACCAACCACGGCACCATCCTTCAGCCCGCAAACGGCCTCAACGCCGATCTCATCGCGACTTCCACCGTCGGCACCGGCACCACCAACCCGCAATGGTGGCATTGGGGCGAGATCGCCAACCTGCGCCTCGTCGGCAACGGCGCCAATCAGACCGCGGGCGATTGCCTCAAAGTCGAGAACATGGGCGAAGTCGCCAGCGTTCACGACATCGAGCTCTCTGCCTGCTACAGCAATAACTTTGAAAACATCGGCTATGCTGCCACACCGTCAGATATCGCCAACATTACCAGCAATCGTGCGGTGAACGGCTCCGGCGTGGCTTTCACCAACCTGTCTGGCATCGCCGTCCTCAACGGCATCAGCGGCGACTGCAATCAAACCGCGCTCATCGCCGCCAATTTCAATTCGGCGGGCACGCTTACCATTCACGGCCTCAAGGCCGAAGCCGAAAGCACCATCTGCAATCCTCCGGTGCAGGATCCCGTCATCCTCGCCACCACCACCGACAATACCGTCCTGGCCTCCATCAAGCTCGACGGTGGTTATGCCTTCGGTACCACCCAGCAGAACCTGGTGAAGAGTGCCGGCCCCGGCTCCATTCAGTATGAGCAGGAAAATTTCTACCTCAACGGTTACGCGAATATCCTGAACGACACCGTCCGCGGCCAGGTCATCGCCAACGTGGCCACCGCGCTCAAGCAGCCGGTCTTCTACTTGAGCAACGGCATTGTCTTCGGCAACCAGGCCTTCACCTTCCAGCCCAACACCTTCATGCAAGCCAATCCCAACGGCACGCCCACCGAGATGTTCGGAGCCGGCAGCGACAGCTCTACCGACATCGCGGCCATCGGCAACGGTGACAACACCAGGTACTTCACCGGCGGCTTGAAGTTCGGCACCTTCAATCGCACGCAGTTCGGCCAGACGCCGGAGTATCAGGCTCGCATGGGATGGCGCTGGACCAATCCAGGCTACGACACCACCACATGGACATTCATTCCCGTCTGGGCGACGGGCGACACCAGCGTGCGCTGGATTGGAGATCCCAACGCTCGCTGGCCTGAGGTCTATGCCGCCGATCTCAACTCCACCACCGCCACCGTCGGCACCTTGAACGTCACCACCTGCAACGGCTGCGGCTCGGGCGGACCGAGCGGCGGGGCGGGCGGCGATCTCAGCGGCAGCTATCCCAATCCGACCGTGGCGAAGATCAATGGTCAAGCCCCGGCGACCGTCGCCACGTCAGGGAGCTACAACGACCTGAGTAACAAGCCCACCATTCCGACCAGTTCGAACTGGCCAAATGCGGGGGCTTGCTCCTCCGGCCAATACGAAACCGCGAGCACCAACGGCGCGGCGCCAACCTGCACCCAAGTACAGTATTCGCAACTCGGCGGCGCCGTCCCGGCCAGTCACTTAGTGCCGGGAACGATTCAAGGCCCGACGTCGCCTATTACCGGTACGGGCTCGACGGCTGTCCTGTACACCGCGACCTTCCCGGCCGGCACGTTCTCCGTGGGTATGGGCATCAAGTGCTTCGTTCGCGCTCGTCACACCACGGGAAGCGCGACCGTAACCGTCGGCTGGAAGTTGGGAAGCACCGCCTACGCCTATCCCACTACCTACACCACCGGCAATAATGGCGGCGAAGCCTCAATCGAAATTTTCACTTTCTCCTCCCTGGCGGCGCAGACGGTGAACGTCCCCTGGGCGGCATTCGGCGGCACAACGGAATCGCCCTACACGGGTCTTGCGTGGAGCGAAAACCTTGCCAGCGCCGACACGCTCTCGTTCACCTTTAGCGTCGCCAGTACCGATAAGATGACCGGCGACAGCTTTTACTGCCAAACCATCCAGTAACTTCCGACTTGTCATCGAGGAGGAAACTGCCAACTGGCAACTGGCTACTGACAACTGAAGTTTGTCATCCCGAGCGAGTCCGCTGCGGCGGACGAGTCGAGAGACTCCTATTCCCGCGAAACTCCGGGCGCGCGATCTGAGTTACCGGACAAAACGATCCTCCCTAACGTCCCACAATGTGGGACATCACAAACTAGCCACTGACCACTAGCCACTGACAACTGATTCCCGACTCCCATGCCCACAAAACGCACAACCAATCCGCAACCGCAACCTGCGGTTCCATCCGACACGCCGGAGCTGCCCAAACTGTCGGACGAGCTGACCGCCGATGTACTCAAGGCGTGCAGCAACCACCTCGACGAGAAGCCCTCGCCGAACTATGTCATCGGCAAGTACAAAACCTCGCCTGAGGCCACCACCTGGCGCGAGTATCTGATGTGGGCCATGTTGAGAATCCGCGACAAGCACGGCCAGCTGCGCCCGCTCATACTCAATCGCGCTCAGCAGGACCTGGAGCGTCGTAGCACGCATCGCAATATCGTGCTAAAGGCGCGGCAACTTGGCGTTACCACCTACGTCGCCGCGCGCTTCTTCATCAACTGCATCACTCGCGAAGGCACGCTCAGCGTCCAGGTCGCGCACGACCAGCGCTCTGCCGAGGAAATCTTCCGCATCGTGCACCGGCTTTTGGAAAACTTGCCAGAGCCGTTGCGCAGGGGCGCGCTGGTCACCTCGCGCGCCAATGTCCGCCAGATCGTGTTTCCCGTATTCGATAGCGAATATCGCGTTGAAACCGCAGCGGACCCCAACGCCGGCCGCGGGCTGACCATTCACAACCTGCATTGTTCGGAGGTCGCCCGCTGGCCGCGCGATGTTTCAGAGACGCTCGCTTCGCTGCGCGCCGCCGTTCCTCCCGAGGGTGAG
>Ga0302326_10011694_pt1 | contig 18863 bp, 15 predicted proteins | sample Palsa_T0_3_FD_202264 | JGI IMG/M metagenome (GOLD analysis project Ga0302326, IMG submission 202264) | Peat permafrost microbial communities from Stordalen Mire near Abisko, Sweden - Palsa_T0_3 | ecosystem: Environmental > Terrestrial > Soil > Palsa > Peat permafrost | place: Sweden: Abisko...
ACACCGTCGCGATCGACGCCGTCGAACCCAGCGCCTTCAGCTTGCGGCGCAGCTGGCTCACGTACACGTCCACGATGTTGCTCGAACCTTGGAAGTCGTAATCCCAAATCTTCTCCAGGATTTGCGCTCGCGAGAGCGTCATCCCGCGATTGCGCGAGAGTAGCTCCAGCAGCCGGAACTCCGTGGTCCCGAGTTCCAATGGAACCCCGGCGACGGTGACTAGACGAGCGTTCGCGTCAACGACGAGCGAACCCACCGTCACCTTCGGATTCTGCGGAACCCGCTCGCCGCGCCGCAACAGCGCCCGCACCCGTGCCGCCAGCTCTTCGGCGTCGAACGGCTTGATCAAGTAGTCGTCCGCGCCGGCGTCGAGGCCGCGAATGCGGTCCTCAACGGCGTCCCGGGCGGTGAGCATGAGGACCGGCGTCGGGATCGATTCGGCTCGCGCGGCGCGGCAGATGGAGAAGCCGTCGCGGTGGGGCAGAGCGACGTCGACGATCGCCACGTCGTAGTTGCCGTCGAGGAGCCGGTCGAGCCCGACTTGCCCGTCGGCTTCGACGTCGACGGCATAACGGCGCCGGGCAAGCATCGCGGAAATCGCCCCAGAGATATCTGTATCGTCTTCGATTACGAGCACACGCATGAGTGTCTTTAGAGTCCTATCGGCCATGGTGCGGCCACGGTGAGGTAGCCTCCGAACGTCGGAATTCCATTCAGGAGGTTCTGGCGCCGCTCGATGACGACCCGCGCATGCTTGGTCACGAGTGCTCCTACGTATTGTACGAAAGTACGGGTTGGGAACGGATTGGCTGCGTCGTCGTACCTGACCGCTGCAAAGAGGTGTGGGGTCATGAAGTACTTCAAGCGCAGGTAGCCGCCGCTCGAATCGGTCGCGCTGCTGCCGCCGTCGGGATCGTCGTCGCGGCCGAGCCACTGCTGCGCCGTGAAGTCGAGCCGTTTGTGGAAGAAGTCGGCGTCGAGACCGTACCCGATGCGGTCGTAATCGTCGACGAAGGTCGCACGGCCGGGCAGTGTGATGTTGCGCGCGCCGTCGAGGATCTGCGCGTTGAGCTGCACGTCGGGCGTGACCGGCACGCGTCCGTACAAGCCAATCTCGGGACGCTCGGCCGTCGTCGTCGTTCCGGTGAATACGGGTGCGCCGCCGTATGCGGAACCCTTGAATTCGCCGAACGCGAGCGTGCCGATCAAGGTCGCGTTGCCGACGCCGCGTTCCGTTTCGAGGCCCAGGCGCGGTGCGTTGAGCGCGAGGTCGTTGTGACCGACCGCCGTGCCGAAGTACCCGTATTCCGAAATGCTGTCGAGCCGTTGGCCCGGCGATTGCGTGAGCGGCACCTCGAAGAGACCCAAGCGATAGAGTTCTTTCGTGTGCGCGTTGTACGTCGAGAGAAAACCGAGGTAGAACGAGCTCGGCGCGCCGCCCGAGCCCAGACCGTAGTGCAGGTAGACGTTGATGCGACCGATGTCTTCGTCGGCCAGGATCGACGCGGAAGGGGAGAAACGCCGGCTGCCGGGCGCCGGATCGTTCTCATATTCCAGGTTGTAGCGCACCGCGGCGATCGTCGTGCCGTGGCGCGGTACCGAATCGGGCAAACGATAACCGTGGTTGCGGAACGCATTGCCGAACGCGTTGAGTTCGGGAATTGCCGTGTGACATTCCGCGCACGTCAGGTGATAGCGTTGCGCGAACACGGGCATCGCGCTCGCCGCGCGCGGGATCGCAACTCCGGCGAGCGTTACGAGGACGAAGCTCGCGAACGCGCGGAAGCGATTATTGTACAACGATCGAGGCCCTCATCGGCGACCCGTAGTGATAGAAGCAGCCGAAGAGATACGTCCCGGGCTTATCGGCCAGCAGTGCTTGGGAAATCGAACCGGCCGCCAAGCTGCCGGAGCTGAAGCCTTCGGAAAGCTTGTTACCGGTTTGATTGAGGGCGGCGCTCGTGAACGGATAGTCCGATGGAAACGTCGAGGGCGAACCGGGGATCGCGGTTGCGGTGTGAGCGAATCCGTCGGAGTTGTGAAAGCGCACGCCGTCGCCGACCGCGAGGGTCGTCACGAGCGGGTCGTAACCCGCGCCCCCGCCCCCGGGCGTCGGGCCGCCCGGATCCTTCGTGAGATCGACGTCGATCGTCGTGATGCTTCCGGTGATTCCGGCGGCCCCGCCCGCCGATGCAAGCATGAACGATCCGGGCGTACAACCGGCGCATAGCAGCAGCGCCGGGACCAGCAACAGCCTCATGCGGCCGAGCGTATCGGCGCAGCGTTAAAAAAGTCTGAAGTTTAGCGAATCGCGTCGCGCAGCGAGGTTGCGAGGTTGCGCAACGTCGCATCTTGCGAAGCTTGCGCCGCTGCGTCGAAAGCGATGCGCGCCTCATCCTTCTTGCCTTCGCGCAAGAGGACGGCGCCAAGTGCAATGCGAGCACGGGCATATGCGGGCGACAGGGCGATCGCAGCGCGCAGTTCGCGTTCGGCATCCGGCAGGGCACCTAACTGCTGTTCGGCGAGTGCGATGTCGTAGTGGGCGACGGCGTATTGCGGGTCGTCCTTCGAGAGCGTGCCGAACGCAGCAAGAGCCGTCGCGGCATCTCCGGAACGCAACGCCGCGAGGCCGCGAGCGTACAGCGCGCGCGCCGAGTCGGGCGCGGCCGAGGCGAAGGCATCCGCCGCGGTGCGCGCGGCCGCCTCGTTGCCCGCCAGCAGATAAACGGTCACTAGATTCGCTCGTGCGGCGAGAAAACCCGAATCGTGCGCGATCGCGGCTTCAAACGCGGTCGCGGCTGCGGCGTAGTCGTTGGTTCGTGCGAGTGCGATGCCGAGATCGTACAAGGCCGTCGAACCTTGCGGTTCGGGCGGATCGAGCGCGATCGCGCGCCGGAACTCGGAGGCGGCATCTTCCCAGCGGTCTGCCATCTCGTCGCGAAAACCGATTCGAATGCGTTCGGTGATTTCGCGGCGGTTTGCGAGCGCGTGCATCGTTGCCGCGTCGGTCGTGCGCGGGATGGGCGTAATCCCAGGATACGGCTGCGCTTGCGCGAGCCCGGGCCAGGTCGCACACATGACGATCGCGCAAGCCGGTACGAACCGCACGAATGCCGCTACTGAGCGCCGTCGTCTGCGGGCAGCTCTGCGTCTTTCGTTCGCGCGGCTTTTGCCGCGCGTTCGGGAGCACATTGCCAACCGTTGCGGCCCAGTTCGTTGATCGGGCCGAGCAACGCCGGGATGGCGCTCGGTTGCAGTTGCGCGTTCGCGAGCTGATCGAGGGCTAGGATCGACGCACGCGCAAATCCCGCGCTGCCCGCCGTTAGCAGGGCGAGAGCGATACCGAACGCAAGGCGGGTCCCGAAGCCCTTCATTTGGCGAAAATCGTACCGAAAAAACGTGAAAGTTTGCTGAAAGCCGTCCTCTTCGCGGCCCTCCTGGTATTTGCCGCTCGCGGGGGGGATCGGGTGGCCTTCGCCGCCCCGATTTTCGGGACGCCCGCGGCGGCCGCCGAAACCGATCTCCTCGTGGGAAGCGTTCGCGACTCTGCCGGAACTCCGATAGCCGCCGCCGCCGTGCGCGCGAGCGACGCAGCGGGGGCCGCGGTCGGAACCGATCGCACCGAGGCAGACGGCACGTTCGCGATCGTCTTGCACGGCAGCGCCCAGACGCTCGAAGTCCGTTGCACGCATTGCCGGACGGAGCGCGTCGCGGTCGCGGGACGCTCGAACGTCGCGCTCGTCATCCGGCGCTACGGTGCGCTCGAGAGCGACGTACCTACGGCGGCCGACCTGTCCGCGCTTCCCTATGGCCGCATCGTCGACGACCTCGGCCTCGTGCCGTTCACCGTGCCGTCGTTCGACGGTCAAGATATCTCCGATCGCGGTCTCGGTGGCGGCCACGGCCTCGTGGTCGACGACGGCGTTCCGCTCGTCGACCTGGCCACGGGTGCCTCGGCGCTGGCGGATTTTCCCGACCGGTACGCGCGCCAGATTTCCGTGGTCGGGCCGCAGGACGCATTTCGCTACGGCACCTATGCAGCGGGCGGCGTCTTCGCGCTACGCCCGAGCGACGGTGAGGGTTCGTACGGATCGGTCGACACCGGAAGCGCGCCGTCATTGACGCTCGAGCCCGCTATCGGCGTGATTCACCCGGCGTACGGCGAATCAAACGACGACGGCGTGCTGGCGCGTCGCGCCGATCTCGACGTAACGACGGACTTCGCGGGCGGAACGCTCGATGCGGGGGTGGGTGCGTCGGACCAATCGACCGGCGCATATGCCGGCGTCGATCCGTCGTCACGCGTTGCCGATCTCGCACACGTCGATTACGCGACGGCATCGCGGCTGTATCGCACGTTCGTCGACGTTTCCGCAGCCACCGTGTCGCAATTCGACGACGCCGAGCAAAGCGACGCGTACCGCTCGGACTATCTCGCGGCCGACTTTCGGCTCGAACGGCCGGGCCCGATCGCGCTTGCGGCGGGAGCGTTGACGACCCGCGAAACGGCGAGCTACGTTCTGCCCGTATCTCCGTATGCAGTCTTGGGCGGACGCGCCTACGACGAGACCGCTTACGTCGAAGCGCAGACGGGTGACGAGCACTACGGCGCGCACGCGGGGCTCGGCCTCTCGGATGTGAACGCCGATGAATCGCTGATGCCGGGCCGCTCTGCGGGCGGAGGATTGTCTCTGGTTCCATCCCTCGGTGGCACGGCGCCGCTTGGCGGCGGAGCGTTCGTGAGCGCCGGGTATTCGCAAGCGGTGCGCGTGCCGACGCTGCTCGAATCGATCGTTGCGCCGGCGCCGCCATCCGGTGCCTCGCCGCTCGATCGGGACGAGCTTGCGGAGACGGCGTTCGGTTTTGACGACTCTGCGCGCGTACGCGCCGAGTTGATCGCATATCGTCAATTCGCAACCGGTGCGGGCGGCGAGCGAGAGTCGGGACTCGGTGCGTCGCTCGTCTGGCAAGTGGCGCCAACGATAAGCTTGCGCGCGTGGACCTTGCGCGCCACGCCGCTCGACTTCAGTAGTCCGTACCAGCCGTACGCCGCGTTTGCCGGCCTCGACGCGAGCCGGCAAGTCCTGTGGGCTAGCTACGCAAACGGCGACGGCCTACGCGTCGACGCGATCGTGCACCGCGACGGCGTTGCGGGGAACGCCGTCCCGCTCGATGCGGATCTTTGGTTACCAGTCGTCCCGCGCGCCGCGATTTCAATCGGCTGCGCGCGCGTCAACGGCGTGCGCCGTTACTACGCGGGCCTGCGTTCGCGCTGATCGCTTCAGAGTTCATTCAGAAACTCTATGTACCGTCGGGCGCAGGAGGAATACATGCGTCCATATCCCGTTTCACTCGCCGCGATGCTCGCGGCCGCGACACTTTCCGCGTGCAGTTCGAACCCGGTTAGTCTCACGCCGATCGCCCACCCAACCGCGGCTCCAACCGCGGCTCCGGTACCGACGGCGGTTCCAACCGCAAGCCCGGTGCCGACCGCAACGCCGATCCCCACGGCGACCCCGATTCCGACTGCTACTCCCGTCGCCACGACAACGCCGGTGACGACGCCTACGCCGGCACCGACCGCGCAGCCGCAGGTCGTGCACGTCGGATTCACCCACGCGGCGTCGACCGACCCGACCTTCGGGGCGATCGCATACTACACGGGTTCGAGCACGGCGAATGCCGCGGCGAGCGTCGTTACCGTCGTGCACGGCTCGCAACTGTCGTTCATGACCGACTCGACGTCGCCGCATACGGCCTCGGGCCTCGGCACGTCCGGCTTCCCCGGCAGCGGTCCCGCTAGCGGCGCGACCTCGCAAACCGGAACGACGATCGATGGATCGTCGTGGTCGACGGGAACGCTCGAGGCGAATACAGCGTCGGTCGCGTTCACGGTCGGTGCGCCCGGGAACTACTACTTCGGTTGCTTCTACCACTACAGCGCGGACGGCATGCGCGACGTGATCGTCTCGCAATGACCGCGACGTTGCGATCGGCATTGGGACGGATGCCGGCGCTCTTCCTCGTCCTCGCGTGCGCCGGGCTCCCGCTCGGCGCACGCGCGGACGATCCGCGTGCGATCCCGCTTGTGGACCAGACGGGGGCGACGTTCCGCCTTTCGGATCTCGGGGGACGACCCGCGCTCGTGACGTTCGTGGCGACGCGGTGCAGCGATGCGTGTCCGCTCGCGAACGCCGCATTCGCAAAGCTTCGCGTTCGTCTCGATCGCGATCGGGTCGCCGCGCGACTGGTCACGATCACGCTCGATCCGGCGTACGACACGCCCTTCGTGATGAGCCAGGTCGCGCGCGGCTTCCACGCAGATGCGCGCGACTGGATCTTCGCGAGCGGTTCGCCCGAAAACGTGTCACGCTTGATGCGAAGCCTCGGCGTCGTTGCCGTGAAAGGCCGGTCGGGAGTACCCGATCAGCACTCGAGCTTCGTGTACGTCCTCGATCGAAGCACGAGGCTCTCGCGTACCTTGCTCTTGTCGACGGACATGGCCGAGGACGCCGAGCGGGCACTTGCAGAGCGAAGCCTGGCAGGGGGCGGCAGGCTGTAGCTGAGGAACCGCCCGCTTGAGGGGCGAACGCGGGCGTTACGATGTTGGCTCTCTTCGTGCGTGCCCGTGTTGCGGCCATACTCGCCGCCTTTTGCGCCGCTACGGCAGCGCCGGCTCACGCCGACGCGATCCCGCCGCCGGCAGGCCTCCGGCCGGTGCAAAACCGGCAAGACTGTGCGTTCGTCTCGAGCATTACTTCGGCTGCCTGCGATGCCGCCGTTCGCGCCGGCAAACTGCAGCTGTTGTGGGACGAGCCGCAAGGGAAGATCGACGGCTACAAGATCTTTCGCGTCGACGGTCAGCGGCACGTTTTGGTGTCGCGCTCGACCAACGGTATTACACCGGCGTTCTCTCTGATCGTGAAGCCGCGCGACGGATGGAAGGGCAAGTGCTACACCGTCGCTGCGTATGCCGGCTCGAACCAATCGGCCGACAGCGCCGAGTATTGCGTGGCCGCCGCAGCCATCGCAACCCAAAAACTCTTGGGCGCAGATCGCCTCGCGTCGCTCGTGCACTGGACGGTGCCGTCGCTCTACAAAGGCTGCAGAGGGTACGCGCCCGCGGGTCAGCTCTCGCCGCGCCAAGTTTTCTCGATGACGCAGCAGTCCGGTTACACGTCGTTCTTCCCGTGGCTCGCCGGCTTCACCGATCCCGAACTCGTGGGCAGCACGCGTCAACTCAACGTCGCCTTTGCAGGCGTGCAGGCGTACAGCTTGACGACGGGCGTCGATGGAAACTTCGTCACCTCGTGCCCGGCAAATGGGAACACGATCGCCGGCTACGCCGAGGTCACCGCGCGCACCGGGATCGACTTCAACTTGAGAGGGCTTGCGGGCCACAAGGTGTACTCGGCAACGCTCTCGCTCGATTCGCCGCAAGCGCTGCGTAACGCGGGCGCCAAGTTTTTGATCGCGAACGGCTATTCGTGCGCGACGTCGCTTGCCGTCGCGCAGAGCGCGTGGTGGAAGGCCGGCGAGATGCCGTACATACCGCAAGGTCAAGCAAGTTTCGGCCTCGCGGCGGTGCCGTCGCTGGCGCTCGACGTGACGCCGATCGTCTCCCTGTGGGCCGGCAATAACGACAACGGCGACTACGGCTTCATCTTGCGCAGCCATCTGGAAGACGGGTCGCCCGTGCAGAGCTTCGCGTGCATGACGAAGTACGCGAACCCGCGCCTCAACGTCGTCTACTTCTAGCTCTAGCTCGCGACCTTGTCGTTTCGAATCGACGCGAGTTCCTCGAAGAGTGCGCGTTCGCGCGCGTCGAGCGACGTCGGCAGCATGCCGATGAGGCGGACGTAGAGGTTACCGGCGCCCGCTGCTTTGCTCTTGGGCATGCCTTTGCCCGCAAGCCGGAGCATCTTGTTATTCTGCGTGTTTTGCGGGATCGTCATCGTGACGTCTCCGGTCATCGTCGGAACGCGGACTTCACCGCCGAGGACGAGCTCGTAAATCGAGACGGGAAGATCGGCGTAGAGGTCGTCTTCCTTGCGCTCGAAGCGCGCATCGGTCAGCACGTGCACGACTAAATAGAGGTCGCCCGGCTGCCCCCCGCCGCTACCGCGATTTCCTTGGCCGGCGAGCCGGATGCGCTGCCCGTCACGAACGCCCTTGGGAATCGTGATGTCGAATTTCTTGGTTTGAATCAGCCGCCCCGTGCCGTGACACACCGGGCAGATCTGGTCGCCGATGAGTCCCGTCCCGTTGCAGTTCGGACAGTTGTCCTCGATCTGCAAAGTGACGGGCTTCGCGCCGCCCGCGAACGCGTCGCGCAGCGTGATGTCGATACTCGTTTCCAGATCGCCGCCACGGCGTGCGAACGGCTGGCTCGCGCCGCCCGCCCCGCGGCGCCCGACGCCGGAGAAGAAGAGGTCGAAGAAATCCGAGAACCCGCTCGGGCCCGCGTCGTTCGAAAACGCTGCGTTGCCGAAGGGCGACGAGCCGGCCGGCTCTTGCGCCGACCGATAGCGCCGCTGCGCTTCGGCTTGTTGCGCCGCGTGCGACCAATCGGAACCAAGCGCGTCGTACTTGCTGCGCTTTTCGGCATCTCCGAGGACCTCGTAGGCCTCGGAGATCTCCTTGAATTTCTCTTCGGCCTCTTTGGCTTTCGTCGGGTTGGCGTCCGGGTGCCACTTACGCGCGAGCTTGCGATACGCCGATTTGATGTCTTTCGCGGCGGCCGTTTTGGGGACGCCGAGAACCTGATAGTAGTCCTTGTAATTCACTCGCCGCGCCGTTTTGCAACGACGACCATCGCGGGACGAAGCAAATCTTCGCCCAGCCGGTAACCGCGTTGCAGCTCTTCGAGCACGACGTCGTCGTGCTCGTCCGATTCGCGGGTCGAAATCGCTTCGGCCGCGTGCGGATCGAACGGTTTGCCGACGGTCTCGAGCGGCACGACGCCTTCGCCGGCCAAGAGGCCTTCGAAGCCTTTGAGCGTCGCTTGGAGACCGCCGCGCAGGTCGGCGCTGTCTTCAAACTTCAACGCGCGTTCGAGGTTGTCGAGCACGGGGAGAAATTTACCGAGCAGCGCTTTGCGCGCGTGGCCGAGCCGTTCGTCCGCAATGCGCAGCGCGCGCTTGCGGACGTTCTCGATTTCGGCCCGTGCGTATTGCAGTTCTTGATAGCGCTCGTCGGCGAGCGCCTTCGCCGCCGCGAGTTCCGCGGCGGCGCCGGACGCTTCTTCCGACAGCGTGGCTGTCACGGGCACTTCGCTTTCGCTAGGTGCCGCGGACGAGGTCGCTTCGGTCTCCATCGACCTTAGACCGACTCTTTGAATTCGGCGTCGATCACGTCGTCGCCGTGGGGAGCAGATGCCTGTCCCTCGCTAGCGCCGGGGTCGTGCTGCGCGCCGTTACCGTTGGCCGGGCCTGCACCGCTCGCAGCCGTCTTCTGGTAGAGGGTTTCCGCGAGCTTGTACGAGGCTTGCTCGAGCTTGTCGGTCGCGGCCTTCACTTCGGCGGCCGTGCCGTTCTCGCTCACCTTGCGCAGGTCGTCGAGACCCGCCTCGACGTCGGCCTTCGCGCCCGCATCGAGCTTGTCGCCGATCTCTTTGAGGGATTTCTCCGTCGAGTAGATCAGGCTGGAAGCGCGGTTGCGGATCTCGGCCTCTTCCTTCTTGCGCGCATCTTCCGCGGCGCTGGCCTCAGCGTCGCGCACCATCCGGTCGACCTCTTCCTTGGAAAGGTTGGTCGAAGCGGTGATCGTGATCGCCTGCTCCTTGCCCGTGCCCAGATCTTTCGCCGACACGTTCACGATGCCGTTCGCATCGATGTTGAATGCGACTTCGATCTGCGGGATGCCGCGCGGAGCTGCCGGGATTCCCTCAAGCCGGAATTGTCCTAAGCTCTTGTTGTCCCGTGCCATTTCGCGCTCGCCCTGGAAGATCGCGATGTCGACCGACGTCTGGCCGTCTTCGGCCGTCGTGAAGACCTGCGATTTCTTCGTCGGGATCGTCGTGTTGCGCTCGATCAGCTTGGTGAACACGCCACCCAGCGTTTCGAGTCCCAGCGACAGCGGCGTGATGTCGAGCAGTACGACGTCGCGGACTTCGCCCGCGAGCACGCCCGCCTGAATCGCCGCGCCGATCGCAACGACCTCGTCCGGATTGACGGACTGGTTGAGCTGCTCTTTACCCGTCAGCTTTTTGACGAGTTCTTGGCACAGCGGCATACGCGTCGATCCCCCGACCATGACGATCTCGTCGATTTGCTTGACGTCGATCTTCGCGTCGGCAAGTGCCGCCTTGAAGGGTCCCACCATGCGATCGGTCAGATCGCTCGTGAGCCGTTCGAAATCGGCGCGCGTGATCGTGAGATCGAGGTGCTTGGGCGTGCCGCTCGGGTCCATCGTGATGAACGGCAGGTTGATCGTCGTCTGGGTCAACGTCGAGAGTTCGATCTTGGCTTTCTCAGCGGCTTCGGTTAGACGCTGAAGTGCCTGCTTGTCGCCGGTGAGATCGATGCCCTGATCCTTGCGGAACTCCGCCGCGATCCACTGTACGAGGCGATCGTCGTAGTCGTCGCCGCCGAGGTGCGTGTCGCCGTTGGTCGACTTGACCTCGAAAACGCCGTCGCCGACTTCGAGGATCGACACGTCGAACGTGCCGCCGCCGAGGTCCCAAACGAGAATCGTCTCGTTGCCCTTCTTTTCGAGACCGTAGGCAAGCGCTGCCGCCGTCGGCTCGTTGATGATGCGCAGCACGTCGAGGCCCGCGATGCGACCCGCATCTTTGGTTGCCTGACGCTGTGCGTCGTTGAAATATGCCGGAACCGTGATCACGGCCCGGGTCACGCGATCGCCGAGATACGTCGACGCGTCGTTGACGAGCTTTTGCAGAACCATCGCCGAGATCTCTTGCGGCGTGTAGTCCTTGCCGTCGATCTTGACTTTGAAGTCCGTACCCATGTGGCGTTTGATCGATTTGATCGTGCGCTCAGGGTTGGTGACGGCTTGGCGCTTGGCGAGCTGCCCGACGAGCCGTTCGCCGGTTTTCGTGAACGCGACGACCGATGGGGTCGTGCGGCTGCCCTCTGAATTCGCAATGACGGTGGGCGTCTGCCCCTCCATCACGGCAACGACGGAGTTCGTCGTGCCTAGGTCGATACCGACCACTTTAGCCATTAATCAATTCCTCTCTGAGATCGGGGCGGCTTAGCCCCCCGATTTCCCCCCGGGCCCGGACTCCCGGGCCCAAAGGCTGGTGCTACGCGTTCATCGTTGCGGACCATCTGCACGCTAGCGTTTCCGCTGGCGACCCCGGGCGTTGCCCGAGCTTGGCCTTGCCACTTATCGACGATGACGATACGCCGAATTCAACGCCGGCGTAAGTAATTTACCCGTTCTACATAATACGAAAAGCGGCCCTGAAGGTTTCGCCTCTCAGGGCCGCTTGTTTGCTCTCGCTTTGGGGGCTTAGGGCTGGTCCTGGCCCTGGCCCTGCTGACCTTGCGAAGGGTCTTGCTGCTGCTGGTCGGGATCTTGGCCCTGTTGCTGCTGCGGCAGTGCATCGCCGACGTCGGCCGGGCGCTCCTGGACCTTGATGGTCACGAGCTTTTTGATGCCGGCGCTCCAGACTTCCATCTCGATCGTCGACCCAGGCTTCGTGTCTTTGATCGCCTTGACGACTTCGTCGTTGGTGGTGACGTCTTGGCCGTTGACCTTTTGGATCACGTCGCCCGGCTGCATCCCGGCTTGGTCGGCCGGTCCGCCCGAAACCACCTGAGCGACGGCTACGCCCTTGCCCTTGTAGTTCAGCTGAACTCCGAGGTCCGGCGTGACGGTCTCGAGTGCGGCGCCGATGAAGCCGGTGTTCGTCCCTTGATGGGTGCCCGGGTTGCTCTCGAGCGCCGCGACCTGCTCGCGCACGGTGTTCGCGGGGATCGCAAAGCCGATGCCCTGCGCGCCGGCCTGCGGATTCGCGGTCGACTGGTTGACGCCGATCAGCCGTCCTTCGACGTCGATCAGCGGGCCGCCGGAATTGCCGGGGTTGATCGGCGCCGAGGTCTGAAGCAGGCCCTTGAAGGCGATCTCCCCGCCGCCGCCTTCGGAGCCGATCGTTTCGTCCCGGTTAAAACCGGAAACGACGCCGAGCGAAACGGACTGCTTGAGCTCGAAGGGTTCGCCGATCGCGATCGCCCATTGCCCGGCCTCGAGTTTGCTCGAGTCCGCGATTTCGACAGGCGGCGGAACCTTCGTATAGTTGTCAACTTTCACGAGGGCGAGGTCGGCGCCGATGTTCGTTGCGAAGACGTGCCCCGGAACCCGGTCGCCGTTCTGAAAGACGACCTGAATCGACGAGACGCTCGACCCGTTGGGCGGGTGGACGACGTGGGCGTTGGTGACGATGAGCCCGCCGTCGCCGGTGCGCGAGTAGACGAAACCCGAGCCGGACGCGCGCGCGCGATAGCGCTCGACCCGTCCCGGAGCTTGCTGGCCGAAGAACTGCATGAACGGATCGGTCGGCACGATCTGTTGGCCGTTGACGGTCACGTTGAGGGCCACGACCGAGGGCGCAACGCGTTTGACCGCGCTGACGATCCGGCTCTGGTCGTCGCCGCCGGCGACGAGCGGGGCCGCGTACGCGTTGGGGGGCGTGTTGTTCGGGCCTGCGACGCCCGCGAAGTGCGTGCTCGCATACAGCATCATCGAAAAGCTGCCGATGATGGCCCCGACGAGGCCGACGATCAGGGTCGGCAGGACGCGATATTTCTGCATAGTCTTAGTTTAACTGCTCCTGGGGGTGATTAGGGGCAAGCCGCCCCGATTTCAGGCAAAAGTACTCGCGGTTCCGGAAGAAGTGACGCTCGCGGACCGAGGTTTGATTATCCTTCCGCGGCCGTCTGGGAAGCAAGGGGGGTAGTCCCAGCTTCCGTCACGCTTTCGGCGGGGCCGTCGGAAATGACCAGGCCGTCGCGCAACCGTATAACGCGCCGGGCATGCCGGGCCGTTTCGGGATCGTGGGTCACCATGATAATCGTCCGCCCGCTCGTATTGAGCTGGGTGAAGAGCGCCATGATCTCCGCGCTGGTCTTCGAGTCGAGGTTGCCGGTCGGCTCGTCGGCAAGCAGGACGGCCGGGTCGTTCACGAGGGCTCGTGCGATCGCCACGCGCTGCTGCTGACCGCCGGAAAGCTCGCTCGGCTTGTGGGTTCCGCGGTCGCCCAGTCCGACTTCGCCAAGCACCCGCTCGGCTACACGATCCCGGTCCTTCTGAGACAGGCCCGCGTAGAAGAGCGGAAGCGCGACGTTCTTGATCGCGTTCGTCCTTGCGAGCAAATTAAAGCCCTGGAACACGAAGCCGAGCTTCTTGAGCCGGATCGCGGCCAGCGCGTTGTCGTCGAGGCTCCCGACGTCGATGCCGTCCAGCACGTATTTGCCGCTGCTTGGCCGGTCCAGGCACCCGATGAGGTTCATCAGCGTCGATTTGCCCGACCCCGAGGGTCCCATGATCGCCACGTACTCCCCCGATGCGATCGAGAAGGTCACGCCGCGCAGCGCTTGGACGTCCTGCGTCCCCATCTTGTACGTCTTCGTTACGTCACGCAGGACGATCGTGTCCATCAACCGCTACGTTCGCGGCGCCCAAGGTACCGAACCTTGACCGCGCCCATGGGGCTTCGCCGCGCCGATCTCAAACCGAGGCTTCGCCGCGCGCAGCGGGGCCCGGGAGTCCGGGCCCGGGGGGGATCGGGGGGCTTAGCCGCCCCGATCTTAACAGGAGAAACAGGACGGGTTTGAGGACAGACTCGGACGCCCTCATGAGAGTATCGCGATCGGGTTGTTCGCTTTGGGGTACGCGTTTTGTCGCGGCTCTCTTTGTGGCGAGCCTGTGCGGCCAAAACGTCGCGGCGGCATCTCTGCCCTACGAAGGCGTCGTCGACGACCTATCCGTGATTGCGTCGTGCGGTCTGCGTTACGACAGTAACGCGAAGACCTACACGCCGTCGGTAACGCTGCAGCCGAGCGCCGTCGGGACCGCGCAATCCGTGCGGTTCACCTTCTACAATTCGAGCGGCCAAGAAGTCGGTTCGCAAACGGTTCCCGTTCCGGCAGCTGTGCCGGGCCAGCCGATAGCACCGCTCCCGCCCTTTACTTTTGATGGGGCGTTCGCGGTCGTGCACTGCGATCTCAAGCCTACCGTCGCACCGGTCAGCCCGTCGCCCATCCCGAGCGGCGGCGGTGGCGGAGGCGGCGGTGGCGGTGGCGGTGGCGCGGGCATTCTGCTCGGCATCCTCGGTGTCGGTGCGATCGGAGCGCTCGTCGCCGGACACGGCGGCGGCGGCGGTGGAGGCGGATCCACGAGCGGCCCGGTCATCGTTCCAACTCCCGTTCGCACGCCGACGCCGATCGGGACCCCGGCTCCGACGCCGACCCCCTCTCTCGCACCGACGCCGTCCGCTACGCCGGTAATCTCGCCGACGCCGGCCGCGCCTACGCCGACGCCGCTCCTCACCGCAACGCCGATTCCGACGCAATCCCCTACGGCTACGCCGATTCCGGTCATCACGCCCTCGCCCGCGCCGACGCCGCGGGAAACGCAGACCCCCGCTCCAACGGCGACGCCGCAGCTTACGCCGACGCCGGCACCAACTGCGACGCCGATTCCAACGCCCACGCCTACACCGGTGGTAACGGCGACGCCGATTCCAACCGCGACGCCGACGCCGATTCCAACCGCGACACCGACGCCGATTCCAACCGCGACGCCGACGCCGATTCCAACCGTGACGCCGACGCCGATTCCAACCGCGACGCCGACGCCGATTCCAACCGCGACACCGACGCCGATTCCGACGCCGACCCCGACGCCGATCGTAACGCCGACGCCCATCGTAACACCGACGCCGATCGTAACGCCGACGCCGATCGTGACGCCGACGCCGATCGTGACGCCGACGCCGATCGTGACTCCGACGCCGATCGTAACGGCGACGCCGATCGTAACGCCGACGCCGATTGTTTCTGCCACTCCACCGCCGACTGCGACGCCGGTACCTGATGCCGTGAAGCACGCGCCGCCCACCGAAAAGACGGCGCCGCAATTGCGGCCGAATCCGCAACCGGGGCCGGCGCCGCATCCTGTGCGCTAAATCGCAAAGGATTCTGCCCGGCGGCCACGATTTTTAGAAACACATAAGGCCCGGTGCAGCCCCTACCCCGCGGGGGCCTTCAGATTTGGTGACCAGCTCCGGTGATTTGTCGCGAGGCGCTTTTTTGACGCATCGCGCGTGCGCCGTTCCTTGCTAGGAGTCGCAACGTTGAAACGAATGGCACCGCCTCCAACCGCCATGCTCGTAGTACTCGCAGGCGTAGGCCTCGCGGCCGGATGCAGCGGCGGTTCGAGCAACCCGGTTCAACCGATTTTTCCGTCCGGAGCAACCCCGTCGCCGACGCCCGTCGCCACTGGTTCCGTAACGCTGAATCCGCCGACGCTTGCGTTCATCACGACGGGCAGCGGCGCCGCGCAGACTACCACGGCAAGCGAATCGGGATACGGTGGAACCTTTACGGTCACCGCGACGACCTGTGACGGCATCGCGAGCATCTCGCCGACGGCCGGTACGAGCGCCTTCACCGTGACGCCTCTGAGCAATGGGACTTGCACCATAACGATTGCGGGCGCACCCGGTGAGTCGGGGGCGCTCGGCGTATCGGTGACGTTGAGCGGCGGTTCGCTTCAAGCGCACGGACGGAGAGCGGCTCAATGAGAAAGGCCGCCACTCGAATCCTCGCGCTCGTCGCGTGCAGCGCGTTTGCAGGCTGCAGCGGGGGCGGCGGATCTTCACCGTCCTCGTCGCTGCCCTCGAGCGGCACTTCTGCGCCGCCATCAACGACGTCGGCGAAGAAGGCCACGGTATCGATCGTCTTCACCGCGCCCACGACGACAAAGGGCGCGCGTGCAAAATCCGCGGGCAAACACCTCGACTACATTTCGCCCGCAACGCTGGGCGCGGTTATCGCCGCAACCTCGGCGAGCACGCCTGCGAACGACGCGACGTTCGGCTTCGATCTCTCCACAAACAACCCGAACTGCGTGTATCAGCCGGAGGGCGGGGCGACCAACTGTACGATCACGTTTCCGCTCGCGCTCGACACGTATTCGATCGAGATCGACACGTACGACGCGAACGATGCGGGCCTCCCCGCGGACCTCGGAACCGAACTTTCGACGCAAACGCTGAGCGAAACCGTGAGCGCAAGTGCCACGGCCAACACCTTCACGTTCGATCCGAGCGCTTTCGTTGAGGGCTTCTGTCTGCAGCCGGGCACGCTCGGAGGAGATGAAGACAACAACTGTGGCGAGGGACCAGAGGCCGTGGCACGACACGGAGCGAGCGCTCGTCACGGAGTGACGAGTTCCCGGCGTGCGCCGCTCCAAGAGGGACCGGAAACGCAGGCCGGCTTTGTAGTGGGCGCTGAGGCCGGATTCACCTCGAGTGAAGCCGTCGTCGCGGAAGCGCTCGACCGCGACGGCTACGCAATCTACAGTTATCCCGGTCTCGCGCCATTCGTGAACGGCACGTTTACCGTGAATTCTACCTTCTTCGGCGATCAGACCGGATGTTCGCCCGCCGAGCCTTGCGGTAGCGCAGCGAATTCCAACGGCACGCCCGCAACGATTTCGATGCCGGACGACAGCGAAAATCTTACCATTCACTACTCGGGGGGTGGAGGGCCGGGCGGCGGGATCGAGACCTGGACGAATGGCAATTCGCCCACGGGCCAGGTGCCGTTCTACGCCGACTTCTCGATACCCGATCCTTCGAACGGAGCGGTGACACCGTACACGGTTCCCCACACCTATGTTGCGCCGCTGTTCGGCTACTCGACCGACGGGAACGGAAATCAGACGACGACGACGGGTTCGGGTGGGGGCACGCTGTACGAATGGGCCGGTCAAGGCTTGATTCCGACGGGTGCCAACCCGGATGGAAGCAGCTATGGCGCGAGTTTCTCGGGCGGCGGGACCGACTGCGAGGATTCGAATGGAATGGTCGTGATGTCGGTATCTGGTTCGACGTACTACGCAGGGTACGGCGCCGTCTTTACGGTCGTCGTGACTCCCGACCTACAAACCTCGTGCTCGCTCGTGCTAACCGACAGCATCGGCAGCGTTACCGAGACGTTGACGGCACCGGCAACGAGCGGTGAATTCCGAGTTCGAGCAGCTCCCTCCGCTCACTCCATCTCGAGGAGCCGCTAACCGTGATGATGCGCAACGTTCGTTCGCTCTCCCTCATCGCGCTCGCGGCGTTCGTCACCGCGTGCAGCGGAGGTGGCTCCTCACCGTCCGCTACCGCGCCGGTTACGAAACAACTCGGGCCCACCTCGGCTCCCGCCTCCGGAAAGCGCGCAGCCGCCACGCTGCGGCTCGTCATACCGAAGGGTTCGAAGGCTGCAAAGGCCTTGCGACGCGCCGCCAGCGCGCGACGGCAGCCAAACTACATTTCGCCCGCATCGGCCGGAGCGATCCTCACCGCAACCTCCACGACGAACGGTGCCGACGACGAGACGTACGGCTACGATCTGAGCACGAGCGGCAACTGCGCATTCGAAGGCGACGACGACACGATCGTCTGTACCTTGAGCTTCCCGCTCTACGCCGGCACGTACTCGATCAACGTCAAGGTCTATGACCAGAACGAAGACGGGGTGTCGCCGGGCGCGGGGTCACCCGCTTCGCCTGCGGGCAACGAACTCTCCGTCGACACCGAAAGCGAGACGGTCGTCCTCGGTGACGACAATGCGTTCACGAACTTCCTCTTGCATGCGGTCGTCGCGTCGTTTACGACGACCGGAGCGCAGTATACGGGTGCGACCGGCGGCACGGCGCTGACGAACGCGGCGCCGGCGCAGTATTTTAACGCGCTGGATGCAGACGGCTATAACGTCGACAACTTCGGCAACGCCACGACCTATGCTAACGGACCGCTCGCCGTGACCGAAACGGAACTCGGCGATACGACCGGCTGCGAAAGCGCGTGCACGACGGCAACGAACTCGCACGGCACTTCGCCGTCAGGAGCTCCCGCCGCGATCGATGCACTCGCCGACTTGACCTTGACGCTCGGCTATACGGGCTTTGGCGGCCCCGGCGCCGGCGTGAAGGCTTCGATCGGTGGTGCGGCGCCCGCTTCGGGTAGTCAAGGACCGTACGAAGGCGAGATTACCGCCGTTGCGCCCGGCGGCGGGGCCGCGTCGGCCGGCACGTTCGTCGTGCCGCTCTTTGCGTCCCCGACGACGGTCGGCATCACCGACAACGCCGTTCACTACTTATGGGCCGCGCAAGCCGCTCCCCCCACCGGCGCGAGTTCCTCGAGCTACAGCGCGACCACGACGACGTGCGCGGGCATCGCCACGATTGGAACGGGCACGTACCATGCCGGTTACGGCGAAGTGTATCCGATAACGCCGATTGCGAACGGTTCGTGCACGGTCACGCTGTCCGACGGCGCGACGCCGGCCGATACCGTCAACGTGCCGGTTATCGTGGGAACGCCCGGCTCGTCGCTGTCGATTCCGTGCCCGCAACAAACGTTTGCGCCGACGGGTTCGTCGGTTGTGCGCCGCCATGCGGACCAGGCCGGTGACGTTCCGACGCTCGTGCAGTACGCAATCGGAGCGCAGCAGGCAACGTTGCCCAACCCGGTTACGGCGGGCAACACGCTCGTGGTCATCATCGGCGACAATCCCGGCGGTCCGAATCTTCCGTCGCAATACAACATATTCGACGCCGCGACCGATGACTTCGGCTTCGTATACACGAGCGACGTTACCGAGAGCGGAAGCATCGGCACGCTC
>Ga0302326_10011699_pt1 | contig 18856 bp, 16 predicted proteins | sample Palsa_T0_3_FD_202264 | JGI IMG/M metagenome (GOLD analysis project Ga0302326, IMG submission 202264) | Peat permafrost microbial communities from Stordalen Mire near Abisko, Sweden - Palsa_T0_3 | ecosystem: Environmental > Terrestrial > Soil > Palsa > Peat permafrost | place: Sweden: Abisko...
CTCCGCTGGTTCGGTCACGGGCGAGGGGAGCGACCTCCGCTGGTTCGGTCACGGGCGAGGGGAGCGACCTCCGCTGGTTCGGTCACGGGCGAGGGGAGCGACCTCCGCTCCCCTCGAGCTCCCCACCGGATTTTCGAGCTCCCACCGGATTCGGAGGGGAGAAGTCGAGGTCGAGGGGAGCGACCTCCGCTCCCCTCGAGCTCCCCACCGGATTCGTTGTGAAACGTGCTGTAGCCGGCTTACCAGCGATTGCGGCGATCGCCGCCGCCGCCACCACCGCCGCCACCGCCACCGCCGCGACGTCCGCGATCACCGCCGCCACCGCCACCGCCATGGCCGCCACCACCACCACCGAATCCGCCTCCGCCGCCGCCGCGCTGAGGCCGCTCTTCCGCCTCGTTGACGCGGAGGGGACGGCCGTCGAGGTTCGCCCCGTTCATGGACTCGATGGCCTTCGTCGCCTCAGCCGGCGAGCCCATCGTGACGAACCCAAAGCCCCGAGACTGGCCTGAGGTGCGATCGGTCACGATATGAACGTCCGTGACCTCTCCAATCCGAGCAAACGCCTCGCGCACCGTCTCGCTGGTGGACGAAAACGACAGGTTGCCGACATACAGACGCGTTCCCATGACTCTTTCTCTTCTCTAACTGACGACCTGCCGAAGCAGTGCACCCGTCATCCGATCGGCCGCAGAATCAGAAGCCAGGCCGCGGCGGCGAAATCCGCAGCGTCCACACGTTGGTTGCCGTCGATAGCGTGCGCCGATCCCGAGAGCCGAGAGAGCGTCGTTGCCGGGGAAACGTCCGTGATCGGATCCAAACATAACGGACGGCTCCGACCGCGCAAGCGCTGTCGCGGCGGCACCTCGCACATGAAAAGCGAGGGCCGAAATCGCGGCCGAGCGCTTGTGTCGCGCGATGCCCCGTGGACGCGACACGGTTCAGGCCGCGTCGCACAGTAGTCGTGGGCGAGGGGAGCGACCTCCGCTCCCCTCGCTCTTCCCACCGGATTGATTTTCGGCTGCTAGGGCACGGCCTTGGTGAACTTCGCCGGCTCGGGCGCGGGCTCCAGAACCTCGAGCTTCTGGTAGGCAATGACGCCGCCAGCAGGTTCGCTTACCATCTCCGACACGACGTTCTTTCCGACATTGTACGCGCCCGTGATCTTTACCTTGGCGCCGACGGATGGCAGCGGGAAAGGCACCGTGACATTGAGCATGTCATCCGTGACCGCCTGCTTCTCCGTGGGCTGATCGCCGGGCTTGATCTTCTTGTAGGCGACCATCGCGTCGTACACGACGGCGAAGTTTCGGGCCCATCCGACGACGCGAACCTTCGGCCCCTTGGTGTTGCCTTTTTCGTCTGCGATCCAAAAGCTCGGGATTTCGGGACTGCAGCCTTCGGGATCCTGCTTGCCCGTCTTGTGAACGGCGCAGTCGGGGGCGCGAGGGATGTTGGAGTCGACGACGTAACCCACGATCGAAATCGCCGGGGGCGCCGTGACGTCCTTGGCGTGGGTGAGGCTGCGGAGCTGATGCACGGCTCCGTACACAGTGTAGGCGTCGCCCTGCTTGATCGGCGTCGTCGGGAGCGCCGGAGGCGCAGGCAAGCTGGCCGCCTTTCCCGACCACGCGGGCTGGGGTTTGTAGGGGTTGTCCGGTTCTCCGCCGCAGCCCACCACGGCCCCCACGAGCCCTACGGCCCCGAGCGCACGCAACGACTTGGCCAACATGTGCATGGTGACGTCGTCTCCCTCCGCTCGCCTGGTTCGAAAGTCGATGGCGACTGCTCGAAAACGCGCGGCGTCGCACGAGTAACACGCTCGAAAGGAGCGAGACAAGGGCAGCGTGGTTCCGGCTTGGCTCACCGGCACGCCTTTCTTCAGCCGGGGGGCCGAGTGGGAGCGCACCCGCGGCGGAAGTTTCTTTTGCGACGGCGTCTCTTCCCGTCCCTTCCTTAGAGGCGCGTGCTCGTGCCGAAGCCGGAGTCGAGGTCGGCAGCGCGGACGACGTCGCGGCCGCGATCCTCGGCGCAGCGGGAGACCAGCCGCTCGACGATCGCCGCGAGCTCCGCGTCCTCGCCGGGGAACTCGTGCTCCACCAGACGAGCATAGGCGGCGTTGTCGATCCCCACCGGGCGGCCCAGCACGCGCATCCCCTGCCGCGCGAGCGAGTCGGTCAGGATCGCGCGGACGTCTTCGGTTCGATCGCGCAGACGGGGCAGGGCGATCGGCGAGTGCCGTGCGTCGCCGAGACGCGCCGCCAGCGCGGGATCGAGGCGACCTTGCGCCTCCAGGTCGTCGGGCGCGGCGATGCCTGTCAGGGCCAGGAGCACGTCGAGCGATGCGTCGTCTTGCCAGGGAGCACGCTTGTCGCGGCAAGCCCGAGCGACGAGCTCTTGCACCGCGCCCGGGAGGGCAGCACCGTCGAGGAGCACCAGCATTCCCCCCTCGGCGAGGGCCAGGGGCGACGACGTGGCGTCGGCCCAGCGCGCGACGTCGTGCTCGCGCGCGCTCGTACCGTCGACCAGGACGAGGGGACCGCCCGCGCGCACCCCGGCGAGGTGGGCGCGGGCGAGGTACGGGACCGGATCGCCGCCGCTCGGCACCACCAGGGCCACAGGCAAGCTGGCGGCCGTGCGGCGCTCCAGCGCCTCGAGGACCAGCCGGGAGGCCGCGGAGTAGATGCCCACGGTCGCGGGCCGGGCAAGCCGCGCCGAGGCGAGGGCGTTTCGAGTGAGATCGAGCGCGCGCTCCCGCAGCAGCGCCTCGGCTCGTGCTTCGGCCGCCCCTGCGCGTTCGACGGCCTCGTTGGCACGCGCGAGCATCCGGGCCTGGGCTCCGCCCGACCGGCAGGCGATGGCCAGGCGATCCGCCACGCGCCGCAGCGCCTGGATCTCCTCGAGCGTGACCGGCGCCGATCGGCCGGCCCGCGGCATGACGAGCACGCCCTCCGTCTCCCCAGCAGAGCTCACGATGGTGGCGAACGCGGCTTCGCGAGCGTTCATCCAGTTGAACAATGGGCGCGCTTCAGGTCGCCGGACTTCGAGCGCGGCCAGGACATCGACGCGCAATGTCCCCTCGGTCTCGCCGGAAGCCACGGTCACGAGCGCATCGGGGACGTCAGCCGATCGTTCGTGCGCGTACCCTGCGGCATCGACCGTCATCACCGACGTCGGCGAAAACGTCCAGAGCTCGGGCGAGCGCGAGCTAGGCCCGCCCGGCTCGCGTAGGGCCAGGAGGGTCTCGCGGATGGCGTCGTGCGCTTCCGTCGAACCAGCCTTTTCGTGCGCGCGATCGAAGGCGTCGAGCCATCTCCCGCGCTCGGGCCGCATGGGGGCCTCGAGCTCGGCCGCGGCCGTCCCGATGACCACGGCCACAGCCGCCGTCACCATCGTGGCGATCCATGCGTCGCCCTGCAGTCCGCCGAGCGCCGTCGAGGCCCCGATCAGCCCGACGCCGCCGCCCGCCATCGTCAGCACGACGACGCGGCGCGCGATCCGCACGACCCGAACCGGATCGCGAGCCTGAGCGCACGCCACGAGCGCAACGCCGCCGACGGCGACCACCAGCGCCGCGACCCGGCGCGGCCGAGCGTGTCCCAGGATGGCGAGGACGAACCCGGCGATGCAGGCCGTCACCAGCAAGGCGCGCATGGCGGTCGCCCGCTCGACGACGGCCAGCTCGAAGCGGCGCGCCCGAAGTGTCCACTCGAGCGCGGCTAGCAGCGTGGCGAGGGTCCCTGCGACCGCCATCCAGAACAGGGCCGTACGCGCCAGCGAAGCCGTCGCCTCGCCGGAGGCGTACGACGCGCCCACCGCCGCTTCGACGATGGAGAACAGAACGATCGCGAGGATGGCGGGAGCCGCCGGCGGTGGCTTCGCGCGCCAAAGGCCCGCGTCCGGCGCAATCCGCGAGAGCGCAAGGCAGGCCGGAAGGGCGGTCGCGACCTGCCCTGCGATACGCGCCATCTCGAGCGCGCGGCTCTCGGCCCCCGCGCCGAGCGAAGCAAGCACGAGGGAGAATCCCCATCCGGTCGTCCGCGCGAGCGGCGACGCTCGTCCCGACGCCCATACCGCGAGCGCCACGCCGGCGAGCCCGAGGAGCCAGGCGCCCGGGCTATGCCCACCGTCGACCCGAACGGACGCGATCGCGACGCAGACGACGCCAGCAATCGCGGGCGCCCGGCGGCGCCACGGCGGGGGGGCAAGGGGGGCGAGGGAGCTCGGCTTCGACAGGTCGGACACTCGCCCGCGCAGTCTGCCACGTCCTCTGGCGCCTGGCTGTCCCGTGTGGTCTCGTTGCGGCATGGACGCGTTGCCTCCGCGACAGACGCGGCGAAGCGCCTTGCCCCTCGGCGTGTGGCTCGCCACCCGTGGAGCGGGGACGCGCGCGAGCCTCGTGCTGGTGGGGCTCGTGTCGGCCGGCGCCGTGGTGGCGGCTCTTCTCGGGCGCGGCCATCCCTGGGTCGACGCCGTGCCGGCGATCGGCTCGGCCGCCATCGCGTGGAGCGCGGGGGTGATGCTCGCGTATGTCGTGTCCCTCCGGGCCCTGCATCGCGACCGGGAAGACGGCATCCTGATGCTGCTGCGCGCGCGCGGCATCGGGCCGTTCGGCTACGTCCTCGCCCGGACGGGCGGGCTCGTCGTGGTCCTCGCGGGTGCGATGGGGACCGGCGTCGCGTGCGTCGGGGTTGCGGCGACGACGGTGTCCATGGCTCCGCTGTCCGCAGCAAGGGCCAGCCTCGGCGCGATCGCGTACACGCTCGCGTTCGCGGCCACGCTGGGGCCCCTGGCCATGGCGACGGTCGGCGGCCGCTCGCGCGCCCTCGGATATCTCACGCTCCTCGCGGTGTTGGCGCTGCCGGAAGCGCTGGCGCCTTGGACGCGCAATCTCTTGCCGGTGGGGTGGCGCGAGCTCACGTCGATCCCGGCCGCGTTGGATGCCGTGCGCCACGCGGTGGCGAGGGCCGGCGCAGCGGCGCCGGCGGTGCGAGCCCTCTTGGCGTTGAGCGTCGCGGTCGTCGTTTCGCTGATGGTCGTGCGTGCCCGCATGACGCAGGTCTCCGTGGAGCAAGGCGTCGAAGGGGTGGGGCGTTGATCGACGGAACGAACGGAGCGTCGATCGCGATCGATTCGCTGGTCGCGCGCGCCGGGCGCACCGTGCTGACGCGGGTGTCTCTGTCGTGGGGCTCCGGCACTCACGCGATTCTCGGAGCGCGGGAGGACGGGGGCCCTCTCCTCATGGCGACCCTCGCAGGGCGCGTCGTCCCACGGTCGGGGGCGGTGCGCGTTCTCGGCGAAGCGGCCCGCAGCCCGGGCGCTCGACGGCAGGTCGCCCATATCCCGATCGAGGCCTCGCTGCCGGACGCCCTTCGCGTGGACGAGGTGCTCGCCCTGGCCACGACCCTGCGGGGAGAGCCCACGCAGGACCATGCCGCGCGCCTTGCGATGCTCGGGCTCGAGGCGCTCGTCGATCGGCCAGTGCGATCCCTTCTTCCTGGCGAGGTGCGCGCCGTGGCCTTGGCCGAAGCCCTGACCTCCGCTCGGGTCCGCGTGGTGCTTCTCGAAGAGCCGTTCGTCACGATGGATGCCCGGGCCATCGGACGGCTGCCGCAGCTCCTGCGCGACCGCGCCGAGCAAGGTGCCGTCGTCATCGTCGCAACAGCCTCCGTCGGCGACGCGAGCGATCTAGCCCAGGACCATGTGCTGCTCCGTCGAGGGACGCTCGTACGCCGTGGCGGCGCGCAAGACCTGCTCGCGGGATTCTGGCAGGACGGCAACAACGCGCGCCTGAGGGTGGTGCTGAGAGACGAAGACGACGGCCGGGCGCTTGCGGCCGCACTGGCGCGGCAGCCTGCCGTGGTCGCGATCGAGCGCCTCGCGGGTGCCCTGTGCGCGCGGGGTCGCGACGCCGAGGCCCTCGCACGAGCCGCCGGCCACGCCGCCGTCGAAGCGGGAGTCGATGTGGCCGAGCTGCGCTTCGATCCACCCTCGCTCGACGAAGCCCGCGCACGGACGCCGCTCCTCCAGACCGAAACGAGGCCTTCGTGACGGCCGCGCTGGCGCGTTTGCCGTTCGCCCGGCTTACGAGAGGGGTCGCCGCGTGGGTCACCACGGGCGCCTGGACGATGCTCGCCTTTGCCGTCGCGATCATCGCTCGAGCCCGCGGAGCCGTCCATGGCGCGGATCTCGTCCTGGTCGGTACCGTCGGCGCGCTGGTGCTGCCGCTCCTTGCCTACGGGCTCGTTGGCGCGGCGATCGGCGGGCGCTCGCTTTCGACCTCCGGCGCCTCCCTCGTCGCGTTCGGGGCAGCCCCCGCGAGCGCCGCCGCCGTCACGATCGCCATCGCCGCCGTAGGATGCGCGGCCGCCGGAGCGTTCGTCGCCGCCGGCGTCGCGCTCGTCGCGCACGGCCTAGCCGACCCGGCCCCCGCGGGCGACGCGCTCGCCAGCGCTTACGTGGGAGCCCTTGGCGGCGGGGCCTACGCCTGCTGGTTCTCTCTCGGGGCGACATTCGGACGGCGCGGAGGCGGTCGTGCCCTGTTTCTGGTGGCGGACTGGGTCCTCGGCACAACGGCGGGCGCGATCCTCACGCCGCGTGCGCATCTTCTGACCCTCCTGGGGGGCCCCTCCGCGACTCACCTGTCGGGCCGATCGAGCAGCGTGGCGCTCGTCTTTCTTGCCGGTGCCTGCGCCTTGATGGCGGCGAAGCGGTGCCGTACCTGATAGAGACGTCCTTCCCCGCAAACGCCCGACAACCTTGGCGAAGGTAACCTCCAGGAAACCTCCGCCGCTCATACTCCGCCCCACGTGTCGATCCGAGTCGCCCTCCACCACCTGACGCGGTACCGCTACGACCGCCCGGTCTCGCTGCTTCCGCACGTCGTACGACTGCGCCCGGCACCCCATTGCAGGACGTTGATCGAGGCCTACTCGCTCCGCATCCGGCCGGAGCCGCACTTTCTCAACTGGCAGCAAGACCCGTTCGGCAATTACCAGGCGCGCCTCGTTTTCCCGCAGAAGAGCACGGAGCTCAGCGTCGAAGTCGACCTCGTCGCCGAGATGACGGTGCAAAATCCGTTCGACTTCTTCGTCGAGACGGCCGCCGAGACGTTTCCCTTCGCCTACGGGCCCGCCTTGCGGCGCGACCTGGCGCCGTACCTGGATATCGGCGCGGTGTCGCCTCGCCTCTCCGACTTCGTGGAGCGAGCACGGTCCGCCGATGTCCGGAGCGGCAGGCGCACCATCGACGTGCTCGTCGACCTCAACCGGCGCGTCCACGACAACCTTCGATACGACATCCGGATGGAGCCCGGCGTCTTCTCCCCGGAGGAGACGCTCGAACGGGGTCACGGTTCGTGCCGCGACTACGCGTGGCTGCTCGTTCAGGTCCTGCGGCGCCTCGGCCTCGCGGCGCGCTTCGTCTCGGGGTACTCGATCCAGCTCAAGGCCGACGAGAAGCCCCTCACCGGGCCGGCCGGCGTCGAGCGCGACTCCACGGATCTCCACGCGTGGGCGGAGGTCTTCCTCCCGGGGGCCGGATGGGTCGGCCTCGACGCCACGAGCGGACTGCTCGCCGGCGAGGGGTACATCCCGCTGGCGTGCACTCCCGACCCGGAGACCGCAGCGGCGATCAGCGGGAACTTCGAGTTTCAGGGGGCCGATCCGAGCGAGAAGCTGAAGGAAGAGTTCACCTTCTCGATGTCGGTCACCCGCGTCGCCGAGTCGCCGCGTGTAACGCTGCCGTACACGGAAGAAGCATGGCGCGCGATCGATTCGCTCGGACGCGACGTCGATCATGTGCTCGCCGAAGGCGACGTCCGCCTCACGATGGGCGGCGAACCAACCTTCGTCGCCGTCGACGACCCGGACGGAGCCGAGTGGAACACGGCGGCCGATGGACCGACGAAGCGGCGGTACGCCACGCGGCTCATGAGCCGCCTCTACGAGCGCTTCACGCCCGGTGGCCTCATGCACGAGGGCCAAGGCAAGTGGTACCCGGGTGAGCCTTTGCCGCGCTGGGCGCTGTCGAGCTACTTCCGCAAGGACGGCGTCCCGATCTGGAACGACGCGAACCTCTTCGCCAAGGACGAGATCGGGACCGACACGGCCGACGACGCCCGCGTCTTCATCCGCGCGCTGGCGACGTTGCTGGGCGCCGACCCGAAGTTTTCGACGGCCGCGTACGAGGACGCCTGGTACTACCTGTGGCGCGAACGCCGGCTCCCGATCAACGTCGATCCGCACGAGTCGAAGATCGAAGACGAGGTCGAGCGGGCGCGCCTCGCGCGCGTCTTCGAGCAGACGCTCACCGCCGTGGTGGGCTACGCCTTGCCGATCGCGAGGAGCGGGGCCGTCGCGGGCCCCCGTTGGAAGAGCGGCCCATGGTTCTTGCGTCCCGAGCGCCTCTACTTGACGCCTGGCGATTCCCCCATGGGGTTGCGCCTCCCGCTCGACGGGCTGCCGTGGGTTGCGCCCGGCGATGCGGTCGTCCATCACGAACGCGATCCCTTCGCGCCGCGCGAGCCGCTGCCGGGCCGCACCGAGTTCGCCCGCCGCGTCGCCGAGCCGCGGTTCCGATATCGCGGGGAGCCGTCGGACTCCAAAGACGCATCCAAGGAAAAGCCGCCGGAGCGCCTTCAGTCGGACCCGACAACCGTGCGTACGGCTCTGTGCGTCGAGCCGCGCAGCGGCGTGCTGCACGTCTTCATGCCGCCGCTCCCGTTCGTCGAGGACTACCTCGAGCTATGCGCCGCCGTGGAAGCGACCGCTGCCTCGCAGGGCAAGCGCGTCCGGATCGAGGGCTACCATCCCCCCACCGACCCGCGCCTTTCCAGGCTCCAGGTGACGCCCGACCCCGGCGTCATCGAGGTCAACATCCACCCGGCCAACGACTGGCGCGAGCTCGCCTCCACCACCGAGATCCTCTACGAAGAGGCGCGCAACGTCGGCCTTCGAGCCGAGAAGTTCATGCTCGACGGGCGCCACACCGGGACGGGAGGCGGCAACCACGTCGTGCTCGGCGGGGCAACGCCCGCCGACAGCCCGGCGCTCCGGCGGCCCGACTTGCTCCGCAGTCTCGTCAACTACTGGCAGAACCACCCCTCGCTTTCGTTCCTGTTCTCGGGCCTCTTCGTCGGCCCGACGAGCCAGGCGCCCAGGGTCGACGAGGCCCGCAACGATAGCCTCTACGAGCTCGAAATCGCCTTCCGCAAGCTCGAAGAGTCGTCGTCTCGCCCGCCCCCGCCGTGGCTCGTCGATCGATCCCTGCGAAACCTGTTGATTGACGTGACGGGCAACACGCACCGCACGGAGTTCTGCATCGACAAGCTGTACAGCCCGGATAGCTCCACGGGTCGCCAGGGACTCGTCGAGCTGCGCTCGTTCGAGATGCCCCCTCACGCGCGGATGAGCCTCGCTCAGCAGCTCCTCGTGCGCGCCCTCGTGGCAAAGTTCTGGAAGGACCCGTACCGGCAGTCGCTCGTCCGCTGGGGCACGGCGATCCACGATCGCTTCGCTCTGCCCCACTTCATTCGCGACGACTTCGGCGATGTCCTCGAAGACCTGGGGCACGCGGGCTTCGCGTTCGACGCGGGCTGGTTCGCGCCCCACTACGACTTCCGGTTCCCGGTGCTCGGGACGCTCGAGGCGCGCAGCGGACTGGTGCTCGAGCTGCGTCAGGCCATCGAGCCGTGGCACGTGCTCGGCGAAGAGACGGCGACGGGCGGCACCGCGCGGTACGTCGACTCGTCGGTCGAGCGGCTCGAGGTCGTCGTCAAAGGGATGACCGACGAGCGGCACGTCGTCACCTGCAACGGGCGGCGCGTCCCGCTGCAGCCGACGGGCACGAACGGGAAGCTCGTCGCCGGCGTACGCTACCGCGCCTGGCAGCCGCCCTCGGCGCTGCACCCGATGATCCCGGTCCACACGCCGCTGGTCTTCGACGTCATCGACCGATGGAACGAGCGGGCCATCGGCGGGTGCACTTATCACGTAAGCCATCCCGGCGGGCGAGCGAGCGAGCTGTTCCCGCGCAACGGCTTCGAAGCCGAGGCGCGCCGCGCCGCACGATTCTTCCGATTCGGGCATACGCCGGGCTCCCACGCGGTGCCCGAGCTCGAGCCAAACCCGCAGTTCCCGTACACCCTCGATCTGCGGCGGTAGTCGCCTTGAGCGTCGGAGAGGGATTTCCTAGTCTCTCTAGCGTGACGTCGCGGCCGCCGGAGGAGCACCTCGACTCGAGGGAGTCGGGAGAGCTCCCGAGAGACCCCGCCGACATGTGGCGCTATGCGCCGCCGCTCGACGGCTACGACGAGCTGTTCGATCCGTCTGGAGCGCCGCGTCCAGCCTGGGAGAAGCCCGCGGAGATGCTCGCGAGGCTCGGACACGTCGAGCTTCGACGCCGCTGGGAGCAAGCGCGGCAACTGCTGCACGAACACGGCGTGAGCTACGACGCGTACGGTGATCCGAACGGCGTCAGCCGGCCGTGGAATCTCTCGCCCATCCCGGTCATCTTGGGGAGCGCCGAGTGGGCATCGGTCTCGAAGGGGCTCGCCCAGCGCGCGCGCCTGCTCGCGGCGATCCTCGCCGACCTGTACGGGCCTCAGCGGTTGCTGTCGGACGGCGACTTGCCGCCCGAGATCGTGTTCGCGCACTCGGCCTTCTTGCGCCCGTGCGTCGGCGTCCGCCCGCCGGGCGACAACTACCTGCCGCTCTACGCGGCCGACCTCGGACGCCAGCCCGACGGGAGCATGGTGGTGCTCGCCGATCGAACGCGCGCACCGTCCGGCGCCGGGTACGCCCTCGAGAACCGAATCGTGCTCTCGCGATCGCTCCCGGACGTCTTTCGGGAGTCCGGCGTCGAGCGCCTGGCGCTCTACTTTCGTGCGATGCGCGACGCCCTGCGTGACCTCGCGCCGCACAACCGGGACAACCCGCGCATCGCGCTGCTGACGCCGGGTCCGTACAACGCGACGTACTTCGAGCAGGCCTTCTTGGCGCAGTACCTCGGGATCTCGCTCGTGCAAGGCGCCGATCTCACCGTGCGCGATCGGTCGGTGTACCTGAAGACTCTCGGGGGCCTGCAGGTCGTCGACGTCATCCTGCGGCGCGTACGCGACGACTTCTGCGATCCTCTCGAGCTGGGACCGGAGTCGACGCTCGGCGTGCCGGGCCTCGTCGACGCGGTGCGCGCGGGCAACGTCGCGCTGGCCAATCCGCTCGGCAGCGGGCTCCTGCAGACGCCCGCGGTCATGCCCTACTTGCCCGCCCTGTGCCGCAAGCTGCTCGGGGAGGATCTGCGATTGCCGTCCGTACCCACGTTCTGGTGCGGGGACCGAGCGTCGCTCGCCTATGTCGAGGATCACCTCGCGGAGCTCGTGGTCCGGTCCGCGTTCCCGGTGGGCTCGGGGGAGCGCATCGTGGCGGGGAAGCTGCCCGCGCGCGCCCTCGAGGAGCTGCGCGACCGCATCCACGCGGACCCTCGGATGTTCGTCGCCCAGCGCCCCTTCGCGCTTTCGACGGCGCCCACGCTCGGCGGCGGCGGCGCCGATCTCGCTCCGGCTCCGCTCTGGATGCGCGCGTACCTGGTCACCCGCGGCGATTCGTACGAGGTGATGCCCGGCGCGCTGTCGCGGGTGGGGGCCGCAGACGAACGCCTCGCCCTGTCGCTGCGGATGGGGGGCGAGAGCAAAGACACGTGGGTCCTCGCTGGCGGACCGGTGAGCACGTTCAGCCTCCTCAAGCCCGCGACCGCCCCCGTCGCCCTGTCCCGAGGCGGAGCCGACATTCCGAGCCGCGTCGCCGACAACCTTTTCTGGCTCGGCCGGTACGCCGAGCGAGCCGAGGGGACGGGACGGCTCGCGCGCGCCATCGGGACGCGCCTCTCCGAGCAACGCTTGTCGAGCGAGACGGATGGCGGGCTCGATGCGCTCTTCCGCGCGGTCAGGGCGGAGACGGGCGTGCCGACCATCCCCCCTGGCAACGGCGCCAAGGCGGCCGACCGGAACCGTACGAGCCTCGTCGGAGCCGGCGAGCGGGCCCTCGCCTCCATCATCTTCGACGTCGAGCCCCCGGACACCCTGCGCGGTGTAGTTGCGTCGGCCTACCGCGTCGCGCGCACCTTGCGCGACCGGATCTCCGGCGACATGTGGCGGGCCCTGGTCCAGCTCAACCAGGACGTCCACGAGCGGCCGGCCGCCCCCGGTCCGCGCGCGCTCGGCGAGATCCTCAGCCTCGTCAACCAGATCCTGCTCGCGCTCGCCGCCTTCAGTGGACTCGGAATCGACAGCATGTCGCGCGGGCTCGGCTGGCGTTTCCTCGACGCCGGACGCCGCCTCGAGCGGGCCATGCACATCGTGACGCTCTTGCGACTGACCCTCGCATCGGCCGGCGCATCCGAGGCGCCGATCCTCGAGGCGATCCTGGAGGTCGCCGACAGCTCGATGACATACCGGCGGCGGTACCTCGCGTCGCTGCAGGCCGCGCCGGTGGTCGACCTTCTCCTCGCCGACGAGACGAACCCGCGCTCCGTGCTCTACCAGATTCGCGCCCTGGGCGAGCACCTCGACGCTCTGCCGCGCGAAGCGGGGTCCCCTCGATCGCCGCAGCACCTGCTCTTGTTCGAGGCGACGGCGTCGATCCAGCTCGCCGACGTGAACACCATCTGTACCGCGGACGACAACGGCGAGCGCCCGCGTCTGCAGGCGCTGCTCGCTCGCCTCAGCGTCCTCTTCCCGGAGATCTCGAACTCGCTGTCGGGCGCGTACCTGAACCATGCTTCGAACCTGCCGCTGCGCGAGGAGGACGTGTGAGGCTGCGCATCGTCCACGCGACGACGTACGAGTACGCCGATCCCGTGACCACCTCGCATCACGACGTCCACCTGACGCCGCGCACCGTCGTGGGCCAGGCCTGCCTCGCCCACGAGGTGCAGGTCACGCCTACCCCACGCAACATCTACGAGCGGACCGACTACTTCGGCAACCGCGCGCGCTCGTTCAGCCTGCACGAGCCGCATCGTTCGCTGCGGATCGTCGCGACGAGCGAAGTGCGGCGGGACGATCGCCGTCAGCTCTCGCTCTCGCCGCGCTCGCCCCCGTGGGAGGACGTGCGCGATCGGCTGGCGCGCGATCGCCGCCCCGACGCCATCGCGGCGTACGGGTTCACCTTCCGATCGCGGTACATCCGACCGGATGCCGAGGTGCAGGACTACGCTCTCCCGTCGTTTCCTCCCGGGCGCCCACTGCTCGAGGCGACGCGGGATCTCACGAAGCGAATTCACGCGGAGTTCAAGTACGACCCCGGGGCGACCGACATCTCGACACCTCTCGCCGAGGTCCTTCGCCAGCGCCGGGGCGTCTGCCAGGACTTCGCGCACCTCGAGATCGCGTGCCTGCGGTCGCTCGGGCTGCCGGGCCGGTACGTGAGCGGCTATCTGATGACGACGCCGCCGCCTGGCAAGGCGCGCGTGTTCGGGGCCGACGCCTCGCACGCCTGGGCGTCGACGTTTTCGCCGGACGTGGGTTGGGTCGACTTCGATCCAGCCAACGACGTCGTTCCTTCCGACCGCCACGTCACGGTCGCCTACGGGTGCGACTTCGGCGACGTGAGCCCCGTTCGAGGCGTCATCCTTGGCGGCGCCCGCCACTCCCTCCGCGTCGAGGTCGACGTCGCCGAGGTCGCCGACGGCTAGAACGCATGCCATAGCCGCGCGGTTAGGGCAGGCGTTCTATGAGCCTCTCGAGCCGGGCGCGGACCTCGCGGGTCGCGTCGAGGAGGCGACCTTCGATGACGAAGTCGCCCTCGGCCTGACGCTTCGACGAGTGGACTTTGACCCGTACGCGCGCGGGCGGATGGCCTTCGAGCATTCCCTCGAGGCGCGACCCGGGCGGCGACGACGCCGTCGACCGCAGCACGACCACCTCACCGGCGACGGAGACGAAGCGCCCCTCGCCCTCGCGCGCCCAGCGCACGTGCGTCATCTCCGCGCCGCCTGCCGCACGGCGACGCGCGCGTCCCGGTCCGCGTCCTTCTTCGCGATGTCCGCCCGCTTGTCGTAATGCTTCTTGCCGCGGCCCACGCCGATCTCCACCTTGACCCGCCCGCCCTTGAAATAGATCTGCATCGGCACCGCGGTCGCTCCCCCGCGGGCGAGCGCCCGGTGAATCTCCTCGATCTCGCGGCCGTTGAGGAGCAGCTTGCGCGGGCGCCGCGTCTCGTGGGGGAAGGCGCTCGCTTGTTCGAAGGGCGCGACGTAGAGCTGCTTCAGCCAGGCCTCGCCGCGATCGACCTGGACATAGGCGTCCGTCACGTCGACTTTACCGGCGCGCATCGACTTCACCTCGCTGCCGACGAGGACGAGGCCCGCTTCGAAGCGTTCGTCGATCTCGTAGTCGAAGAGGGCGCGGCGGTTCTTGACGACGATCTTCTGATCCTTCGCCTCCGGCCGGGCCATCAGCCGCCGTCCGCGCGGGGCATCTCGTCGCCTTCGAAGGGCAGGCGGAACGGCGGCTCGTCGAGCTCGACGCCGATGCGCTTCTCGAGCGCCGCGACACGCTCGCGGAGCGCCTCGTTCTGCTGAGCGAGAGCGCGGATCATGTCGATCACAGGGTCGGGCAGGTGCGCGTGATCGAGGGCGGCGTCGAAACGCTCGTGCTTGGGTACGATGATGCGCGCGGGCACGCCGACGACCGTGGCCGCTGAGGGCACGTCGTTCACCACGACGCTCCCCGAGCCGATGCGCGCATCGTCCCCGATGCGGATCGCGCCCAGGATGCACGCGTTGGACCCGAGGACGACGTTGTTTCCGACCTGCGGGTGGCGAAGCCTGCGATCGAGCGACGTGCCCCCGAGGACGACCCCCTTGTAGAGGATGCACCCGTCGCCCACCGTCGCCGTCTCCCCGATGACGATGCCCATCCCGTGGTCGATGACGACCCGACGTCCGATCCGCGCGGCAGGGTGGATCTCGATCCCCGTGGCGAAGCGGTTGGCGTGGGCGAGGATGCGGGCGCCAAGTTTGACCTCGTGCGACCAGAGAGCGTGCGCCGCCCTGTGCAGCCAGAGCGCGTGGAAGCCTGGGTACACGAGGACGACCTCGAGCGAAGTGCGTGCGGCCGGGTCGCTGCGCCGGACGGCCTGGATGTCTTCCAGGGCGAGCCTGAGCCCCTGCGTGGCCTTGTGGGCCAAGCTCGCAAAAATCGCCATGACGGTGGCAGCTTAGCACCTGGGCCATCTGCGCTACCCTTGCCCTCGCGATGACGAAAGAGGCGCTCGTGGTCCCGCCTCCGCACTTGGCCAAGTGGCGGCGCGTCGGCTCGACGCGGGTGGCGCAGTTTCGCGTGATGGACGTCGTACGCCTCGAGCTCGAGGACGGCCGGGGGAGCAAGCGCGGCGAGGTGTTCGTCCTCGAGTGCCGCGACTGGTGCAACGTGATCGCCGTCACCGCCAAGGGCGAGATCGTCCTCGTCTGGCAGTACCGGTTCGGGACGGACTCGTTCTCGCTGGAGATCCCCGGCGGGGTCATCGATGAGGGCGAGACGCCGGAGCAGGCTGCGCTCCGCGAGCTGCGCGAGGAGAGCGGGTATGAAGCGGAGGCCCTCGAGCCGCTGCTCGTCATGGAGGCGAACCCGGCCATCCAGAACAACCGCTGCCACACGTTCGTCGCCCGCGGCGCGCGCGCGACGGGAGACATCAAGTTCGATGCGCAGGAAGAGCTCGAGACGGTGTTGCTGCCCGTGTCGCGGCTCGGCGCGCTGCTCGACAGCGGCCAGGTGACCCACGGCCTCATTCATGGCGCCCTCGCGGCGTTCTGGCGGAGCGAACACCGGTGAACGCTTGGGCCGAAGTCGAACGGCTCGCCGTCGAGCTCGAAGAGCTTCAACGGCGCAAAGTCCTCGACCTCGCGCGCCGCCTGCTGCCGGGGCTGACGCTGGAGGACGTGCGCAACCCCCACGACTTTCCCCAGCTGAGTGATCCCGATTGGCAATACGAGGACGGCGTCCTCACCGGCATTCAGAGCGTGCTCGCGGCCGTGCGCGCGCGCCTGAAAGAGCACCCCGACAACGCCGAAGACGACGCGACGCGAGGCCCGTCCGGCAGAATCCGAGCCAGGGAGGGGCGGTGAAGCGCAAGAAGGAGGCGCCCCCCGGGCCGTTCGACGCGCTTCGTGCGATGAAGCAGAAGCTCGAAGAAGAGGAGACGCGCAAGGCGAGCGCGCGTCCATCGTCGGCCGATCGGCCCCGCGCCGACGCGAAGCGGGCCGTAGAGCGTCCGCCCGAGTCCCCGACGCCCAGAGGTCCGGAAGACGAAGACGAGGCGCTGCTCATGGCGCGGATGTTCGCCGGGGTGACGCCCCTCGATCGATCGGTCGTCGCGCGGCATCGTCCTCCGGACGAATCGCTGCCGGACGCCAACCGGGTCCGTCGCGCGGCAGACGAGGCGCAGACCGAGGCGGACGATGTTCGCGAACGTCTGCGGGCGCTCGTCGAAGACAAGCCGCGGTTCGAAGTCGCAGACGACGGGGTGCACGTCGAAGGGCGACGGCTCGACGTGCCCGTCGATGTCTTGCGGCGGTTGCGAAGAGGCTCCTACCCCATCGACGGCCGCCTCGATCTGCACGGCATGAGCGCCGCACAGGCGCGCGGCGAACTGGACGCCTTTCTCCGGACGATGCGAGCGCGAGGGGAACGAAGCATCCTCGTCATCCACGGCAAGGGCGACCATTCACCGCAAGGCCTGGGCGTGCTGCGGGGCGAGATTTCGGCCTGGCTGTCCCAGGGATCGGCGAGCGACCACGTGAGCGCGTTCGCGACCGCCCAGGCCGGAGACGGCGGCGGCGGGGCCGTGTACGTGCTTCTGCGGCGCTAAGGGGCGACGGCTCACTTATCTGTCGACGAAACATCGCGTCGACCAACACGTCACAGTGGCGGATCACTGGATTTCGTAGGTTCGCTATCGTGAAATCTTCGCCTCCATCTTACCGGCCTACAGCGGTACCGGCGTCTCACCGTCCCGCGTCCACCCCTCCGCCGCGCCGACCGTCGTCGCCGCCGCCCTCGTTCCGGCCCCCTCCCCTCGTATCCCCTGCCCACGAGGACCTGAGCGGCGGCAACGGAAAGGCCGTTCGTTTTCGTCCCGAGCGGCTGGACGCAGCCAGCATCCCCACCGACCTCGCGTGCCGGTTCCGGTGCGACGCCGCCTTCGTGGGCCCGTTACAAGTGCTGGACCTGAGCGCGGCGGGCTTTGCCGCTGCCTCGCCCGAGCAGGTCTCGTTGCCTCCCGGGAGCGTACTCGAGTCCTTCGAGCTCCTGCTCGGCGAGCGCACCATCTGGTCCGGCGACGCCGTGGTCGTCCACCTGAGCGGAGAGCGCATCGGCGGACGCTTCACCTCCGGCGTGCTCGATCTGCAGCACCTTCGCGTCGGCGCGACGCTCGAGGGGCGCATGTCGTTGCTCCGCGAGCAGAGCGGGCAGCTTCCCGCCGAGTGGCGCGCCACGGTCGGCGATCTGCGGCAGCTCCTCGAGGACGCGCGAAACGAGGTCGAGGAGTTCGAGCGGGCCGAGATGGGCGATCCGCTGCAGCGCCTCGACGACGAGGGCCGGCTCTTCGAAGGCTTGCTCTCGAACTGGGGCAAAGACTATTACGCCGCCATCGCGCGGCTTCACGCGATGAGCAGTGGCCTCGACAAGCGCGCGGTCGTCCTCGGACGCGCGTACGCGTCCTCGATGCTGATGCCGGTCTTGATGGCGTGCCCGATGCACCGACGCGCCTACGAGAAGCCGCTCGGCTACGCGGGCGACTACCGCACCATCGAGCTCTATTTCACTCGTGAGCTCGTCGGCGACGGCCTCTTTGGTCGGTTTCTACACGCGGTTGGCCAGAACTACGGCCTCTCGCACACGGTGATCGCCCGCGAGGGCGTGGCGCGCGCCGCCGTGCGCGCGGCCGCCGAGGCCGATGGGACGGGCCCCGTGCGGGTCCTTGCGCTCGCGGCGGGCCCCGCCATCGAGCTTCGCCGGTGGCTCGACGAGATGGAGCCCCTTCGCCGGCCGCTGGAGCTGATCCTGCTCGACCAGGATCGCGCGGCCCACGAGACGGTGCACCGTCACCTCACCCGAATCCTGCTCGAGCGCCACCGCGGAGCTTCGCCGGTCACCGTCCAGTACCTGCACTCGTCGGTGCGGCAGATGCTGAAGCCCGTGTCGCCCGACGACCATCGCATGGTGGCCGAGACACTGGCCGACCTCGATCTCGTGTATTCGATGGGCCTTTACGACTATCTGCCGGACCCCGTGGCCGCGAGCCTGACGAGACTTCTTTACTCGCGCCTGCGCGCGGGCGGCCGCTTGCTCGTCGGCAACCTGGTGGAGACGCCGGACACCACGTGGCTCATGGAGTACGTCCTCGGGTGGTCCCTGGTCTACCGCACCGAGGAGACGCTGCTGCACCTGGCGGACCGCCTGACCCCAGCGCCATCCCAGCGAGGGATCACGCGTGACGCGACGGGGCGATGCTTGTTCCTCGACATCACCTCAATGGGAGGCGCGTTGCATCCCGTCTGAGACGCGGCCCTTCTCGTTCAGCAGCGTCCGCATTCGATTCAACGCGCCTTGCATCCCGTAGGAGACGCGGTCCTGGTGTCTCTGGTGTCCTGGTTGGTGGTCCCTCTCCCCCCCGGCCGCGCAACGAGCCCCCGCCAAGCCCACCACACGATCAAACCTCTGCGTGGCGGGACTAGACTAGCACTACTCGGTCAGTTTCTTCTTTCCATTCGCCCGGAAATGGTCTTTGTAGAGGGGCGTGACGACCGATCAGGGTTGGGAGAGTCGATTCGACCGGTTCCTCGAGCCGTTTCT
>Ga0302326_10011703_pt1 | contig 18852 bp, 14 predicted proteins | sample Palsa_T0_3_FD_202264 | JGI IMG/M metagenome (GOLD analysis project Ga0302326, IMG submission 202264) | Peat permafrost microbial communities from Stordalen Mire near Abisko, Sweden - Palsa_T0_3 | ecosystem: Environmental > Terrestrial > Soil > Palsa > Peat permafrost | place: Sweden: Abisko...
TGCGGCAGGTGCGCTATACCGACACGCCCATCGGCCGCAATCCCACCCAGATCGACTATGCCGATTATCGCGCGGTGGATGGCGTCCAGGTGGCGTTCCGCTGGACGCTGGCGCGGGTCAACGGTCGCTTCACTATTCAGATTCAGGAAGCGCAGCAGAACGTGCCCATCGACGACGCCAAATTCGCCAAGCCCGCCGCCACCGGCGGTGGGGACGCCAAGCCGTCCACGCACTGACATCTTGCAGCGAAGGTGTAGCAGGCCAGTGCGCTCGCGCAGCCGGCGCGCTGGTCGAAGGCCGCCTACTCGTCCCGCAGCGCCACCACCGGATCGATGCGCGTGGCACGCATCGCGGGCGCCGTACATGCCGCCAGCGCCGTTACCAGCAGGACCGCCCCGACGATGCCGAGCGTCAATGGATCGCGCGCGCTCAGGCCGAACAGCAGACTACTCAGAACCCCTGCAATAGCGATGGTCGCAATCAGCCCCAGCAACAATCCCCCGCACGCCAGAATCATCCCTTCTGCCAGAACCTGTCGCAGCACGGCGCCAGGCTGCGCGCCCAACGCCATACGAATTCCGAGCTCGCGGGTGCGCTGTCCCACCGAGTACGAGATTACGCCGTAAAGGCCAACTAACGTGAGCAGTCCCGCCAGCGCGCCGAAAGCCGTGAACAGTACTGCGCCCAGCCGCGGCGCCCACAGAGACTCGCGATTCGCTTGCACGGCGGTCTCGAGATCCGATAGAAGCACATCGCGGTCCAGGCTCTGTACTTCGCGCCGCACCGCGCTCAGCATGGCCTCCGGTGCCCCCTCGGTGCGCACCCACAAGGTGACGGTGGGCGAATAGAATTGTCGCAGGCATAAATAAACCATCAGCCGGGGCGGCCCTTCCACGCTGCCATTGGCGCTGTCCTTCACTATCCCGACGATCTCCGCCGGTGCGCTTTCGCCGAAGAAGCGTAAACGCTCTCCAATCGGATTGCTCCCGCTCGAAAGTAGCCGCGCCATGGTCTCATTCACCACCACCACGCGCGGAGCGCTCTCCGAGTCGCCGGGCGAGAAGGCCCGGCCGCGCAGCAGCGGAATGCGCAGCGTTTGAAAATATCCCGGCTCTACCAGATCGATAGGCGCCACCGCGCCCGGTCCCGCCCCGGTTTGCCGCCCTTCAACGGAAAAGCTCCGCGCCCGGTACGCAGTGAACGGAGCATTGAAGCCCAGGGTCGCGGCGGCCACTCCCGGCAAGCTGCCGGCCCGCGCCAGCACTCGCGCGTAATACTCGCGCCCCTCCGCCACGGTGAAATGGCGCGCCTTCACGTCGAGAGCAACCGTGGCCATGTGCGCGGCATCGAATCCGGGGTCGACCGCCTGCGCGTTGCGCAGGCTCCGCAGGAACAGGCCGGCGCCCGTCAGTGCCACCACGGACAGAGCCACCTGTGTCATCACCAGCCCACTGCGCAAGTTGACGCGATGGCCCGCGCGCGTCCAAGGGCTGCGGCGTTCTCTCAGCTCGGTCGCCAAGTCGGTGCGGGTCGCACTCATGGCCGGCGCCAATCCGCAGATCAGCGTGCCGAGCACGGCAATCAGCAGCGTAAAGGCCAATACGCGGCCGTCCAACCGGAGCGCTGCATCCCCGTTTAGCATCCAGGGTGGCCGAAACGTCCACAGCAGGTCGCGCCCCCAGCGCCCCAGCACTATGGCCGCCGCGACTCCGGCCATCGATAGCAGCGCGCTCTCGGTGAGCAGTTGCCCAATCAAGCGCCCGCGGCCCGCACCCAGCGCCATGCGCAAAGCCATTTCTTTTCGCCGGCCGGCCGCGCGCACCAGCATCAGATTGGCAACATTGGCGCAGGCGATCAGCAGCACCAGCGCGCTCACGCCCAGGGCAACCCCTCCCACCAGCACGAAACCGCCGCGTGAATTGGGTTGGATAACGGATTCCGTCAGCGGGAGCAGGGTTACCGTGCGGCCTTCGTTGTCCGCCGGATACTCTCGCGCCAGTTGGGCGGCCAGCGTCTTCATATGGTCTTGCGCCTGCTGCCGGCTGACTCCTTCTTTCAGCCTGCCGAAGACGGAAAACAACAACGCCTTGCGATAATCGATCCAGTCGGCCATGGAGAAAATCTGCGGGTACATCATTATGGGAGCCCATAGGTCCGTGTTCACCAGCGCGCTAACGCCATGAAAACCCTTAGGCGCTACTCCTATGACGATGTACTGGAGGTTATTCAGACCGATGCTTGCGCCGATGGCATTCCGGCTGGCGCCGAATCTACGGGTCCAGAAGGCGTAACTGATGACTACCACCGCTTGCGCGTCGGGGACGCGGTCTTCCTCCGGCAGGAACGTGCGCCCCAGGATCGGCTTCACACCCAGCACATCGAAATAGTTTCCGGATACAATCTGGCCTTGAACGTCCCCGGGCTGGCTTTCTCCCGTGAGCGTCGCCTGGATCGAAGTATATAGAGCAAGTCCCCTGAAAACAGTGTTGCGGTCCCGGTAATCCTTGTAATTCGGATAGGAGTTATAGAGCAATCCGGGGTTGATCCGGTCGAGCGTAAATACCGACACCAGCCGCGCGGGATCGCGCACCGGCAGCGGCTGCAGCAGCACGGCGCTGACCAGGTTGAAAATGGCGGTGTTCAGGCCGATTCCGAGAGCCAGCGACGCGATCGCCACCGCTGTAAACGTGGGGTTCTTCCGAAAGCCACGCAGCGCGTAGGCCAAGTCCCGTGTCAAAACATAGTATAAGGTGGGGCGCGCTCACCCGCCGGTTACTCACTGGCGCACTGGCGTCACTGCCTGCGCGTTATGCAGCGTCAATTCCGTCGGCAGCGCCACCTCGCCGCCCTCCGCCAGTCCCTCGACAATCTGCACGCGCGTCACGCTCGAAACGCCCGTGCGGACCGCTCGCCATTCCAGCCGGCCGCCCTGCAGCTCGAATACGCCCACGCCATTTGCGTCGCGCCGCAAGCACTCCTTCGGAATCGTCAGCGCATTCTCGACCGTGGCCGTGCGAATGTGGACATCGACATTTGTCCCCGGTACCAGCGCCCGGCCCGGATTGTCGATGACGACGGGCACTTCGCCCACCTGCCGGCTTCCCAGCGCTACGATGTTGACCGCCTTCCGCTCCACCGTGCCCTGCCACGCCCGGCCCGGCAGCGCATCCCAGTCGATGGTCACCGGCTGGCCTTCCTGCACGCGTCCCAATTCGGGCTCGTCGACATACACACGCACGCGCAAACGATCCAGCCGGCCCACGTTCGCCACCAGGTCGCCGGCATTCAGATAGGCTCCCGGCCGCGCCGCCAGATCATAGACCACTCCGCCGATGGGTGCGCGAATCACGGTTTGCGCCATGTGGCTCTTGGCCAGTTCCACAGCGGCTTCGGCGTCGCGCAACCGCGCCAGCGCCACCGTCTTGTCGGCTTGCGTGACCAGCACGCCGCGTCGCTTCTCCAGTGCCTCGATTCCCATGTCCGCCGCCTGCAACTTACTCTTCATCTCATCCACTTCCAACATTGAGGCTGCCTGTTTATCGGCCAGCCGGCGCAGCGAAGCATATTCTTTCTGGTCGTGGTCCTTTTCCACCCGTAGACGCGCCAAGTCGCTTTCGATTGTGGTCAATTCGAGCTGCTTGCCGCCCGCGTCGATGGTGGCCAAATCCGCCCGCGTCTGCGCCAGATGTGCTTCGGCGGCATCCAGGTCCGCCTGCAAACCGGTGTCGCTTAGGATCGCCAACGGGGCACCCTGGCTCACCGGCTGCCCCTCTTGCACGGGAACCTTGTTCACCAGCCCGGCCTGCTCCACGCGTACCGACTGCCACTCGATCGGCTCCACTTTGCCGTTGGTCGGCAGCGTGCTCACCAGCGTCTCGCGGATGACTTTGGCAAAAGGGACCTGCGGCGCATCGTTGTTCCGGTGGTAAGCCCACCAGCCGACCGCGGCCAGCGGGATGGCGAACAGCCACAGCAATTTCTTCACTTCTTTAATCTTAACCTGTGGTGTAAGCTGGCCTTATGGGTTTGTCTGCACGCAATCAACTGGGTGGTCAGATCAAAGAAGTGAAGCTCGGCGACGTGATGGCGCACGTCGTGGTTCAGGTTGGCGAGAATGAAATCGAAAGTGTCATCACCAGGCGCAGCGCCGAAGAGTTGCATTTGAAAATAGGCGACAGCGTTACCGTGGTCATCAAGTCCACCGAAGTGATGATCCAGAAGTAGTGTGGGGCGGTCGTGCACGCCGTGCGGCGGATGTCCTGGCGCGCCCCTGCGAAATGAAAAAGGGCCCCACCAGCAGGGGCCCTTCGCTCCGAAGAAATTTGGACAACCTGGAATCTAGACCCTGGCGACGTTCTCGGCCTGCAGTCCCTTGGGCCCCTGCTTCACCTCGAACTCTACCTCCGCGCCTTCATCCAGGGAACGATACCCGTTTGCCTGGATCGCCGAAAAGTGTACGAACACGTCATCGCCGCTGCCTCTCTGGATGAAACCATAGCCTTTGGCGGCGTTAAACCATTTCACAATGCCTTTTTCTCTCACTGCTTCTTCTCCTGATTCATTGTTCGCCCCGCCCCGGGAAGAGGTCCCAAAACAGCTCCAAAAACGAAAAAGCTACGAGCGGAGGCTCGTAGCTCTAAGGACTTTCGGTGGCGCGGGACAAACAACCATGTCAAAACTTGCACTTGGAATTATCGCAGATGGCAATGGTGCGGTCAAGCCCAATTTGATATAAAATCTTGCGGAGGAAACAGATGCGCGACAGTGGGACAGGCCACTCGGCCCGTCCTTCCGGCAGTGAGGTCGAAATACTGGAAGCCATCCGCCGCCGAGTGCGCCTGCCGGGCGGGCGCGGCCTGGCGTTGGGCATAGGAGACGATTGCGCCATTTACCGCCCCCGCGGCGCGCGCGAAGATCTGCTGTTCACCACCGATCTGCTGCTCGAAGACGTGCATTTCAGGCACGCCACGCACCCTCCCGAAGCCCTGGGCCATAAGGCGTTGGCCCGCGGATTGAGCGATATCGCCGCCATGGGAGGCGTGCCGCGCTTCTGCCTCCTTTCGCTCGCCGTCGGCGCCTGCGCGAACCGGTGCTGGATAGATCGCTTCTATGACGGATTGCTGCGCCTGGCGCACATTAGCGGCGCTCCCCTGGCAGGTGGCGATCTGGCGCGCGCCGCCACGACGGCCTGCGATATTGTCGTTTGCGGGGCGGTTCCGCGGGGTCGCGCGCTGCGGCGCGATGGCGCAAGCGCCGGCGATGCCATCTACGTCTCCGGACGGCTCGGCGGCGCCGCGCTGGGTCTCGAACGCGGAACGGGCAAAGCGTGGTTGCGGCATCTGCGCCCGCAGCCGAGGCTGCCATTGGGCGTCTTTCTGCGCGAGCGTATCGGCGCATCGGCCGCCATGGACTTAAGCGATGGAATCTCGTTGGACTTGCACCGCATGGCGCTGGCTTCCGGCCTGGAGGCGGCCATCGAGGCGCCGCCCCGGTTTCCAGGAGCCAGTCCGCAGCAGGCGCTTCACGGCGGCGAAGATTACGAGTTGCTATTCACCGTGGGCCCGCGGGTTAAGGTGCCCGCGCGCTTCGGAAGCATCCCGCTGACGCGTATCGGCGTCATGCGCCGCGGCCGGCCGGGCGCCGTAAGTCTCGCGGGCAAACCCTTGCCGGCGATGGGCTACGACCACTTCCGGGGCGCCCCATGAGCGTTCCCAATCCGGCCCCAGATCCAGCGCCAGATCCAGCTCCCGTCTTGGAATTGATCGACGCCTTCCGCCGCTCGAAGACCATGTTCGCGGCCGTCTCCCTGGGCGTTTTTGAAGCCCTGCACGAAGTCCCCGCGGACGCGTCCAGCCTGGCCGCGCGCCTGCTCGGACCCGACGGCAGCCTTGGCGCCGGCCCGCTTGAGCGCCTGCTGGATGCGTGTGTGGGCATGGGGTTGCTCGACAAGCGCAACGGCGCTTACGCCAACCAGCCTGTCGCTGAAACTTACCTGTGCGACCATAGCCCGCTCTCCCTCACCGGCTACGTGCTCTATTCCAACGAGGCGCTATTCCCCATGTGGGCGCACCTGGAAGATGCCATCCGCGAAGGCAGCCATCGCTGGACGCAAACCTTCGGCTGGCACGGCTCCCTTTTCGACCACTTCTTCAAGACCGATGCCCGGCGGCGCAGTTTCCTGCGTGGGATGCATGGTTTTGGACAGTTGAGCTCCCGGCCGGTAGCCGCCGCTTTCGATCTCTCGCGCTTCCGCCGCATGGCCGATCTGGGCGGCGCCACGGGACACCTAGCCATCGCCGCTTGCGAACGGTATCCGCAACTGCGCGCCGTAGTCTTCGACCTTCCCGTGGTGATCGCAATGGCGCGGGATTACGTGGCCGTCTCGGCGGCGCGGGACCGTATCGAGCCGATCGCCGGAGATTTCTTCCACGACGATCTACCGCCCGCCGATCTGTATTCTCTGGGCCGCATTCTGCACGATTGGCCTGAGGACCGCATCCGCCTGCTGCTGTTGAAGATCTGCGAAATGCTGCCGGCCGGAGGCGCGCTGTTGGTCGCCGAGAAACTGTTGGACGAGGACAAGTCGGGGCCCACCGCCGTGCACATGCAATCGCTCAACATGCTGGTCTGCACCGAGGGCCGGGAGCGCACCCTGGCCGAATACACGGCGCTACTGCACGAGGCCGGCTTCGCCTCCGTGGAGGGGCGCCGCACTGGTGCGATGCTGGACGCGGTGCTGGCCGTTAAGGCGAATTCCTAAGGATGGCGCCTTCGTCTTACATTCGCCGCCAACGTGTTACCCGTAACCATCCGGCGGTCAATCGCATCAGATCAAGTAGCCTTGGTGTTGTACGGCCGGATTCTTTACCAGGAACTTTCACTAGATGACATCATTTTTCCGCCTCACGGGGCGTCTCATGTCCGGCCTATGCGTTTTGTCCCTCGTAGCGCTGATGACTGCGCTCGTGCCTGTATGGGCGCAATCGGCGGATGGCGCCGGTGCCAGCACCGCGAAGCCCGCCGCTTCCGACGGCGCCCCGCCTGTGCTGCCTGCCAAGAATCCGGCGGACACTGCGAATAGCCCCCAACCGGAACAACAAGACAAGCGTGTTTTCGGCGTGTTTCCAAATTACCGCACCACTGACGGCAACGTTCCGTTTCAGCCGATTACCAGCAGTCAGAAGATCCTGATCGGCTTGAAGGACTCGTTCGATTGGCCCGTCTACCCGGTGGCGGGTGCCTTTGCGGCGCTGTACCAGATCGAAAATCAGAACCCGTCGTTCGGACAGGGCATGAAGGGGTACGCGCGGCGATACGGCACGGCTCTGGCCGACCAGGTCATCGGCAACATGATGACGGAAAGTTTTGTTCCGAGCCTGCTGCACCAGGATCCGCGCTATTTCCGCATCGGCAAGAGCCGCGGTGGCGTAATGTATCGCGCGGCATACGCGGCATCGCGTATTTTTGTCAGCCGCACCGATAGCGGGGGCCAGCAGTTCAATGTCTCGGAGTGGTTGGGGAACGGAATCGCTGTCGCGATATCGAACGCCTACTATCCGGATACGCGCACCGTGGGCAGCAATATGGAAAGGCTCGGGATTGCTTGCGCCACGGATGCTTTCTCGCAAGTGATGAAGGAATTCTGGCCGGATGTGAAGCATGCTCTCTTCCACCGGCACGAGCCCGATACACAGCCGCTGCTCAGCGAGTCGCACCCGGTCGCTCACTGAACAGGGGCCACGTTATGATTCGAGCGCGGCGTTCAGTGTGATCTTCGTGTTGAAGAGTTTGGAAACCGGACAGCCGGCCTTGGCGTTGCCGGTCGCCGTGTCGAAGGCGGCCTGACTGGCGCCCGGCACCTTGGCCTTGAGTTCGAGGTGGCTCTCGGTGATGGCAAACCCGCCCTCGGTTTTCTCGAGCGAGATGGTGGCGGTGACTTCGATGCGCTCGGCGGTCAGGCCGGCGGCGCCCAGTTGCCCGGACAACGCCATGGCGAAACAGCCGGCGTGTGCGGCGGCCAGCAGTTCCTCCGGATTGGTTCCGATGCCGTTTTCAAAGCGCGTCGAGAACGAGTATTGCGTATTGGAAAGCGTGCCGCTGGCGGTGGATATGGCTCCCTTGCCTTGTTTGAGATCGCCTTGCCAGACGGCCGATGCGTTGCGTTTCATGAATCCTCCTTAGACCAGCTTAATCGATGCGCGGCTACTCCAGGAGGATACGGAATTTACAGGTTGGGCGAGTCGGCCGCCGCAATGGTCGCGGAAGGTGGCGGCACACGGCCCGCTGGACAGTCGGCCGCGGAGGCCGTCAGGCCGGCGCCAGCAGCCGGGATCAGTGACCATGCGGTTTCCCGGTCCGTTGGCTTGCCGAAGTAGTAGCCTTGCGCATACTCGCACCCGAGGGCCTTCAGCTCGGCAAGCTGTTGCGCCGTCTCCACGCCCTCCGCGATGATATCCATGCCCAGATTATGGGCCAGCGCCACGATGGTGCGGATGATCTCCAGGCTATCCCCGTCCACGCCGATCCGGCTGACGAAGGCGCGGTCGATCTTGAGTGTCTGTACCGGCAGATGCTGCAGCTGGCTGAGCGACGAGTAGCCGGTGCCAAAATCGTCGATGTCCAGGCCGATGTGCAAGTCCCTGAGGCGTGCCAGCAGCGCCGAGACGATGTCCGAGCTCTGCATCATGGTGCCTTCGGTAATCTCGAAGCTCAATCCGAATCCGCAGTTGCCCGGCCAGCTCTTGCGCAGGGTGCATTCGATTTGGTCGATCGCGCCCGATTCCGCGAATTGTACGGGCGAAAAGTTCACGTGCAGGGTCAGAACTCTGCTGCCCGGCAAGAGCGCGGCCCCTGTGGGTGTCGCTAGCCAGTGCCGCACGTCCCGGCAAGCCTGTTCGAGGATCCAATGGCCAGCCGGAACGATCAGCCCGGTCTCCTCGGCTACGGGGATAAATTCCATCGGGGGAACCATGCCGCGCAGTGGATGCTGCCAGCGCACCAGGGCCTCGAATCCCGCAATGGCGCCCGTACGAAGGTCGACAATCGGCTGGTAATGCAGCCGTAGTTCATTGCGCTCCAAAGCCCGGCGAAGGTCCGTTTCCACCTGCAGCCGGGTAACGGCGCGGCGGCGCATGCCCGCGTCGAAGATTTCGAAGCGGGATCTCCCCGCCGCTTTGGCGCAGTGCAGGGCCGTATCGGCGTCGCGCATTAAGTCCTCGGCGCGCTCGTAGCCGTTGGCGCTCCCCGCGATCCCGATGCTGGCGGTGACAAACACTTCGCTCCCATTCAGCGCGAAAGGCGCGTGCATTGCCGCGCCGATACGCTCGGCGACCGACACAGCATCGCCGCCCTGCCGGATCTCATCCAGCAGCACCGCGAACTCGTCGCCGGCCAGACGCGCCACGCCGCAGTCTTCCTGCAGACGCGCGACGGTGTCCGCGGCGCGCAGACTCTCCCGCAGCCGTTCCGCGAGAGCCTTCAGCAACAGGTCCCCAGCCACGTGCCCCAGGCTGTCGTTGACATTCTTGAAGCGGTCCACACCCAACAGCAGGATCGCAAACTCGCGCCCGGGCCGCCGGTTCGAAAGTTCGACGCGCCGCTCCAGCCGGTCCATGAACAGCAAGCGGTTGGGGAGGCCTGTCAGCGGGTCGCCAACCTTCGCCGCGGTAATGTCGGTCTGCGAGCCGGCGATGCGCACCGCGTCACCGCTGTCGCTCCACACTGCCAGCCCACGGCTCAGCATCCAGCGATAGCTGCCGTTCTTGCAGTGCATGCGGTGTTCGCAGTCGAGTTGCGGAGTCTCCCGCCGGCAGTGCGCCGCCACCGCCGCTTGCAGGCGCGGAAAGTCGTCCGCATGTACGCGGCACAGCCATTCGTCGGGCCGCTGCCCGATTTCGCCGTCCTGGTATCCGAGCATCTCCTTCCAGCGGGGCGAGTAGTAAATTTCGCCTTTCTCCAGATCCCAGTCCCACAAGCCGTCGTTCGAGCCCCGCGCCGCCCGGGCGTAGCGGTCCTCGCTCTCGCGTAAGGCGGCGGACAGCGTCTTCTGCGAGAGAACCGTGCGAATGCGCGCCAGCACCACCGGCAGATCCACCGGCTTGGTGATATAGTCGTTGGCGCCTATTCGCAACGCTTCCACGATGCTGGCGCTCTGGCCCTCGGCGGTCACCATGATTACCGGGAGTTGCGTGGCGGAGTACTGTTCGCGAATGGTCTGTAGGACCTCCATGCCGCTCATCCCGGGCATGCGGATATCCAGCAACACGACGTCAGGCGTCTGCTGCCGGATCGAGTCCAGCGCCTGATGCCCGTCTTCGGCCATCACCACCTCGAAGCCATGGCGCTGTAAGCGCCGGGACAGCATATCCCGGTTGCTTTCTTCATCGTCCACGATTAACAGCGCCATTTCAGCAATTCTCCCCCGGCAACTTTGCCCGTACCGGCTGACCCTCCCTTAACAGATCGGCAATCTCGCCGGCCAACGCCACACCGGGAAAGTCACCTTTCCGCAGGATGCGCCGTACCACCGTACTCAGCTGCTTGCGCTCCGCCGTCGTCACCTCCCTCGCGCTCAGTACCACGATAGGGATCTTGCGCCAGTCGGCGACCTGGCGTAGCCCGGCGATGAAATCGAATCCGTCCATTCCGGGCATCGTCAGATCCAGGACAATTAGTCCGGGTTTTTGCTGGGACATGGCCTCCAGGGCGGCGCTGCCATCCGCGGCTTCGATCACGCTGCCGAATTGCTTCTTCAGGACGCGGGCGGACAAGTCGCGCGAGGCCGCATCGTCGTCGACTACCAGCACCGGTCCCGCCAGCCTGTCTGGCTGGCACCTCTGCAACACGGCCGCCAGCCGCTCCGGTTCCACCGGCTTCTGCAGGAACTCGGCGGCGCCCAGCAGGCAGGCTCGCCTGCGGTCGTCGGAAATCGTGAGCAGGATGACGGGGATCGGCGCCAAAACCGGATCGGCCTTCAGCTCGCTCAAAACCGTCCAGCCGTCGATGCCCGGCATAAACACATCCAGGGTGATGGCCGACGGCCGTACCTCTTTAGCTTTTAGCAGCCCTTCGGCGCCGCTGGAGGCGACTACTACATTGAAGCCCTCGCGGGTCAGGGAGCGCTGCATCAGGTCGTGCACCGTTGGATCGTCGTCGATCACCAGGACCGTGTTCGTTTGCGGCTCCCGTGCGGCGGGGGTGCCCGTGCCCTCCGCGGCATGCGCAGGCGGAGGATCCTCCACCGCGGGGCGATTCCGGTGCTGCGGCAATCGAATGGTAAAGGTAGAGCCTTTGCCGGGCTCGCTGGCCACGGTGATCCCACCGCCCATTAGCTCGCAGAACCGCTGGCTGATGGCCAGCCCCAATCCTGTGCCCCCGTAATTACGGGTCGTCGAGGCGTCCACCTGTGAGAAGGGCTGAAATAATTTGTGGATCTGGTCCGGCGCAATGCCGATACCCGTATCGCTCACGCGCCATTCGATCGACTCCTTGCCATCTACGGTTACCGGGACCACATCCACACCGATCGTGCCATTCTTGGTGAACTTGCAGGCGTTGCTCAGCAGATTGTAGAGGCTCTGCCGGAACCTCACTACATCCACATGCATGGCCGGAAGGCCGGGAGCGCAGTGCACCGTCAGCTGGTTGCCGTTCTTGCGGGCCAGCGGCGCCATGGCGCCGGCCGCGTCTTCCAGAATCTGGGCCGGAGAGGCGTCCTCCCACATCAGTTCCGTTTTGCCGGCCTCTACTTTGGACAAATCCAGCACGTCGTTGATCAGAATGAGGAGGTGCTTGCCCGCCGTGGTGATGCGCGCCAGATCCGCGGCCGACCGCTCTTGGTGGTGGTCCTCGGCGTCCTCGCGCAACATCTCGCTATAACCGATGATGGCGTTCAGCGGCGTGCGCAGTTCGTGGCTCATGTTGGCCAGGAATGCGCTCTTGGCGCGGCTGGACTCTTCGGCAGCCTGCTTGGCGGCCAGCGCTTCCTCCTGCGCGCGCTGCCGCCGGACGATCTCGTCGCACAACTCGCCGACATGCCGCTCGAGCGCGCCGTGGACTTCGTGCAGATCCTGCGTGCGGGCCTGGATTTGCCCCATCATCTCGTTGAAGCTGTCTACCAGGACGCCGATCTCGTCGTTGCCGCGCTTGGCCGCGCGCAAGGAATAATCCCGCTCGGCGGAAACGCGGCTGGCCATCTCAGCCAGGCGCAGCGTAGGCTCCGAGATGACCCGTTGCAGCTTGGACGACACCAGCAGCGCCGCCAGAGAGGAGAGCAGCAACACTCCCAAAACGATTCCGGCATAGCGCTGCAGGCGCGCATTCATATCCTGGAGATTTCTCTTCAAATATATGGTTCCGATCCAGTCTCCATCGAAAACCACCCGCTGAAACAGCACCAGAGAACCGTCCCGATACTGGGCGCCCGGCTTGCCCGGACTGCGGGGCAAATCCCGCCGCGATCCGCTGCGCATGAATGCGGCGAAGGGCCGCCCGTCTTTCGTATAGATGCACGCGGCCACCAGATTCGGCTCGGCGCGCAACGCGGCCAAGGTCTCCCCGGCGGAGCGGCGGTCGTCGAAAGCCAGCGCCGCCGTACTGCTCTCGGCCACAATCTGCGCCAGGGTCGTCAGTTGTTGCGTGACCGTGCTTCGATAGGTGACCAGCTCATAAGCCAGGAACGTGGAACACGCCAGCATCAACGCCACCGTGCTGGTCGCCATGATGATGCCGATCAGCTTCCGTTTAATGGAAATGTCCCGCAGGAATTGCATGTTAGTTCCGCGCCTGCGGGGGATTCTCCCGCCACACAGCCGCCAGCCGCAGCAGCTTCGAGCTCACCTGCAGACCGGCACGGTCCGCGGCATCCAGGTTGATTTCGAACCGGATCCGGTTGCCGTCGCGAATGAACGCGATGACGCCCCCCAGCCGGGAAAACTGCTCGCGCTCGCCGATGGTCAGAACCGGCGACCGCCCCACGGACTGTACGATCCGGGTAATCTCTTTCCGCTCGGCGGCGCCCACCAGGAGCACTGCGCAGCCTCTTACGTCCGCGCCGGAATTCAACCGCCGCACCAGGATGGGATGTCCATAGATGGTTTTGTCCCGCAACGCGGACGCGAGTATGTGGGCCATGGGATCGTCTCCAAGAACGCCCACCACGAGCGACTCGCCCCCCTCGCCCCAGGCGCTGCGCGGCCACTCGACGAACTTGGTGAAGTTATACAGCATGGCGCTCTCGATTTCGTACTCGGAGTGCGCCATCGCGGGCGGAGACTCCACTGCGGCCTCGCCCGCCAGCGATATTCCGGCCATCAGCAACGGCACCAGGCATCCCGCGCCGCGGCGCAGCGTCAGAACGCCCATCTAACCCTCAGCTGAACGGCGCGCCCCTGCTCGCTGGGCTGGACGTAGTCCGTGGCCGCGTATTCCAGGTGCCGGCCGTTGAGCAGGTTCTGGCCCGCCAGGCTGATCTCGGTCGTGCGCGTCACCCGCCAACCGAGGCGTGCGTCCGTGCGCACGTAGCCCGGCACGGCCAGCCCGGTCAGAGCCGACACGTAGTACACGCCCGCGTCAAAGTTCAGTTTCCGGCCAAGATCCAGCTGCGACCGGAACTGTACCTGGTGGGCGGGTGAGCCGCCTTCATTGTCTAATGGGATAGTTCCCGCTCCGAGATGCCCGCTATCCAGTCCGTAGCGGAACCAACTGTAGTTCCCCGTCAGGCGCCACCTCTGGGTGACACTCCAGTTGGTGGACATCTCGATTCCGTAGGTGTGGCCGGCCGAATTGTTCCCAAATTGCATCGGCACCACCAGCACCGGCGACGGCCCGGCCTGGAGGAAGGGAGCGCCAATGTCCATGGTCATCAGATCGTGGTAAACGCTAAAGAATGTGGCCAAGTCCAGGGTGACCCAGCGGGCCGGCTGGTTGCGGTATCCGGCTTCGTATGCGAGGGCGGTATCCGGACGCATGTTCGGGTTCCCGCTCAGAATGCCAACCACGCTGGAGCCTTGCGTGGCTTGAAACTGGATGAGAGCGTCGCGATCCACGAGGTCCGGGGTACGCACGGCGCGCGACACCGAGGCCCACAGGCCTTGCCTGGACGTTACGTTCCACAGCAGCCGCGCGCTAGGCTGGATATCGAAGCCAATGGAGCCGGTATGCTCGATTTTGGCGCCCAGCGTGAGCGTCAGGCGCTCGGGCAGCAGTGCGATCTGGTCCTGCGCGAAGAAGCTGAACAATGCGTCGGTGCTGTCCGCGGGGACCAGCTGCACCGTAGCGCTGGGCGGCGGGAATGCCCGGTGGCTGGAGGTATCGTCCTGGTACACCTCAAAACCGGCTCCCCACATCAGGTCGTTTCTTGGTGAAAGAACGAAATGGTGCTGCAAATCGAATTCCGTCGTTTGCGTATCCAGTGCCCCATACCCCTCCAGGCGGTCCTCGTCGCTGACCGAGAACTGCGTGGAGAGATCCGATCGATCCGAGAACCGGTGTGTCCAGCGTCCTAGAGCGTACTCTCCGGACATCGCCACCGTATCCGGAACTGCCGGAGTCAAGCCGATCGCCGGATAGTTCGAATAAACCGTCTGTTGCGCGCCGCCGCGGTACACGTCCCCCTCGAAGGTCAGCGTATCCCGGTCGGATTCCTGCCAGTCCAGGCGGCCGCCTCCCTGTGCCAAGTCCCAATGATCGTGGGCCGCCTGTCCGGCGGCGGTGGAGAGCGGTCCGTCCTGGAAGTAGTCCGTGTATGCGCGATAGGAGGTATTATCGCCGGCGCTGCCGCCGTAGCGCACGAACCCGGATGCGCGCTCTTCGCTGCCGCCGCCGGTCGAGACCGTGAGACCCTGGGTCTCCTTCGCCTGCTTGGTGATGATGTTGATGACCCCGTTCACCGCATTGGCGCCCCACATGGTGGCGCCCGGACCGCGAATCACCTCGATCCGCTCGATGTCTTCGAGGGGCACGCTGTTCTGCTCCCAGTACACGCCCGAATACAGGTGGTTGTAGATGCTCCGCCCGTCGATCAGCACCAGCATCTTGTCGGCGAAGCGCCCGGAGAAGCCGCGCGCGGTCACCGACCAGCTGCTGGCGTCAATGCGCGCAACCTGCACGCCCGGAACCATGCGCAGCACCTCCGGGATGCTGCTCAGTCCGGAGCGCCGGATGTCTTCCTGCGTGATCACGTAGACCGCGCCCGCGGTCTGGCTCAGCTTTTGCTCTTTGCGGCCTGGCGAACTCACTTCCAGGTTCATCAGGGTTTCCAGGCTGTCCTCGACCAGGTCCCCCGCCGATTGCGGTGCAGGATCGCTCGCCGGGCAGGCGCCGGCCAGCAGTATCGCCAGAATAGTCACCTTTCGCCACCGCCCGGAGACTAGCGCACGCATTTCCGCCGAGTTCGCCATCACTCAGGCTATCGGCGGCGCTCATACGGGACTTTAGGGCGTGCTTCGCGGCCGGCAAGATGGACCGCCTGACGTGCTGGGTTTGCGTCGTCATATACCCCTCCGGCGGGTCCCTTTCCCTGCGGGCTTCTCGGGATCGTCCCAGATTGAACGAGGACTGGAAGAGGATTGGACAATTCGGCATTGACAAGATTTTCGGTGTGATCGAACCCGTGGGCGCCGGAAGAGCCAAAGCACAACTTGGCCAGCATCCGTGAGCGGTACGGCGGCAGGCATGCGCGCGTGGGCGCCATCGGCTTCGAGACGGGCGCGCTGCAGAAGGCCCGCGCGGGGACCGCAGAGATTGTGGAGTTTAAAGGTACTGTGTGTTGACTGACGGTATTATCAGTAGGTTCAACGTTCCCACCGACCTCTGCACCTTCTCTTGGAAAACCGCAGGAACAGGCACGGAGCCTGTCTTTACAAATCCTTCAGGCTTTCGTCCAGGAGCTTGCGGGTGCCCTCGTACGGCTCGCCCTGCCCTTCGAATTCCATGGAGAAGTAACCGCGGTAGCCGGCGGCCTTGGCGATGGCGAAGGTCCTGGCCATGCTCACGCGGAAGACCTTGCCGTTGTCGACCTCGGAATCCTTCACGTGGGAGATGTTATAGGCGCGGCGGAACATGGCTTCCATGGCTTTGTAATTGAAATCTTCGTCGCCTTTCATCATGGAGTTGCCGAAATCCGGCAGCCCGCGCAGCCACGGGCTGTTTACGGCGTCGACCACTTTTGCCAGGAAGAAGGCGTCCTCGGTGTCCAGATCGTCGTTCTCAAGGTTGATCATGACGTTCTTCGCCGCCCCGTATTCGGCGACCTGCTTCAGGCTTTCCGCGGCGCGGCCTGCGTCGGGCGATGCGCCTCGGGCGCCCTGGATATGGGTGCGAATGCTGGGCGAGCCGACCGCCACGGCGATGTCCACCCATTTCCTGCCGCCCGCGACGGCTTTGGCGCGACGCGCGGGGTCGGGATCGTAGACGCTCGCGCCGACGTTCGTGGGGAGGTTCACGATATGCGAATGGGCCTGCTCGACCGCACGCCGGAGCTCGTCGAGGTAGGCAGGCTCGGTGGACGGAAAATGCGAGTTGAGCGGCTCGATATTGTAGATGCCGAACTTGTCCACGACCATGGAGGCGAAATCGGTCAGCTTCAGACCAGGGTGGCCGGGCCGATCCATGAAACTGCGGAACGGGTACGAAGCGACTGCCAGCCGATCTCGCGGCGCGGCGGGAAAGTGGATATCGGGCGTCGCGGCGGGTCGCGCTTGGGGCGCGGCGGCGAGGGCGGCGCAGGTTTCGATGAACGTGCGGCGGGTGATGGATGGCATGACAGCTTCCAGAATAGCGCGGCGGTCAACGCGGAGCGGGACGAGGGCGGCGCTGCCGAAGACGTCCGGCGGTTCTGTTTGCCCGACGAATACCGGATTCAGCAACATTGGAACGGTGTCCGTCCCCGCGCCTGGAGGCACTGCAAAATGACGCGCGGTACATTTGCGATAGTGGTGCGATACTGGCGGTATGCAAGCAATCGCACAAGCCATCGCCCCTCCCGAACCCTCCGAGTATGCCGCGTATTACGGCCGGTACATTACGCTGGTGGCCAGCCACGATGTGGTCGCCGCGCTGGAGGACCAGCCGCGCGACACGCTGGCGCTGCTCGCCGGCCTGAGCGAGGAGCAGGGCAATTACCGATACGCTCCCGGTAAGTGGAGCATCAAGGAAATGCTTGGGCACGTGATCGACGCCGAGCGGGTCTTCTCGTACCGGGCGCTGCGCTTTGCGCGCGGCGATAGCACCCCGCTGGCATCGTTCGAACAGGACGATTATGTGCGCGCGAGCGGCTCTGGGGATCGCTGGTTGGCGGACCTCATCGAGGAGTTTGTCTGCGTACGCAGGGCTACCGTGTGGCTGTTCCGGACGCTGAATCCGGAGGCCTGGAAGCGGCGCGGCGTGGCAAGCGACAACCCGGTCTCAGTGCGTGCGGTTGCCTACATCATCGCCGGCCACGAGTTGCATCACCGGACTGTTCTAAGAGAGAAATATCTCAGCGCATTCTAGGGACTGCTGTCCGGCTGCGAACACCTGTTCCCACGCGCGGTCAAAGCCTGCCCAGCAATCCTGCGATTCAGGCTCGGCGGCTTCGGCACGCTGGTTGCTGAATTACTTGGTGGAGGGTCCATGCTCAACAGCCTGCAAGTTCTCCGTCAGGACGTTCAATTCGCTTTGCGGCAACTGCGGAATCGGCCCGGTTTCGCGATCGTCGCGATCGTAGTGCTGGCCCTGGGGCTGGGCGGCAACGCGGCTATGTTCAGCGTGGTGAACGCGGTGCTGCTGCAGCCGCTGCCCTACGCCGATCCGCAGCGTCTGGTCGCTCTGTTCGAGCGCGACGTGGTAGGAACGGAGCCGTTCAACGTGGTAGCGCCGGGCAACTTCCTGGATTGGCAGAAACAGGCCCGCGGCTTTGACCAGATGGCGGCCAGCGGCGAAACGGCCTTCAACCTGGCCAGCGCCACGGGATCTTTCACGCCGGAGCGGATCGACGGATCGTTCTGCTCGGCCAACCTGTTTCGGACGCTGGGCGTAGCCCCGGTTCTGGGACGATCGTTCCGGGCGGAGGAAGACCGGCCCGGCGCGGCGCGCGTGGCGCTGATCAGCTACGAATTGTGGCAACAGCGCTTCGGCGGCTCACCGGACGCCGTGCATCGGCAAATCCGCCTGGATAGCGAAGAGTACGATATTGCCGGCGTAATGCCGCGCAATTTCGGATATCCATACCCGCACCGTCAAGGTCTGGGTGCCGCTGCAGCGGTATCTGGACCCGCCGACCTTAGAGAGCCACGGCAGCCACATGCTGACGGTACTCGGCCGGCTCGCGCCAGGCGTGAGCGTGGAACAGGCCCGTGCCGAGATCGACGGCATCGCGCGGCGCTTCAAGCAGCAGCATCCCGAAGAGATCGCAGGCAAGGGCGGCAATGTAGTGCCGCTGTACGATCACAGCCCGAACTACAATGTGGAAGCCGTGCGCACCTCGCTGCTGGTGCTGTTCGGCGCGGTGGGCTGCGTCTTGATTATCGCCTGCGTCAACGTGGCGAACCTGCTGCTCACCCGTGCGCTGGGCCGGCAGCGGGAGGTGGCTGTTCGCTCCGCCGTGGGCGCCACCCGCGCCCGCATCGTCCGCCAACTGCTGACGGAGAGCGTGATTCTGTCGTTGTTGGGCGGTTTGGGCGGCTTGCTGCTGGCTTCGACGGCCACCGAACAATTGGCCGCCCGCGCGCCGTACGCCGCTTACCTGCCCGGTATCGACCGCATCGGCGTCGACCGGTCTGTATTCCTGTTCACGTTCGGCGTGGCGCTGCTCACCGGCATTGCCGCCGGACTGTTCCCCGCATTCCAGGGATCGCGTTCGGACATCGTGGAGAG
>Ga0302326_10011704_pt1 | contig 18848 bp, 7 predicted proteins | sample Palsa_T0_3_FD_202264 | JGI IMG/M metagenome (GOLD analysis project Ga0302326, IMG submission 202264) | Peat permafrost microbial communities from Stordalen Mire near Abisko, Sweden - Palsa_T0_3 | ecosystem: Environmental > Terrestrial > Soil > Palsa > Peat permafrost | place: Sweden: Abisko...
GTATCGGTACTTCAGTTCACTATTGTGTGACGCGAATGACCCGGCCGGCTCGGCGGGCGAGCGCGAATCGACGGAAAAGGAGGAGCGTTCGTGGACACCACTACCGCGATTCAGCAGTTATTTAATCTCACCGGTTCCCTACAACCATCGCCCTCCGCCAACGCGAGCGTACTTCGTGCTGCCCGCGTGGCGATTGCACAGAGTCTCCTTAGCCAGGCACCCCAGATCATTGCCACACCGCCGCCGAACAGCCAGCCGATGAATCCGCAATTGCAAACCGAGCTCCAATCGGTGTTGGCCGAAGCTACTACGATTCAGGCGGCGCAGCCCGGCCAGCGATTCATCGTCTATCTGCGCCAACTACCGATTGTGTCGAGCCTCCATCCAGGCTCCGCTTCGCCAGCCGTCGCTGGAATGGCGGCCGGACAGAGTTTCGGGCCGTTTCTCGGACCAGGGCAGTTGCAATACTGGCTCGATCTTTACCCGATTGTCGTCCAGGCGACGGTGACACGCGCGCCCGCAACCGCTCCGTTCTTATCCATACCTGTCGAGTTACTGCTGCATTCGGCTCCCGATGTTGCCCTCGCGCTCGGCCCGGGGAGTTTCTGGTTCCAATCGCCACTGCTCGCCGCCGCCGCCCCTGCCGGATCCTGGACCGGGATCAAGATCCGCGGCGGGTCGATCATGTTCAGTCCGGCTCCGAACTACGCCGGTGGAACCATCGAGATCGCAGCGGCTGCCACCGTGACCGTCAGCCTGCAACTCGATTTCGTGGCAAACCAGCCGGGAGGAACCGGTCCCGGCGGCGATGCCCGCGCCGCAAGCGCTCAGTTGCCGACCGATATCACCATGGTTTTCGGACCTTCCGGCGCCAGAGTTACCGCCGCATCCGACGCGACCCTCACGGTTTACGGCACCACACCGGGACTCCACTGGAACAACACCGCGCCGCAGTATTTCCCGGCGCTCCAGCAGATCGTCGTCCCGTTCACTTCCAGCCTGGCTGCATTCACGCCGCAACCTGCCGTTTCGGACATGTTCTCTTTGTCCGGATCGGCCCCCATCGCGCTCGCCGGCTGGGGATTGCCGGTCACCATCACCACCGCCGCCTCGCTCGGGCAGGCTGCTGGCGCGGGGACCCTCGATCTCCAACTGAATCCGGGACTTCTGACGCAGTGGCGCGGCGCCAATCAGGCCGCGCTGGTGAATCAGGCATGGATCACGGTACGGGCCGGCGAGATCGTGTTTCTCGCTCCCGCCGCATCCAACTCCCGCCTTACCGAGGAGTTTCAATTATGGCAGGAAGCCGCGCCCTCGACGCGCCGTTCGACGCTCGATGTCTCCTACCTCCAGGCTTTTTCCATCACTTACATCAGCATCTCGACGTTCGGGACCATACAAAGCACGGAGATCGTCTGGACTAACGGAACCGTAACCGCGCACATCGATCGCCCCGTGTCCGCCGATGGCCTTCGCCTCGGTCCGCAGATGCCAGGCTTGGTATTCCTTTACGAAGTATCGGCCGGAGCCTATCTTCTGGTGATCGCGTCGGCCACGCCCGTCAACCCGCCACCGGCACCGATCGCCTTCGCCCTGCACAATGCTCTACTGACCACAACGCCACCGCAAAAACTCCTGCTCCTCGGCAAGCTCGCTGCGGGAAACGCGATCGATAACGGCGCGCTGCTGCTCGATTTCTCTCTGTATTCGCTGCTCCCGACAGCGCCCGACCCCTATGCGGCGAACTTCTATCCAGTGGGACAGTCGTTGACTGTTGCCGGAGCCGTCATCGCGCCGAATTTCGGCGTGCTCTTCGCCACCGTGACTTGGGTATCGCTCAATCCCACGCTGGCGTTCACTCTCGCATCCCTCGCCGGTCTGCCCGGAACGATCTCGATCCTTCAACCCACGCCCGATCCCGAGGCATCATCGACGGACCAAGTCGCCATCCAGAATCAACAGAACATTGCGGCCCTCGAGTCCCTGTTTACCAGCACGATCGGCTCCGGACCGGAGAGGCTTCTGCTGATCCTCGACGTCTCCACCAACGCGGACCAGCTCGGCGTCAGCGTTGGCGAACAGCCCCGCTACATCGTCGCCGAAGCCGCTTCGTCGGCCTCTTCGATCTTCTCAACCACGGGCCTCGACCTAGTGACGCAGGGCGTCAATGTCCGTAGCATCACCACGCCGCAAATTCAGTGGGAGCCGGTGGTGAATCTTCCCAATCCCGATGGCCCGTTCCCCTCGCCGGTCGCTTTCTGGGATGATGGCGGCCCGACGGTAATGGCCAGTCCATCCGTAGATCTAGTGCCCATCGCGCCTATCCCCGTCATCAACCAGATTCTCAGCTCCTATCAGTCGGGAAATCCTGCGGCGGTGCTGTTTACTCTGCCCTTCGGGATGAAAGCCGTCGCCACCCTGCCCAAGCCCTTCAAGGTCGGTCCGATCCCCATGCCGCGCCCCGGGCTGACGATGGTCCAGCCGACCTTCACCGCCCAAAACATCGCTGGCGGACGGCAGGTCAGCATGACCGCGGCGCGTGCCCTGCTCGAAGTTCTCGGATCTTCCGCGGGTTCGCCCACGCTGCCCGGCGCGACCGTCCAGCTTCGCAATCTGATCAATCCGACTACCCTCGCCGCGCTCGACTTGAGCATGCTCGGCAACTCCGTCGATCCCTTCTTCAACGAAACCTTCGGGCCTGGGAGCCAGACCGCTGCCGTTCCCGTTACCCGCATGGATCTTTCCGGCTACGGCGCGAGCATGTTCAGCGATTGGGTGGACCCCAACGCGAATCCCCCAGCCGTTGTCCAGGCGCGTTTCGACGTGATCACAGGTCGCACCGCCTACGAAGTGGTCAAGGTGAAGAGCATCCTGTATCCGTGGGGCGCGGCTGTAGTTCGCACCGTGACCATCCAGCGCAACGATAACGCAGAGGTTTGGCGCTGGGACAGCGGCTGGGTCGCAGCAACGCCCGGCATCTTCAACCTGTCGGGCATCACCGTCCATCCCGGCGCCGTGCCCGGTATGTACAACATCACCAATATCAGGGACACCTCGCAGGTCTACAGTGGATCGGCCGGCGTCGAGATGACCACCGTCTATTTCGACGCTGACGTACAGCTCAACGACGTCGTCACCGGGGCCACCAATGGTTTGGTCCCCACCTCCGGCCAACTCGGCTTCGTGCAGACGGCCCCCATCGGATCGCCCCTCACCTCCGCGCAACTGGCCGAGTTGCTGACCGCCCAGGGACCGCTCGGGGGACCCGTAGATTGCGTGCTGAACGTCGGCAACTCGGGCCAAATCATGCGCGTGGGCCGCATCGAGGTGGGCAATGCTCCCGCTTCGGGCGGCTCGCCGCAATTCGCCGCCGTGGCCCGCGGATCGGTGGTCCTACCCAACCAGGGGAGCTGGAGTATCCTGCAGCGAACCGACTCCGTGAGCGAGCCGCAGGCGATCGATCCCAACCTTGGGGTGCCCCTGATCCGCCAGGGTGCCGCTTCGATGACCGGTGCCAACACCAATCCCTATCGTCTCGCCGAAGCCGTCGACCTCTTGGAGCCCGATACGCCGTCCCTCGACTATTGCCTGGTTCACACGACCACCGCGGCCCGCACCCTGTTCCCGCGGCCCAAGATCGAATCCGGCGCGACAGCCCTTACCAGCACGGTGACGCCCCTGGTTGCCGACGCCTTCGCGATGCTCAACGCCACCGGGCTCTACCCGCGCCAGGATACCTGCACCCCGTACCCCAATAGCAACTATTCGCTCCAAATCTCCGGACCCGGCCAGTTCACGCTGAATCTGTCGCCGAACCCGTTCACCATCTCGCAGCCGCCACTGAGCTTGGCCGGCTCGGCCGGCATGGGCGTGACCCTCGAATACGCCGACGAGAACAGCAACCCCACCCAGGTCAACGTCTCCATCGCGCCCGCCTCCTGGTCGTTCTCGGAAAGCGACGTCTGCGTGCGCATGGACCTTTCGCCCTTCAACGGACTGGTGCGCATCGCCGGCTCTGTGCAAGCCTCCAACATCACGGCCCCCAATTTCCCCACCAGCCGGGTGGTGTTTAGCTCGGTGCTTGCGCCCGCCCAGACGCTGATCACCATTCTCGAAGCGTTGGGCTTGCCGGATCCTCTGACCCTCGCCATCTCCAACGCAACTCAGAAATTCAAGCTGCAAGGCAATTTGCAGCTCAAGTTGGGGACCCTCCAAAATCCGATCCAAACGCCGTTAGGTAATCTGGCAGTCGTCCTAAAAGTCGGATTCGGCAACAGCGCCGCTTCAGGCGACGCGCTCCTCAGCTCCACCAGCACCTGGTTTCTCGCGACCAGCTTTGCCGGAACCTTGCAGGTAGCGGTCCTGCCGCCAATAAAGGTCGGCGGTATGATCATGTTCTCGCTCGAAGGCGACTTCGCCTCCGGCTCCACGCCCGCAAAAGAGACCATTACGCTACAGGCGGGCGTTGTCTTTTCTGTCGGCGCAAACCTGGGCATTCTGAACGCGGGTGCATCCGTCACCTACGCCTATCAGCTCACCGTCGTCGTGACCTCGCCGCAATCGATTGGCGTGGGCCTGGTACTGATTCTCTCTGTCAGCGCGGGCATTCTGAACTCATTTCCCGGAGGCGGAAATATCGTCGGCGGCCTGGTCAGTATCACCTTCACCGCGGAAGCGCTGGCGACCCTCACGCTTCAGCCGAGTCCCTGCCAGCTCACCGCGACAGCCACATTCCTGGCTTCCGTCGATCTCACGCTCGCCTGGTTTATAGACATCACCTTCAGCTTTTCCATTAGTTACTCGCACGCCGTCTCGTGCTAAGGAGGAATTACCATGCCGGCCAATCCCAGTTTTCAATTCAGCCTGCTTGCTTTTCCCCAACGCTTTGATGGGTCCAACATCCAGTTACGCATCCTGGCGCTGCCGCAGACGAATCCTCTGACGCCGATGATCACAGGAGTCGCGCCTGGCAATTCGTCCGCCTTCGCCGACGCCAAACTAGTGCTGAACGCCGCGCTGATTCCGTCCCTCGCCGCGTTGCCTCAGCCCGGCAACGTGACCGCGCAGATCGGGCTCGCCCTTACCGCTCCGACCCAGTCGCGAAATATCTTCCAGCAGATTCAGGGCATGGTGCCGATCGGCCCGGAGCCCGCCGGCACCGGCCCGAAGGTGACCGGCGCCATCACACAAAAGTATCTCCCGCCCAGCTACCGCGCCGCGTTCGCCTTCGACCGTCCGGGTCCCTACGGCGTCATCGACGATACCTACGCTTGCCTGATGTCGCAATCCGCCACGGCCGGTCCGCCTCCGCCGACTACCGTGAGCTGGGGACGCATCTTCGCCTTCGCGCTGCGCACGGAGGTACTGGCGATGGCCGTCGGCCTCATGTATGAAACCAGCCTCGCCCTGCCGTCGCCGACATTCTTCTCAAACGGCGGCTGGCTGTTCGTTACTCTCGACCCCACCAGTGATTTTGCACCCCAGATCAATACCCAACCCTCGCTGCTCCAATGCTACGCCGCTCGTATCCCCGCGCTGTCCGCCGCGCGACCGCTTTACGCCGCCGTGCTCTTTCCCGTCACCAGCACACCGCTCAGCGGATACGACACGATCTTCCCCGAAGCGGAAAATTATGATGACGGATTCGCCAAAATCGTCCACGGCGCGCAACTCCAACGCGCGCTATTCACGGATACCAGCGCCAATGGCCTTCCCCCCGTCGGCGATTATGGAATCCGCCTCGGATGGGATGACGAGCAGATCGCTCTGTGGATGAATCGCCAGATGGACGCGACCGCCGTCGATGCGCCCGTCGGCACCTCTAGCTACCGCGTGGACGTGCGCCCGCACGGCATCGGCGCGTGGAGCTCGTTGTGCCTGGTCACTGGCAATCTTCAGCTCGGCTCCACCCCACTCGGAACCTTCAACGGCGAATTGGGTGTCGAAACCCCGCCTATTCAGCCCGACCCCACCGCTCCGGCCAGCTGGTGGCTCGCCAGCTACTTCGCCAGTTGGCGCGGCAAATCCGTCGTTCTCGCTGACGCCGACGCGCTCCAAACCAGCGGCGGCCCCGATCCCAGCCCCACGCGGCAATTCCAGCCCGTCGGCGAGAACACCGTGCCGCTACTGTACGGAAACTCCTACGATTTTCGCGTTCGCCTGAGCGATCTTGCGCGCGGCGGCCCACAGGTCGGCGACAGCCCGATCAATCCTGCGCCCGCGCCGATCGGGACCATTCCTTTCCGCCGCTACACGCCGCCGAAGGTGGTCAGCATTACCAACCTGGACACCTCCGCCACTCCCGCTAATCCGCAAACGATGTACTCGATCCAGCGGCCCCGGCTTGGCTACCCGGATCTGGCCTTCACCGGTTATCCGAACGCGATCGCCGCCCTGCTCGCCGACATTCCCAACGCAAGTGCCCAGCAGCGCGACGTCGGGCTTCCCGATCCCGATGTGGTCTCGTTAGGTATCGACGTCGAAGTGCGCCAGCTTGATCAGGACGCGGCCGCAATTACCGCCACCGATCATTCGCCCTACGGGCTGCTCTATTCGACCACGCGCGATTTTCCCGCCGACCCTACCGCGCTCCTCAACGTCAACGTCTCTTATCAGGATTTCCCCGAACTTTCCGCTTTCCCCGCGCAACCCACCAACGGAAACGTCGTCGTACCCACCGCGCGTGACATTCGCTTGACCTTCTACGCGATCTGCAAGCCCGACCCGAATCTCGCCTATTTCGGCACTCAGCAAACACGCATCGGCTTCACCCTCGAAACGCTGACGCGCGCCAATTCGAGCGACGAACGCAATCTCTTCGTCCCCGACGCCCCGGCCGATCAGTTCCGCGCCATCATGCTACAACCCGATCCCGTGCCAACTACGAACCTGACCATGCAGCTTGCCGTCATCGGCCAGCAGGGCGCCGCACAAACCGACCTTATGGGCCGCCTCGCCACAGCCCTGAACCTGAACGTCAACGGCCTCACCCTTTCTGCACCCGGCGGGAAACGTGTCGTCTTCGGCTGTTCGCAAGCTCTGCGCAACATCCTCTCGCCGGACCACGGCAGCATCACCTTTGCCTCCAAAAACGAACTGACGCGGCAGTGGATCACCGTCCTCACCATCCAGCTTCAGCGCGACTGGACCTGGGACGGTCTCGCCGACGTGAGTTTCCTCATCGCCGATCAGAATGCCCAACCCATTGGAACCATCGACGTGACGCGCGGCCTCACCGCCACGGCGCTTACTCAGCCCGACCGTTCCACCACGCTCCTGATCTTCTTCGACGCCATCGATCCCAAACCCGCCCCCGGCGCATTCCCTGCCGAGAAGACCATCGGCTACACCATCACGCCACAGTTCGCCGCGACACCCGCGCAACAGGATCCGCCTCCGTCGCTTTCGCTCGAGTTGCCGATGGCCACGCCGTCCTCCCAGACACCGCAACTTGCTTCCGCGGGAATCGCACTCTCGCCCTATATCCGTGCGGCCGATTATTCCTCCACCCAGGCGCGCAAGCGCGTTCTGTGGCTCGAATTCGCCCAGCCCGTGGCCAATCCTCGCGACGCTTATTTCGCCCGCGTCTTGAACTACGCGCCCGATCCGCTGCTCACCGGCGACCAAGTGCTTTCAGGCGTTAACCCTATCGTTGCCCCGCCCGAGCCTCCGCTGCCCATTGACCCGGAGTTGATCCGCATCATCACTCCCGGCGATTCCGACGATTCGAGCGGCCTCAACGCCATGCAGCAGTTGATTCCCTCCGATTCACCCCTTCATTACGGCATTCCGCTTCCGCCCGGCCTCACCTCCGATTCGCCGGAGCTGTTCGGCTTCTTCGTGTATGAGCTGCGCGTCGGCCACGCCCAGGGATGGTCCACTGCGCAGGGCCGCTTCGGTCGGTCGTTGCGCGTCACCGGAGTGCAGCATCCCGCGCCGGTGCTCCTGTGCAGTCCGGCGAGAGTGCCAGATCTGATCACCGTGAGCGCTCCCTATGCGCTGCCGGTCTTCGGCGGTCAGAACCTGACGCCCGCGGCGCCGCGCACCGAAATGTGGCTGCTGCTGTACGCGCAAGTGACTCAGGCCGACAACGCAGATTATCGCAACGTGCTGCTCAGCCGCAAGCCCGCGGCCCTTCCAGACCGGCGCTTCGTCGCTAGCGTTTCCTTCAACGCCATGGGCGTTCCCGGCTATGGATACTGGGACCAGCCCGAGGTGGAAGCGCTTCTTTCCGGGCTTGGCCTGCCGCTCGATTCGCCGCTGAGTGTCCTCGCCGTCGAGGTCCTCCCGGAAGTCGGCCGCCGCAGCGATCCATTGGGCAGCAATCTCGGCTATGTGCGCGTTCTGCGCACCTCTCCGCTCGCTCCGGTTCCACCGACTTGTTAAAGTCCAACGGGTTTGCTACTCGTGAGGCACGCAGTCGCGCGCGCCCTGTCGAGACCCGCTTCGACGCCCCCAAGGAAAGCTCGTCTAGCGCCTACTCAAATACTGAGGAGAACCTCAGGAAGAAAAACATCCTCGGGTGCACCGCGAGCGACAACTTGCGATGATCGAGGGGGACTGGATAGCACTCGAATCAGGCGTGCCCCATCGCAGATGACGGGCAAGGACGAAGCCGCTTGCGCGGCGGACGCTTCGCATGTCATAGTCCTGACGTTATGCGCCCCCGGGACGTCTTTTTGTGGTTTCGCCTAAGATCCGTAACTGCTTTTTATTGTTTTTGTTAAAGGCGAAAGCCGACTCAATCCCCATAGCACCGCATCCGCCACAAACGCGTGCGGTTTCCTCCTTGCCTCCTTATCGAAAACGCCTCGGAACGAGATCTCCATTCCATCCCGAACGCTTCAAGATTCCAAGCTGTGTAGATCAGTTCGAACGCGCGCGGCAAAAACCAACCGAGCAGGCTTAGTTCCCCATCTGCCCATAAAACCCTTTGCGCTAATGATTGCGGAGCCAATACAGGAAGCTGTTTCAAAATGTAGTCGGATAAGTGTGTCCCGCCAATTTTTTGACGACTGACATAATCCAAGATAAAGCTGTTTAGAATGCACACCAGGCCAATTGCTCTGTTTTTCGAATCGGCCCTAGGCAGGCCCTTATTGTGAAATCAGTGCCTGACAGCGGTAGGATGGCAGACGAAACCGTCCTCGCCATGGTGTTGACATCTGTTATGTCCTGCCAAACAAGCAGCCAATGGGCAATCCAGTAGCCTGGCAATTTCGGAACAAGCGCGTCTTTAGAGATCCAGTAGCGCGTATTTATTTGGAAGCAGGGATTTTGCAATTCTTCAACGGATACACACCTCAGGCGCGCTTGCTCGTAAGATGCTCCTCTGCGGTCGAACTGGTCGAAAAGTTTTGCCTCATAAACTCCTATGTAGTCTCGGGAAATCTCCGGACGAGAAGGTAAGCAAAGACTCAGAGTCTCTCGCTTGTTCATGTCCAGAATTCTCCGAATCGTTAATTCCCATTCGTCCCTACCGATTTCCTCATTTACAAGAACGGGGACTCGACGGTAAATGGCGCTCACTAAACCTGAATTCCGAAATTGAATAGCACTGTTTTGTCCTAACTCGGTTAAGTTTCAGTTGGATGAAAGAAACTTCGAGGAGGACAAAACAGTGCACTGGAAAATTACCGCTCTTTGGGGCGGGAAGAAAGTGGAATTACGCGAGACTTCGCGTGCGGTCACGCCGTTCGGCGGGCTGGTGGTGTTTTTCGAGTTTCTGCGGCGAGTGGGCTATGACCAAGCGGTGAGGCAGCATCTGCCGTTTCGTCTCACTTCTCCCAACGCGATCGATCCGGTGCAGACCTTCACAGCCTTTTTGCTCTCGGTTGTGGCCGGGGCGCGGCGGTTCGCACACACCAGTTTGCTGCGCGCCGACGTGGCCTTGCACGAACTGCTGGGGATCACCCGCTTCCCAGGGGACGACACCATTCGCAACCTGTTCAAGCGTTTTGGGCAGGGACAGTGCCAGCGTTTTTTCACCGGCTTGTGGAATTGGCAACGGGTGCGGCTGCCGGAATGTTCGAGCGGATACAGCTTGGATCTGGACTCGACCGTGTTCGAGCGCTACGGACAGCAGCAGGGCGCGTTGCGCGGGCCCAACCCGCGCAAGCATGGACGGCCCTCGCATCATCCCTTGATCGCCGTGCTGGCCGAAGCGCATTTTCTGTTGCACGGCTGGCTGCGCAGCGGCAACTGCGGCTCGGCCCGTGGCGCTGTGGAATTTCTCAAGGAGGCGCTGGCGCTGCTGCCGGAAAAACATGCCCTGCGCGTGGTGCGCGCCGACGCGGGCTTCTTTGACCAGCAATTGCTGGGGTTTTTGGAGCAGCGCGGGTTGTCCTACATCGTCGTGGCCCGGCTGACGCGCTGGCTGAAGCGGGAAGCGGCACGCGTCACCCAGTGGCGCGCGTTGGACCCGCACTACGCCGTGGGCGAATTTTCGTTGCAACTGTGGGGCTGGGATCGTCGGCGCCGCTTCGTGGTGATCCGCGAACAACTGCGCGCCGAGCGAGCCTCGCTGGGAAGAAAACTACTCGATGTTCCCGGCTACACCTTCCGCCTCTTCGTCACCAACTTGGCTCTGCCGCCGGAAGAAATCTGGCGCGATTACAATCACCGGGCGGACATGGAAAATCGCATTGCCGAACTGAAACACGATCTGGGGGCCGATGATTTCTGCCTGCACCAGTTCTTCGCCACCGAAGCCGCCTTCCGCAGCATTTTGCTGTTGTTCAATCTGCTCGTAGAATTTCAGCGCGCCTGCCGCTTCCCCAGTTATCGCCAGCCCGCCACGCTGCGCGCCCAGGTTTTCCTGTGCGGCGCGCTGCTCGGCCGAGCCGGCCGCCGCTTGGTCCTGCACCTGTCCACTTCCTGGGGCGGCCTGCAACAGCGCATCCTACTGCTGGAAAACATCTTAAACTACGGCGACCCAACTTCGCCGAAGTTCAGTCCGCAAACCGCAACCTGAGCTCAACTTCGGCTAGCAAATCTTCGGAAAACCGGTTTTAACTTCGGAATTCAGGCTGAAGCTTCAGGGCCTAAAGGCGATGACGAGGCATCGTCTTTCGTCCGACCTGAAAGTCGGACCTCCAGAACGGAAATTTCCAGTTTGACTTAGGAAGAGAACTCGAAATTGGGACAGTACCGCTTCCAGCCTGTCGCTTTTTGTTTGGCGATGCGTTCAGAAACCCGACAGGCCGGAAGAGCCTGTGTGGTAACTCAGGTTTCATGCTCATGTAGCGCCCGCCTTCAGGCGGGCACTCTGGAATTAAACAGATGCCCGCCTGAAGGCGGGCGCTACATAGACTAAAGCCGAGTTAACACACCAGCTCTGGAAGCCTGTCCTACGCGTCTGCGCCAAGCGTCTTCGCCGCCCAATCCGGAAACACTACGGGGCGAGACATGCGCGGCCCTCCGGCATTAGCCGCCTGCGCGTGGCCTGTGCCCTCGACCATGTCGCGCTTCGAATTCTTCGCGGCCTCATAGAGCCGCAAAGCCCCGGCCGGGTCCATGATGCGATCATCCTTGCTGTAGCCGATCAGCATGGGCGCTTCGATCTTTTCCGCCCGTCCCTCGCCGAGATTGTAGTCGGCCAGTTTTTTCCGCGCATCGGCCAAGTCCCTGGCGCCGACGATCCAGCGCACGCGCTCCTGAATCGGCGGATAGTATTCGAACAGGTCGGATTTCAAATCGTAAGAACCGCTGCTCATGAACGCAGCCTTGACTCTCTTTTCTCCGCTTGCCGCTCGCGGCACGCCGTACCCGCCCATGCTGATTCCCTGCAGCCCAACGCGCGTGGCGTCCACGTCCGGGCGGGTCTCGAGGTAATCGATCATGGCTTTTACAACACGGTCCGTGTCCGGCGGAAGATGCAAATCGTGCAAGCGCATTGCGCCGCCTTGTCCCGGGAAATCGACAGCCAGATACGCCATGCCGCGCGCGGTATAAGCACCGCCGCCGAGGATGGTCGCTTCAGCCATGGTGTCCGCGCCCTGGAACGGAATCACGACCGGGAACTTCTTCCCCTGAGCGCCGCCGTTCGGCTTCCGGAAATAGCCGTCCAGCATTTTGCCTTCATAGGGAACTTGCACGCGTTCGAAAGGCGCCCGCGTCATTTTCCAGGCCTTGTCATAAGTTTCCCTCGCTTTTTTGTAGGTAGGCAGCATGCGAGGCTCGTCGACCGGTTGCGGCCAGCAGGCATCGCGGTAAAAGCCCGCGGCCTTCAGATAATATTCGTTGGCCGTGACCTTGTAGCCGTCGGTGGCGAATTTATCGGCCAGCATTTCGTTCTTTTCCGCGACGCGCGTCCATTCCACGATCCACGATTCCAGGTCGTACGGCTTCATGCGCTGGGCCACTTCCAGAGCGTCCGGGTCGCTCGTGTAAATCGATTGCGTAAGCCGGATTTCGAGCTGTCCGCCGCCCTGCAATCCCTTTCCGGTGTAGAGTTCCTCTTCCGCGCGTCCGCCGATCGCACCTTTCTTTCCGCCCTCGCCGCCGGCGTCCTGCGCCAGCGCAGTCGAGCCGAACGCCTTGGTCAACATCGGTATTCCAGCCGCCGCCAGGCCCCACTTCACCAGGCCTCTTCGGCTTACGTTCAATAGCGAATCCATATTCGTGTCTCCATTCATCGCGCAGATTTCGGGAAAGAACGCTTACGCTGTTGCCGGGTCACGAGCAATAAGACTGCTCTCAGAGTGGCGTTGGTTTCAAGCATTTTGACCCGCCGCGTTTCGCGTTCGCGTGCCGCCATTAGAACAATTTTCCTTAGACGATAAATCAGGCCCCCGCCGCTGTCAAGGTACGGTTTCCGGCTGACAATCCTCTTTCTACTATACAAATGATATGTAACTATTGAGTAATCTTCCCGCATGCAACAGAAGGACAGGCTTCTAGCCTGTCGGTTTTCCTTAAAATTCACATCAACGTTAGGCTGCGGAGACAGGCCGGAAGCCTGTCCTACTTCAGCTTCTCAATCCACTGGACGAAAAATTTGGCGATCTCGTCGCTGTTTTTGTCGAGCATGAGTTCGTGTTCGTTGCCGGTGATGCCGACATCCTCGAGCTTTACATATTGCGTCTTCACGCCCGCCTGATTGAGCCACTTCGGAATGCACGAATCGAACACGCGGTGGTAGCTCGCCTGCGTCGAGACGTCCAGCACCGGTATGTCCTTCATGTTGATCAACTTGTGCGCGGGCTCTTTCTGCAGGTAGCACGGCACCACATCCGGGTCATCGGCTTTCGCTTCCAGCACGGGTTGCAACTCGGCAGGGTCGCTGATCGGCGGATCGTAATGTAACGGCAGGGACGTAGGGCCCCAAACGTAGCTACTCGGCCCGCTATATGCAATCTTCGAAGTGTCCACGTTCTTGATCTGCGGGCCGCCCGGCTCGGCCGTAATGATCGCCTTAACGAGCTTCGGCCGCGCATCCGCCACTTGCCAGCCGAATTCCCCGCCCTGCGAGTGCGTGAGAATGATGACGGGAGACCCAATCCTATCCAGCAACGCAACGTGCGCATCCAGGTTCAGCTTGGCCTGTTTTCCGCCCGCCAGAAATTCGACTTGCGTGCGGGCGAAATCGTCAAACACAGGATCGCCCATCTTGCCCTTGTTCGGGCCGTCTCCCGGCCACTGCGTAAGTTTCTTGGCCTGCGGCCAGTTCCCTTGGGCGGCGATGTCCGTCCAGATTTGCTCGAGCTGCGGCGCCGTGCGAATGGTCAGCGCGCCGTCTCCATCCGGATTCGGATTGTAGGAGGACCGCCCGCGCGCGGGATAATCCACCATGTAAATGGTGAATCCCTGCTTAAGAAAATAGTATGCCCAGCCCGGACGCCCGTCCGGGGTCTGCAACCAGTCTGTGCCAGTCTGCCCTGCGCCGTGAAAAAGGACAATCGGATACGGATGGCGAATCTTCTTAGGCACCATAACCTCAACGTATTCGGCCCCGTCCATCACTTCCTTGCCAGGCGCACCTATGTATTGACCTCCTACGTAGAAGAATCCTGTGCTGGCAACGTATTCCGTAGAGAAAGTACGAATCGACGGGGGAGGAGCCCCGGCGACGCGATTCTGCGCCCGCGCCCCGAAACCAACGCCCAAAAATCCAAATATCAGAATAGGCAGTCCTATGGCCCAGGTCCTCAATTTCATGGCTCATCCCCCTTGGATGCAATACTTTCCGGCACATTTTGATTTGCAACGTTTTCCCTTGGAAGTATACCTCACCGGCGACGAGACGCCTTCCCAATATCATGGCTCCAAAAGGCCCAACCCGCCGTTGGCGGCTGAGATTCAAGGACTTAAGCCCTTATAATGTTCTAACCCACAATGTATCAGATTGATGCCGACGTTCATCTAATTTTATGAGGTGCGAAAGCCATTGGCACGGCTTCGACCTATGTACACTTTCGAACAGCTTCTTTCGTGCTGGGTGCTAGCTTAGAAAGATGGCTAAGTTCTTTTCTGGGAGCTATGAAGGGCCAATGCCGAATATCACCTTTACTTTGAATGGGAAGCGCACCACATGCTCCTATGAACCGGGGATGCACTTCCTTGAAGTCCTGCGCGAGGAGTGCGGGATCGTCTCCGCTAAGAACGGCTGCGCGCCGGAGGGTACCTGTGGCTGCTGCACCATAATGGTGGACGGGCACCCGGCGATGGCATGCCTGCGCAAGCCGGAGCAGATGGCCGGGCATGACGTAGTGACGCTCGAAGGCATTCCTGAGGATATGCGCCGGGTGCTGAGCGAGTCGTTTGTGAAGGAGGGCGGGGTTCAGTGCGGATTCTGTATTCCGGGGATCGTCGTGCGGGCAACTTCGCTGATGCAATCGGGCACGGCGGACAACCGCGAAGCGGTGGCCAAGGCTCTGGACGCACATGTGTGCCGCTGCACGGGTTACGCGCGAATTATTGACGCGGTGCAAACCGCGGGCGAGGCCTGGAAGAACGGCAAGCACGTAGCGACCGAGCAGCCAAGGCGGAATCACTTTTTCGGCGAGGATTTTGGGATGAGCCGCGATCCGGAATTTGCGCGCGCCGGGAGCGGAGAATCGACCAAAGGAAACGGGATCGGCAGTTCCCCGCTGCGTTACGGCGGGCTCGGCCAAACGCTCGGCGAGAAGCCCTTTGTGGATGACATGAAGGCTCCCGGAATGCTGCACGGCGCGATGGTGCTCAGCGAACACCCACGCGCCCGGGTTCTCGCGATTGACGCCGAAAAAGCGCAAGCGATGCTGGGTGTAGTCCGAATTTTTACGGCTGCGGATGTGTTCGCGGAACGAGGCGCGGGGATCGCCGTCCCGGATCTGCCCATTTTCGTTGCCGTGGGCGAGACGACATGCTGCGTCGGCGATTTTCTGGCCATGGTCGTGGCGGACACGGATTTTCACGCGCGCCAGGCGGCCAAGCAAGTGAAAGTCGATTACGAGGTGCTAACGCCGCTGACCGATCCGTTCGAGGCGCTGAAACCCGATGCGCAGCTGGTGCATGGGCCGGACACGTTGCGTCCCGCGCCGAATCTGGTGGGGACCATCGCGTTCGCGCGCGGAGATGTGGACGCGGCGCTGGCAACCGCGGTGCACGTGATCGACCGCACCTGGCAAACCCAGGCGATCGATCCGGCATTCCTCGAGCCGGAGGCATGCCTTGTGCTGCCTCAGGGCAAGGGCGTCAAGATCCATACGCAGAGCCAAGGGTCCGTTCACGACCAGCAGCAGATCGCCAAGATTTTAGATTTGCCTCTGGACGATGTGGAAATCGCTCTCGCGGCGAGCGGCGGGGCTTTCGGCGCCAAGGAAGAGTTGTCGATTCAGGCGCAAACGGCGCTAGCCGCGTATATCTTGCAGCGGCCGGTGAAAACGGTGCTTTCGCGCAAGGAATCCACGCAGCATCACGTGAAGCGCCATCCGATGAATGTGCACCTGACGGTCGGTGCGGACGCTGAAGGTCATCTCTTGGCCGTGCGCGCACGGATTGTAGGCGATGCCGGCGGCTACGCGGGCACAAGCGCGAAATGCCTGCTGCGCGCGGCATGCCATTCCTGCGGCGCCTATCGCGTGCCAAACGTGGACGTCGAATCCAAGGCGGTTTACACCAATAACCCCACGAGCGGAGCCATGCGCGGCTTCGGCAGCAACCAGGCCCAGTTCGCCATGGAAGGCGCCATGGATTTGCTCGCCCAAAAAGTGGGCGTCGATGGCTACGAAATTCGCGTGCGAAATATCCTGAATCCGGGCGATGCCTTTGCCACGGGGCAAATCATGCGGGGCAGTTCGCTGGGATTGCGCCGTTCCCTCGAAGCCGTCAAGGACTTCTATAGGAATGCCAAGTACGCTGGCATCGCCTGCGGGATCAAGAGCACCGGGATCGGCAACGGCACGGTCGACAGCGGGTACATCAAGATTCGCGTCGTCGAAGGGCCGCGCCTTGAGATTCTCAATGGATACACGGAAATGGGCCAGGGCATCTACACCGCGACTCGCCAGGCCGTGTGCGAAGAGACCGGCCTGCCCGCGGAGATTATGTCCGTGCGGTGGGACAAGGAAATGGGCAACAAGTGCGGCGAGACCTGGGCTTCGCGCGGCACCACGCTGAGCTGCGCAGCGGCGCAGAAGGCGGGACAAAAACTCGCCGCCGATTTGAAGGAGCACAAGCTCGAGGATCTCGTCGGCCGGGACTATGAGGGCGAATATGTTTGCAACTTCACGACGCGGCCCGGGACTCCCGAATCGTTTACCAATCCCACCACGCACCTGACGTTCAGCTATTCGACCCAGGTGGTGATCCTCAACGACGAGGGACGGCTCGAACACGTCGTGGCCGCGCATGACGTGGGCCGCGCGCTCAATCCGCGCCTCTGTGCCGAGCAGATGGAGGGCGGCGTACACATGGGGCTCGGCTACGCGCTCAGCGAAAATTTCCCGTACAAGGATGGGCGGCCCGATTCCCTGCTCATGCGCGATTTCGGGATCGTCCGCGCGAAAGACACGCCAAAGATCGACGTGATCCTGATCGAAGTCCCGGATGAAGTGGGCGGCTACGGATCGAAAGGCGTGGGCGAAATCGGATGCGTGGCGACGACCGGAGCAGTGGCCAGCGCGCTCTATTCCTACGACGGAATCCGCCGCTTCCGCCTGCCGATGCAGGATTCCGCGGCTGCGGCGCCTTCAGTTCCCAAATCCCGGAAGAAAGCAGTCCTCGCACCGGCGTAATGTGGCACGGGCTTCAGCCTGTGAGTCTTGGCTTTACATGCCCGAATCACTCACAGGCTGAACTGCTTGCGGAAAAAGCAAAAATTGCTGTCATTCCGAGGCGCGCCTTTCGCTGAGGAATCTCTCTGCGGCTTTAACTTGCAGAAAAGAAAGAGGGATTCCTCGGCGAAAGGCGCGCCTCGGAATGACAGATTGAGCCCGGGCGACCTTTTCCTCAACCTGTGACGCCTGTGTCACATGAATTCTATGCGGTGATTTGTTTGGGTTCGGCGTCGCGCTTGGCTTGAATCGCGTTGAACACTTTTTCGGCGGTGGCCGGCAGCGACGTGATGCGCACTCCAACCGCGTTGTAAATCGCGTTCAGGATGCACGCCGCCGTGGGGACTAGAGTTGGCTCGCCGACGCCCTTGGCGCCGAACGGGCCGGACGGATCGTAGTTATCCACAATGTCAACTTCCACTTCGGGCATATCGAGAGATGTGGGCATGATGTAGTTCGTAAGGTTCGGATTGATCTGCACACCCTGCGCGTTAAACAGGATTTCTTCCTGCAGCGCAAATCCCACGCCCATCGAAATGCCGCCTTCGACCTGGCCTTCGACAAGCATCGGATTGATCGGCGTGCCGCAATCGTGCGAGGCCACGATGCGCAGCACTTCCACTTCGCCTGTCTCGTCGTCGACTTCCACTTCGGCAATCTGCGTGGCATAGACATACGTGCCGAACGGCTTTCCTTGTCCGGTCTCCGGATCGAGCGCGACGGTCGCGGGGTTAAAGGACGCGCTGCCGATAGGCGGCTCGCCGGTCACGGTGCGCGCGTGGTTGGCCACGTCGCCAATGTGCATGTTCCGCTGTGGAAAGCCCTTTACGACGATCTTGTGATCCTTGGCCTCGAGCTGATCGGGCTTCACTTTCAGCAAAGGCGCCGCCGTTTCAAACATCATCAGCTTCACTTTTTCGGCGGCGAGCCGCGCGGCATTGCCCGTAACGTACGTGGTGCGGCTGGCGATCGCCCCGGTGTCCATGGGCGTCGTGTCCGTATCCGCGGAGACGACGGTCACATCGTCGGTTGCGATGCCGAGTTCCTGGGCGACGATCTGCGCGAGGATGGTGAGCGATCCCTGGCCCGTTTCCACCGTGCCTGTCAGTAGAGTCGCCGTGCCGTCCTCGTCCAATTTCACGACGGCGGAACTGGGATTCGCCGCGACCGTGAAGCCGATCGGATACCACATGCAGGCCATGCCGCGTCCGCGTTTCTTCATGCGCGCACCGTATCCTCGCTCGAACTTTCCTGCGCGAGCAAATTCACATCCGATTTTCCATTTCCGCCGTTGCGGTTCCAACCAAAACGCTCGGCGGCGCGCAAGAGCGATTCCCGCACCACCACGCTCTCGAGCTTCTGGCCGGTAGGGCTGATCGAGCCTTCGTGGAATACGTTAACCAGGCGAATGTCCATCGGGTCCATGCCCAGCTTCATGGCGATATCATCCATGTGCGATTCGTAGGCGAAGCAAACCTGCGGCGCGCCGAATCCGCGCATCGCGCCCGTCATAGTCTTGTTCGTGTAGACCACGTAGGCTTCGGCATAAAGATTTTCGATATTGTACGGGCCCGCCGAGAGAATACAGGCCTT
>Ga0302326_10011705_pt1 | contig 18847 bp, 19 predicted proteins | sample Palsa_T0_3_FD_202264 | JGI IMG/M metagenome (GOLD analysis project Ga0302326, IMG submission 202264) | Peat permafrost microbial communities from Stordalen Mire near Abisko, Sweden - Palsa_T0_3 | ecosystem: Environmental > Terrestrial > Soil > Palsa > Peat permafrost | place: Sweden: Abisko...
GGCTGCAATCCAAGGCCGATCAGGAAAAAATTGACGGGCCGGCCGCCTGCATCCTGTGTGCCTGCTGTTCCACCGCGTGCCCGAGCTACTGGTGGAACAGTGAGCGCTTCTTCGGCCCGGCGGCGCTGCTCGCCGCGTACCGCTGGATCATCGACAGCCGCGATGAGGCCACAGGCTCGCGCCTGGATGAGCTGGAGGATCCGTTCCGGCTTTACCGCTGCCACACCATAATGAACTGCACCGACGTGTGTCCCAAGGACCTAAACCCCGCGAAGGCCATCGCCGAGATCAAAAAGATGCTGCTCGAGCGTCGCTCATGACGCCGGCGGAGCGCGCCGGCGTCGAGCGGCGGCGTCTGCTATGGCGCTGCCGACGAGGCATGCAGGAGCTCGACGTGCTCCTCGGGCGCTACGCGCGCCGCGAGCAGGACGAGCGCACGAGCGCTGCCGAGCGCGCTGCATTCGAGCGGCTCCTCGACCTGCCCGACCCGGAGCTTGCCGCCTACCTTCTCGGCCAAGAGGTCCCGGTCGACCCCGAGCTTGCCCAGCTTGCGCGACGCATCAGCTGCGGCCCGACCTCAAGCGGAGAGGACGGTTGACGAGCCGGATCCGCCACCTGCCGATCGGGTCACAGGTTTTCGCGGCTTCGGAACGCCTCGGGGCCCCGCCGGACGAAATCCTGAACTTTCTTAAGGGTTCCAGGTCTACTCAGGTCGCAAGGCTGCGAGCTTGCGTACGCGACCCGAGGGCGCGATGAGCGCCGACGTAAGCGATCTTAGCCTGGTGCGACGTGTACAAGGCGGCGACAAAGGGGCGTTCGACGCGCTGGTGTTGAAGTATCAGCACAAGGTGACGAAGCTCGTGATGCGGTATGTCAGAAACCCGGCCGAAGCTGAAGACATTGCCCAGGAAGCTTTCATCAAGGCTTACCGGGCGCTTCCGCAGTTTCGCGGCGACAGTGCCTTTTACACGTGGCTGTACCGCATCGCCATCAACACCGCCAAAAACGCCGTCGTGTCGCGCGACCGCAGCCCCGTCGACTACGATCTCGACACGCAAAACACCGATGAATCCTATGAGCTGCAGGGCCGCATGAAGGACGCTGAGACTCCCGAGGGCCTGGTGCTGACGGATGAGATTCGCACCACCGTCAACGCCGCCATGGACGCGCTCCCGGAGGACCTGCGCACCGCCATCGTGCTGCGGGAGCTTGAGGGTTTGAGCTATGAGGAAATTGCCGCGAGCATGGATTGCCCGGTCGGCACGGTGCGTTCCCGCATCTTCCGGGCGCGCGAAGCCATCGACCGGCGCCTGCGTGAGGTATTCGAAGGCGGGCTCGGCCGCACTGAGGAGTTGGGATGAACGAAGAACTCGAGAGTCAACTGTCTGCGATGTTCGATGACGAGCTGCCGCAGGGCGAATGCGAGCTCCTGGCGCGACGGCTATCACGCGATGCTGCGCTGCAGGCGCGCTGGAGCCGGTACGCGGCGATCGCAGCGGCGGTGCGCGGCGGGCATCTGCGCTTGGACTGCGCCGTGGCCCGCAAGGTCAACGCGGCGCTCGCTGCCGAGATTGGTCTGACGGAGGCGTCCCCGCCGGCACTCGCCGCACGCCGCGATCGCAGTACGGCCTTCTTGTGGCGCGGGCTTGCGGGCGCGGCGGTTGCCGCAGGGGTCGCGGCGCTGTCCATCCTGTGGCTGCAGGGCGGTTATTCGAGCGCAACGCACGAGCTCGTCGCGCGCTCGCAGGCACCTATGGCTGCGGCCGTGGACACGCCGGCAAGCTACGTCGTACCGCGCCCGGTCGAGCAGCGCATGACGGTGCCGGCCACGGAGCTTGCGAATTATGTCGTGGCGCATAGCGAGTTCTCGACCCCGGTCAGCCGGCGCAATCTCCTCTCCGCGCTCATGGCGAGCGAACCCGCCGCGGCCGGCCCCCCTGAGCAGTCGCTAGGATCGGTCGGTGATCCGAATCCCCATGCAGACGACGCGCGTTAGCGAACGACTCGCTTGGCTCGCTTTTGCGCTCGCCGCCGCGGCGGGCGCGCTTGCGCAGGAGCCGCGTCAGTGGCTCGAGCGCATGAATCAGGCGCTCACCTCACGCAACTACGATGGCGTGTTCTCGCATTGGCAGGATGGCAGGGTGGAGATGCTGCGCATCATTCATCGCAATCAGAACGGCCAGGTGACCGAGCGGCTGGCATCGCTCGATGGTTCAGGGCGCGAGTTCATTCGCACCGGAACCGAACTCACCTGCTACCTGCCTGACAAGCGCACGGTGCTGGTGGAGACTCAGTCAAGCGGGGCGGCCTCGCTCCTGGCGAGCTTTCCGAGCTTCGATGAGAAATCCGCCGGCTTCTACGATATTGAGGAGCTGATGCGCACGCGCATCAACCGTCGCGATACGCGCGTCATCGCCGTCACCCCGCGCGACGAATTCCGCTACGGCTACCGGCTGTGGATCGATGAAACCACCGCGATGCCGCTGAAGACGCAGCTGTGCGATGCGCATGGCCGCATTATCGAGCAGATGGTGTTCGCAAGCCTCACCCTCGCGGGCCACATCGCCGATTCAGCCTTCCGGCCGGAAGTCGCGACCGACGGCTTCCAATGGCTGCGCAATGATGCCACCCCGCCGGGCCCCGGCGTGCCAAATACCTCGGCGCTGTGGAGCGCGCTCAAGCTGCCGCCGGGCTTTCGCATGACCGCGCGCTCCGCACAGGTGCTGCCGGGCGCGCACGATCCGGTCGCCCACCTGGTATTCACCGACGGCCTGGCATCGGTGTCGGTGTTTGTCGAATCGCGCGCTGCCGAGCCGCCCCAGGATCAGCAGGCCGCCGGCGGAGTCGCGAGCGTCGGCTCCGCATCGGCCTTCTCCACCGTCATCGACGGCCACAAGGTGACCGCGGTCGGCGAGGTGCCTCCGGCCACGGTGCGTTTCATCGCCTCGTCCGTGAAAAGATCCGATCCGCCGCTTGCGGTCGGTTCACCCGGACACTGACCACGGCGGATCAACCGCAAGCATTCAACCGCCTGAGCGTCGTGCAGCGGCGCGACTGCGAGCTCTGCGAGCACATGCTCGTAGAGCTGCATTGCCTCGCGCGCTCTTTGGCGCTGCCGCCGATCGAGGTGCTCGATGTGGACGCTGACGCCGAGCTTCTGCGCCGCTACGGTGTGCACGTTCCGGTGCTGCTGCTCGACGGCGAAGTGGTGTGCCGCCACCGGCTCGACGTTCCGGAACTGAAGCGCCTGCTGCGGCTATAATGCGCGCGCGGCAAACGGGGGGGCTCATCCTCGCGGCAGACGCGTGCTCGAGGCTTTGATGCGGCTCATTCGTAACTTCGCAATTATCGCTCATATTGATCACGGCAAATCCACCCTTGCTGACCGCTTCATCCAGATCTGCGGCGGCCTTGCGGCCCGCGAGATGCAGGACCAGGTGCTCGATTCCATGGAACTTGAGCGTGAGCGTGGCATCACGATCAAGGCCCAAAGCGTCACGCTCTTCTATAGGGCCGCCGATGGAGAGCGCTACCAGCTCAATATGATCGACACGCCGGGACACGTGGATTTCTCGTACGAAGTGTCCCGCTCGCTCGCAGCCTGTGATGGCGCGCTGCTCGTCGTCGATGCAACGCAGGGGGTGGAGGCGCAGAGCGTCGCCAACTGCAACACCGCCATCGAGCAGGGGCTCGAGGTACTGCCCGCCATCAATAAGATCGACCTGCCGTCGGCCGAGCCGGAGCGGGTGGCGAAGGAGATCGAGGAGATCATCGGCATCGAGGCGCATGACGCCATTCGCGTCAGCGCCAAGACCGGCGCAGGCGTGCAAGAGCTCCTGGAGAGGCTGATCGAGCGCATACCCCCTCCCAAGGGCGACCCGGACGGGCCCCTGCAGGCGCTCATCATCGACTCCTGGTTTGATAACTATATGGGCGTCGTCTCGCTGGTGCGGGTCGTCAACGGTTCATTGAAGCTCGGCGACAAGATCCGCGTCATGTCGACCGGGCGCGCGCATGGAGTCGATCGCCTCGGCCGCTTTACCCCGAAATCCATAGCCGAGCCGCTTCTCGCCACGGGCGATGTGGGTTTTGTCATTGCCGGCATCAAGGAAATTGACGGCGCGCCCGTCGGCGACACGATCACGCTTGAGAATCGGCCGAGCGCGCTGCCGCTGCCGGGCTTCAAGCAGATCCAGCCGCGCGTGTTCGCCGGCTTGTTTCCGGTCGATGCCGATGACTATGAGAAGTTTCGCGACGCGCTCGCGAAGCTGCGGCTGAACGACTCCGCGCTGCATTACGAGCCGGAGGTTTCCGGCGCCCTGGGCTTCGGCTTTCGCTGCGGCTTTCTCGGCCTGCTGCACATGGACATCGTGCAGGAGCGGCTCGAGCGCGAATATCAGCTCGCCCTCGTGACGAGCGCGCCGACGGTGGTGTACGAGGTGCTGCGCACCAACGGCAAGATCGAACTCATCGACAATCCGGCGAAACTGCCGGTGGTCAACGAGATCGCGGAGATTCGCGAGCCCATCATTGTCGCCAACATTCTCGTGCCGCCGGATTATGTCGGGGCCATCCTCAAGCTCTGCAACGACAAGCGCGGTGCGCAGAAGAAGCTGCTGTACCTTGCGAATCACGTGTCCCTGCAGTACGAGCTGCCGCTCGCCGAAGTGGTCATGGATTTCTTTGACCGCCTGAAGTCCGCGAGCCGCGGCTATGCCTCCTTCGACTACGAGTTCAGCCACTTCCGCGCCGCGCCGCTCGTCAAGCTTGATATGCTGATCAATGGCGAACGCGTCGATGCGTTATCTCTCATCGTACATCGCGACAGCGCCTACCAGCGGGGCCGCGAGCTCGTCGACAAGATGCACGAACTCATCCCGCGCCAGATGTTCGAGGTCGCCGTGCAGGCGGCGATCGGCAGTGCGGTCATCGCGCGCGCCACCGTGAAGGCGCTGCGCAAGAACGTGCTCGCCAAGTGCTACGGCGGTGACATCACGCGCAAGCGCAAGCTGCTCGAGAAGCAGAAAGAGGGCAAGAAGCGCATGAAACAGCTGGGTCGTGTCGAGATCCCGCAGGCCGCCTTTCTCGCCGTGCTGCAGGTGGGACGAAAATCGTAAGCCGTCAAGGTCTTCCATGTTCATGCAAATCATCGTTGCGTTGAGTTGGCTCGCACTGCCGGTCGGGCTCGTGTGTCTGGCCGATGACTGGTTCCTGCGACCGCGGCGCCAGATTGCCGCGCTGCCCCAGATCGCGCGCGACCCGCCGCTCATGGCAGTCGCCTATAACGTGCTGCCCTGGCTGGTGGGCGCCGCGGTCCTGCGCCTGCTCGTGGCCGAGCGGCTCGACTTCGCGCTGGTACTGTCGATCATCACGATTCTGACGGGGGTCGTCTGGGGGCTCGATGCGCTGGTGCTGCGCGCCCGCCGTGCCGCCGCGGTGCGCGCGGCCGGCCAGGATCCGGCGCTCCTGCCTGAGCCTGCGACGGTGGACTACGCGCGCAGTTTTTTTCCGGTGGCGCTCGTCGTGCTCCTGCTGCGCTCGTTCATCTTCGAGCCGTTCCGCATTCCCTCCGATTCGATGATGCCGACGCTGCTCGATGGCGACTTCATCATCGTGAACAAGTACGTCTACGGCCTGCGCTGGCCGGTCTTCGATCGAAAGTTCGTGAACATTCGCGAGCCGCAGCGCGGCGATGTGGTGGTGTTCCGCTATCCGCTCGATCCCTCGGTCAACTACATCAAACGCTTGGTCGGCCTGCCCGGGGATCACGTGCAGGTGACCAATGACCGGGTGACCATCAACGGCAAGGCCGTACCTTTTCAGGTGACTGGGCCCTATGATGACGGCTGCTACCTGCACATGCAGCTCGCCGTCGAGCACTTGGGAGAGCATGTACACCAGGCGATGCTTTGTCCGGTCGGGGAGTTTCACGTCACGGCCGATGCGGCCCCGAGCTGCAACCGCAGCAACTCGCGCGGCTATTTTTGCGGGGCGATTCCGGGCCAGGATCCGGTCTCCGCATTCGAGGGGCCGGCGACTGACGTCACGGTGCCGGCGGGTGAGTATCTGATGATGGGCGATAATCGCGACAACAGCGAGGACGGGCGGGTGTGGGGCTTCGTGCCCGAAGATCATCTGGTCGGCAAAGCGACGCGAATCTGGTTCAATTGGGATTGGCACCGGTCGGGCGGCCCGCTGTGGAGCCGGATCGGTGCGCACATCGACTAATGTCCGCAAATGAGGGAAGACATCATGCACAGCAAGCAACGCGGCGTTACGCTCATCGGCTGGCTCTTTCTGCTGGTTCCGATCGCCATTCTGGGCTACGCGCTTCTGCGCCTGGCGCCCGTATATCTGAACTACATGAAGGTCTCGCGCTCGATGAATCAGCTCGTCTCCGAGATGCATTCCCTCGATACATCGAGCGCCATGATCATCCGCACTTCACTCGAGAAGCACCTCGACGTGGAGAGCGTGGACTATCCGGGCATCAAGGATTTTGATATCCGCCGCGACGGCTCGACCTGGATCGTGCAGACGACCTATGAGGAGACGGCGCCGCTGTTCTCCAATATCTCGCTCGTCGTCGCCTTCGATAAGACCGTCGAGATCAAGTGATGCCGTGCGGCCGGATGCGATGAGGGCGGAAAACTGGCCCTGTGATTGGGTGCTGGAAAAGCTCTCCTACGCGCCGCGCAATGCGGCACTCTTCAGCGCCGCGCTCACGCACCGCAGCGTATCCGGGGCGAACAATGAACGCCTCGAGTTCCTGGGCGATGCGGTGCTCAACCTGCTCATCGCCGAGCGCCTGTACCGCGCGTTTCCCGCCGCATCCGAGGGCGACTTGAGCCGCCTGCGCTCGCGGCTCGTGAGCGGCGAATCCCTGGCGCAGGTTGCCGCGGCACTCGGACTCGGTGAAGCGCTGCACCTCGGCAGCGGGGAATTGAAGACCGGCGGCTTCAGGCGCAAGTCGATTCTGGCGGATGCACTGGAAGCGCTGTGCGGCGCGATATTCCTCGACGGCGGCCTCGACGATGCGCGCCACGCCGTCGAGACGCTCTTCGCCGCGCGTATCGCCGAGCTGCCGGAGCCCGCGACACTCAAGGATGCGAAAACGCGCCTGCAGGAGCATCTGCAGGCGCAGGGCCTGCCGCTACCTTCCTATGTCGTCGCGCGGGTGGAGGGCGAGCCGCACGCGCATACCTTTTGGGTGCGCTGCGACGTCGGGGCGCTCAAGTTGCGCGGGGAGGGCAGCGGCTCGACCCGCCGTGGCGCCGAGCAGGAAGCCGCCACGCGCGTGCTGGCTGAGATCGCCGCCCCGCTTGATGTGGCCAAAGGATGAGCGAGCTGCACGCCGCGGGCGGATTCCGCAGCGGCTATGCCGCGCTCGTCGGCCGGCCCAATGTGGGCAAATCCACGCTCCTGAATGCGCTCGTCGGGGAGAAGCTGAGCATCGTGACGCCGCGCCCGCAGACCACGCGCCATCGCATCGTGGGCGTGTGTCATTTACCGCAGGCGCAGATCGCCTTCGTTGATACACCGGGCCTGCACCACGGCGCGGCGCGCGCGCTCAATCGTGCCATGAACCGCACCGCAGGTGCAGCGCTTGCCGAGGCGGACCTGTGCGTCCTCGTCATCGTCGCGCTCGAATGGACGCGGGGGGATGCGATGGTACTCAAGCGCGTGGCGGAGTCCGGGCTGCCCGCCATCGCGGCCGTCAACAAGATCGATCGGGCAGCGCCGCGCGCGCGCCTGTTGCCGTTCATTGCCGAGCTCGCCAAGCGCTTTGAGTTTCAGGAAATCGTGCCGGTGAGTGCCCTCAAACTGGAGCAGGTGGACGTGCTGCGCGCGGCCATCGCGCAGCATCTGCCGGTGGCCGAGGCGCTCTATGCGCCCGGAACGCTCACCGATCGCGACCTGCCGTTTCGCATCGCCGAGCTCATCCGCGAGCGCCTCACCTTGGAGCTCAATCAGGAGGTGCCCTACGGCATCGCGGTCGAGGTGGAAAGAACCGCAGAAGTCGAGGGTCAGCTCGTGGTGGATGCCGCAATCTGGGTGGATCGGGCGGGACAGAAGCCGATTGTGATTGGCGCCGGCGGCGAGCGCCTGAAGCGCGTCGGACGCGCAGCAAGGCTGCAGCTGAATCAGCTCCTCGGGCGGCGCGTGCACCTGGAGCTGTGGGTGAAGGTGCGTGAGGACTGGGCGGACGATGCGCGCGCGCTGCAGCACCTGGGGCTCGAATAATGCGCAACCCGCGGCGCGTCGCGCTCGCCAGCGCCTATATCCTGCATCATCGGCCGTTTCGCGAGACCGGACGCATCTTCGAAGTGCTGACGCGCGAGGACGGCCGCTTGTCCCTGTTCGCGCGCGGCGTGCGCGGTCCCAAGGCGCGCCTCGCCGCGGTGTTGCAGCCCTTTCACCTGCTGCTGCTCTCCTGGAGCGGGCGTGGGGATGCGCCGAGCTTGACCGGCGCGGAGAACGCGGGGCAGTGCGTGCCGTTGCCCGCGCCGTGCATGCTCAGCGGTTTCTACATCAACGAGCTCGTGCTGCAGCTGACGACGCGTCACGACCCGCAGCCGGCGCTGTTCGAGGCCTATCACAGGGCACTTGAGAGCCTGAAAGCGCGTGCACCGGTGGCGCCGACCTTGCGTGTCTTTGAAAAGCGCCTGTTGCAGATGCTCGGCTATGGGCTCGATCTTGCGACCGAGGCGATGAGCGGACGACCCATTGAGGCCCAGGGGTATTATTATTTCCGCCCCGGGGAGGGCCTGTTTGCGACCGATGCGGCGCGGCCCGATGCGCTCGCAGGCCGTTCGCTCGAAAGTCTCAGGAATGAGCAGCTCGCCGAGGCGCGGGAGCTCAGCGACGCGCGCGCGTTGCTGCATGCGGCGCTCACTCACTGCCTGGATGGGCGGGAGCTTGCCACGCGCGTGGTTGCCCGCTCGATGGCACGCAGAGGATCGTAACCGATGGCTCATTCATTCATAGCCCTGGGATTCAACATCGATCACGTGGCGACCTTGCGGCAGGCGCGGCGCGCGCGCTCTCCCGACCCGGTGCATGCGGCGCTTGCGGCGGAACTCGCTGGCGCCGACAGCATCACGCTGCATCTGCGCGAGGATCGACGTCACATTCAGGTGCAGGATGTGCGTGCGCTGAAGGACCTGCTGAAGACCCGCATGAATCTGGAGATGGCGATCACGGATGAGATGCTCGACATCGCACGCGCGGTACGGCCGGCGGACTGTTGTCTCGTGCCGGAGCGCCGTCAGGAGGTGACGACGGAGGGCGGCCTTGATGCCGCGGCACAGGCGCAGCGCCTGAAGGAGGCGACTGCCATTCTCGTGGCGCAGAGCATCCGCGTTGCCCTCTTCATCGATCCGGACGCCCGCCAGGTGGAGGCGGCGGTGCAGATCGGCGCGCCGGTGGTGGAACTGCATACCGGCGCCTACGCCGAGTCCGCCGGCGCCCGGCAGGCCGCGGAGCTTACGCGCCTGCAGGTCGCGGCGCGCCTGGGCGCAAGTTTGGGGCTTGAGGTGCATGCCGGCCACGGCTTGAACTACCACAATGTCCAACCCGTCGCCGCGATCGGCGAAATCGTCGAGCTCAACATCGGGCACGCCATCATTGCGCGCGCCTTATTTGAGGGTCTGCCGAGCGCCGTGCGCGAGATGCGCGCGCTCATGGTGTCCGCGCGTGGCCGATGAACCTGCTGATTTTCGATATCGAGACCATCCCGGACGTTGAGCTCGGGCGACGCATCTTTGCTCTCGAGGGATTAAGCGACGCCGCAGTCGCGAAGGCAATGTTCGCGCACCGCCGCCAGGAGTCGGGGCGCGATTTCCTGCCGCTCGAGCAGCATCGCGTGATCGCCATTGCCTGCGCCCTGCGCAGCCGCGAGGAGTTGCGCGTATGGAGTCTGGGTGCGCCCGCGGCGGGTGAGAAGGAGTTGATTGAGCGCTTCTTCGACGGCATAGAGAAGTATTCCCCGGACTTGGTGTCCTGGAACGGCACGGGCTTTGATCTGCCCGTGCTGCACTATCGCGCGCTCGTGCACGGCGTGCAGGCCGCGCGCTATTGGGAAACGGGCGACGCCGATGTCGCCTTTCGCTACAACAATTATTTGAACCGCTACCACTGGCGGCACCTTGACCTGATGGACGTACTGTCGGGTTTTCAGCCGCGCTCGCGCGCATCCCTCGCCGACATGGCCGCGCTCTTAGGGTTTCCGGGCAAGCTCGGATTCTCCGGCGGGCGGGTCTGGGATGAGTATCTGGCGGGCAATACCGTCGGCGTGCGCCGCTACTGCGAGACCGACGTATTGAACACCTACCTCATCTATCTGCGCTTTGAGCTCATGCGCGGGCAGCTCACACGCGAGCGTCACGCCGCGGAGCTCGAGCGCGTCAAGACTCTGTTGCGCGCCTCCGACGAGCCGCACCACGCCGAATTCCTGCGTGCCTGGGAAACGCAGCCTTGATGCCCGCGCGGCAATTGCTGGAGATCGAAACGGGTGCGGTGGTCGCACTCACACACGCGGGGGACGGCATCGTGCGCGAGGGCAAGGCGGTGTTCGTGCCGGGCGCGCTGCCGGGGGAGCTCATCCGCTTCCGCCGCCGCGCGCAACATCGCCAATACGACGATGGCCTCCTCGTCGAAGTGCTCGAGAAGTCGAGCGCGCGCGTTACTCCCGCGTGCGCGTACTTTGGAGTCTGCGGCGGCTGCGCCCTGCAGCATCTCGCACCCGCGGCGCAACTGGCGGCCAAGGAGCTCGAGCTGCGCGACAATCTTGAGCGCGTAGCCCGCGTCGCGCCGCGCGCCTGGCTTGCGCCGCTCGCAGGTCCCCACTGGGGTTACCGGCGCCGCGCGCGCCTCTCCGTGAAATACGTCGCGAAGAAAGGGCGGGTGCTCGTGGGTTTTCGCGAGCGCGCGAAGCCCTACGTCAGCGCGATGGCCAGCTGTGAGGTTCTCGCACCGCGCGCCGCCGCACTCATCGAGCCCTTGTCCGCCGTGTTGACTCAGTTGAGCATCCGCGAGCTCGTGCCGCAGATTGAAGTGTCGGTGGCCGACAATGCTCTGGCGCTTGTGCTGCGGGTGCTCGGCGCGCCCGGCAGCGCGGATCTTGCGGCCCTGCGCGCCTTCGAGACCGCGCAGGGCGTGCGCCTATATCTGCAAGAGGGCGGCCTCGACTCCGTGCGGCGCCTCACCCACGTGCCGCTCGAGGAGCCGCTGCGCTATGCGCTGCCGGCTTTTGCGCTCGAGCTGGAATTCGCGCCGACTGATTTCATCCAGGTCAATCGCGAGGTCAATGCAGCGCTCGTCACCCGCGCGGTCGAGCTCCTTGAGCTGGATGAGCATTCCCGGGTGCTCGATCTGTACTGCGGCATCGGCAATTTCACCCTGGCGCTCGCGCGGCGCGCGCGCAACGTTGTCGGGGTGGAGGCGGATGAGCGCCTGGTGGCGCGGGCTCGTCATAATGCCGAGCGCCATGCACTGGGCAATGCACGCTTCCACTGCCTGGACCTCGGGGAGCCGGCCGCCGGGGAGGAGAATTGCATGCGCGAGGCCTATTCGCAGGTCTTAATAGACCCTCCCAGAGCCGGCGCGCGTGCGATGTTGCCGACTGTGGCACGTCTTGCGCCGCGGCGGCTGCTGTATATTTCCTGCCATCCGGGCAGCCTTGCCAGGGATGTTGGAATGCTGGTCCACGAATTCGGCTTCATTTTGCACGCGGCGGGCGTACTCGACATGTTCCCGCATACCATGCACGTCGAATCGCTGGCGCTCCTCGAGAGCCCCGCGGCCCGGGGCAGGCCCGCATGACCCTGGGGCCCCTCATGATCGATGTGGCGGGCTCCGAACTCTCAGGCGAAGACCGCGAGCTGTTGCGTCACCCTCTGGTGGGAGGCGTGATCCTGTTCGCGCGCAATTATGTTGATTCCGCACAGCTCACCGCGCTCACCCGCGCCATCCATGCCGCGCGCACGCCCGCGCTCATCATCGCGGTGGATCAGGAGGGCGGGCGCGTGCAGCGCTTCAAATCCGGCTTTTCATTGCTGCCGGCGCTGCGCCGCCTGGGGCACGAGTTTGATATCGAGGCGGCCGCGGGGCTCGACCTCGCCCGGCGCCTGGGGTGGCTCATGGCGGCCGAATTGCGCGCCCATGGGGTGGACCTGTCGTTTGCGCCCTGCGTCGATCTGGATTATGGCGCAAGCGAAGTGATCGGCGATCGCGCCCTGGATGCGCGTTCCGCCGTGGTCGCGCAGCTCGCCGTTGCCTATGCCCACGGCATGCGCGATGCCGGCATGGCCGCCACCGCCAAACATTTCCCCGGCCACGGCGCGGTCGTGGCCGACTCGCATTTGGCACTGCCGGTGGATCGGCGCGAGCTTGCGGATCTGCGCGACGACATTGCCCCGTACCGGCTCCTGATCGCCAATGGGCTTGCGGGAGTCATGGCGGCGCATGTCGTCTACCCGGCCATCGACTCGCTGCCGGCGAGTTTTTCAAAGATCTGGATCACGCAGATCCTGCGCGGCGAGCTGCGCTTTCAAGGCGCGGTGTTCACCGACGATCTTTCCATGGGCGCGGCATCGAGCGCGGGCGATGTTGTGACGCGCGCGCGCCTGGCCCTTGCCGCCGGCTGCGACATGCTGCCGGTGTGCAACGACCGTGCGGGCGTGCGCCGGCTCGTTGCGGGGCTCGATGTCGAGCCGGCGCCGGCCTCGCAGCTGCGACTCGTGAGGATGCGCGGCCGCGATGCCATGTCCGTCGCAGAGCTGCACGCCGCGCCCGCCTGGCAGCAGGCGCGCCAGCACCTCGCGCGCGTCATGTCGCCACCGCCGCTTGAGCTGCAATCGGGCAGCGCATGAACAACTGGTCGGTCGACATGTGGAGGCGCATGGTGGATGCGGCGCCCGAGGGCATCGTGATCTGCGACGCCAAAGTGCCGGGCTTGCCTGCCGTGTACGTCAATACGGCCTTTACGCAGCTTTGCGGCTATCCCGCAGCGGCGCTGCTCGGCTCCAATCTGCGCATGCTGCAGGGCACTGACCGCGAGCAGGAGGGGCGCCAGAGAGTGCGCGAGTCCATCCAAAGTGCAGCGCCTTGCCGGATTTTGCTGCGCAACTATCGCCCGGATGGGTCGCTCTTCTGGAACGAATCGCTCATCCAGCCTCTGCAGGACGCCTCCGGAGAGGTAACGCACTGGGTAGGCTATCACCGTGATGCGGGCGGAAGGCTGAAGAACGGCGAGCGGCCCGCGATCGGGCTGCCGCCCTGGCTGCGCGAGGATCGCCTGACGAACTTGAATTCGCGCGCCTATTTCGAGGAATTTCTACAGCGCGACTGGCTCGTGGCGCAGCGCGACTCGCACGAGATTGGCCTTGTACTCTTTGATATTGATGATCTCGGACCCTACAACGAGACCTTCGACAAGGCCGCGGGCGATGCCTGCATACGGCGCGTGGGGCGCGTCATTGCGGCCTCTTACCGGCGCGGCGCGGATCTGATCGGACGCTGGCAAGGCGGCACATTCGCAGTGCTCATCCAGGGCGACACCGCCGAGAAGGCCGCGCAGTACGCGCGCGTCGTCACGCAGCGCGTACGCGACCTCCTCATCCATCATCCGCGCGGCGCCGCAGAGCGCTACGTCACGCTGAGCGCGGGCGTGGCGAGTCTCGTGCCGCCACGGGAGTTGGCGCTGGAAACATTGGGCAATGCCTGTCGCGCGGCGCTCAAGCGTGCGAAGGCGGCCGGCAAGAACGCCGTCGCGACCGCGGAAACGGCCGACTTCAAATAGTCTCAGCGTTTACCGGGGCGCGTGCCGGCGACCGGAGTGACGAGCGCAATCACGCCAAAGGCCGGATGATCGAAATAGGTGCGCTCGTTGAAGCGCACGCGCCGCCCTTCGTTCAGCGTGAACGTCGTGCCCGGTGCCGCGTTCAATCCCGCGGGCGCATTGGCCGGCGCGTAGGCGAGCGTCATCCCGAGGTGCAGATATTGACCGCGCTCGAGGACGACCGTACCCGTCAAGCCCGGCACGTCGATGCCGAGGCGGTCCAGGGCAAATCCCGCGCGGGTTCCCCAGGCGCTTGCCGTCTGCGACCACGCCACATGCGCAAGCGGCGCGTACCCGGCGCTCGCGCGCAGCTTCTTTTCGATGTCGGTCAGCTGAAACTCCGAGTCGGGCAGTATCTTCAAAAAGTGGCCGACTTGCGTCGCATTACCGGCGGCCGATTCGCCGGCGTTGCTGTCGTTGCTGAAATTACGCGCGCCCGCTTCGGCCGCCCAGTTCTCCGCCCCGCCGAGAGCTCCCGTCGCGCGAAAGATGACGAGCTCGATGTTGTAGGCGGGGACCACGGGCGTGGGCGGCTCCTGCGACACCGCAGCCGGCCAGGAGGCAAGCGCAACGAGCAAGGCGGATCCGAGAACTGCAAGCTTCATCAGGCGATACTGTCAGAAGAGCTGCTGACGTGGCAAACCGCAAAAGCGCTGCGGATCTGCCTTGCGCAGGGCAGGGCTGCGCGTCGACGGGGAACGCATGGGCAAGAGCATTTCGGCTCGCGGCGCGTCGGGTCGCCGCTGCGCAGCGTCAGCGCTTGGCGATGACTGCGCCTTGCGCTTGAAGTCGCAGTACAGCCGCGTGCAGTTCCTGTTTGAGATCCTTAAGTTCCGCGACCTGCTGCTTGAGGTTGCGGATTTCCGCGCTCTGCAGCTGCACTTCATTCAAAAGCATCGGCGCAAGCTCATCGTAACGCACGCCGTCGATGCGGCCCTTCTCATCCCGAATCACGAGCTCCGGATATACCTTCGCCACTTCCTCGGCAATGAGCCCGAACTGGCGCGTAGCCGTCGCATCGCTCTTGAGCCTGAAGGTCACGGGCCGAAGCTGTGCTAGCTTCGAGGTGTCCGGCCCCATGGGCGCAATGGCCGTTTTGTAGCGCTCCGATGATGCGAGCACGCCAAGTTGTCCGGCGGAGGTGACGTAGACGGCGCTGCCGGTCACTTTCGCGCCGCTGATCCCGGCGATGTAGGTCGCAGTCTGGGTAGCGGCAGTGCCGATGCGTATGGTATTGCTCTCTGCCTTCACACCTTTATTGCCGATGTCGATATTGTTGCTCCCGGTCGTCAGGTTGTAGCCGGCCTCATAACCTGCGGCAATGTTCGAGGAGCCGCTGCTGTTGTAATAGAGAGCGTCGGTGCCGGAAGCCGTGTTGTAGTTGCCTGTCGTGTTGCCATATAGGGCCTGCACCCCGAAGGCACTGTTTTGCTGGCCGGTTGAGTTGCTGTACAACGCGAAGTACCCGGACGCATTATTGTAGTTGCCACTCGTGTTCGCATAGAGCGCTTCGTACCCGGAAGCGGTGTTGGAGGCGCCGGTCAAGTTGGAATAGAGTGCACTGGCCCCGGTGACGGTGTTGTAAGAGCCGGTCGAATTCCGCTGGAGCGCTAACGACCCCGCGGCCGTGTTCGCTTCGCCGGTGTTGTTGGAATAGAGCGCGTCTACCCCGAAGGCGGAGTTGGAGTTGCCCGTCGTGTTCTCATAAAGCGAATCACTCCCGACGGCAGTATTTTGATAACCTGTCTGGTTCTCAGACAGAGCGTAGACACCCACGGCTGTATTATTCTCCCCATTTAAATTTTCAGCGAGGGCGGCGTAACCTACGGCGGTGTTAAAAAAGTAGCCATTGTTATAAAGCGCATTTACGCCTACTGCTGTGTTGTAGCCGCCGAGCGCGTTCTTATATAGAGCACCTGCGCCAGCGGCGGTGTTGTAGGGCCCCATCGTATTGGAAGCCAGCGCGTTGTTGCCTACGGCGGTATTGCCGGTGCAAACTTGAAAAGAATAAGATGAGATGCACCCGAGGATCATCTCTTCAGCTGGAGTCAGCGCGAATAGCGCGTCGGTCCCCACGGCAGTATTTCCGTAAGCATCGCTGTTGACGTTATCTTGTGCAAATTGCGCATTCGCAGGGGCTGCGAAAGTCACCGCACTCATGACTAAAGTGGCAGAGAAAAGTTGACTGCGCATGACGGAATCTCCCTCGGGGATTGTGTGTTCTAGTACGGAACCGTGACTGCGGAAGTTCTCGCCGACGTCACGTCATTAGGACTCGGATGCAACCGCACTTCCTAGTCGGTTGTTGCTTTGCTCATCGCACGGGGCACGAGCGCCCGCAACTGCGATCACTGATCGCAGGCGGCCAGCGAGGTGTCGCAAGTCGCTACGCGTCGCACTGCTCAACGTCGCGAGCGCCGCGCCTCGACATCGGGGCGCGGCGCTCGTGGAAAGTGTCGCTCTTAGCGTTGGGCGACAAAGGTATTACTCGACTGCATCTTCTGTAGCGTTGCGGACATTACAGCCATTTGCTGTTTCAGGGCCTTCAACTCTGCCACCTGCAATTTAAGGTCACTGATTTCCATAGCCTGAGCCGCATTGGCCTTCGCCTCTGCATCAAACTTCGCAGCCATTTGCGCATGCTGCTGCTGCATTTCGTTGAGCAGCATCGGCGCCAGTTCTTCATAGCGCACGCCGTCAATCCGGCCGGTCGTGGCATCGCGCACCACCAGCTCCGGGTACACCTTCGCCACTTCCTCGGCGATGAGCCCGTACTGGATCGGCTTCTCACCCGAGGCATCTGCCTTCTTGTAGCGGAACTTGACCGGCCGCAGCTTCAAGAGCCGTTCGGTCGCGCTAGCCATCGGTTGGACGTCTTCCTTGTACCGTATTGAGGATGACACCGTACCGAGCTGTCCGCTTGAATCGATGAAGACCGCGGTGCCCGCCGTTCCCGTCTTGACGCCGTAGATGCCCGCGACGTAGGCGGCTTTCTGGGTTGAGGTCGTGCCGGTGATAGTGCCGATCCGGATGATCCCGCTCTCTGCCGCCACGCCGGGACTACCGATGTCAATGTTGTTACTACCCGTCGTCAGGTTGTAGCCCGCGTGGTAGCCCTCCGCAATATTGTTGCTGCCGGTGGTGTTCGCAGAGAGCGCGTGCAGCCCGGTTGCCGTGTTTTGAGTACCGCTCGTGTTCCCGTACAGCGCCTGGTAGCCGGAGGCGGTGTTGCTGTTGGCAGTGTTCCTGTAGAGCGCTTCATACCCTGAGGCCGTGTTGTAGTCGCCGGCCTCGTTGGTATAGAGCGCGCCGCCCCCTACGGCGGTGTTGTCACTGCCGCCCTCATCGAAATAGAGCGCCTGGTAGCCGGTGGCTGTGTTGTTGCTTGCATTGTTCAGTAAAAGTGCCTCGAATCCGACGGCGGTATTGTTACTGCCGTCGTTGTTCGCGGTCAGCGCGCTAGCTCCAACGGCCGTATTGTAGGACCCGTCGTTATCGGAATCGAGTGCGTTCTCCCCGGCGGCGGTGTTGTCCTGCCCCGACGTGGTGACGCCCATGGCGCCTGATCCCATAGCCGTGTTGCCCAGACTGTCGCTGGTTACATTATTGGGCGGAATGTCCGAGGCGTATACAGATCCTGCAACCGCCAGCGCGGTCACCAACGCCAATTGAGGCCCAAATGGAATTTTCATAGCGTATTACCCCACCTATTAATTTAGTTGATGCTTGAAACTATCGTCCGGCACGCTCTGATGGCCGCCGTTGGCCGATATCACTGAACTGCGAACTCTGGAATGTTTTCACAAACTTTACGCCAACCTTACGCCGTTAGGAATCGGAGTCAACCGCCCTTAGGAGAAAATTCCTGCAATCACCAACGTAACGCATTGAGCGCGCTCAACTATAGCAGTACGCCGATGGCGCCCAGCGCGCTAATCAGTGCGCGGATCGCTCACGGTTCCTCTGGATTTGTCGTTGAGTGCCACCGACGGATGAGCTAACGACCGGCACTATCGCACGTGCATACGGTAGCAAGCTTCATCGCGGGAGTCCGGCATACTGGGTCGGTCGCCCGACATTGGGTAGCGCAGCGCCGCAGCGGGAGCTGTCTAATCGCGTCAGCGTTGGACAACGAAATTATCCTTGGATTGGAGCTTCTGTAGCGCCGCAGACATCACAGCCATTTGTTGCTTGAGATCCTTCAATTCGATCACCTGCTGCTTAAGCTCACGAATCTCCGCCTCCTGGGCTGCAATGTGTCGATCCTGGATTGCACTCTTCTCAGCCTGAGCCGTCACGTTCCTTCGCTGCTGCTGCGCTTCGTTCAATAGCATCGGCGCAAGTTCGTCGTAGCGCACGCCGTCAATCCGGCCCGTCATTGCATCACGCACCACGAGCTCCGGGTACACCTCGGCCACTTCCTCGGCGATGAGCCCGTATTGGATCGGCTTCTCGCCCGAGGTGTTTGCCTTCTTGTAGCGAAACTTGACCGGCCGCAGCTTCAATAGCCGATCGCTCGCGTCAGCGATCGGTTGAACGTCTTCCTTGTACCTTATCGAGGATGACACGGTACCGAGCTGTCCACTCGAATCGATGAAGACCGCCGTGCCTGCGGTTCCCGTAGTGACTCCGTAGATGCCCGCGATGTAGGCGCCTGACTGGGTGGACGTCGTGCCGGTGATCGTGCCGATGCGGATCACCCCGCTCTCTGCCTTCACACCGGGACTGCCGATGTCGATATTGTAACTGCCGGTCGTCAGGTTGTAGCCCGCGTGGTACCCCTCGGCAATGTTATTGCTGCCGGTGGTGTTCGCAGAGAGCGCGTGCAGCCCCGTTGCCGTGTTTTGAGTGCCGCTCGAATTATCGTACAGCGCCTCGTAGCCGGCGGCGGTGTTGCTGTTGCCCTTGTTGCTATAGAGCGCGCCGTAGCCAGCGGCGGTGTTGTAGTCGGCACTGGTATTGGCATAGAGCGCCTCGTACCCGGAGGCGGTGTTGTAGTTGCCAGTT
>Ga0302326_10011706_pt1 | contig 18846 bp, 17 predicted proteins | sample Palsa_T0_3_FD_202264 | JGI IMG/M metagenome (GOLD analysis project Ga0302326, IMG submission 202264) | Peat permafrost microbial communities from Stordalen Mire near Abisko, Sweden - Palsa_T0_3 | ecosystem: Environmental > Terrestrial > Soil > Palsa > Peat permafrost | place: Sweden: Abisko...
TGACATCAATCTATCGACATCGGGTACCGTTATGCAAACGAGAAGCTGCAAGAGACATTAAGATCGAACACCACTCACAGAAAAAAAAGCTGGCCTGAATTTTCCCGGAGCAATGCAATGCCTAAGATTGATTTTTCATCCTACACGGACCTGCTCTTCGAACCCGATGAGAAGGTACTGAACGTCATTTTCAACCGCCCGGACAAGAAGAATCCGGTATCGGGACAAATGAGCCTCGACCTCATCCGTCTGTTTCGGGAGCTTGCTCACGACAATGAATTTCGAGCGGTTGTCGTCACCGGGGCCGGCACCGCATTCAGTGCCGGCGGCGACCTGGCGGTCATGAAGGCGACCTTGGAACGACCTGAGAGCTTTTTGGATGCAATTACCGAGGTCCGTGACCTCGTGCATTCGATGATCGACTGCCCGAAACCGATCATCGCGAAGGTAAACGGGCCTGCGATAGGCCTTGGAGCGACCGTCGCGCTGTATTGCGACATGATCTTCGCGGCCGAGGAGGCGAAGATCGCTGATCCGCATATCTCACTCGGCTTGGTTCCCGGCGACGGGGGCGCGATTATTTGGCCTCTGCTCATCGGCCTGCCGCGGGCCAAGCAATATCTCCTGACGGGCGACTCGCTTACCGGAGCCGAAGCCGCCCAGATTGGGCTCATCAATCGTGCGGTGCCGCGCGCGGAGCTCGACAAGGTGGTCCGAGATTTTGCGCGGCACGTCGCTGAAGGCCCTCCTCGAATCATGCAGTTGACAAAGATCTCGCTCAATGTCGCCTTGAAACGCGAGGTGAGCGCGCTTCTGGACACGTCTTTTGCATGGGAGGTCGTGGCGGCATATTCCAAGGACCACCGTGAAGCCGTTATGGCCTGGCTTGAGAAGCGCAAGCCGCATTTCACCGGCGATTGATCAGCATTACCTCGTGGGATCTCGTCTTTAGAGGGACGACCCGTACTGCGGAGTAGGTCCTTTTGGAGCTTCGGCATCTGCGATATTTTATGATTGCCGCACAAGAGGAAAATTTTCACCGTGCGGCCAGGCTTCTGTTTGTAACGCCCTCTTCGCTTTCGCGCCGTATCAATGACCTCGAGACCGAGCTCGGGGTGTCGCTTTTTCAACGTCATCAACGGCGTGTGTACCTGACAGCGGCCGGCCGGGCTTATTTGCAGGAGGTCAGCCGCCTTTTCGATGGCCTGGATTCCGCCAACATGCGCGTCAGGCGCGTGGCCGACGGCGAGATTGGGGCGCTAAAGCTTGCCTTGAATGACACGGTCATGCGGCATGAAGTGGTGACCTACGCCCTGAATCGCTTTAGTTCCGGGTATCCCGATGTCGAATTGCGTCTTGAACCTCTGACTGGTCCATCGCTCTCGGAGGCCCTCGTCAAGGGTAGTGCCGACGCCGCCTTCCTTTACTCTCGTCCACGAGATGATCCGCAGTTCGAGTTCATTGCCGTGGCAACCGATACGGTTTTAATCGCCTTGCCTCGCTCGCACAGGCTCGCAAAGAAGCCAAAATTGTATCTGAGTGACTTGCAGGATGAGGCGTTTCTTTGGATACCACGTGAAGGCGTAGCGCTGATGTATGACGGCCTGGTAGCTGCATGTCGGGCGGGCGGCCTTACACCGCGCATCACCCAAAGACTCATGAACGAGAGTGCCCGAGTGCAGTTGGTTGCGGCTGGAATGGGAATCACCTTCGTATTTTCGTCATTCACCAGCTACGCGCACAAAAAAGTCGTCCTCAGGCCCGTGCACGACTTGCCGATGACGATAACGCTGGAACTGGCCTGGTTACGCGGCAACCGATCGGTGACGCTCGATCACTTCATTCGTACGCTCGAAGCGGAGATCAAGCAGATTCCCAAACGGGGCACCCGATGAACGCGATCGAATGCGCGCAGCCGCCAGCGTCTCCTGAGAACGCAAAGTTCGCGACTTGATCTGCTCAGCTGGGCTTCGGCTGATTGCCGCTCTTCGGTTTGGCCTGCGTGGCTTTGAACAACTTGGCCAGATCCTCGGGCATATTGGCATACTCCGCGCGAGAAATACGTGCGTCCAACCCAGGTACCGGATCGTAGCCCAGGCGGCCGCCGGCGTTTTCCATGTGAAAAAATTCTCGCCCCACGGGTAGGCGCCGGTCTGCAAGCGGCACCTCCGTCCATGCGCGCAGCAGCAAACGGCGCTGCGTGGGAAGAGGACCATCGACGTAATCGGAACGCGAGTGGCACAAGGCGTAATTGTTGGCCACGGACACCTCGCCCGGGTCCATGCGGACCGTGAGTTGCTGCTCCAAGAGCACGCTGCGCATCACGTCCAGCGCCTCTTCCTCCTCACTCGTCAGCTTTCGTCCGATGGCATGCAAGGCCGGGATGATGCTGCTGTAGGTGAAGTTAATGGCGATCCGACCGTTTATGTTGGAGAAGACGGGCACGTCATAAGGCGTCACGTCGGGTTCTCCCGGCTGCTGCTCGCTGCGGCGGTGTTGCGGAAACCCTCGGTACAAGATTTTCAGCAGGTCCGGCCGCGTGGCCAAAATGGTGTTATGCGCGGCAGGACCGCTGGAAAACTGGCTTTCGCCGCCGCTCGCGGCCTGCTGCACGCACATCAGCATGAAGATGTCGCCTGAGTCATTGTGCATGGCGAGTTCGGCGCGCGACTTGGTACCGCGCACTGATTGTTCGCCGCTGGGAAGCCGCTCTTCCTGAACGCGAACCATGCGATGCCCGAAGGCGTTATTCGACAAAAGGTTGCCCATGTGCAGGCAGAAAGCCCAATATATCTTTTCGATCTCCTCCACGCTGTGCTGACCGACCGGAAATCCGCGCACCACGACCAGACCGCGCCCATGCGTCACTTCCTTGTAAACCTTGGCGAGTTCGTCATCGAGCGCGCGGTGCGAGGACTGCTGCCGAGTTATCTCGTCGCGCGGCACCTCTTTCACCCGTACGAGAATCTCCTCGAAGGCCGCAACCTGACGGGCCCCCAACTCGAAGGCAATATCCTCCTTGCCCTTGAAGTCGCTCCCAACCCAAGCCATCGGTTCCGTGATTTTTTCTCTGTAAATCGGCGTCATAGGTCGATTATATCCACCCTGCCGGCGCCCGATGGTGCCGATCGCATGTCGATTTGTTGTCCCAGCGCCAACATCGACGGGCCACAAAGTCCAGATCGGCCCATTGAGTCAAGCGTCGAACAGGTGTTTGACCGCCGCTAGATCGATCTTCATCGACGCGTTGCGGGGCATCTCTCGCAGCAATTTGACAGAAACCGGAACCTGATAGGCCAGCAACTTTTCGCGCGCGAAGGCGATCAGGCCGGCTTCGTCCGCATCCGAGCCCGTACGGAGCTCCACGGCAGCCACGGGAATTACGCCTAACCGTGCATCGTCAATCCCCACCACTGCCGCGTCCAGGACGTCGGGATGTTGACGTAATGCTGACGCCACGGTTTCCGGAAGCACCTTGAAGCCGCCGCGGTTGATGGCGCCATCCGCCCGTCCATGCAGGTATAGAAAGCCGTCCTCGTCGATGGATGCCAAATCGGTCGTTCTAATCCATCCCGGTCCCAACCGCAGGACTTCCGCCTCCAGTACTCCAATCGCGCCGCGAGCCACCATTTGCCCATCATCCGGATTTACGACGCGCAGCGAGACGCCGGGCCGTGCCAGACCCACGCTGCCGCGCTTGAGAGGCCCCATCTTGCGGTAATTGTCCGGCGTCCAATTCGCGATGACGCCGCAGAACTCCGTTGCCCCGTAGGCGATCAGGAGAGGAATGCCATATTCGTCCTCGAATCGCTGCTGAAGCAGTGGATCGAGAGCCGCCGCACCGACACCGATGGTGGAGAAACTCGCCAGAGCCTCGCGCGGCACTTTCTCATCGAGAATCGTTCGAATAACGGATGGCGGCAACGAGGTGCGGTTTGGGCGATGTCGCCTCACGGCATCCAGCCAAACCGGCAGCCTGAATTTTTCGATCAAGCAGATCGGCTGGCCCTGCAACATCATGGGAATCAAAAAAGTAACACCGGCAATGTTGCTCAGCGGGTGGAATACGATGCCCGTGCGTGGCCGCGCGTCGCCGGATCCGTAAATCGCCGCCACATCTGCGACCGCAGACTCGAATGTCTTTACGCTGAGCGGCACCCGCTTCGGAGCGCCGGTCGTGCCGCTGGTAAGCAGTTCCATGGTCACGGATTCATCTGCCCGCCGGAAAGGACCTTCTCCCAGCGTCGAGAGACCGTCGACGATCGACACGGGATTTTCCGGATCGCCGCCGGCCGATATGCCGATCGATCCCGCTTCGCGCGCCGCAGCGATCGATTCCGGCGTCCAGTCGGCAGAATCGGCAATCACTGCTGCCAGCTTGAGCCCGCGAATGTCTGCCGCGATCCCGCTCGGGCGCTGCGCGGAGTAGATCATCAAGAAGCTGCGGGCGTTGCCCAGCAGCGCCGAAAAAGCGACCACGGGTCCGGGGCGATTGCGGGCGACAAGGCCGATCGTCATGGTGCGGTCGATGCGTGCCGAGTCGAAAATTACTTCGAGCCGGCGTGCCGCGATGGAAAACACATGCCAGGGGAACCAGCGTCCTTCGAATTCTATCGCCCCTGCATCGGGCTCCTGAATCCATCTCTCCCGGATCGCCTCACTATAGCCCACTACTTTTCACCGTTTTGCTCAATTGCATCAGCTCTCAACTTTGATCCACTAAGTCAGCCGCTTCAAGGATGCCTGATCGAACGCTTCGAAGGGTTCTCCCAGACGGACCCGGCGGGGCCACTGCGGATCATGCAAGATGGCGCGGCCGACGGCGACTAGATCGAATTCGCCACGATTGAACCGCCGCATCAATAGATCCAGATTGCTTTGCGACACGCTGCCGACTTTTTTGGTGTCGTAGACGCCGTTATTCATGCCGATACCGCCGACCGTGATCGAGCGTTTTCCGGTCAGCTTCTTGGCCCAACCTGCGAGATTGAGGTCGGAACCTGGGAAGGCGGGAGTATTGAAATAGCGCACGCTGGCGTCGAAGACATCGACGCCGGCATTTGCGATCGGGGTCAGGATTTCCTCCAATTGTTGGGGCGTTTCGGCGAGCCGCGCCTTGAGATCTTGCTGTTTCCACTGCGAAAAGCGCAGCACCATGGGCATTTCCGGGCCGATTTGCGCGCGGATCGCGCGCACCATCTCGACGGCAAAACGCGTGCGTTGTACATGATCGCCGCCCCACCGGTCGGTGCGGCGATTGGTTTCGCTCCACAGGAAGTTATCGGGCAGATAGCCATGCGCGCCATGGATGGCGATCCCGTCGAAGCCCGCCTCCTTCGCATGACTCGCAGAACGAGCGTATGCTCCGATGACATCGAGAATCTGTGACTCCGACATCGGTGTGGTCGGATGGCCGACGCGCTCGATGTAGCCGGCATCGAGCGAGGTCGTCCGCCCCAGCGGACCCCAGATACCGGAAGGACGAAGGGGTCGCGCCGAAGGATGAGGGCCGCTGCCTTCGGCCTTCATCACACCCATATGCCAGAGTTGCGGGAAGATCAAGCCGCCCGCGGCATGTACCTCATCGACTACACGCCGCCATCCCGCCACCGCTTCCAATCCGTACATATGCGGAACATCATCTTCGTCGAGGCCGGCGGAGCCCAAGGCCGACTCATGATCAATACCGACGCCCTCGGTCACGATCAGTCCGACCTCGCCCTCGGCGCGGCGACGATAGTAGCCCGCGACATCGGCGCCCGGCACGCCGCCCGGCGAGAAGCCGCGCGTCATGGGCGACATCACTATTCGATTTCGAAGCGTCACCGAGCGGATTCTGAGCGGCTCAAACAGGGGTGCGGTCGAGCTATTCATTGGAATCGAGCTCATTGCTTGCAATGAGGCGACCAATCAATAGTAGAGTCGCGAAACGGATTCCGCAACGCACGCCGGCTTATCCGCACCTTCAATCTCAATGGTGACATTCCAGACGATCTGTGCGCCCCCGGGTAGGGGTTCGAAACTCGCCAAAGTACCGCGCGATCGGATCTTCGCGCCTACCCGCACCGGACTGACGAACCGTACCTTATTCAGCCCATAATTCACGCCGGCCTTCTTCTTGCGAATCACGACGGATTCGACTCCGAATTTCGCCAGAAGAGCCAGGGTCAGGAAGCCATGCGCCACCGGCCCGCCGAACGGCGATTCACGCTCCGCACGCTCGACATCGACGTGAATCCACTGGTAATCATCGGTGGCCTTTGCGAACAGATTCACCCGCTCCTGGGTAATGGTCAGCCAGTCGCTGACGTACACCTCGCTGCCGACCACGCTCTTCAGATCGTCGATGGTTTCAAATGTCTTTGTCGGCACTGTACTCGCTCTCCCGCATCCCGATCGTTTCGCGGCTACATCGTTATATCATTTGTATCTTTTATCCTGGGTCAAGCGCGATTGCAATCGTCGCAAGCGGCAGAGCGACGGGAAATGCACTTTCGTGCTAGAATTACACCCCGAAAAAGTATCAGCACCGCGACCATCACCGCCAACGCCACCGGCGTTATCGCCAGCGTCGCCAAACAGGCCCGGCGAGACCCGTCACAAAGCGGCTCATCACGATCGCGGCGAGGCCGGCCAGCAACGCACCTCCGCAGCCGGCGACAGGAAAGTCAGATAAGAGACCGTCAGAATCAATTTTTCCGAAAGGCCGGTTCAAAAGAATTGCTGGGATTTGCGCACACTTGCGATTCAAGATTGATAGCGCCACCATTCGAATCAACTCAGCTTACCGACATTACAAAGGGACGCTCGCTATGCCGTCAGCACTTCTAAAGGGCGTTCGGGTGCTCGATCTGTCGCGCACGGTTGCGGCGCCTAGCGCCGCACAAATGCTCGGCGACTTCGGCGCCGAGGTCATCAAGATCGAGCGGCCTGGAGGCGGCGATGAGGGACGGGCGATCGGTCCAACTTTTCTCAAGGATCGCGACGGCAAGACGACCGGCGAGGGCTCCATGTACCTGGCCGCGAACCGTAACAAACGGGGCATCACTGCTAATCTGTCGACTGCCGGCGGTCGCGAGATCGTCCGGCGCTTGGTCGCAGTTTCCGACGTGCTGATCGAAAATTACAAGGTCGGCGATATGGCAAAATTCGACCTTGGCTACGACGCTCTGCGGAACGTGAATCCTGGCCTTATCTATTGCTCAGTGACTGGCTACGGTCAGACCGGTCCCTATTCCTCGCGCCCCGGATACGATCCCATCTTTCAAGCGATGGGTGGATGGATGAGCTTGAATGGACGCAGCGACGAACACCCGTTGCTCGCGGCCTCAAACCCCGTCGACACGGCGACGGGCTATCATGCGGCGCTTGCCATCCTGGCAGCGCTGTATCATCGTGACCGCCATCAAGGGGAAGGACAGTTCATCGATGTCGCCCTCCTCGACGTGGCAATCGCCGCCTACTCCCATCGCGCCCTCGATTATCTATTGACTGCACAACAGCCGGCCCGGCGGGGCACTCGCGGCCAGGTCTATCCCTGCCAGGACGGTAGTGTGCTGATTGCGCTCGCCAATAAGGGCCAATGGATCCGTTTCTGCGAGATCATCGGCCGCGAGGACATCGCGAACGATCCTCGCTACGACAACCATCCGGGGCGGCTCAAAAACGCAGGCGAGCTATATCCCCAGCTTGAGGCGGAGACGCGCAAGCGCACGGTCGCGGACTTGAGCGCAGCACTCGATCAGGCAAACATTCCTTTTGGACCTATCTACGATTTTCCGCATCTGTTCGCCGACCCTCAGGTCATCAGCCGAAATATTGCCGTCGATATCCCGCATCCGCTCTCGGGAAAGATGCGGATGGTGGCCAATCCCATCAAATTCTCCTCCACCCCCATTGAGGATTATGCGCCACCGCCGCTGCTCGGCGAACATCAGCAAGAGATACTTGCCGGCCTCCTCGGAATGAGCACGGATGAAATCCTGGCCCTTCACGCGGAAGGCGCGATTTGAACGACCGTGACACGAGGTAGTTCTCGAGCCGTCCTTGCGCCGCCCTTAAAAGGATTATATCATTTAGATGTTATTTAGCGCATATATTTCGACCAATCGTTATGGTCCGCTAAAGCCTAACCGATCATCAGGATCCACAATCCCGTCATGTCGCCTCGAGGATGGATCGCGAACTTCAGAAACGGAAGCACAGACTCATGACACAAGCCGGCACACGAATTTTCGAGAGTAGAGTGGCGGTAGTAACTGGCGCAGGGAATGGAATCGGTCGAGCTGAGGCCATCGCATTCGCGAGCCTCGGCGCCCGGGTTGTCGTCAATGATCTCGCCCGGGGCAATCCGACGTCGGCGGAAAGGGTGGTGGAAGAGATCCGCGCCGCCGGCGGCGAAGCGCTGGCTGCGAACGCCAGCGTCTCAAAGGCCGAGGGTGCGGCGGCGATCGTGTCGACCGCCGTCGACGCCTGGGGTCGCCTGGATTTCCTTGTCAACAACGCCGGTTTTGGACGGGTCTCGCCGATATGGGAAACCACTGAGACGGAGTGGGACACCGTGATCTCCGTCAACTTGAAGGGGTCTTTCCTGATGGCGCGGGAGGCTTCCAGGGTCATGCGGGCGCAGAAGTTCGGCGTGATCATCAACACCAGTTCGGAATCCGCAACGGGGGACAACTATTTCACCAGCTACATGGCGGCCAAGGAAGGCGTGGTCGGCCTGACGCGGGGCATCGCTCGCGACCTCTTGCGCGACAACGTCCGTTGCAACGCCATTCGGCCCCGGGCCTTCGACACTCTTCAGGGCACTCCCGTCGCGTGGGAGAAACTGAAGCGATTCAGGGAGACCTACGGCGTGTCCATGAGCGGGCCGCATCCGATGGGGCCCGTGCAGGGCAAGGCGGCGGAGGTGGCGGCCATTGTAGCGTGGCTCTGCAGTGACGACGCAGTCGACATCACCGGGCGGATCTTCGTCGCCGGCTGCGGCGAGGTCGGAATGTGGGCCGAGCCAACGGTCGTCCAGCCCCTCATCAACATGGACGGCTGGTCGCTCGAGACGTTGCACGCCGTCCGCCACCTGCTGAGCGATGGCATGCGCAGCCCACTCCTCGACCTGCCAACCGAAGCCTGGGATCTGATCGATGACCGCTATCGCGGCATGCTCGAGCGGGCGATCCAGAACCAAATGAACGAGCCGAAGACGGTCGCAAGTTGACGTATGGTCGATAAAATCGCTTTACCTAGGCTCACGCCGGATCGCTTGACGATATGTTTATGCTTAGCGCAAGCACGGACCGCTGATTACTCGCTGATGGCCGCAGCGGCTGGATTTGATGCTGTATATGTTGATCTCCAGCACACGGTAACGCCTCTGGAAACTGCGTCCATGCTGTGTATCGCAGCAGCGGGCGCCGGCCTTCTGCCGCTAGTCAGGGTGCCATCCCATGCCGCCGAGCACCTGAGTCGCGCGCTCGACGGCGGCGCGCGCGGAGTGATCGTGCCGCATATCAATTCGGTAGATGACGCTCGGCGGATTGTGAATATCTGCCGCTTCCCACCCATTGGCGATCGCGGTGTGGTTGGACCCAATCCGGTCAGCTTCTATCAGCCGGCTTCGATGGCCGATGCCGTGACGTTCTGCGAGGGCGAAACTGTCGTCGCCCTGATGTTGGAATCGCCCGCCGCGATGGAGCAGGCGGATGCGATCGCCGCGGTCCCCGGGGTCGATATGTTATTGATCGGCGCCTACGACCTCTCCACCGGGATGGGGATCATGGGCGAGTTTTCCCATCCACGTTTCCGAGCCGCGATTGACACTGCCGCAGGGGCCTGCAAGGCGCATGGCAAGGTGCTCGGCCTCGCCGGCGTGTCAGACCTTGGGCTACTGGCGGAGTTTGTCGCCGCCGGCGTGCGTTTCATCAGCGGTGGCACGGATGCGGGACTTTTCATGGGTGCGGCGGTCCAACGCGCGGCAGCGCTGCACGCGCTCGCCACCCGCATCACCAAATCTCAGACATAAATTCAGATCGACTATCCGAAAGCTGGATAGCCAACGAGGAGCTGAAAGATGACGACCGCATTCGAAACTCTGACGCCTATCTGTCGCGACCAGGTGGGGGGCCCCATGGCCTGGAGCGGTCGCGAAGTCCGTAAGGATCGGTTCGTCCACCAGCTATCGCCAGCGAGCGTTGCCGCGCTGGAGGACTTGCTTGTCCGCACGCGGGACCTGGCGCGCGAGGACATCACCGCTGACATGTGCCGGCATCCGGATCTCGATGCCCCTCTCAAGAGAGCCTATCGCGATGTGATGTTCGGTCAAGGGTTGATCGTCCTGCGCGGCTTTCCCGTCAAGGATCGGGCGCTGGAGGACGTCGAGCGGTTCTATTGGTTTGCGATGAACCATTTCGGCCGGATGCTCGGGCACAATTCCATGGGCCACACGATGGTGCGCGTGCAGCAGGAAGTGATGCCGCAGGGGGTGCAGCCTGCCCGTGGCACCAAATCCAACGCCGAGCTTGGTTTTCACAACGATTCCGCCGACATCTTGGGCCTGCTCTGCGTGCGCGAGCCCATCTCCGGGGGCGCGAGCCAGTTTTCAAGCGGGATCGCGGCGCATAATACAATTCTGGCCGAACACCCCGAGATCCTGCCGATCCTTTATCGGGGCTTTCCCCACCATCGACGCAGCGAGCAATATGACGATCAGCCCGATGTGACTCCGTACAACGTCCCGGTCTTCTCGACCAACAAACGTGGCGAGATCAGTATTCATTGGGGGTACAGCAGCATCGCGCCGGCCATGCACGTGCTCGGCAAGAGCCTGACCGCCGAGGAAGAGCGGGCCATCCAGATCATCCGTGAAGTGCTCGAGCACCAGCAGATCGAGTTTCAGATTTGCGCTGGCGAGGCCTACATCGCCAACAATTTCGCGATGTGCCACGCGCGCTCCGAGTATGTCGACGCCGCCGATCCGGCGCGACGTCGCTTGCTGCTGCGGGCCTGGACCGAGGTGCCATCCGAGGATCGCCGCTTGCCCGAGGGCCGGGATTACTTCCACATGGAAAACAAGGATGGCCGCCTCGGCTACGACAGGGTGCCGGGCCGCGCCGAGAAGCTCTCGACCAACGAATACGTCAACGTCTCTTCCGATCTCGCTGAGATGTTCAAGGCCGCACAGCGCAAGCCCAAGTTCAAGGAGGGCGTTTGATGGCGGCATCGGCGAGAGCGGCGCGCCTTGTTTACTTCGAGCAGTGGGTCCATCCGATCGCGGGGGAGATGCTGGCCGAAAACCTTAATATCCAGGTGGTTCACATCAATCCGCGTGACGAACCTGCGCGGATTGAGGCCGCGCTCGCTGATGCCGATGGATGCCAATCCCTCACGCGCACCGACGCCACGCTTAGCGGCACTGGGGAACGCTGGCTAGGCAATGCCCCGTTCATCGCGCTATGTCCCAAGATGCTCGCCATCTTCACGGCGGGCGCGGGCTACGACGTGATTGACGTGCAGGCCTGTACGAGGGCCGGAATTCTCGTCTGCAATCAATCCGGCGTGTCGCTGGAGGCGGTTGCCGAGCATGCCCTCGGCTTCATGCTGGCGCTTTCCAAGAAAATCTCGATCGCTGACCGGGTAATCCGTCGTACGCCGGACTGGTCGCGGACCGATTTCATGGGCAACGACCTGCTGGGGAAGACGCTTGGGATCGTCGGTTTCGGCCATATCGCCCGTCGCTTGGTGGAGCTCGTGCAGCCGTTACGGATGAAAATCCTCGCGTGCGACCCTTTCCTCAGCGCTGACCAGATGGCCGCGTCCGGCGCGGAGAAGGCCGAACTCATGGAGTTGCTGCGGCGTTCGGACTTCGTGTCTGCCCATGCACCCCTAACCGATGAGACAAGGGCAATGTTCGGGCGCGCGCAGTTTGCGGCCATGAAGCCCGGGGCGTTTTTCCTGACCACCGCACGAGGTGGCGTTCACGATGAGGATGCGTTGGTCGAGGCGTTGGGAAGTGGGCATCTTGGCGGCGCAGGCGTGGATGTCTACCACAAAGAGCCGCCACCCCCGGGCCACCCCTTGTTCCGCTTCGACAATGTCGTCGCGACACCGCACTCCGCCGGCGTCACCTTCGAGACGACGCGGGACATCGCTGTCGCCACCGCCAAGCTCTGGAGCACCTTGTTCGCCGGCGAGGCGCCGTCTCGGGTCATCAATCCTGAGGCCTGGCCGCATTTCGCCGATCGGTTCACCACGCGCTTCGGCTTCCGGCCGAAAGAACCTTGCTAACGCCTCAGTACAAGCTCCTTAGCTGCAGGCAACTCACTCGAATATCCCAGGAAAACCATGGCAAACAACCCCGTTCGCGAGAAGCTCAGCCACCCGGTCATCGATGCCGACGGCCATTGGGCGGAACTTTATCCGGTCTTTTTCGACTACATCCGCGAAGTTTCAGGAAATGCGGTGCTCGAGAAATTCCGCAGCAGCTACTCTCGACGCGTAGCGCCTTGGTACGAAGCCTCTGCCAAGGACCGCAATGCCGGCCGCATGCCGCGCCCGCCCTATTGGGGCGTTCCGACTTCGGCGGACCGGATGGCAGGGCTCATCCCGAAACTGTATCGCTCTAATCTGGACAAGTGGGGCATCGACGTTTCGGTCCTCTATCCCACTGTAGGGCTCGGTCTCTTGACATTGCGGGACCTGGCGCTGCAGAGCGCCGTGATCCGGGCCTACAACGTCATGGCTTCGGATCTGTTCCGGTCGCACAGCGATCGGATCATTCCAGTCGGCGTCGTGGCGCTCAACGATCCGCAGGAAGCCATCGCCCAACTCGAACATGCTCACGCGCTGGGACTGCGCCAGGTCGTCACCGCCGGTTCGATCACCCGCACCATGGAAGCCGATGCGGCCTGGCAGCCTGACCCTGCCAAGCGCCGCATCTACATCGACGGCCTCGGCTTGGACAGCCCCTACGACTATGAACCGGTCTGGAACAAGTTCGAGGAGTTGAAGATAACCGTCACCCCGCATGGCGGCAGCATGGGGTGGAGCGATCGAAACTCACCCACCAATTTCGTCGCCAACCATCTCGGTCACTTCGCGCAAAGCCATCACCTCTTCGCGCGCAGTCTCGTCCTGGGCGGCGTGACCCAGCGGCACCCCAATCTCATCTTCGGCTTCCTGGAGGGTGGGATCGGTTGGGCATGCAATCTATATTCGGACTTGAAGGAGCATTGGGAAAAGCGCAACCGCGGCTTCATGGACGCGAACCTGAAGCCCACGAATTTCGATCGGAAGACTTTCCGGGCGGAGCTCGAGAAGTGGGCCGTGGAAGAGCGGCGCGTCGCCGACAACATCGACGACATACTCGAAAAGAACCTCTACCAGTTAGACTGCGACGTGTCGGTCGAAACCCTCACCGAGCGAGACAAGAGCTCCGATGACTTCGATCGCGTGCAGATCGGGAGTAAGGCGGAACTACGGAGTCTGTTCTCGAAAAACTTCTTCTTTGGGTGCGAAGCGGACGATCCAATGACATCGATCGCCTTCAACCCAAAGATGCGTCTCAACCTGAAGCCGGTGCTCGGTTCGGATATTTCCCATTTCGACGTGGTCGACGCGAGCGAGGTGCTCGGCGAGGCCTATGAGCTGGTCGAACACGAGCTGATCAACGAGGATAATTTTCGCGACTTCGTCTACGCGAATGCGGTCAAGATGTTCGCCGGCATGAATCAGGACTTCTTCAAGGGCACGATCCTCGAGAACGATGTGAAGCGTGAACTGGGCGGCGCAAAAGGAAGAAATTGACATGAACGGAATGGTCGAAGGCAAAGTTGTGGTGGTGACCGGCGCCGGTGGCGGTATCGGTCGCGAGTTTGCATTGGGACTCGCCAAGGAAGGCGCGAAGGTCGTCGTCAACGACATTGGGGCCTCGGTAAACGGGGAAGGCACTGACGACGGTCCCGCTCACAATGTGGTGAAAGAGATCGTAGCGGCGGGCGGTGAAGCGATCGCCAACACCGACAGCGTCGCCGACTGGCGCACGGCCAAACGGATCGTCGACGCCGCGATGGATAACTACGGGCGGATCGATGGCGTCATCAACAATGCCGGCATTCTGCGCGATCGCGCGTTCACGAAGATGAGCCCGCAGGAATGGGACGCGGTGATCCAGGTCAATTTGAGCGGCCCCTTCTACGTGGCTCGCTCGGCGGCGCCCTATTTCAAGGAACAGGGCTCCGGATCCTATATTCACATGACCTCGAACTCCGGCCTCTACGGTAATTTCGGCCAGGCGAATTACGCGGCATCGAAGACCGGCATCACGGGTCTTTCCAAGATCATCGCCATCGAGATGGGCAAATACGGCGTGCGCTCGAACTGCATCGCGCCGGCCGCCTGGAGCCGGATGATCAGCTCCATCGAGCCAACCAACGAGGAGCAGGCGCGCAACCAGGAGATGATGCGGACCAAGTTGGCCGCCAAGACCATTGCGCCCATGGCCGTGTATCTTCAGAGCGACGCCGCGAAGGATATCAACGGGCAGATCTTCTATGTCCGGGGCAACGAGATCATGCTGTTCCGGCAGTTCGAGGTGGTGCGGTCGGTGCATCGCAGCGAAGGGTGGACCCCACAAACGGTCGCCGACCACGCGATCCCGGCGATGAAACCCAGCATGCAGCCGCCGCGCATGGCGCACGAGATTACAACTTGGCAACCCGTTTAGAGGCGCCCATTCACTATGCCGAAGTCGGGTCGGCCGGTGCGTGCCCGAACCCGGCACGCCGGATCTGACTTCAACCTTGGAGCAGTTGCTATGGATTTACAACTCGCGGGAAGACGGGCGCTCGTAACCGGAAGCAGTTCGGGCATCGGCGCCGGCGTCGCGCGGATGCTTGCCGAAGAGGGATGTCGGGTTGTGGTCCACGGCCGTGATCGGTCAAGAGCCGAAGGGGTGGCCCAACAATGCGGCGCTGTGGGGATCGCATTGGGCGACCTGTCCACCGACGCGGGCGCAGACGCCGTGGTGGCCGCAGCGAAGGCCGTCGTGTCTGGCGGCATCGACATCCTCGTGAACAACGCCGGCGGCGGTGGGCACACGGCAATCCAGCGCTGGCTCGATGTCCTCGAAGCCGATTGGGACGCCACCTATCAGGTCAATACGATCGCAGCTGTGCGAATGATCCGGCGGCTCGCACCTGGCATGGCCGAGAATCACTGGGGTAGGATCATCCAGATCGGCAGCGCAATCGCCAGCCAGCCGGGCGTTCTGGGTCCTGACTACGCCAGCGCCAAGGCGGGGATGCAGAGCATGACGGTCGGCCTCGCCAAGGCGCTCGCCAACACCGGCATCACGGTTAACACTGTCAGCCCAGGTGTGATCGCCACGGGCACCTTGCTCGCCTTCGCACGCGGGATCGCTCCGCGAGAGAATTGGGGGGAAGGCCTCGACGACACCGAACTTGGCGTGCGCATGGGGCGCGACCGGCATAAGCTTCCCGTGGGGCGTATCGGGACCGTTGAGGATGTCGGTCATGCCGTCTGCATGTTGGCGAGCCCTAAGGGCGGCTACATCACGGGCGCCAATATCCGAGTCGACGGAGGTCAGTTACTGGGCGTCAACTGATCTTTTAAAGAAGTTGCAGTCGCTCTCTGGATACTAAGGTTAATCTATGCCGATGCTCCGAAGAAGATCGGCGCGTCAAGCCGGTGCCGGCCAATGATGTCTGACCTCACCCGGTCTAACGATCCTCATATCGCGCAAAAATCATCCGGTCCGCTTGCGGGGGTTCGGGTGGTGGATCTCACCCGTGTGCTGGCGGGGCCTTGGGCGAGTCAGACGCTGGCGGACCTTGGCGCGGAGGTAATCAAAGTGGAGCGGCCGGGACGGGGCGATGACTGCCGTCTCTTCGGCCCGCCATTTCTTTCGCGCGAGGACGGCCGCGCGACGGGCGCGACATCGATGTTTCTGATGTGCAATCGGGGCAAACGCTCGCTCACCCTCGATCTGCATCGACCGGAAGGTCTCGAGGTGGTCCACAAGCTGCTCGCCGGCGCCGACGTGTTGATGGAAAACTTCAGGGTCGGCGGCATGGCCAAGCTCGGTCTGGATCCTGTCAGGCTTCGGGACGAGATCCCTCGCCTGATCATCTGTTCGGTGACCGGCTACGGTCAGACCGGTCCCTATGTGGATCGCGGTGGCTACGACCCGATCATCCAGGCGATGTGCGGCATGATGAGCGTCACCGGCCGCCCACCGGGGGAGCCGGGGTCCGGTCCGATCAAGACAGGTCCGAGCATCGTGGACCTGTTCACGGGTCTCTATGCGGTCATCGCGATCCAAGCTGCGCTGGCCCGCCGATGCCGGGATGGCAGGGGAACGAACATCGACATGTCGCTGTTGGACTGCGGCGTGCAACTCGTCGCTCAGCAGGCCATGCTGGCTGCTATGACCGGCGCGGCGCCGGCACCAGCGGGAAACACGTCGAACAGCGCCGTGCCGGGGGGCGGCTACGACTGCGCGGACGGGCACATCGTTTTCGCAATCGGCAACGAAGACGGCTACCGGCGGATGTGCCAGGCGATCCGGCGGCCCGACCTCGCGACCCATCCGCGCTTCAGCAACAACATCGATCGCGTTTTAAACCGGCAAGAACTCCTTGCGATACTGTTGCCGATTTTCGCATCCATGCGGGCAGATGACCTGGTCGAAGCCCTGCGGCGGTGCGACGTTCCCGCAACTCGGGTGAACGACCTAATCGAAGTGCGCGCCGATCCGCAGGTGATCGCGCGGGAAATCTTTCGTGACCTCCCGGATCGCAACGGCGAACCTGTGCCGCAAATTGCCGGTCCATTGATGTTCGATGGCGAGCGCGCCATGGCGGCCTCGCCGCCGCCCGAGCTCGGACAGGATACCGACGCCATCCTCAGCGAAATCGGTTATGGCGCGGACGCCATAGCAGCCTTGCGCGCGAAACGAATCGTTTGATGTCGTGACGTCTTCGGAGAAGCAAAGATGGCATGTTTCATCCTTGTTCACGGTGCATACCATGGTGGCTGGTGCTGGGAACAGCTCGTACCTCTGCTCGAAAGCCGCGGCCACGAGGTTCTGGCGCCCGATCTGCCGGGAATGGGCGACGACACCACCTCGGGCGTCGTGGCCACGCTGGACGAATGGGCCGGATTCCTGGCTACAGTGGTAGCAGCGCAAGCGTCACCGCGGATTCTGGTGGGTCATAGCCGCGGCGGCTTCGTGATAAGCAGAACTGCCGAACTCATTCCGGACCAGCTTGCCGGACTTGTCTACCTGACGGCGGTCCTCGCCCCGCCAGGGATCCCCATGATGGAAGCGGTTGGATTTGGTGAACTGCCGCCCGAAATGGCCGCGGCGATCTCTCCTTCCGCGGATGGGCGCACAACCCGCTGGGTGTCGCGGGAGCTGGCACGGCTCGTCTTTTATAACGACACTGATCCGGAGGTTGCCGACCGGGCTTTTGAGCGCCTTTGCCCCGAGCCAACTTCGAATCCTCACTTGCCGCTGGATGTCTCCACAGAGCGCTATGGCAAAGTGGCACGAGCCTATATTGAATGCTTGCGGGATGCTGCCATTCCGATCGCGCTCCAGCGCCGCATGGTTGCTGCGCAGCCGTGCAAGGTATGGACGCTGGACGCAGACCATTCGCCGTTCTATTCGCGGCCGCAGGAATTGGCCTTAGTCCTTGATGGAATAGCTTCCGGCTGGACCACCGATGACTTACGCAGATGACGCAGACTGTGGGCCCCAGAGGGCGGTGGCGGCGGACTGGGCGAGTGCCCAAGGCCCGCCCATCTCGCCCTGCAAGGCGCGCAGCCTGAAGCTCCAGTAATGCAGCGGATATTCCAGCGTCTGTCCAAGCGCTCCGTGGAACTGCTGACTGTCATAGGCGAGCCGTGCTGCCGCTTCCTGCGACAGGAAGAGCGCGGTCTGCGAATCGACGGCCGAGGCGCTCACCGCCGCGCGCAATGCCATCATGCGTGCGCCATGCACGAAGGTGACGCATTCCGAGAGCCGATGCTGAATGGCCTGGAATGAGCCAAGGCGACGTCCGAACTGCGACCGCTCCTTCACGTAGGCCACAGTGAGATCGAGCGTTGCGCGCAGGGCGCCCGTCAATTCCGCCGCCAGGCTGACGCAACGCAGGTGCCGGAACGTTGCCGGCTCGATCTCGAGCCGCAGCGCCTTGGATAGATCCAACTCGGTGAACCGCGCGTAGGGATAAGCGAAGTGCGATGGAGCGATGTCCTCGGTCGTTCCGCGTGCGGGATCAATCGCGCGGATATCATCGCCGCAATCCACCAGGACCGTCGCGGCGCCCCGCAGGAAGCGGACCGGCGCGCCATCGACCTGCCCGTTCGATGCGCTCGCCACCGCCACCGGGCGCGGCAGAGCACCGGCACCCGACAAAGGCGCCAGCAGCGCGGACGCCGCAACTTCGACACTGTGCGGCAATTGACAGGTCGCTTCTACCACCAAGAAGGCACCCAGCACACCTAGGTTGGCGCCTTCCTCGGCAACCACATCCATGTAGCCGTTATGCACAAGAGTGTCCGCTACGACGGCGCCATCCTGGAAGTAACCAACCTGTCCGGCAGGCAATGGCCCGCGGTATTGATCCAGAAGTCTGACGACCGACTCTTGCAGCAACTTGTGGTCGGGGGAGAGTTCTAGATCCATGCTGCAGGCTCCGTTTGTGGGCTGGTCCGCCCGTTCTACTCGCGCGGCAGATGCAGTTCGCCGCGCGATATCTGATTGAGTTGGATTTCCGCGGCACCGGCGGCAATCCCCGTCGACCCCGCCCGCCGATACGTAGCTGC
>Ga0302326_10011708_pt1 | contig 18844 bp, 12 predicted proteins | sample Palsa_T0_3_FD_202264 | JGI IMG/M metagenome (GOLD analysis project Ga0302326, IMG submission 202264) | Peat permafrost microbial communities from Stordalen Mire near Abisko, Sweden - Palsa_T0_3 | ecosystem: Environmental > Terrestrial > Soil > Palsa > Peat permafrost | place: Sweden: Abisko...
TTGCGCCATTGCTAAAGTGCAGCACGCCAGGTTGGTGGCGATCTGGCTGCTATCCGGGTAGCCCAGGAGAAAGGAAGCAATAGGGGTAGCGTTGCCGGGACCGAGCAGCGAACTCATCACCGATCCGTTGAAGGCATAACTACCTTCCAGAATGTTATAAAACACAGCGTCGTAACCGGCGTGGAGACGCCGATAATCCGCGCCGAACTTGATGGTGTGTTTTCCTTTGGTCCACGTCAGTGTTTCCAGGAGCTGCTTGGTCCCCTGCTTGGAATTCTCATTTTGAAGTCCGAGCGGAGAAAACCCGGCTATAACGATTTGCGGAACGATGTTCGCATTTGCCGGCGGAGCTTGCGGCAGGCCAGTCAGACCCAGTTCGGTGGCAGACTGTTGCGCGGTGATTCCGTAAGTGGATGACAAGACGCTTGTGCTGAATCCGCCGCGTAATTCGTTCACCAGGGTAGGACTGATGGTGTAGTTCCATGCGATGGTCAGTGCCTGATCCAGCTCGGGGACGGAATTCTCGCCTACGGTAGGCAAAGATGGAGAGCCGGGGTTCGCATACGCCGGCGCAATAGGCACCGCTAATACCCGCCGATTCTTGTACGTGTATCGCGCGAAGACGAGGTTCTTCGAACCGATCATCTGATCCACCCGGGCATCGCCCTGGGCGCTGTTGATCGGTATAGGGAAGTTGGCCAGATAATTATTCGCAACCGCACCTGGCGTGCCGTAGTTTGGCAATGGGAAAAACGTGCTCAGCACCTTTTGCGAATAAGCCGAAAGCATGGTGGGCGGGATGATGTTGCCTGGGTAGCCATTCAACGCGTTAGCGGAGCCGCCGTTGGCGGAAGACAGATAGGCGGACAAGTCGCCGTCGCGCATGGCCACCGTCGGAACGCTCTCGATTTCGGTCTGGGTTTTGGGCAGCCGCAACGCTTCAAAGCTTCCAAAGAAGAAAGTCTTGTCGTGGCCGTTATACAGTTTGGGAATCACCACCGGCCCGCCCATATAGATACCGAAATTGTTCATCTTCACTTCGTTCACCTCGTGGCTGAAGAAGTCGGCGGCGTTGGTGTAGCTGTTCTGGAAGTTTTCAAAGACCCCTCCGTGCAGGTGATTGGAGCCGGCCTTCGAAATGGTCGTGACATCGGCTACTCCTCCAAATTCAGCCGGATTGATGGTCTCCCCGATGCGAATCTCCTCAATCGCGTTGAACGACGGGAATAGTTCGGAAACGGCCCCAACCGCGTTGATGGTAATGGCTGAACCGGTTCCCATCGAACTGATGCCGTCTATGCTGATGGAAAGCTGCGAGGGCAAACTACCGGCGATTGAGATGTTACCGTTGGAATCCGTTTGCACGCCCGATTGCGCGGTCAGCGTGGACATGGCGCTGGTGGAACCGGTGGAGCGCGAGGTAATCGCGACGGGAAGATCGGTCAGCTCGATCGATCCTTTCGTCTCCGAGATGCTGGACGTATCCGTTTCAATGACGGCTCCCGCCGAGGATTCGACGTTGATGGTGGTGCTTTGCGTCGCGATCTGCAACTGCGCATCCAGCCGCTTCGTTTCGCGGCCGCTGAGATCGAATGCCTTGAATTCCGCCTTTTGAAAGCCGGGCGCTTCGACGGTCAGCAGGTAGGTCCCGACTTCCAAATTCACGAACTGGTACGAACCCGCCTCGTCGGTACGGGACGAATGTTTCGCGTTGGTTCCCGCGTTCGTCAAATCCACCACCGCGCCGGGCACGACGGCTCCCGAAGCTTCCTTCACCGTGCCTAGGACCGTCCCGGACGTCGATTGGCCGTTCAGCGCCTCCGAGAACAGCAGCGCGGCAAAAAGCGCGATAAAACAACCGAACCTGACCCTGGATTGCAGTCCTGGGACAAATAGGCGGGCCATCGTAGCTGACATTTTGTCTCCTTCGAAGCGCGTGAAAGTCGATCTAAGCTGCTGAACTGGACCGGATTGAACAGCTCTGCTGTGACGAGAGCAGCAGGGTGCGCACCGTGGCGCTGGAGATTGTGTTGCCAGCGGGAATACGGGGAGTGACTCGCTCTAACGCCCCGCTGACGAAATTGTAGATGAAATTGTAATCTGGAAACTGTCCGAGGTCAATGAAAAATACATAAAGAAGACGTTAAGAAGACATTAAGATCCTGGGGCGTTGTCCGCTTCCGCGCGCAAGGCCTGACTGACGGTTTCGAACGAACGAGCCTTGCCCACGGCTACGGTTTCCTCGCTGGCGCGAGCGATGAATCCGCTCATATTCGCGACGGCGAAGCTGATGCCGTGCAGGTTGCGTTCGCGAGGCAGGCCAGGTAGCGAACGCGGATAGCCTGAAGTGAAGTACGTCACGCCGCCGGGAGTTTCCTGCCGGCGATAGAGATTCCTGGGCGTCTCCCAATCCAGACCCACGGCGAAAACGCCCGGAAGACTGCCCGGCAAACACGGCTGCGCGTCCGCGTCCCGCGCCGCGACCAGCAGAACGGCGTTCTTGGCTGCCTTCGCGATCACCGCCTCGAAGCGCGCCCGGTGATCCGGATTGCGGGTGCCCAGGCTCAGGTTCACCACATCCATGCGTTGTTCTATAGCCCACTCGATAGCCGTCAGCAAACACTCCGCGGTGGTGCGCAAGGAGGAATGAAACACCTTTACAGCGAAGTACTCCGCTTGTGGCGCCTTCTCTTGAAGCGCGGCCATCACTGCCGTGCCATGCCCCAGCACGTCAGTATAGGCGCCCTCTTCGATATAGGCGCCCTCTCCGATCTCGCCGCCGGGCCGCACGGAAAGGCCTCCGGCCAGGCTCACGATATGCGGATGACGCTGGTTCACGCCGCTGTCGATGACCGCAATACGCACTCCCAGGCCGGAGCGCGAAGCAAACGGAGTGCGCTGGTTTTGTTCAGATGCCGGCGGCGATGGAGAGGTCATGATCGAGAGTCGCCTTACTATTCTGAATGGTGATGACGGCGTCGGCAAGCGCAGGGAGTCGCCGCGGGTCGGGTACACGTGGCTTTCAAGCCGCGTTTTTCCCGGCGCTCGACCAGGGCCAGTCTTGCGCGCTGCCGCACGGTCCGGCTTTCACTGGATTGTTTTCGATGTACCGGATGACGTAGTGGTACACGCGGCTTCTTCTAGCCGCGTTTTGCCTACCCCTTGCCCAGAATCGGGAGCCGCTCCCATGCAGTAGCCGATTGGCTGCGTGTGCGCTAGTGCCCTTAATGCTCCTGACCGCAGCGGCCAGATCCTGGTCGCCCAGGAGGCGAAGCGCAATGTGTACGTGATTGGGCATCAGCACCCAGGCGCCCAATTCATACCTGGACTCCCGAACTCCTTTCCAGATGGCGTTCTCGACGACATCGGCAACGTCGCGCCGCTCCAGCCATCTCGGTCCGGTCGACACCGCGTCGAGGAGTTGGTCCAATTCGACGAATTTGGGTCCGTCGATGGTCCACAGGTCTGTCACCCTTGTGACCGGAAGCGACCCGTCCAGCCGCCAGGTCAAGAAGTACGCCGAGCCCGGGCGCGAGGAATGTTCCAGCCGGCGATGGAAATCCATAGCCAATCAGTGGTTCGACCATAAAAACTTCTCAGGCGGCGCTTTCTCGTCGGATTTGGCAAAAACGCGGCTCAAGCCGCGTGTACCGGTGAAGCCGCGTGTACCGGTGAAGCCGCGTGTACCGGTGAAGCCGCATGTACCGGTGAAGCCGCATCCATTGCGTTAAGTGCCGGCCATGACAATCAAGTTAGTTGTCGTGTCTTTCTTGAGAAAGAGCAGCTTGGTGGACTGCAGTGTCGCAGCGTCGAAGAATTCTATGGTTGAGCCCGCGCCATAAAGGTACAGCTTCTTGCCGTCGCTGCTCATGCCAAAGCGAAAGGTGGCGCGCGCCGGCACCGGAACTCTTTTCGTCACGGTGTGGCTGGGGATGTCCCAGACCCACCATTCTGCCTCGCGGTTCCCAAGGGTACGGTTGATCATGAGTGAGTAGCCAAGCTTGCGATCGGGCGTCAAAAGGAAACCAATCATGGGGAACGCGGGGCCGAGCGGGCGATAGTCGACCTTGCGCGTATTGAGGTCGATCACGCCCAGGCCCAGGGTTTCTCTATGAACGATGGGATCGACGGAGGTGAAGACGGTAGTTACTTTGCCGGGGTCGTCGTTCGGGTCGTCATTGGCGGCCAGCCGATAGGGCGAGGCGCCGGGATACTCAGGCGTGCCGAGCGGAATCCGATCGACTTCCTTCAGCGTTGCCAATTCGAACACGACAATATCGTCGTCGAAAACATACAGCAGCTTGCCATCCGGCGAGATCTTGTACGTGGCGGCAAAACCGAATCCTTGGTCGTAGCCGGGGGGGAAGGGAATCGACTTCCCGATCTTTTTTTCCTGCAGGTCAATCTGGACGAATTGCGGCGGGTCGATCCTGAACTGGTCGAGTTCCTTCACCGCCAGGGAGATTGTGGCATACAAATAGCGGCCTGCGGGATCCACCGCGATGCCCGAGAAACCTCGTCCGCCGGCGCCACGAGTCATGCGCGGAGAGCTTTTGCCGTCGGAGAGAGGAAAACTGCTGATGACCTGCCGGGTGGCGAGGTCCACGGTTTCCACCTGCATCTGGGTGGTCACCACATGGACTTTGGTCTTATCCGCGGAGAGCACCGTGGTTCTTGGAATGCCGCCCAGAGGAATCTCGCCAACGATATCTCCGGAGTCTTCGTTGATGATAAGCAGCTTGCGATCCAATGTTCCGACGTACATCAGCCCCTTCAGGCTGGGGGCGGTGGCGGCCGACGCGATGCCGAGGCTCAGACTGGCGATGATCAACGCGACCTTTAACCCGCGGCGGAGGATGAAGTATTTCATTTGCGGCTCCTGGTGCTGAATCCCTTTATGGGTAGATTACGTCGATATCGCGCCAGTCGTTGGCCGCCGAACTGCATTTGGATGTCCAGTCCGGATTGTTACTGACGTGATCCGGAACCTGGGCCGGCCAGGCGCAACCGAGGTAGCAGTCGAACAGATCGCGTTCGACGGGTGCGCACAATCCCGCGGTTCCGCCCGATACGTCGACTTCCCAACCCGGGTTGAAGGCTAGCGTGCAGCCCAGCGGATAGTAGACGCGTCCATGCTTCGGTTTCTTGTCTTGCAGCGCCTCGACGTCGGCTGTTTCGGCGGCCCGGGCTTCTTCCAGTTTGCGGGCCTTCCGATTGAATGCATGTAGAGAATTCATATTCGTTTTCCTTCGGCGACCGCTCCCTCACGGTCGCGGCTCAGTTTTCGTCGCGGCTCAGTTTTCGTCGCGGCTCAGTTTTCGTCGCGGCTCAGTTTTCGTCGCGGCTCAGTTTTCATCGAAACGCTCCAGGAACTTCGGATTCTTGATGCCGATCTCCCCGTAGATGCGCAGACACAGATCTATCCATCCACGGATTCTGTCGCACTGATTCAGATTGGATGCCTCGGTCTGCCCATGGTTGATGTAGGACTCGTGATAACAGCCGCCCGCGCACACCGGCCGTACCCAACAGGCATGGCAGTCGGGCCGCGCCCCGATATGATGCTTCCCGAGAAATTCGTTGCGGGCTTCATGATTCAGGCCGCTGGTGGTGACGTTGCCCATCTGCGCGACGGGCGAATCGACGAAGCGGTGGCACGCCGCGATATCGCCGGAGGTGCCAACGCCGAGCAGTCCCAGGCCCGCGCCGCAGGTGTAGGCCTTGCTGATGCCCAAATGAACTTCCTTGATGGTGTCGCTGACATTGGTGAAGTAGTGGCGGCCGCCACGGATCGCATAATCCCGATACTCCCACGCCAACTCCTCGAACTGGTCCAGCACCTGGTCCATTTTTGTGCCGTTGATGTGATAGAGGCGATCCGGATTTGCGGTGGCGGGCGCGAATCCCACCCCCTCGAAACCGAACTCCTGCGTGAGGTGATCGTAAATGCGGCGCACTTCGCGGACACCGTTGCTGAGAGTGACGCGCGCGCCGATGGAATTGGTGCGGTGTCGCGCCAGCAGCATTTTAATTCTGGGCGCGATGATATCGTAGCTTCCCTTGCCGCTATGGAAAACACGCATACGGTCGTGCAGCTCTTTATCTCCGTCGATGCTGACGGTTACGCCGACGCGGTGTTCGGCTAGGAAGTCGGCAATCTCCTCGGTAAGCAATGTCGCGTTCGTCGTGAGGCTGAAGTCGACCGTCTTGCCCGTCTCGCGGGCCTTGGACGTCGCGTACTCCACGCTCTCCCGCATGAGCGGAAAGTTGAGCAGCGTTTCGCCGCCGAAGAAGGTCACATGGAGGCTGGAGCGGCCGGCGGATTCCTTGAAGAGCGTATCGATGGCGGCCTGCGCAATCGAGCCGCTCATGAACTTCGGCTTGTCCTTGGTGGTGGCGATTTTGTCTTCGCTGTATTCGTAGCAATAGCCGCAAGCCAGATTGCACTGGTTCGTGGTGTTGAGAACGATACGCTGGATCGGGAAGGTCTCGTCCGGCACTCTAGGGAACGACTTTTTCGGCACACCGGACGAAACCACGTCAAACTCCAGCATTTCGTCCAGCGTGGTTTCGATCTCGCGTGAAGCGTAGCCCCGCCGCGCCAGTTCCCCGGTCAACTCTTCGCGGGAGAGCGGACAGCTTTGCAAGAGACTGAAAATCTCTTGCGAGAGTCCACTCAGCCCGAAGATCGCGCCGCTCGGCACCAAATACAGGAATTGCCTGCCCGCAGCCTCGAAGAGATGGTGCTCAGCGGGCCAATAATCGGTGGAATGATACGCCGTGGCAACGGACTCGACGGCGGTCACTGTCCGACCTCCGGCTGATCGTAGATGGTGTAATTCGGCACCGTCACCACCAGATAGGCTTTGGCTTTCAATTCGGCTCCGTCCGGGCTTTTGTATGTCGCGCCCACCCAGACATCGCCGTAGTTCTCTACGGGGAAGTTATTGGCCTGCTTTCTGCGCTCCGGATTCGGGCCTTCCACGTTGGGAGTGAACAAGCCGGTGTCGTCCAAAGAGCCGACGAACTTAATGTCATCGTCATTGGGGGTGGAAACAAATTCCTCCAGCGCCCAGCGAGCCGGTACGGGACCGAGGGAGATGTCGTCGTCGGTGCCCGGTTTACCATCCGGGCCCGCGGCGTATGCAACGGCCTCGAACTGTGAATATTCCTTCGGATACTTCAGCCCGCCCAGGCGCGATATGTGGGCTTCCGGCTCAACTTGTATGTAGGCGATTTTGTCGTAAACCGCCAGAGCCTCTTTTACGGAAGCTCGTCCGATAGCCAGATCGTGCATTCCAACAGGCAGGCCCTTCGCTACCTCCACCTCTATCGTGGCGAGGCTCCCAGTGGCGCTGACAACTTTAGTTACCGTCACGCCGTTCCCAAAGTCGATATCAGCGGGCTTCAGGCTTGCCGGAAGGTTACCGCCGTAGATCTTCACGACGCCCTTCGAAGGCGATTGCAACGCGGAGAGATCGGTGCCAAGAACTACCGGTTCACTTCCAGCCCGCACCAGATGGGCGTCGATGCCCATTTCGCCGAAGCCTCCCCAAAACCAGCGCCCATCCATGCTGTTGCCGTCGCGAGAAACCATCATGGCTTCGCGCCACGCGGTGGGAATCGCGGTAGCGGTGATCGCGTGCGCGGCAGGATCGGCGGCGGCTCCAGGCGGTGTGACGCGTCCCCTCCAGCTATAGCCCGTATAAATAATGCCCTTGCCATTCGATTTGACCGTGACGCCAGTGGAAGCGTAGGTGAACTCTATATTGGTTGTGAACTGGTCATCCGCCGAGCCGGGCGCGATGATGACCCGGCCATAGATTTTGCCCTTGCCGGGCTGATAACCGCTGAGAAGCCAGGCGCCGGCCAGTTTCTGAGGGCGCATGGCCGCGCGCCAGGCAGTCCATTCCGGGGTGATCAGAGGCTGTGCGGTCGCCAGATAGTCCAGCGCAAGGTCTACCGGATACTTTTTGTTAGCGGGAGGATCTGAAGCCTTTGGATAATCCACCCTGACACCGGCAGTGGCGGTCTCATTCTGATGTGCCGGCGCATTCACATCGGAAACCGGTTTGGGCGGCTGCGGCCGGTAGACGTTTGCGGCGCCGGGAAATAATCCGATGTGCATGGCCACCAATTTCTCGTAATCCTCGCGAGAGCGCCGCTGCGCCAGGACGCGTCCGATACTGTGGCAGTAATTGCAGACCCCCTGAAGCGCCGGGTTCGGAGTGAAGTCTTCCTGATAGCCGACTGTCTGATGCTCCACGTCCCAGAACCCCGCCTTCATCTCTTCCGGCGCAAGGCCGTTGTTGTTGCTCAAGTAGCGCAAAATGTCGCGCAATTCCGCGGGCGTGATCGAGAGCCCGTTCAAACGGATCATTCGCTTGATGGCCTGATCCCACACCTCGGGAGTGGTCCGAATGTAGGAAAGACGCCCCATCATTCCATTCGCGTCTCTCTGATGGCACCCGCCGCATTTGCTGATGATGAGAGGATCGTCGATGGGAATTCCCTGGGGCTTCGCAGCCTGCGCCTTTGCGTCGCGAGGACACAAAATGGCGGAACCAAGCGCGAACAGCAGCACGGCGCGCGTCAACTTCAGGTGAAATCGCATCCTGATGTTCCTTTTTCCGGCAGAGATAATCCGCAAAGCGACTGGGTGTGCAGTCCGGACGTGGACTCGTAAGGATGAGACTCGGGCTAACGTGGCCGAGCCGCTACCGACTCGCCAGGAACCGAAATCCTGTGGGGATCATTGAAGCATGAGTCCTGCGTGCGAGTCAAGAGATTTTTCGCCGCTCTCAGGGCGTCTCAGCGTTTCTGGGCGGCAATCCACGCACTGACATCTTCAATCACTGCCGGCGCAACGTTGCCTGCCTTTCTGTACTCCAGCGGCGAGGGCGGCCCCGCTCCCGCAATGAACAGGTGATTCAACGCGGGATAAGTTTGGAACGTAATATTCTTCGCGCCCGCCAGGCCCGTTTTCCAGAGAGCGAAGTCTTCCAGGGTAACTTGAAAATCGCGTTCGCCTTGCAGGAGAAGCATCGGAATCGCAAGCCGGCGCGCTTCGGCGGCGGGATCGTAACCTTTCAAATCCAAGAAGTAGGCAGTGGGAAGGCCTGCTAAAGTCGGTGGATTATCGTCCCCTGCCACCAGGCTCTTCACCTTTGCGACTTCGGCCTTCAACAGTTCGAGCCGTTTCTGTTCATCCGGGGACGCGCCGCCCTTGGCGTTCAACATGAACTCCGTCTGCGCCAGAGCAAGGTCCTCGAGGTGGCGCGCATTTCCGGCGAGCACAACCGCGCCCGCAAGTTTGCCGTCCTCGCGGGCAATCCGTGGGATGGCATATCCGCCCAGACTGTGGCCGAGGACGAACACCCGGCCCGGGTCCACTTCCGGCTGCCGCCGGGCCAGCGCGATTGCCCGAACCGCGTCCTCGATAGTTTCCTCCCGCAGGGTGAAAGCGATCTCCGACATCTCGGAACCATAAACTCTGGTGCGTTTGTCGTAACGCAGAACGGCGATACCGCGGGAAGCCAGGCCTTCCGCGATATCCGCGAAAATCCGGGTGGTGTAAATCGATTCGTCCCGATCGTTCGGCCCCGGTCCGTGAACCAGTACGACGGCCGGAAAGGGACCTTTACCCGAGGGAAACGTGAATGTCCCCGGGAGCTTCCACTCATCCGCGCCGACGGTCACTTCGCGCTCGCTGAACAGCTCAGGCTTGCTGTATGAGGGACGATTCCACACCTGCGGCAAAGGTTCGTCCGGAGGCCGAAAATGAAGCCCGGCAACCTGGCCGGATGCATTCAAAGTGAATTGAACGCTTACCTTGACGCTCGAAAAACGGACTGGAAAACTCACTATGTCGCTGCTTCCCGACTTTTCAGCGACCGGCTGGCCAACCTCCTCCAGCTTGCCGAAGCTTTTTATTTCAGCACCCACGCGATCCCGCAGAAACTCGGGAGTCAGCTTTTCCTTTGCGTCCGCACTCAGTAATTCGCCGAACTCGGAGTATCGCGACGCCAGCAGAAGATCGAGCGCCTTGCGGCCGGCTTCCACGGCTTGGGCCGCCAGCGGCGCACCTGACAGCGCTGCCAGCAGGAGCGCGGCGCTCCAAGTACCTACACTTTCCAAGCGCCGATGTTTAATCACTTGAGCAACTCCTCACAAGATTCATAGTACCCTCTAGCCATGCGCGTTCTTGCCACATTATTCCTTGCGGGGGCGATTGCTTTCTGCCAGGCGCCGGCGCCAGCCAAGGCTCGAATTGCGATTACTCACGTGACCGTCATCAATCCGGGGACGTCATCGATGCAGGCCAATCGGACCGTTATTATCACCGGCGATCGCATCAGCTCCGTCTTGGACGCGGCAAAAGTTCAGTCACCGAAGGACGCGCGCGTGATCGACGCCACCGGTCAATATCTCATTCCTGGGCTTTGGGACATGCACGTCCACTCCGCCTTTGGCGATTGGTTTCCCGGTGGACGCGACATCATTCTGCCGCTGTTCATCGCCAACGGAGTCACCGGCGTGCGTGATATGGGCGGGGATCTCCCGGTACTCTTCGGGTGGCGCAAAGAGATCGCGAAGGGCGAAATAATTGGCCCGCGCATGGTCATTTCAGGACCCATGCTGGACGGGTATCTGCCGGATGGCAAGCTGCGCTTCCCCAGTTCCATCGCCGTTACTACTCCGGCCGACGCGATCGCCGCCGTGGATTCGCTCAAGAAGCAGGGCGTGGACTTCATCAAAGTCCAGTCTGAGATTTCGCGCGATGCCTATCGTGCCGCCGCCGCGGAAGCGCACAAACAAGGCTTGCCCATTGTTGGCCATGTGCCGACCAAAGTTCGCATGCGGGAAGTTGTCGAAGCGGGGCAAACCAGTATCGAGCACCTGATGGGCATCTTTGAAGGCTGTTCCACGGAAGAAGACAAATTCATCCGGGGCGAAGGCAGCCTGAAGCTGCTGCTCGCCACGCAGGATAAGCAACGATGCGATGCGCTCGCCAAATTGCTTGCGCAGCACCAAACCTGGCAGGCGCCCACGTTGGCCTGGCAGCGTGGCGGCGAATTTCTCGACCAACCCGATCCGAAGCGGCCGCCGCTCGACAAATACGTTCCCGCCTATTGGCGTGATGTTACCTGGCGCCGCTTTACCGATGAGATGATGCCCGACCTTTTGCACGATCCGCTGGCGCTACGCCAAGAATACTTCGCGCGCAATTTGCAAATCGTCGGCGCGCTGCACCGCGCCGGCGTGCCATTCATGGCGGGGACCGACTCAGCTCCCGGCGTTTACATCATGCCCGGCTTCAGCTTGCACGATGAACTCGCCAATTTCGTGGAAGCCGGTTTCACGCCGATGGAATCGCTCCAGACCGCGACCAGCAATCCGGCGAAGTTTCTCGGGATGCAAGCGAGCCTGGGTTCAGTGGAACCCGGCAAGATCGCCGACCTGGTGCTGCTCACCGCAAACCCACTCGAAAACATCCAGAACACGCGGAAGATCGGCGCGGTTTTCGTGCAAGGCCGGCTGTTCGATCGTGCCGCACTGGATGGAATCCTAATCCAAGTGGAGGCCGCAGCGAAGCGCCAGAAGTAATAGTGGTACATTGTTCAAGACCCTCCGATAGCTTTTGTGCCACGTTTGCTTGCTTGGGTAGTTATAACTGCCGCACCCCGGCCTGACAGGAGGGGCCGATGATGAAGCAAAAGCAAATTCAGTGGGTTCTCATTGCAATGCTCGCCGCTGCGGGAGCACATCCTGCGTGGGCCCAATCGCGCGCATTGCCCTCCGGAAATGTCCAGGAGATTTATGAGCGCCTGTTGGAGAAAATCAAATCGATCAAGATCTTCGACCACCACGCGCACCCGGGATATGGCGACGATTCCGACGTGGATGCTCAAGCCACGCCGCCGGAACACCTGCCCTTCCGCGAGCGCGAAACGAACCCGGAGCTGGTAGCGGCGGTCAAGGCATTGTTCGACTATCCGTACCCGGACATGTCCGAGGAGCACATGCGCTGGTTGCAGGATCGATCCAGCGCGGCTGAGAAAGCGGGAGGCACCGCTTATTGGGACCGCATCCTCGATCAGTGCGGCATCGAGTCCTCCGTGGCGAATCGCGTGGCCATGGCGAGCTATCTTGACCCGAAAAGATTCCGCTGGGTATTCTTCTCGGACTCGTTCCTGTTCCCCTTCGACAACAAGACCGTGATCGCTGAAAATCCCGACGAAGGCGTCTACATTCCGCTGCAGGAAAAAGTTCTGCGCCGCTACCTGCAGCAAGCCAGCCTCGGCGGCCTGCCCAAGAGCTTCGACGAGTATCTCGCTTTCATTTCGCGCATCCTCGAGGAGAACCAGAAGAAGGGCGCCATCGCGGAGAAGTTTGAAGCCGGCTACTTCCGTTCGCTGTATTTTGCCGACCCGCCGCGCCAGGCCGCGGAGGCCGTCTATCGGAAATACCATTCGGGCGGGGTCCCAACGCCCGAGGACTACAAGACCTTCCAGGATTACGTTTTTCGCTACCTCGTCACGGAGGGTGGCCGGCTTCATTTGCCCGTGCACATCCACACAGCGGTGGGGGAAGGTGACTATTTTCAGCTTAGGAAAGGCGATGTTCTCAATCTGGAGAACGTCGTCAAAGACCCGCGCTACCTCAACACCACGTTCGTCCTCATTCACGGCGGCTACCCGTATTTTCGAGAGGTGATCTGGCTGGCTGCGATGAAGAACGTTTACATCGACAGCTCGGAAATCGAGACGCTGGTGTACCCTTCGGAGATGAAGAATGTTTTGAAGTATTGGTTGGAGACTTACCCCGATAAGATCACGTTCGGTTCGGACTCCTACCCATACAGCGCCGCTCTGGGTTCAGAGGAGACCTACTGGCTGGGCGTCTACTCGGCGCGCGACGCTCTGGCGGCCGCTCTCGCCGAAATGGTGGCTTCGAATGAAGTAACCGAGGACAAGGCGTTAGAGATCGCGCGCGGCTATTTGCACGACAATGCCTTGAGCCTTTACCCGCCGGCGCCCCGATAATATATCGGCCTTCAACTCGTGTGGTCCAGAACGATTTTCCACCCCATCCGAGTTTGCTGGAACAACAGCGAAAATACGCCTGAAGTATCCCCGCCTCCCGCTGCAGTGCGCTTCAAGTGGAATTGACCGGTGACGGACGCATAATCGCTGCCGAGGAGCTTCACGGTAAGATCCGTAAAAGTCAGCGTGCCCATGTTTTCCCGTGTCGGGTAGCGCTCATGATAGTTGTGCAGAACATCCTGATATCCGTGCTGCACGGTCTTTCCGATGAACGTCGTTTCAGGAGAGTTATCGTACCCGGTCATGTACACGTCGATGTCACCCCGGTTCCAGGCCTGAGCCTGATCGCTCAAGACGCGACGGATGGCCTGCTGCGCGGAATCGGCGCCGATACAGCACGTTGTTGCCACGACGAACACAAGTGCACGGAACATACATCTGATATTAAACCACCGCTACAATGTGGGACATGTTAAAAACGCGCCGGGGATTTTTCAGCCGAGCATCAGGTCTTTGCATCGCAGCTCTGACGGCGTGCCGCGGACCGCAGGCGAAGTCGACGAGTGCTTCGTCAACATCCCTGCCGCCAGGCACCCCGCCGGCCTTCGGCACTGCGCCCGATGTAGGACCGCCGGTCTCGACCGCCACCTTCGCCGAGGCCGAAAAGCTCGTGCAGTTTCAGCTCAGCCCCTCGGAGCGTGAAACAGCCGCGGGCAATTGGCGCAGCTCGATGGCTCCCCTCTACGAACGTCGCGTGGGACCGCGCAAATTCTTTCCGCAGTCATCCGTGGCGCCCGCGTCGCGATGGGAACCGGCATCGCTGGCACCCGGAGCCGGCCCTGCAAAGGATCGCTTTGTTCGAACGCCAAACGCGCAACGTGCGCTTCCCGCGAGCGACCAGGACATCGCCTTCGCCCCGTTGTCGCAACTGTCGCGCTGGATTGAAACGCGCCAGCTCACCTCCCAACGGCTCACGCGCCTGTATTTGGACCGCCTGCAGCGCTTCGATCCCAAGCTGCACTGCGTCATCACGCTCACCAGCGACTTGGCGCTGTCGCAAGCCCAGCAGGCCGACCGCGAGATTGCCGCCGGACACTATCGCGGCCCGCTGCATGGCATACCGTGGGGCGCGAAGGATCTTCTGGACACCGCCGGCATTGCCACCACCTACGGCGCCGAACCGTATCGCAATCGCGTGCCGAAGCAAGATGCCGTGGTTGTGAAGCGTCTGCACGATGCCGGAGCCGTATTGGTTGCTAAGCTGAGCCTCGGCGCGCTGGCGCTCAATGACATCTGGTTCGGCGGCCAGACGATGAACCCCTGGCTGCTCGAAGAAGGAGCCTCGGGGTCGAGCGCCGGTCCAGGCGCCGCTACCGCAGCCGGATTGGTCGGCTTCTCCATCGGCAGCGAGACGGGAGGCAGCATTGTCGGTCCCGCGATGCGCTGCGGCGTCACAGGCCTGCGCCCTACGTATGGAAGGGTGCCGCGCACGGGCGCGATGACGTTGTGTTGGTCGCTCGACAAACTCGGCCCGATGACTCGCGGAGTTGAGGACGGATTGCTCGTATTGCAAGCGCTCTCCGGCCCAGACGCAGGTGATGTCGCGAGCGTCCCGAGCCGCCTCGATTTCGACGCGTCCGCGCCGGTGAGTGGTCTGCGGGTCGGCTACATCCCCAGCTGGATGAAGGAAGCTCCTGCCACCGATGTCGATCGCGCCGCACTGGATACCATTCGAAAGCTCGGCATGGTTCCAACCGAGGTGTCGCTCCCGGATTGGCCGTATGACTCGCTCAGTTTGATTTTATTTGCGGAAGGCGCGGCCGCTTTCGAGGAACTCACATTGTCCGGCGGTCTCAAGGAACTCAAGGCGCAGGTTCCCGATGCATGGCCCAATCTTTTTCGCCAGGCCCGCTTCCTATCCGCTGTGGACTTCGTCCAGGCCGACCGATTTCGGCGCAGCGTGGCCCAGGAAATGGCCCGCGTCTTTTCTCAAGTGGATCTGCTGCTGGTCCCATCGCTGCGCGATGAAATGCTCACCATCACTAACTTTACCGGCCATCCGTCACTGACTCTCCGCGCCGGTTTCATTGAAGTATCTGAGGCGCGTAGCGATTGGGCTCCCGATCCAGCGCACCCGCTTCCCAAATTCTCGCCTCCTCGACGCGTACCGCATGGCGTGACGCTCATTGGACGGCTTTTCGATGAAGGCACGATCGGGCGCGTGGGGCTCGCACTGGAGCGCACACTGAACGTAGCAGCCGAGCCCCCGCCCGGCTTCTGAGAGACTCGCGCAAAACGGAGTGCGGCGCGAAACATTTCCTGGCCGGCTTGGTGGTGCGCGCCGCACCCTTTGCGCTTCTACTCTACTCCGAGCAGGCGACACCAGCGGGGGCGCCGGTGGGCGAAACCATCCGCACGCGATCGGAATCGATTTTGCGGAATTCGAGGTACTGCACAGCGGGAGGCTGGGTGGGCGAGAGCGTATAGAAAACACCGACGGCGCCTTTCGCACACGTCATGTTGAACTGCCCCCGCAGCCAGTTCTCCGGCATGACCGGGCCGGCCGCGCTGCACTCGCCAACTTCATCCTTCAGCTGCTGGATCTCGGCGCGCCGCTGGGCCACCGGAGCGTCCAGAAACAGGTTCATGGACGCGATCTGCTTCGCCTCCGCGTCGTCCCACTTCTTCCAAAGATTCACGATGTGGCCGCGCATCTCGGAAACGATTGGTGAAGCGGGCCAATCGCGCTTCTGCAGTCCACCGGTTTTCAGCAGAACATCCCATGCCTGGCTGATGGGTTCGGACGGCCCAACATACGTCAGGTTGGCCATGGCAAACATTCCGACGCCGTAGTCGGGAAGCCACGCCATGTAGGAGCCGAAGCCCGGAAGCCCGCCGCCGTGGCCAACGATGTGCTCGAAGCGGCAATCGGTGGAAATGCGCAGGCCATATCCGTAGCCGGATTCAGTCGCCTGCAACATGCCGCCGGTTCGCCCTACGGTTAGGTTCGAAGGCGTCCACATGTGGCTCATCTCGCGCACCGAAGCGCGCCGTACTGGCCCGGTTTCCTCGTCATCGCGCGGCGGCCACGCCGAAAGATGAAACGCGACGTAACGCCCAAGATCCGTGGCCGTGGTGAGCAAACCACCCGCGGACCCGAAGGCCCCTTGCGGAAGGGGCGGTTCCACGGCGTAGGTTCCGTCCGGCTGCAGGCGATAACCCACCGCGCGCTTATCGGCGGGCACTTGGGAGAACTCGAACGTGGACGCATCCATGTGCAACTTCTCCAGAATCTCGGCGCGGACATACTTCTCGTAGGGCATCCCCGACGCGTTGGTCACAATGCGGCCCAGCAGGCCGAAGGCGTAGTTGGAATATTCGTAGCGCGTGTCAGGCGGCGTGGAAAAAGGAATACCGCGGCGGAGCCATTGCGTAAGATCGGCATCGCTGGCGCTCAGTTGCTGATCGCCCCAAGGATTGTCCTCCGGGAAGCCGCTGCTGTGACTGAGGAGTTGCCGGACTCGAAGCGGCGCGGTGTCGCGTGTCGGCAGTTCCATGCGCGCGAATTCGGGAATCCACTTCGATACGGGATCTTCGAGCGACAGCTTGCCCTCATCGCGCAGCTTGAGAATAGCGAGAACGGTGAAACTCTTCGTCATGGAAGCAATACGAAACTCCGTGCCGGCCGTTACAGGAGCGTTGGAGGAGCGATCCCGGACGCCGGCCGATTCGACATGCGCGAGCCGGCCATCAATGACGACGCCCCACACCATGCCTGGAATTTTCCTCTCGGTGGCATAACGGCGGAAGATCTGATCGACTTCCGGGAGGGCGGATTCGAGTTTTCGGACTCGCTCGGGATCGGTGAAGCGCGGTGGCGGGTAGGCATCGCCCGCGAAGAGCATGACAACGGCGAAGAAGCACACGGGGACGAATCGCATGTAGGTTATTCTCGCTCACGGCAGCGCAAACGCAAACAACGTTCCGCCGGCCGGGATCACGACGTATTGCTTGCCATCCAGCGCGTACGTCATTGGTGACGAGTAAATGGCAGCGCCGATCTGGATATGCCACAGGTCCTTCCCGGTACGTGCGTCTAATGCCAGGAAATTGCCATCGGAATCCCCGGCGAACACCACTCCGCCGGCCGTAGAGAGGCAGCCTCCGTTGGGAGGTGTAAAGTATTTAAACTCCCACTTCTTTTCTCCCGTGAGTGGGTCAAAGGCCCGCAGGGCTCCCCAAGTTTTCTCGCCGGTTGCGGGCACATAGACGCTTCCCATGAAATCGTGACCTTCGTGGTATTTCTGCGGCGCGTTGGTGAAAACATCGCACTCCTCGGCTGCCGCTACATACAGCAACCCGGTCTCGGGACTGTAGGAGGGTGAAAACCAGTTGGTGGCCCCCAGGGCTCCCGGGCAGGTTCGCGTGCCCTCGAGTGTAGGCTCGCTGCCGGGCGCGACAACCGGCCGCCCGTCGGAGCCAATCTCCTTGGCCCAGTTGAGCCGCGGGAAGAACGGCTTGGCCGAAAGGAATTTGCCGTTCGTGCGGTCCAGCACATATAGAAAGCCGTTTCGATTCGCTTGCACCAGCAGCTTGCGCGGGTGACCTTGCCAAGGTGCGTCCAGCAGTACCGGGATCTGAGTGGAGTCGTAGTCATGCAGGTCGTGAGGGGTGAATTGGTAGTGCCATTTTAGTTTCCCCGTGTCCGCGTCCAGCGCCAGCATCGAGTTGCTGTAAAGATTGTCGCCGCCGCGTTCCAGGCCATTATTGCTTGGTGAAGGATTGCCAGTCGGCCAATAGATGAGATTCAACTCGGGATCGTAGGAGCCGGTGATCCACGCAGGCGCACCGCCGGTCTTCCACGAGTCGCCAGCCCAGGTCTCATGGCCCGGCTCGCCGGGGCCAGGGACAGTGTAGAAACGCCAGGCACGTTTGCCGCTATCCGCGTAATAGGCATCGATAAAGCCGCGCACTCCATATTCGCCGCCAGCAATACCTACGATTATTTTGTCCTTTACCAGCAGAGGGGCGACTGTAAACACATAGGACTGATGGTAATCCGCCGCCTCAACATCCCAGATGACGTTGCCGGTCTTCATGTCGAGGGACATTACATGTCCGTCCAGCGTCGCCATGAAAAGCTGCTCGCCGAGCGCCGCGAAACCGCGATTCACCATCCCGCAGCAGGCTTGCACTTTGTCAGGCAGCCGGCGCTGATAGCGCCAGATGGCCCGGCCGGTGCGCGCGTCTAAAGCAAACGCCCGGTTGTCTTGTCCCGTGCCGTAGAGGACGCCGTCGATTTCGAGCGGCGTGGTTTCAAACTGGCCGAGATCGGCGCTTTGAAACGCCCACTGCAAGGCCAAATTCCCTGCGTTCGCGGTATTAATCTGTTCGAGCTTGCTGTAACGCCAGCTCTTGTAGTCTCCGGAGTAGGTCAGCCAATTCCGCGGCTCCTCCGCCGCCTTCAGGATGCGGTTGTAGCTCACCTGCGAACGGCCGATCACCGCCGCGGTCAGAAGGCCGGTTACCGCCAATGTCACACGGATTGTAGCTATTTTCATCTCTATTCTCCGCGTAATCTGCTCAAATACGCTAACAGATGTTGTAAATCCTGGTTGCTTAATCGAGATTCCGTGTATGCGGGCATCAGCGAACGCCGCTCGTGAATTACGTCGCGCAAATCCTTCTTCAAAAATAAATGCATTTTGTCATCTTGACCTAGAAGCTGCAGCGAAAATGCATCTTCGTTCTTGGCCACCCCGATCACTCGCTCTCCTTCTTTTGTCACCGCTGTTACC
>Ga0302326_10011710_pt1 | contig 18842 bp, 17 predicted proteins | sample Palsa_T0_3_FD_202264 | JGI IMG/M metagenome (GOLD analysis project Ga0302326, IMG submission 202264) | Peat permafrost microbial communities from Stordalen Mire near Abisko, Sweden - Palsa_T0_3 | ecosystem: Environmental > Terrestrial > Soil > Palsa > Peat permafrost | place: Sweden: Abisko...
TGCCGGAGGGCGACATCCTGCCGATCAAATTGGCGGCGTTCTCGGTCATCGGGAACTCGGTGACCGTCGGGAGGCAGGTCGGGAAATTGACCGTCAGGCTGGCGCTGGCGGCATCGCCCGTAGGCACATCACGAGCGCCACGTCGGCGGTGATGCCCGCGACCAGGGTGGCCGAAACGGGATTGCTTTGATAGGTGGCCGACGCCCCGGCAGACGACGCGCATTTGACCGCGAACGCGGAGGCAGAGAACGTGTCGCTGCCGAGGGGTAGGCCCGTGAGCGTGAAGATCGTGCTCGTCTGCGGCGCAAGGTCGAAGGACCCTCGGGGGCGGCTATAACCGCGTTCCCTACAGGCCCCGTAGTTCGGAATCCAAGGCGAGGCAATCGACAAAACTTCGACGGAGGCGACCGCTCGGCGAGCTTCTGTCACGGCATCGTGTCCATCGTCTTTCGCGAGACGGCGCTGCGATCAGATGTTCATTCCCCCCGACACCTCTATGCGCTGCGCATTCACCCAGCGGTTGTCGTCCGACAGGAGCGCGGCGATCATCGGGCCCACGTCGTCCGGCACGCCGGCCCGGCCGAGCGCCGTCGACTGGGCCACCATGCGATTGTAGTCCGCGTTGTCACGCACTCGACCTCCGTTGAAGTCGGTCTCGATCGCGCCCGGCGCGACCGTGTTGGCTGTGATCCGCCGCGCTCCCAGCTCCTTCGCGAGCAGGCGAGTGAACACTTCGATGCCGCCCTTCATTATCGCGTAGGCGGCCGTGCCGGGTATCGAGAAGCGCGCGAGGCCGCTCGACACGTTGATGATGCGTCCGCCGTCGGCCATCAGCGGCAGGAGCTTCTGCGTCAAGAAGAACACGCCCTTGAGATGGACGTCGACCAGCGCGTCGAACTCCTCCTCGGTGGTGTCGGCGATGGTCTTGTGCAGGCCCGTCCCGGCGTTGTTGACGAGGTAGTCGAAGCGCTCGGCGCCGACCTCGGCCAGCGCGGACCGAACACGCTGCACGAAGCCATCGAAGGATCTCACGTCCCCGGCGTCGAGCTGCAGCGCGACGGCTTTCGCGCCAGCCTCGCGGACGGCGGCGGTGACCTTGTCGGCCTCCACGCGGTTCGTGTGGTACGTGAGGATCGAATGAACGCCCCGCTTTGCGAGGTGGATCACGGTGTTGCGACCGAGCCCGCGGCTCCCGCCCGTCACGATCGCGACCTTGTTGTTCGTCGGCATGGTTCGCTCCTTGGAGTCGTCTGTCTTGGCGACTGCCGACTCGAACTTAGGTCGTGGAATCCGTTCAGCCCAGTGAATAGGATGTATGCGACGCATGCCCAGCGCTTATGGACGGGACCTCGATCTGAACCTCCTTCGCGTGTTCGCCGTGGTGGCCGAGACCGGCAGCGTCACCGCGGCGGCGCGCCGCCTCTATCTCACCCAACCGGCGGTGAGCGCCGCGCTCCGGCGGCTGACCGCGGTGGTCGGCGCGCCGCTCTTTGCGCGCAGCGGGCGAGGCCTCGTGCTGACGAGCCGCGGGGGGCGGCTGCGCGCCGGTCTGCAGCCGCACCTTCAGCCGATCATCGACGCGGCGCTCGACCCTCCCACGTTCGATCCCAAGACGAGCGAGCGTGTGCTCCGCATCGGCTTTGCCGACTCGCCCGAGCTGTGGCTCCTGCCCCGTCTCCTGAGCGTGCTCGAGAGGGAGGCGCCGAGGATGCGCGTCGTCTCGGTCCCGGTGCAGTTTCGCACCGTCGCGACGGCGCTGGCGAGCGGCCTCGACGCGGCCATCACGGTCGCCGACGAGCTACCGTCGAACATCCGTCGCCTGCCCCTGCACACCGACGGCTTCACGTGCCTGTACGATGCCCGCCACGCGCGCTTGCGCACGCTCACCGAGAAAGAGTATTTCGCGCGGGCACACGTCATCGTCTCGTACAACGGCGACCTCCGCGGGATCGTCGAGGACGCCCTGCACAAGACGCGCATCGTCCGGTGCTCGGTATCGAGCTTCGCGCACGTCGGAGCGCTCATCGAGGGTACCGCCATGCTCGCGACGATTCCGAACTTGGTCGCCGACCAAATCCGCGCGGTAAGGCCCCACCTGAAGAAGAAACCCCTCCCATTTACCCTCCAAACGTCGGCCTTGGAGTTACTCTGGCCCGTAGCCACCGACGACGACGGAATCTGCGGGTTCGTGCGGGCGAAGATCGTCGAAAGTGCGCGCCAACCAAGGAATGCTCGATGAAACGATCCATCAAAAGAGATGTCCCCGCCCTCACCGTCGGCACGTTCGTGCTGCTGGCTTGTGTCGTGGGGTGCGGCGGTCAGTCGACGAGCGGGGCCGCGACCGCTGCGCCCACGGGTCCTTCTGGTCCGGCGGTCTGCGCCACCTTCTACGCGGACGAACACCTGAAAGGCGCCACGCTCGTCTCGATGGGCCCCACCGACAACAGCGCGACTGTCCCGGCAACCTTCAATGACGTGATGTCCTCGGTCGCCGTCACCCCGGGGTGCACCGTCACGGTGTACGCGGACGGTGGCTACGGCGGGCAGGAGGCGACGTTCACGCAAACCGCAGACAGCGTCCCTGCGTCGATCAACGACCAGATGAGCTCCTACAAGTGCGCGTGCGGCGGCGGCAGCAAGTAGGCGGTTGAAAGTCGTGACTCTAAGGGGCTGCCCTTAGTTTAGAGATCTGCGAGCTGGATCGGCCGAGCAGACGAGAAGACCGCCAGGACGCCAAGGAACGCCAGAAGAGTCGGGAGGGCCGACCCCCCGACCGGCTGCTCTTTCCCTGGCGTCTTCTGGCGTCCTGGCGGTTTTTCACGTCTTCTCGCGGCGGCAGCGCCGTCGGCAAGTAGCGCCGTCCACGGCATTCATCGCAGGCTGCGCGGGGCGACGTGAAAGCGACGTCCCCGCCCATCTGCTATTGTTCACGTGTGGATCCCGATGCGAAAGCTCGTCGTCTTGCGCGGGCGGCAACTTGGTCGTCCAGCGTCTACCGGACGAACGCGCATGCCTCCATCGAGGCCGACGATCTCGCCGAATGGGCAAGCCTATCGCCCGCCGATCGATTTGCGCTCGCCTGGGCCCTGAGCCTCGAGCAGGAGGGACTCGCCCGTGACGCCGCCGTTCCCGCCCGACTTCCTCGATCTCATTATCGAGTTGAACCGCGCTGACGCCAGGTACCTCCTGGTCGGCGGGCACGCGGTCGCCGTTCATGGGAGGCCGCGCGCGACCAAGACTTCGACCTTTGGGTCGAGGCCTCACCGGAGAACGCAACCCGCGTCATGCTTGCCCTGCGCGCGTTCGGCTGACCTGCCTCGCGACTTCTCTCAGTTGCACGAGAGTGACCGGGCAGAGAACCTGGCGTTCCACGCCGTCTCCTCGCCGAGAAGCCGAGGAGACCGCACTCTGAACCGTGTCCTTCGCATCGAAAGATGAGACGCCACGAGAGAGGACAAAACGCTCGAGCCTCGGGGAGCGTTCTCTCCGGTTGACTCGGGCAATGGCTTCGCGTTGCGCCTGCCGGAGCCCATCGTCGGGCGTTCCCCCCACGCCGACAGTCGCGAGCATCGGGGCGAAAGACGCACATGTGAAGGACAGAGGCGGTCCGACGGGCCGGAGAGAGGCGTCTCTTTGGCCAACCAGGCCCATGGTCCCGGTTATCCGCGTGTCCGTCTGACTCGCCCGCCCATCTTTCAAGCTCAGAGGGGCGCGGGCGTCGTTGAAAGATGCCTCTCCTTGTCTCGACCGCGCATCTTTCAAGCTCAGAGGGGCGCGGGCGTCGTTGAAGGATGCCTCTCCTTGTCTCGACCGCGCATCTTCCGATCTGGCGCAATCGCGGACGTCATCGACCGGCGCATCTCTCGCGCGGGGTCCGACTCGAGAAAGCAACGGGAGTGTCTCTTTGCGACGCCTTTGCGTTTCTTTCCAGCTCACCCGAGCGTTTCTCCACGTTGCACGCGCATCTTTCAAGCCCACTTGTGCACCAGCAGGCCCGCAGGCCGACCTCCTTCTCAAAAAAAACTCGGGAGTCAGAGACGGTCACGGCAGCGTTGGTCAGGTTTGTGCAGGCATCCGCAGCACTCGCGCTGCGAGCAAGAGTGAACTTGCCCGTCTCCCTCACACTCCCCCGTCGCCTCCCCCGCCACCCGCGTCCGACGTCGCTCCGCCGGCATCGCTCGCGTCCCCTTCGGGCGGCCACGGGTAGTCGAGGTAGGGCGGCGTCGCGGTCACGCCGCCGTCGAAGCCGGATGGCAGCTTGTATCCCTTGAAGAACTCCCAGAGCTGACTCGAGGCGTTGATCGACTGGGTCATCGGGCCGGTGATGGCCGTGGCGACCGCCGGCAGCGCCGTGGTGCTGCCGCCCGGCCAGGTGTGCCCGCCGCCGGCGATCGTGCAGAGCGTGACGACCGCGCCGCCCTGACAGCCGCTGTACGTCTCGCAGGTGGCGTTGCCGTTGGAGTACGTTTGCTGGGGCGTCGCGCCGCAGCCGTCCTGCGTGCGCCAGAACGAGATGGTGTCGGCGACGGAGGCAAACTCCGGCGGCGGCGTATTCGGATAAACGAAACTCCAGAGCTCGGCCGACGCCGCGCCGCCGTCGTAGGGCACGAGGGGATCGGCGGTGCCGTGGAACTCCATGACCGGAATGGCGCGCCCGGGCATGCAGTCCTCCGGGGCGACGCCGAGGACCCCGGAGACGGGCCCGATCGCGGCGATGCGGTCGGACAGGTTGCACCCGAGGTTTTGCGACATGAAGCCGCCGTTCGACATGCCCGTCGCGTAGACGCGATCGAGGGCGATGCACGTCGATTGCGCGACATCGTCGATCACCGTCGTGATGAACGCGACGTCGTCGCGGCTGGGATCGTTGTACTCGCAGCACGACCCCGCGTTCCACGACGAGGGCATTCCCGCGCCGTTCGGATACACCACGACGAAGTTCTCGCTGTCGGCGACGGTGTCCATCGCGCTCCAGGCCTCTTGCTGCGACGCCGACGAGAGGAACCCATGCATGTTGATGACGAGCGGCGCCGGCTTGCCGTCGTAGCCGGGCGGGATGTGCAGGATGTAGCTGCGCGAGAGGCCGCCGGACATGACCTGCACCGTCTTCGTCCCCGGCGCGGCCGACGAGCTGCCGCACGCCGAGGACGGAGCGTTCGTGTCGTACGTGAGACCGCCGCCCTCGGTGCTGGCGGCCGGAGAGCCGGCCGACGAGCTGCCGCACGACAGAGTGAGCGCGCCGGCCAGGCCCGCGCTCCAGGGGAAAAGCCAGGAGACTCCTCGCAACACCTCGAGCCTCGTATGGCGGTCGTTGCTCGCACGCATCATCGCTTTGCGCTCCTTCCCGATGGGCGACAGTATTCCTGCCGTACGGACGAAGGACGTCGCATGCCCGTCCCCACACAAGAACCAGGCCCTTGCGCGCCAAGCTTCCGCCCATGTTTGGAGGCAAACGGGAGCTAATTGGTCGTGCCGTGGACATCCGGGCTCGACGGCGCGCAGTCGCGGGACCCATAGAGGAGGTATTTCTCCCGCTTGGTCATGAACGCCGCCAGCTCGGCGCGGTAGGTCGCGACGATCGCGTCGAGCGGGAGGCCGGCGTCGATGGCGCGCAGGGTCTCGGGGTGGGAAAGCAGTCGGTCGAGCTTCGCGAACTCCCACGCGCGCGGGTACGTTCGGCGCAACACGCGCGCGATGGCGAGACCCGTGCGCACCGGTTCGAAGCGCGACCGGTCCGTCACCGCGATGTGCACGCCGCTGCACGCGCGGCCCGCATAGGGGTCGGTCGTGGGCGTGAAAGCGACCGGCTCCACGGCCACCCCCGCGAGGTCCTCCGCCGCAATGGCGCTGGCCAGCTTGGTGCCGTCGATCCAGGGCGCGCCAAGCTGCTCGAAGGGCGTGTCGGTGCCGCGCCCGACCGAGAGGTTCGTGGCCTCGAGCAAGCCGACAGCCGGATAGAGGAGGGCCTCGCCCACGCTGCGCAAGTTGGGGGACGGATTGATCCACGGCAGGCCCGTCTCGTCGCCGTACTCTTCGCGGCGCCACCCGCGCATCGGGACGATCGAAAGGGCCGCGCCGATGTGGTCGTCCGCGTTGAGGAGCGTCGCCAGCTCGCCCATCGTCATGCCGTGCCTTACCGGCAGCGAGTGGTAGTTCACAAAGGATCCCGACGGCGGAATCAGCACCGGGCCCGCCACGTCGACGCCGTCGATGGGATCGGGGCGGTCCAGCACGAAGAAGCGGACGTCGTGCGCGCTCGCCGCCTCGAGGGCGCGGCGCATCGTCGACGCGAACGTGAAGAACCGCGTCCCGACGTCCTGCAAGTCGAAGACGAGCGCGTCGATCCCCTCGAGGGTGTCGGCCGTGGGCGCGCGCGTGGCGCCGTACAAGCTATGAACGGGCAGGCCCGTCCGGGCGTCGCGGCCATCGGGGATCTTGCCGGTCCCGGTGACGTCGAGCCCGTGCTCGGGCGCGAAGAGCGCGACGAGTGAAACTCCCGGCGCGTTCGCCAGCAAGTCGATCGTGGAGCTCCCGTCGCGCGCGCGGCTGCTCTCGTTGGTGATGAGGCCGATCCGGGCACCGCGGAGGCGTTCGAAGCCCTCGTCTCGCAGCACGTCGATGCCCGTACGGACGCCCTCGCCCCCGGCATCGAGACCGGTGCTCGCGAGCGCGCAGTCGTCGACCCGACCGGCTGTCGGGCCGATCGCAGCGGCGGCGAGCGTGTTGATGCGCGCGACGAGCGGCTTCGCGTCCCCCTTTCCGTCGGGGTGCACGCGATTCGACAGTACGACCGTGAAGAGGTCCTTGCCGGGATCGATCCACAACGCCGTCCCCGTGAAGCCGAAGTGACCGATCGCCGTAGGCGACAGGCCCTCGCCCCGCCAGCGGTTCTCCACCGCCCACCCGAGCGCGCGGATGCTCCCGGGAACGTCGTGGGGTGCGATCATGCTCGCGACCGTGCGGCGCGCAAGGACACGCTTGCCGTCGACCTCGCCGCCGCCAAGGATGGCGCGCGCGTAGAGCGCCACGTCCTCGGCGGTCGAGAAGAGCCCCGCGTGCCCGGCGACCCCACCGAGCAAGTACGCCCGCGGATCGTGCACGACCCCCGCGCGCCACTCGCCGTCCACGAACTCCGTCCAGGCCGCGCGTTGCCTGCGTTCGCCAACGGGCACGAAGCCGGTATCGGTCATCCCGAGGGGCGTGAAGATCGCGTCGGCCGCGAAGGCCGGCAACTCGCGCGACGACACGCGCCGCACCACTTCCTCGAGCAGGATGAACCCGAGGTCGCTGTAGATCGAGCCTTCGCCCGGCGGCGCGTGGAGCGTGACGTCGCAGATGCGGCGCAGGGCTTCCGCGCGGCCCAGCGCGAACGCCTCTTTCGAGATGTCCGCCGGCAGGCCGGAGACGTGGAGCAGCAAGTGGCGCAGCGTGATGGCGCCCTTGCCCTTGCGGTCGCACTCCGGCACGTACTTCACGAGGCGATCGTCGATCCCGAGGGCGCCCCGCTCGACCAGCGCCATGATGCTCGTCGCCGTCGCGATCGGCTTGGTCAGCGACGCGAGGTCGAACAGGGTGTCGAGCGTCATCGGGACCGCATCCGGCACGACCTCGCGAAAGCCGTAGGCGCGACGGAAGAGAACGCGATCGCGCCGGCCGATGACGACGACCGCGCCTGGGAGATCGTGGTTGGCGATCGCGGAGAGGACGGCGGCGTCGATGGCCGCCTCGGGAAGCGCGGGCGCGGACGCGGGCGCGGGCGCGGGCGCGGGCGCGGGCGCGGGCGCGGACGCGGACGCGGGCGCGGACGCGGACGCGGACGCAGGCGCGGAATTCGGTGGGCGGGCGCAGGTCGCGAGGGCGAGCAGGAGGCCCCGCGCGGCCGCCCGCCCGACAGGTTCGCGCCAGGCCATTGGGGGGGATTGTACCGGCTCGGGCCGTGGTACTTCCGTGGGAATGACGAGCCTAGCCCCGACCCCGATCCCCGGCCCTGCTGCGGCGGCCGCGGCGCCGACGGCCTTCGAGCGCCGCTTCGGCCACCCGCCGGGGCTGGTGATCCTTTTCTTCGCCGAGATGTGGGAGCGCTTCAGTTACTACGGCATGCGCGGGCTTCTGAAGCTCTACATGGTCAACTATCTCTTCGTCGCGGCGCGCGAGGCGCTGCAGGGGTGCACGAAGCGGGTGCCTCCGTGCACGCTCGTCGGCGGGAACCCGCACGACGTGCTCTTTTGGGACTTCATCCAGCAGTTCGTGCCGAGCCGGCCTGCCGAGGCGGCGTCCGTCCTCTACGGCAGCTACACGGCGCTCGTGTATCTGACGCCCTTCTTCGGGGGGATTCTCGCGGACCGCGTCCTTGGTCAGCGCAAGACGGTCGTCATCGGCGGCACGCTCATGGCGCTGGGGCACTTCGTCATGGCGAGCGAGCGGGCGTTCTTCCTGGCGCTCTTTCTCTTGATTCTGGGCAACGGGGCGTTCAAGCCCAACATCTCGACGCAGGTCGGCAATCTGTACCGCCCGGGGGATCCGCGCCGCGACGGGGCGTTCACGATCTTCTACATGGGGATAAACCTCGGCGCGTTTCTGTCGAACCTCGTCTGCGGGACGCTCGCCGCGATCTACGGCTGGCACTACGGCTTCGCGGCCGCGGGGGTCGGCATGATCTTGGGCCTGGCTGCCTACATCGCGGGCGGGCGCTACCTCGCCGAAGACAACCTGACCCGCGTGCACGAGGCGCACGCCGAACTCGCCACGTCGATGACGGCGGACGAGAAGCGCCGCGTCGCCGCGCTCGTCGTCCTCTGCGCGCTCAACGTGGTGTTCTGGGCCGTCTACGAACAGCAGGGCAACACGATGCAGTCGTGGTCCGACGACCAGACCGCGTGGCCGGTCGTCTTCGGCTTTGCGATCCCGTCGACCTGGTTTCAGTCGTTCAACCCACTCGTCATCATCATCGCCGCCCCCTTGCTCGACGTGTTCTGGCGCTGGCAGAACGGCCGCGGCACCGAACCGAGCACCCTGACGAAGATGGCGCTCGGCTGCATCCTGCTCGGCGTGAGCTTCGTCGTCATGATCGTGGGGGCGCGCGTCGTCGGCGACGGCCGGGGCAGTCCGTTCTGGCCGCTCGCATGCACGCTATTGCTCACGATCGGCGAGCTGTACCTGTCGCCGATCGGGCTGTCCCTGGTGACGAAGGTCGCGCCCGCCCGCATGGTGTCGATGCTGATGGGCATGTGGCTCATGTCGAGCTTCCTCGGCAACTTCCTCAGCGGCGCGATCGGCGTTCTTTACACGCGCTGGTCGAAGGACGCGTTCTTTCTGCTGCTGACGGTGCTCGGCGTGGGCGTCGGCCTGGTGATGCTCGCCGTCCGGCGGCCTCTACGCACCGCGATGCAGTAGTACGTGCCTGTTCGTGTTTTCGATTGCGTGACCCCGCGACCCCGCCCCCTTGCCCATGGACGACCACCCTTTCGACGCCATCGACGAATCCGCCCTTCGGACTCGTCGGAGCGCGAAGTGGACCCTTTACCCCTCGACCGTACTGCCCGCGTGGGTCGCGGAGATGGACTTCCCGCTCGCCGATCCCATCCGGCTCGCCCTCCACGCAGCCGTGGACGCCGGCGACACAGGGTACGCGTCGCCCACGGACCTGGGTGAGGCCTTCGCGGCGTGGGCCGGAGATCGCTGGGGTTGGCGATTGCCCGGGTCGGGTGTGCATCTCGTCGCGGACGTCGTGACGGCGATCGCCGAGATCCTCAAAGTCGCGACGGCGCCCGGCGACGGCGTCGTCATCGAGCCGCCCGTGTACCCGCCGTTCGCGGCCACGATCCAGGCTCTCGGGCGGAGCGTCGTGCGGGCGCCGCTGCGGAGAGACGAAAACGGCTGGGCGCCAGACCTCGTGGCGATCGAGCGAGCGTACGAAAGCGGCGCACGCGCCCACCTGCTCTGCTCTCCGCAAAACCCGACGGGGCTCGTGTACCCGCGCGAGGCGCTCGAACGGATCGCCGCCCTCGCCGACCGGCACCGGGTCCTTGTCGTCGCCGACGAGATTCACGCCCCGCTGACTCTGAGCGGCGCGGCTCACATGCCATTTCCCAGTGTGTCCGACGCGGCGCGACGGCGTTCGATCGTGGTGACGTCGGCATCCAAGACCTGGAACATCGCGGGCCTCAAGGCCGCCGTGATGGTCGCAACCGATGACGACGACGACCCGCGCGCGCCCGCCGGCATCCTGGCGCGCCTGCCGCCCGCGACTCCCTTCCACGCCGGCCACCTCGGCGTCCTCGCGAGCAAGGCCGCGTTTCGCGAAGGGCAGGCTTGGCTGGCGCAGGCGCTCTCGATCCTCGACCGCAACCGCCGGCTGCTCGCCGACCTGCTAGCCGCCGAGCTGCCTGAGGTGCGTTACGTACCGCCGCAGGCCGGCTACCTCGCGTGGCTCGACTGCCACGGGCTCGGCCTCGGGCCGGATCCCGCCGCGGCGTTTCTCGACAAGGGCGCCGTCGCCCTGTCGAGCGGACCCACGTTCGGCGCCGAGGGCGAGGGGTTCGCGCGATTGAACATAGGCACGAGCCGGAGGCTCCTCGAAGAAGCCGTCCGGCGCATGCGACGCGCCATTTAGCGCTCGAGGCGGCGCGGACGCGCTCGTCCGGCGTTACCCCCAGCCATGCTACTGGAACGAAGGCGAGCTCGGTGCCCATTGAAACGCGACCACGCCCGTGAGCTCTTCGACCTGCGGCCCGACGGCGCCTTGCGCGTGGTCGTCGTCGCCGACACGCACAGCAGGCCCGACCCGAGGAGCGCAGACCTCATCGCGGCGCAGCGGCCCGATCGCATCCTGCACGCGGGAGACATCGGTGCGCCGGACGTGCTCGCGGCTCTGGCGGTGCACGCGCCGGTGACCGCCGTGCGCGGCAACATCGACGCGCGGATGCCGGGGCTGCCCGACGTGGTCACCATCGACGTCCGCGAGGGCGACCGCACGCTCGTCACGCTGCTCTTGCTCCACATCGCCGTCTACGGCCCCAAGCTGCGCGCCGACGCGGCCCGCCTCGCGCGCGCCGCCGAGGCCTCGATCGTCGTGTGCGGGCACTCGCACGTGCCGTTCCTCGGTCGCGACCAAGGGATCGCGGTCATCAATGCGGGGTCGATCGGGCCGCGGCGCTTCCGGCTCCCGATCGTGTTCGGCGTGATCGATATCGACCGCGACCACGTCTCGATGCACCACGTGAGCTGCGAAACGGGAGACCGATGGCTGCCGTAGCCGCCGCGGCGGTCGCGATTGCACGGTGGGCGGTGCGGGTGCTACCGAAGTAAGAAGTTCAAATGGCACCCAAGGCAAGACCAGGCACGTCCAAAGCGGCCTCCCTTGCCCTGATGAATGCCCTCTCCGCGTTCTTTCCCGCCTACAAGACGCGGATGCGGTCGACGCTCTCGGAGATCGTATCGGGCGAAAGCACCCCGTCGCGCGTCATGGTGGTCGTGATCTTGCGCAAGCACGGCTCGCTGCCGATGGGGACCATCGCGGGGTACGTGGGGCTGCCCAAGTCGAACATCACCGCGCTCGTCGACGACCTCGAGGCCGAGGGGGTGCTGCGGCGCCGGCGCGACGAGGCCGACAGGCGCATCACGCACGTGGAGCTGACGTCCAAAGGACGCGCGGTCTGCGCGCGGGAGTACGACGCGTACGAGGAGAGCCTCGCCGCCCTCTTCGACGCGCTGCCGGCCGCCGAGCGCGCGTCGATGATCTCGGGCCTGGAGCGGCTCACCCGTCTCCTGCGGGCCGACGACGGCGACAAGGCTGCAGCAGCCAGCCCTTCGCGCACGATCGCGGCCGCCCGGAGCGCGTCCGCGGGCCGGAAGAGTTGGCGTCGCGGCGCCTGATAGTTCAGGATGTAACAGTTCCTTCTTGAATCGGTTGGCGCGGCGCGCTAGATTCGTCGTGTGGTCGCGAGGGCGTCACGCCGCGGCGTGACGAGGAAGGACAGCGATGCCCAGGACTGCTCAAGCGTGTCCGCCGTCGGACGCGCCAGTGATCGGCGAACAATGGCATGCCGCGTGCGATCGTTGCGGCGCGTCCTACACGCTGGCGGGTTGGCTGGGCCTCCCGATGGTGGCGCAGGTCGAGTCGGCGTGGCTTGCCACCCATATGGTGAGTTGGCAGACCGAGCACGTGGTCGAGGTGCGGCGCTGCGCGCGTTGCGCGACGGCCATGTCCCGCCGTCGCACTGTAACAAGCGGCTCGTGAGCCTTCGCGGCGACCATCAGCTCTCCGCGAGCGATGCGACGGCGCGGACGGTCGGCATGAAGAGGTACGCGGCGCCGCGCGTTCGCACGAACCGCGCAGGCATCTTCACGCGCTCGGCCGTGAGCTCGCGCTGGATGCTGAACGCCGGCTCCTCACCGGCGAGCCTTCGATGGTCGCCAATCAGCGGATCCACCCCGTTCACGAGTCCCGCGAACTTGGGGTTATTGCACCACTGGCGCTGCACGAACTCGAATTGCTGTTCGATGTTCGCGTTGAAGCAAAGAAAGTGCAGCCCGCGGTTCGGCCTCGGGTCGGGAGCGTCGAGGGCCTTGAGGTAGGACAGCGGCTCGGCGTCGGGGCAGAGCGGGGAGCCGTAGGCGCGTCCCCTGCGGATGATCCGGTGCCTCGAGACGACGGTGCGGCATTCCTTGGCGGAGCTCGCGGTCCCCCAGTCGCGCGGGTTGCTGCGGCGGATGTGGGCTCCGAAAGGGCACCGCAACCCTTTGGCGTCGGCCATGGCGTACTCGAAGTCGTTGTCGTTGCTCGCGGCGTCGGTCCGCGGATCGCCGTCGGCCGGGGCATGCTTGACGAGCGGCGCCCCGCTCGGCCACCGCCCCACCATCTGGCTCGCGAAGCGGACGGCGTCGCCGTCCGACGAGCCTTGCGCGCGGCAGAACGACCAGAATCCGCGGACGTCTTGCTCGAGTTGCCGCAGGACGGCGTAGGTGCCGTTGAGGGCGAACGCCGACTTCGGGGCGCCAGGGACGTGCGCGGGCTCGCCGAAGGCGTTCTTGTGGCCCAGGAGGATCTCGCCCGCGGCGACCGCGTTCCCCGGCACGGCCCCGATGGTTGGTTGCGCAATCCCGTCGCGAAAGCCGAAGTGCTCCTGACGTCGCGGCAGACGGATCGTCTCGAGGCGCTCGACCTGTTCGAATCCGGCGTCGGCCGCGTCCCGCAGGACGTCGTCGCACACGCTATCGATGTCACGATGCGCGTACGCAAGTAAGACGGCGTGGACGGGCGCCTTGGCCGGCGCGCCCCAGAGCCACTCGGACGGCCGGCTCTCGCCTTGATCGCCCAGGAGCCGCGCCCGCGCCTCGGTCGTGGGACCCTCGACGAAGTCGCGAGGGAAGTTGTCGAGCAGCGCCGAGTCCAGCCCGAGCGCCTCGAGGCCTCGATGCGTGAAGGCGACGTTGACGAAGGGCCCCGGCTCGGCGGCCTTGCGAGCCGCCGTCGCCGCCGTCGTGAGTTTCAGGCTCGCGAGAAAGCGCCTGGCGTCTTTCGCGCGGCCCGGGCGGATGGAGAGCAGCACGAAGCGCGCCTCGTAGAGGTGGCCGTACCCGTGCAGAACGATCCCCTGAAGTTCGTGGAGCGGGAGCTCCTCGGTGAGGTTGTTCATCGTGGCCCTCGCATCTCAGGTGACTCGCGCCAGCCACTGGTCGGGAGGGACGGCGCGCTCGTCGGCCAGACCGCGCCGGATCAGCGTCGCGTCGTTGATTTCGACGATCGAAAGAGACGGGTAGGCCGAGTACCAGACCCGCGTCCGCACCTGGATGTGGTGCGACCACGCCTTGAATCGGTCGCCCGCGCTCGCGCCGGCGAAGGCGAGAAAGCGCGTGCGCGGATATCCGGACGTGTTGCTCCAGATCGCCGTGAGGCCGCTGCTCGCCTGGTCGATGAAGTCGCCGAGGTAGCTCTCCCACGAGCTGTCGTAGTTGCTGACGAACGCGAGGCGCCGCCCATCGTCTAGCAGGTACCAATGCGCGGCGTGGATCGACGGAATCTTTCCGAGCCGGCCGCGAACGAAATAGTCTTTGCCGAGCGTCCCGACCGAGAAGAGGACGACCTTCAGGAGCTGCCTCCGGAACCACCCGTCCTTGACCTCGACGACGTTCGAGAGAGGATTCTCGAAGAACAGGTTCTCGCCGTGGGTGGTGATCTCGACGTGCTCTCGTTCGCTCTTCGAATACACGGGGTCGAAGGCGCGATCGTGAGTCTCCAGCACGCGGAGCCACAGCAAAGCCAGCGGCAACGCGGGCAAGAGCGGCACGAGGGCGAGGCCGCGCCCCACGAGCGAGGCCCACGCCCGATGCTGCGGCGGAAAGGGCGCTGGCGCCTCGCCGAGCTCCGCGAGGACACGCGTTCGCACCGCGCTTGCGTCCGGCAAGGGGCCTTCGGTGCGGAGGCTGTCGATGACCAGCCGCACCCGGCGCGCGAGATCCGCTTCGTAGACGATCTGCCGGCGGCTTCGTCCCGGCGCGCCGAAATACAGGGCCGCTGCAGGCCTGTGCCGGGCGCAGAGGTACCCGACGACGCCCGCGTCCGTGGCGCCTCGCGGGTAGTCGAGGCAGTGCTCGTACAGGGCATCGATCGCCCGGCGCGCCACCGCGACGAGGGTGCCCACGAGGCTCTGGCGCTCGTGCCCTTCATCGGCCGCCCACTGGCCTTCCGGGCCGTCGTACCACGCGTTCAACGCAAGCGCGTCCGGTCCATGGGGCGCGGAGCCGCCCCCTGGAGACTGGTAATGATCGCCACGCCCGGGAATCAGGACCCAGCGAGCGTAGTGGATGTTGGGGACGGCGCCGAAGTCGACGAGGGCGTCGTTCGGCCGGTGCCCGTGCATGGCCTGAAGCGTCTCGGCCGCGATGCGATCGAGGACGATATCGAGCGGTGCCCGGGCCTCGCCGCGTATCGGTGCGACGATGTTCAGTACGAACTGCCGGGTAGGCTGGATCGCATCGCGCACACGACGCGTGCCTAACATGCTCCAGAGCCGTGCGTCCATCCGTTTTTATGCCAGAGCGCAAATTGCGGGTGGCACTTCGCTCGGCGTAGCACCCCGTGCCTTGACGCGCGGCTTTCCTGCGTGAATCCTCGCGATCGTACCGATCGGCTCCGATGGGGCGCGGGCCCACTCCACTCACACCGAAAAGGAAGTGCCATGGCGGAGTTCATCGAACGCCTCGAGAGTCAACTCGTCGGCTGGCTCGGGTCGCCGTCGATCTTGCGCGGGTTGTTCGACGAGGCGCGGGCCGTGGATCCCGTGCTGGTCGTTGGCGGGCGCGCGCTCGTGAGCTCTTTCGCCGGGGTCACCGAAGTGCTGACGGATCCTTCGTTCGGGGTAAAGGAGATCTACGCCGCACGCATGGAGCGCACGTCCGGCGCCTTCTTTCTCGGAATGGACGCCGGCCCTGCGTACGATCGCGAAGCGTCGCTCGTCCGCCAAGTCGTGCGGCCAGCCGACATCGGGACAGTCCGATCGATCGCGCGCGCGACCGCGTGGGACCTCGTCGATGCGGCGCGCCCCGTCGGGACGATGGACGCCGTCGCGGGCTTCTCGCGGATCATCCCGACTCGCATCGTGCAGCAATTCTTCGGTGTCCCGGGGCCAAGCGATGCGGATCTCATGCGGTGGATGCGCACCATATTCTGGGAAATCTTCCTCAATCTCACGAACGACGCCGCGGTGGCGGTCGCCGCGGACGCCTCGAGCCACGAGCTCTCGCCTTACCTCATGGGCCTCATCGAGGCGCGCAAGGCGGATCGATTGAAGGGTTCGCGCGACGACTTTCTGTGCCGCCTCATCGATCAGCAGAAGCAGCCGGGGGGCGGCTTCGACGACGACGGGATCCGTCGAAACATCGGCGGGATCATCGTCGGGGCCGTCGACACCCAGTCCAAGGCCATCGCCCACGCGCTCGAGCAGCTGCTAAAGCGCCCGGCCGCGCTCGAGATCGCGCGCACCGCGGCATGCGAAGGCAACGACGTCCTGCTCCGGGGCGCGGTCTTCGAGGCCCTCCGCTATAACCCGATGAACCCCGTCCTTCCGCGCTTTTGCCAGAGAGACCACGTGCTCGACCACGGGACGGGCCGCGCCAAGAAGGTGCCGCAAGGTACGCTCGTCTTCGCCTCGACGTTCGGCGCCATGTTCGACGACGCCAAGGTGGAGGCGCCGGGAGAGTTTCGCGCCGATCGCCCCTCGGACAACTACTTACACTTTGGGCTCGGCTTGCATCGCTGCTTCGGAGAGCGCTTCAACGACGTCGTTCTCCCGGAGGCCATCAAGGCCATTCTCTCGCTGCCAGAGCTGCGTCTCGAGGGCGCAATCCAGTACGACGGCCCCTTCCCGGAGCATCTCGCCGTTCGATTCGACCCCCGGTGAAGCGCCGCCCTAGTTGACGGTGACGTGATCGCCCACGCGGACTTCGCTGATGGATGCCGGCACCGGCGTGAGCGCTTCGGGAACGGGAAGACCGAGAAGCTCGAGCCACTCGGCGGCGACCCATGCGGGCCCCACGAGCAGGTAGTACGCGTCGCCGTAGAACGCGGGCTCGTTCTTCTCGAAGACGTAGTGTCCGACGAACTGCAAGGCCCAACCCGTCGCGAACATGGTGCCCCCGACGAGCGGCGCGACGGCCATCGTGGGGATGGACGCGACGATCATCGGAATGCCGACCATGTGCGTCAGCTTGTTCCCGAGCGTGGTGTGCTCTCTCTGGTAGATCGCGATGTACTCGCGGAGCGAGTGCTTCGGCATCGGGAGGTTCATACTCTCCACTTTACGACTCGGCCCATCCGGCGCAAGAGCAGGGGCCGCCGCGTGCGAAGCGACCGCGCAGCCCGGCTCGGCCGCCGGCCTTGGCGCCTGGGCTTGCCCCGACGGGGGGTTACAACCGCTGGCGCGCTGCCTCGCGCTCTGGACGGTCGTGCAGCGTGTCCCACCACGCTCCCGCCACTTCGAACGTGCCGTGCTGGATCAGGTGCACTTTCTCGTTCGACGAGAACGCCACCAGCGTCATGGTGGAATAGTCGAGGACGACCGTCAGCGTGTAACCGGACGAGCCAAGATACGAGAGTGCCCACACGTCCGACCCGATCGGTGCGGCTTCGTACTTCTTCTCCGTCGTGCCCTCTCCCGTGCCATCGACCTGGCGGTATCGCACGGCACCGCTTGGCTCGAAGAGGTGCTCGAACGTCTTACCCGCCATGGGACCGTCGGCGAAGGTGAAGCGGAGCATCTTGCCGGCGATGGATTTGCGGTTCATATCGCTCTCCTTGTCCCCCCGCCCTATTCGGGGGCAAGAGAGGCAAGACACGAGCCGGCCTCTGGACGCATGAGATGAGCGTCGATGGGGCCAGCCGACGCCGCTAGCTCCAGGCCTCTTCTAGCGCATGCACCAGCGTCTCGACGGGCTGCGCGCCCGGCACAGCGAGCTGGCCGCCGAGAAGGAAGAAGGGGACGCCCTGGATCCCGAGGGATCGCGCCTTGGCCTCGTCCGAGCGCACCTCCGCCGCGTAGCGGTCGCCTTCGAGAACCGCGCGCACCTCGGCGGCTTCGAGTCCAGCCTCCGATGCGAGCCGGACCAGCGTGGCGGGGTCCCCGATGGGTTCGCCCTCGGCCATGTACGCGCGAAAGAGGCGCTCGCGCAGGGCCCCTTGCTTGCCACGCTCGGCGGCGAGGTGAAGGAGGCGATGGCCGTCGAACGTGTTGCCGGCGCGGGCCCGGAGCAGCTGCAGCGAAAGGCCGTCCTTGGCGGCGATCTCGGTGACCTGCCGGATCATCTCTTCGGCCTGAGGCCGCGTACGGCGGTATTTCTCGGCGAGCTGGCCCGCGTGGTCGCCCTCGCGAACGGCCGGCGCGGATGGATCGAGCTCGAACGCGCGCCAGACGACTTCGACGTCGGCCCCGTGCGCAAATGCCTTGAGCGCCGCGTCGAGCCGGTGATGTCCGATGGCGCACCACGGACAGATGATGTCGGACCAGACTTCTACGGCGAGCTTCGCGGGCATACGACAAGGCTAGGAAAGGGGACCGCTCGGGGCGAGCGGGACGACGGCGGTTGCGGCGCGGAGGGCCGACTCCGCGTCCGCGGCGATCCGGTCGACGATCGAAGCAGCCGGCTCGATGCGGTGGATCAGCCCGACGGACTGCCCCGCGTAGATGAGCGCGTTGGAGTAGTCCTCCGCCTGCTTCGCGTGCTGAAAAACGCGGCGAGCTTCGTCGTCGCGCGCGAGCTCGTCTTCATGCCCCGCCCACCGCTGCGTGAACGCGTTGACCAGGGCGCGGCCGGGGAATCGGGGGGACCACGGGATACGCTGCACGACGTCGAACACGCGCGTGTGCACGGTGTCCGTCTCGAGCGCCTCGATGACCTTGCGCCGAGCCACCGGCGAGTTGCGCGCTTCCTCTGCCACGAGGAGCGGCGTGCCGATCCACGCGCCCGCAGCGCCCGCCGCGAGGACCGCGGCGAGCCCACGCCCGCTCGCGATCCCCCCCGCCGCCACGACAGGCAGCCGTACGGTCTCGAGAACGATCTGGAGCAAAGGCAACGTGCCGACCCCTCCGGTGTGCCCACCGGCTTCGGTGCCCTGCGCCACGATGAGGTCGACGCCGGCGGCCTCGGCCGCGCGAGCGCTCTGGCGATCCTGGACCTGCGAGGCCACGCGGATGCCCGCGTCGCGCATCCGGGGCATGTACTTCGCGGGATCGCCGAACGACATCGCGATGACGAACGGCTTCGCGCGAATGGCCGCATCGAGGAGCTCTGGCCGCGCGTCCAGCGCCCAGACCATCAGTCCGATACCGAAGGGGCGCGCCCCGGCG
>Ga0302326_10011713_pt1 | contig 18840 bp, 15 predicted proteins | sample Palsa_T0_3_FD_202264 | JGI IMG/M metagenome (GOLD analysis project Ga0302326, IMG submission 202264) | Peat permafrost microbial communities from Stordalen Mire near Abisko, Sweden - Palsa_T0_3 | ecosystem: Environmental > Terrestrial > Soil > Palsa > Peat permafrost | place: Sweden: Abisko...
GCCAGACGCCTCGACTCCGTTCCCGGCCACGATGCTAGTCGATTCGGTGCGGTACACCCCCGCAACGTGACGCGGGGCAACGCGCCGCGGCCGAGTCGGCTGAGATCGCCACTTCGGCCGATAGCCCGAGAAGGAGGGGTGAGCTGGTCACGATGGGTACAGCCGCGAGAAGTTGCAGCCAGCCTTTGCTACGTCGCGGGGGTGACGTTCGGCTGATGGAGAGCGCGACGACTGCAACCGTGACGTCGAAGGACATTCCGGGCGCGTTGGCGTTTCCGCCGTGGCTGTCGAAGACGGTCGTGGGCTGCTTCCTGGTGGCTTCCTTCACGGCGACATGGGGCGGCGTTTATCTCGGCGGATTCCAGATTGCAGACATTTTTCTTTTTCTTACGTTCATTGTCACCGTGGCGATGGTGGTGTTCGGAAATTTGAGATTTGCTATTCCTTGGTGGCTTTGGGCGCCCGCTATCGCGTTATTTGTGTGCTTCACTGCACTGGTCTTTAGCCCTATTCCAGATACTTATTTTGTGCTGCGGTATGAGCATGATTTGTACTCGCCCTTCACGGGGTGGAGCGATACCGGCCCTCCGGGCGGCATCAAGTCGGCGTTCTGGATTGTCGCTCTGCTGATCGTGCCGATCGCAGCCATCGCATGTACCGCGCTGGACTCGAGGGTGCCCAAGTGGATCGTGGCTTCGTTCCTGGCCGGTGTGACCGTTTCCAGCTTGATCGCGCTGACCGATCTCACCAACCTCACCCATGTCTCGCGCAGCCTCGCCCTGGCGACCTTGCGGACGGGGAATCAGTTCGACAACCACCGGGAAACGGGTTTGACCGACCACCCCAATACGCTTGGCCTGGTCTGCACCATCGCCGTACCGTTCGCCGTGCACTTCATCGGCGAGTCGCGACGTCGCTGGCTGCCGTGTATCGCGCTGGTGCTGCTTTGCGGCGGTGTAGTGGCGTCCGGGTCGCGGGGGGCCCAAATCGCCTTTCCGGTCGCAGTGCTCGTCGCGATCCTCGTTTCGCCACATAAGAAGAAGGTCGCGGGACGGTTGGCGGCCACCCTCACGGCGGCGGTTCTCGGTGGCTTGACCGCTCTGACGCAGTTGGCGCCCGGAATTCTCGACAAGCTGTTTCGGTTCGATGGGAGCCGCGCCAGCCTTGGTAGTGATGACGAGCGCGCGTTCGTTCATGCACAAGCGTGGAACGATTTCAAGGATTATCCTATTTTTGGGATCGGCATAAAGCACATCGGGGAAGCGCATAATATTTATCTTCAAATAATGTCAGCCGGCGGTAGCGTTCTTGTCGCGGGGATGCTCATATATTGGTTCGGGACCTTGCGATCGTGCTGGCTGGCGAAGCGCACCGGCGAAGCGCTGGGGGCTTATCTGATGTTGTCAGTCATCGCGTCGCTAGTCATTGGTGTGCTGGAGAATCAACTAACCGACCGTTTCCTGTACTACACGATAGGTTGCGCGGCGGCCCTTGCGGCCACCTACAGGGTCGAGACCCTCGCAAGCCACCCAGCGGATCGAAAGACACCGGCAGGCCGTGTGACCGCGGCGGTCGGGCCGGCTCGGTTTTGAGTCGCGAATCAGGGCAACGGCATCGTCTCTCACCTTTAAGCCGGTCGCGCGCCAGAATTCCTGCGGTACGAAGAATCCACGCATATACGCTCACCGTCCGTGATACGATGTTGAAACATACCTGTTGTCATGGATCTGCAAGGAAACGATACCGATGGACCTAGTTCGGTGTGAGAAGCAAACCGTCGACAATCGCGATCCGATTGCGCGCCTCGCCCATCAGGCACGGCTGAAGGGTTCTAACCCCCCAGCCGTCGTGGACTCGTTTACAAGGGGGCAGTAAGGATGCCAACCGTCTCGCATGCAGCCACGCGAGATGTGATCACCGTTCTGATCCGTGGCTGGAAGCTCATCGTAGGCTGCGCGGTAGCCTTCAGCTTGATTGCGCTGACCTTCTGTTTGCTGCAGAAGCCGGTATACCAGGCGACCGTCACGCTATTTGTGACGTCGGTGGGGAACGCTCAAGGTCCAACCGGCCCCTATGAAAACGCGATGGGCTCGTCGATGCTCGTCGGCTCGTACGCGAAACTGGCCTACTCGGATACGGTGCTCGTGCCCGCTGTAAAGGCGGCAGGCCTCAATATGACGCTGGGTCAGGCCAAGAGCGCCATTAGTACCCAGATCATTCCGGAAACCGTCATGTTTACGGTTAGCGCCAAAGATCGAGATCCCGACGTGGCCAAGCGATTTAGCAACGAGGTTAGCCACTCAATGATCGACGGGGTCGCCGCGCTGACAAAACCCACCGGCGATGGTCCGCCGATATCCAAGCTGACCATAGTGACCCCGGCCACCCTCAATCCGGAGCCGGCGTCGCCGACCACGTTGATGAGCGTCACGCTGGCGACGTTCTGCGGCTTGTTGGCCGGCGTGGCTGCCGCACTCGGCCGCGAGCGGTTCAACAACAAAGTCCGGGACGCGCGGGATATCGAGAAAGTGGTCAGCGCGCGGCCACTGGGACACATCCCGCATGATAAAACTCTCCGTGCCGGACTGACCATGGACTTCGGCGTCCCAGCCATCGCGGCGGGCGCATTCCGCCACCTAAGCACTGCATTGTCGGTCGCCTATACGGACCGTTCGCCTGCCACGATTCTGGTCACGAGCCCTCGCGAAGGCGAAGGGAAATCAACTGTCGCACTTAATCTCGCAGCAGCATTCGCCGCAAGCGGCAAGACGGTAGTCCTCGTGGATGCAGATATAGGAAATCCTGTGCCAGCAAGACGCGCCGGGCATGGCGAAGTGCCAGGGCTGGCTGACCTTATACACAGCGAGGTTGCTCCGCTGCCGCTGTCGGCTATGGCAATGGACAGTTTGAAGGTCATCGGCGCCGGACGTATGCGCGACAAGGATCCGGCCGACTTACTGGCCTCCAGCGCGTGTGGGAAGTTTTTCAAGCAACTCACCGAGACTTTCGACTACGTAATCGTGGACTCTCCCTCGCTTCTCGACGGTCCTGAAGCGGAGGCCGTCGCATGCTGGGCTGATGGGGTTCTCCTGGTTACCAGGCGAGGCAAGTCGAAGCTTTCCGACTGTTATGCATCTGTCGCCCAACTGTCCGACATCGGCGCCGAAGTGGTGGGTGTGGTGTTGAACGATGTGGGCGCACCCAAGGAGCTACCAGCGCCACCACGTGCTATTGGGCTTGTGCGTTAGCTCGCCGCAACGGCTCTGCGCTCCCGCTACTCCAGACGAAACTTTTCGTCGTCAAACGGTATTGACGGCGTGTAGGTCTCAGCGCGATCCCACCACTGGTATTCCTTGATCTCTCGAATGAAACGCGCTGGGGTTCCGCCGTAAAGGGCGGAGATCGGCATGTTGTCGCCGTCCTTTGCCTTCGGGAGCACGGAACCCGCCGCAAGCACCGATCTCTCGGGCAGATACGAGTCCTTGAGCAGGATGCAGCCGGCTGTGGCCACCGCGTTCTTGCCCAAGACGACCCGACCGGGTTCCGTTGTGTTCTCGGCATAATCGAGCTCGTGGCTCAGGATGATATTCCTGAGCCCGCCTACGGCCGCGAACGGTCGAAGGATGACCTGCCCGGAACAATCGACGTAGTGACGGTTCGTGAAAGCCCCAAACTCACCGACTATAAGCTTGCCCACCAAGGGGCTGTATCGCTGATAGTCGGGGGCCGCGGTGAACTGATTGAAAGTGCCGATGGTGCTTCTCGGGCCCAGCTCGATGCTGGATAGCCGTCGGAAGATGTTGAAGTTCATGATCTCCGCGCCGTCGGCGATCGAAAAGGGCCCGCAATTGAGTACGAGGTTGGGCCCGAGGGTGACATCCTGTCCGATGTGGTTGCCCAAAGACCTCAAGGCCCACAGCTTGAAGCCGCAACTGGGTAAGAGCCAGGCGATCAACGAGAGCCAGTTGTTGGGTCGACGATCTGGCACTCCCGTCCTCCTAGCCGCCGGTTCGATGTGACGACCGTATCAGTATGGTGCGCGTGGTGGCGCTGGTGGCGCCCGCGGTCATCGGGACCACGCAGATCTCAGGTGACGTCGGCCGGAACATCTCATTTCCCGTGTGCCGGCGCGAGACCGAACAGACCGGATGAGTGACTTCCGTTGTATAGGCTCACCGCTGTGAGTTTTGTGATCGGCGAAGCCCATGTGGTCATCATCGACAGGTCGTTTATCGAGGAGCACCCAGTCGCCTTGGCATGGCGATCGCGACAGCACGGGAGCTGGTGACGATGCGGTTGCTGCAAGTGGCGGGCACGCTCAACCCAGCTTACGGAGGCCCGTGTGTCGTCGTGAATCAACTCACCCGCAGCCTGACCGATCTCGGCCACTCGATCGATGTGGTCACGTTGGACCCTCCGTCTGCGCCGTGGCTGACCGATCTGCCCGGGTCTCCCCGCGCGTTCGGCCCCGCACTCGGAAACTACGGATACTCCAGGCATCTGAGACTTTGGCTGGGGCGGCACGCGCCTGACTATGACGCCGTGACCGTCCATGGCATCTGGCAATACCAGAGCCAAGCGGTGCACGCGGCGTGCAGCAGGGCCGGAGTGCCGTATTTTCTTTTTGTCCACGGGGCGCTGGATCCATGGTTCAGGGAGCGCTATCCCGGCAAGCACGCCAAGAAGGCGCTTTATTGGCGCGCTTTCGAGCACCGCACTCTTCGCGATGCCCGAGCCGTGCTCTATACCTGCGAGGAAGAGCGACGCCTCGCCCCGACCTCGTTCACGCCCTACCAGGCGAGGGAAGCCATAGTCGGCTTGGGAATCGATGAGCCGCCCGGCGATCCGGCGCTGCAGCGTGAGGCTTTCCTGTCGGCGAACCCCGACCTTCGAGACAAGCGCATCCTGCTCTTCCTCGGCAGGCTGCATCCTAAGAAGGGGTGCGATCTGCTGATCGAGGCATTCTCACGCGTGTGCCATCGCGACGAGAGCTTGCACTTAGTCGTGGCGGGACCTGACGAATCAGAAACGGAGGCGGGGCTGCGAATGCTGGCCGAGTCGCTTCGAGTGGGAGACCGTATCAGTTGGATCGGGATGCTGAACGAAGACGCCAAGTGGGGGGCATACCGGGCAGCCGATGCGTTCGTGTTGACGTCGCACTCCGAGAATTTCGGCATCGTCATCGCCGAGGCCCTCGCGTGCGGGCTGCCCGTCCTCATCAGCGACAAAGTGAACATCTGGCGCGAGATTGAACGCTGCGGAGCGGGTCTCGTCGAGGGCGATACAGTCGCTGGCGCTACCTCGCTACTGGATCGTTGGATGAACCTGTCGGACTCCGACCGCGCAGAAGCGCGCCGGCGTGCTCAGGCCTGCTTTCTCGAGAACTTCGAAGCGCGGAGTGCCGCACTCGGCTTCGTCGAGTCTGTAGCCGGGGCGATCGGGAAGGCCGGTGCCGCATGAGGCGCTCGGCGAAGCTGATTGCCATCCTAAGGGTGGCGCCGTATCGAGCCGCCCTGCTGCGGCACTGGGTTGCGGCGGCTGTCGAGCATGAGGAAGCGCTGGGGGTGCTGACGCTGCGGACGGTCGTCGATGTCGGCGCCAATCGTGGTCAGTTCGCGCTCTTCGCCCTGCACACCTTTCCCGCTGCGAGGATCGTCTCGCTGGAACCTCTCGCGGTACCCGCCGCACGCTTCCGCCGTGTCTTTGCCAAGGAGCGGCGGGTCACGCTGCACCATGCCGCACTCGGGCCCGAGGCCGGACAGTCCATCATGCACGTGTCGGGTCACGATGACTCGTCATCTCTGCTACCCATCACCGAGACGCAGGGACGGCTGTTCCGGGGCACCAATGAAGTGCGCACCGAGACGGTTCGGACCGCCCCGCTGTCTGAGTTTCTTGACGGCGGCTCCATCGAGGAACCGGCGTTGCTGAAGCTCGACGTCCAAGGCTACGAGCTGGAGGCGTTGCGTGCGTGCGGAGAGCTGCTCGACAAGTTCACCTACGTCTGCGCGGAAGGCTCGTTCATCGAGCTATACGAAGGACAGGTGCTGGCCGATGACCTGGTTGCCTGGCTGGGTGAGCGCGGCTACGAGCTTCTCCGCAACTACGGAGGCATCAGCGACGAGCACGGACAGGCCATCCAGGCCGACATGCTGTTCAAGCGGAGTGACAACAGGCAGCGCGGCGCGCCGCAGTGATGCCGTGTGCGGCTTTCCTCACCGGATCAGTGGACCCGCGGGTGGCGGACCATCTGGAAGGACCTGGAAGTTCAGCCGCACCTCACCGACGATGTGCTGCTTGCTCACGTGCGACCGCAACTGGGCGTTCCAGCTTCATTTGGCGCTCCTTGCAGAGCAGGGGTGCATCGACCTGTCCGGTCGTGCGTAGGTACTCGATTTGCCCTTGCGTTACAAAGTGACTCGAGCATCATCCGCGCGAGCTTCTCCACCTCGGGCAGAGTGAACAGGGTGACGTGGTCACCGGTAAGACGATGCACGGTCAACGGTCCTTTGTGGTAGTCGTCCCAACCTAATAGATCTGCCTCTGCAGCAGCTGCGGTGACCTCGCTCACCAACAGGTGCGTCGGCACCTCGTGTCCAAGCTGCTGATAGCGGCATTCGATTTCTGTCGCACCGCGAAAGTCGAAGTCGCCCTGTGGCCACAGTTCACCACGCCGAAGCACCCGGAGCGCGACTTCGCGGTACTTAGCCCAACGCTGACGCGCCGGCAGACGGCGTATCCGGCGAAGCCGCCATCGCAGCGACAGCTGCGCCGACTGCAGTTCCGCCATCGATGGCGCAAGCTCATCGAGAATGCCCAGCCACTCGACTTGCTGGCCGGCATCGACAGCCTGACGGGCAACTTCGTAGGCCACCAGTCCCCCGAACGAGTAACCGACCAGTGCAAGCGGACCATCCGGCTGTCGGTTGCGGATCGTTGAAAGGGCTTGACTGGCATGGTGTTCGATGGTCATGGACAGGTCAAACCGTCCGCCGGGCTGTTCGGGGATCAGCACGTGTACCGGTTGCGCGGCCCCCCACTGCGCCGTAAAACGCCTCAAGCTCATCGCCGTCGCAGGATCGGAAAAGATGAAATGCAGCGGTAGGACCGACGGGACTTCGTCGGTCCTGCTAGGGCTTTCGGCAACAAGTAACTCGGCGAGTTTTGCAACGGTCCGGCCGTTGTTGAGAAACGACGCGTGCGACACCGCGGCACCGAAGTCCCGCTGAACTTCGATGACTAGCCGGGCCGCCAGCAGTGAATGACCGCCCATATCGAAGAAGTCGGAGTTGACGTCGGTTACAGGCACGGCCAGCAGGTCGGCCCACAACGCGGCAACGCGCCTTTCCGTGTCGTTGCGCGGTGGCTGGGCGCCGATGCGGCCAATTCCCCGCGGCGACGGTGCGGGCAGTGCATCTTTGTCGAGCTTCCCGCTCGCGGTCTGTGGTAACGCGTTGAGGCGCACAAATGCGCTGGGGATCATGTATTCCGGCAGGCGGGGACGCAGCCAGCCGCGTGCCTCTGCGTCGCTCGGGAAGCCCGCCTTGCCGACGATATACGCGACCAACTGCCGTTCGCCGTTAGGCCCCTCGCGGGCGACCACTGCGCAGCATCCCACGTCTGGGTGCTCGCAGAGGGTGGACTCGATCTCGCCCGGCTCAATCCGAAAACCTCGGATCTTGAGCTGATCGTCGTAGCGGCCCAGGTGTTGTATTCGCCCGTCGGGCAAGAGCCTGCCACGATCGCCTGTGCGGTAGATACGCCCGCCGGCATGGAATGGATCGTCTCCGTACCGGTGCGCGTGCTCGTCGGGGCGATTGCGATAACCACGACCCACTGCGACGCCGCCGATGGCGATTTCCCCGGGGACGCCGACCGGTTGGAGTCGCCCGCCCAGGTCGGTGACGTACATCCGGACGTTCGACAACGGCCTACCCACCGTGACGGTGTCTCCCTCGGCCAGCCGCGCGACGCTGGTGATGACGGTGGTCTCGGTGGGGCCGTAGGTATTCCAGACCGCTCCACACCGTTGCAGCAGCGCCCCAGCCAGCCCATCGCTGAGCGTCTCACCGATCGACGCCGCCGTGAGACGACGATTGCCGCGCCACCCAGCGGCCACGAGGGCCCCAAAGGTCGTTGGTGTCGCCATCATGTAGGTCGCACGGCTGTCTGCAATCAGCCGGATTAGCGCAGCGGGATTCGTTGCCTCCGCTGCGGTGGCAAGAACCAGTCGCGCTCCGCGCGAGAGCGCACAGAAGATGTCGCCGAGTGCGACGTCAAAGCTGATGGACGACACCGACAGCACGGTATCGGGGGCGGCGACGCCAAACTCGCGAAACATGGTCTGCATCAAGTTCGTTACGCTGCGATGCTCGATGAGCACTCCCTTTGGGCGACCGGTGGAGCCGGACGTGTAAATCACGTAGGCGAGGTCGGCAGGAGACACGGTGCTTGACGGGGCAGCGCGGGGTGCGTCGGGCCCCACGTCGCCGAGGTTGATGACGGTGGCCTTCACCGTGTCCCCGCCGGTCGGCAGCTGACGATCGGTCAGGACGATGTTCGCGCCGGCGTCGTTGATGCTGAAATTGTTTCGAGCGGCTGGCTGGCGGGGATCTAGAGGCAAAAACGCCGCGCCGGATTTAAGTATCCCCATCAGGGCCGCCACCAGGTCAGGAGTGCGGTCCAGGAGCACCGCCACCACCGAGCCGCTCCCGGCGGCCGCCTCCATCAACCGCCGTGCGATGGCCGCGGCGCGGCCGTCCAGTTGTCGATAAGTCAGGGTCGTGTCGCCGACCTCGACAGCTACCGTGTCCGGCGTGCGTTCGACCTGGGCGCTGATGATCTCGTGCACGCACTGGGAGTGCGACGAAATACTATCTTGGGCAGTCAGATTCCAGCTGAGCTGACGCTGGTGCTCGTCCGAGGTAACCATGCCGCTTAACAGGATTGCTCAGGCGGTGACGACGCGCTTTCCGATTCAAGGGCAGCATCACAGTTTGCCGCAACGGCCGGTGTGGTCACGAACGACATGTGCGCCTCCCAACGCAGCAGCCACGGTTACCGCGGCGCTTGGCTCGGCCATATCGTATACCGTAGGTATACGATATGGAACAGTTACATACCTTTTGTAGCGATTGGATTACTTTGGCCAACTTATAGTCTGACGCTCCGGTATCACGATCGATCGCCCGCCACGCCCGCTACCGTCCTTACCCGCAACTGCTCTTGGCGCAACCCGCTCCCAGTCGCGTTCAGCGGAGCGAGACCGACGGGTGTCGCCAAGCAGAATCGCAGGAACAGCCTAGGAGGACGCAACATAGCGGTAGGCGGTCATCACCTGATCCGTTCCTATCGGGCCTTGGCGTCGGCCCTCAAGCTGCCCGCGGCATACTCGCCAACACTCGACACCACTAAGCCCAATTTACTTATCCAACAACCAAACTCGGTATCCGAGATCACCGCGGCACACTGAGCGCATCCCACCCGAGATAGCCCCTCAAGATCGCGCTAGTCGGAAGCTCGAGCTGCTAGTTTTGATTCAGCCCCGGTGTCGATTCGCTGAGCAGACGGGGCTGTCCGGCGCATCGAAGTCACGGGAGCCTGCAAATGAACGAGCTGTTCTACAGCATCGCGGCAATGAATGCGCTCTTCTCATCGATGGCGTGGTGTGCCGCCAAGCCTAATCGGTCGTCGATTCTGACAGTCTTGACGCTTGCGCTTGTCTGGCCGTTCGTCAACGGGAACCTAGAAGGGAACATCCTTCTCACGATCAACCCTACCCATGGAATAACGGTGTCGGACTTATTGTCGGGCCTGGCAGCAGGGATCGCGCTCATTCAGGCGATTAGGCTGCGCCGAGCCGTGCCCCGCGGTCGGTTCACCACCGAACACGGCAACATCACCGAAAAGCTCTGAGCGACATACCGCCCGCAGGATCGCACTACGAAGTCTCGACGGGCGTCTAGCCGGTAGCCGGCATGCCCCGGCCAGATTGGCGCTCGGCAGCGTTGTTGATCCAACTCTCAGTTGTCTGAACGTCCGGACTTCAGAGACTGTAAACTTGCTACTGGGTAGTGTAGCAGTCAAATAGTATGTATTATCCGTGCGAGATGCACAGTTGGTATGCACAGCAGTGGTACGAGGCACCGTCGCAGTCACCGCCAGCCCGCTGGTTCCGCAAGGAGGAGCGCATGTCGTTTGAAAACGCGCAGCCAGAGTTGTCGACGGTGGCGGCAGGCAACTTACTGGGCATTGCCTCTGCAATGACCAATCGAGGGCGCCGAATCGTCTATGGCGGGAACGGGTTTGAGGCGGGAGATTCTGTGACATCGGCAGCGCATGCGTCGGATTCGGAATGGAGCGAATTGTGATGAGCCTCACCCGGTCGCACGGTTTCGAGTCCGCGGATTGGACCGAGCGATTACAACCAGCGAAGCAACGTCAAGAGCACGACTATCCGCCAGCGGCGGAAGCCGACCGTGGAGCCCGCACAACATGCCATTGACAACGACAGAGGTGCCCACATTTTTCGGACCGTCTGATTCGCCATTGTTTGGCGTCGTCCATCTGCCGGTCGATAACCAGATCAGGGGCGGGGTATTGATCTGTGGTTCGCTCGGAAAGGAGGGGATGGATAGTGTCCGGCTACAACGGGTCCTCGCCGGAAGCCTGGCGCGCCGCGGTTTCGCTGTGCTGCGTTTTGACTACCTAGGCTTGGGTGATTCTGCATACGCCCAGGCCCGTGATGACGCGGTGGCCAACTGGGTGGCGAGCGTGGGCCACGCGCTCGACTACCTCACGCTGATCGGCGCGCAGTCGGCAACCGCTATCGGCATACGTGCCGGCTGCCTGATCCTCAACGAGTACCTGGGCCAATCCCACGCGGTCAACCGCGTGGTCTATCTCGATCCCTATGGAACGGGCAGGCGTTACCTCCGGGAACACAGAACACTGTTCCGGTTGTCGGTGGGTGCGGACGCTGCTACGCCCGGCGAAGTGTCAATCGTCGGGGGGCGGTTGAGCGACCACGCCGCCGCAGAATTCACCGCGCTGCGGATGGGTGCCAATCCAATTAACGCCCACGGCGTCGACAACGTACTTCTGGTGGGACGACCAGCCGAGACCGACAAGCACGTCACCACTTTGGCATCGGCCGAGGGAGTTGATTCGATCATTGCCGCCGGTCTCCCGGAATGCGCCGCGCCGACGCCGACGCCGTTACCGATCCCTTTCGCAGCGGTCGATTCGATCGTCGAGTGGATCGACGGGAACGTTCCCACTCGCACCCGTCGCGTGGTACCCCAATACCTGACAACCGTGACGATGCCGGCCGAAGGGCCCGACGGGGCCGATGTTTTCGAGAGCATCGAACGAATCGAGCCGAACGGCCTATTCGCCATCCGCACGGTGCCCCGACGCCGTAGTCCCGCGCCCGCGAAGACCGTGTTGTTCTTCGTGACGGCCAACGACTTGCACGTAGGACCCGCCCGGGAGTGGGTTGAATTGTCGCGTCGCATTGCAGCGGCCGGGTCCCAGGCGGTGCGCTGGGACCCGGCAAGACAGGGCTTGTCGGGCCAGATCAGCCGGAACCGTTGGCGCAGAATCTATTCCAAGGCTGACGTTACCGAATCGATAGCGGTGGCCAGACATGCGTGCCAAGACGCCGGCGAACTCGAGCTTGTCGGTATCTGCTCCGGCGCGTGGTACGCCGCTCAGGTCGCCCGCAATATCGATGCGCGCTCGGCGATTCTGGTCAACCTGCTGGTGTGGAATTGGCGCGTCACCCCCACCTTGTTGTCACAGTGGGGCTATCGGAAGATAACGCTAAACACCAACGCGCCTGGTGACACGGGCGGCGGCGCTGGCGGGTCCAGGGCTAAGCACCTCAGAGCATTTCTCGACCCGGCTCGGAAGCCGACGAAGAACTTTATGCACAACCACCTCCCGCGATACGTCCTGCGGGTGTTGAGCTGGGTCGGACTCGTGTACCTGCCGGAGGTTGCTCTGACAACGCTTGCGCACCGTGGAACCGACGTGACGCTGATTGCCTCGCCCGAGGATGCCGAGCAGTTCACTGCCAAAGGCGGTCGGGCAGCCCTCGACCGGCTGCAATGGACGTCGCAGCCGCCCCGCCTGATCGCCATACCCACCGGCGATCATTCCGCCCATCACCCGGCGATATTGGCGGCGATCCGCAATGTGCTGTTGCCGGTAGCTGCCGTTTCCCCAACCGAGCACATCCCCGTATCGGACATCACGTCGATAGAGAGTCGCCGAAATCCGCTAGTGCCCCTCGCCAAAAATGCGTGACATGTTTTTGTGGAGGGAGTCAAGCTTTGTTCGGCGGGATGTTGTTCACGGGTGAGCTTCGGGCCGTCTTCTGATCTTGCGGGATCACCAAGCGCCCACACGTCGAGCAGGCGTGAACCGGACAGGCATGGAGTAACTAACTGTCTTCTTGCGCTCGCATTTTCATTGCTAGAGCAGGTATGAAGGGTGACCCCCGCTTATCCTGGAACAAAATATGTGTTCCGAGCACAGTGCCCGCGGAAGTCACTTCGCAGACACGGAGGCAGCCATAACACACAAGCGGCCCAAAACCCGCCGCCTCGCGGTGAAAAACGCCGTGCGTGGCGTCGGTGTCAAAGTCATACCGTGGATTCCGCCATGGCTAAAACGCCTCCTGACTGGCGGCAGAAGGATCACCATCGACGGCAACACCCTTGACGCCACGCTTCAGTTGATGCTGATCGCCCAGCGAAGCACACGTACTGGCGGTCTCTTGGCTGATGGGGATCTGGAAGTTGCCCGCGCCCTGGTGCGGAAATCGCATGCGGCGATGAATACCCACGTGGAAGTCCCCACCACCGACCTCACGATTCCCGGCCCCGACACCCCCCTTCGAGCGCGGCACTATCGACCGGCCGTCGCGGAGGCGGCCCCGCTGCTTGTCTTCTTCCACGGCGGTGGTTTTGTCGTCGGCGACATCGAATCCCACGACGGACTGTGTCGGATGATTTGCAGAGACGCCGCGATACACGTGTTGTCGGTGGACTACCGGCTCGCACCTGAACACAGGTCCCCGGCTGCGGGCGATGACTGCGTTGCGGCCTATCGATGGGCACGTGGACACGCCGCCGAACTGGGCGCTGACCCGTTCCGAATCGGCGTTGGCGGTGAAAGCGCCGGCGGAAACCTGGCAGCCCTCGTCGCGCTGCGTAGCCGCGAAGAGGGTATTCCGCAGCCGACGCTGCAAGTGCTGATCTATCCGGTCGTCGACCTCTCCGCGAAGACCCGGTCGCGCACCTTGTTCTCGGACGGGTTCTTCGTGTCCAAGATGCAGGAGGAACGGTTCTTAGACCTGTATCTGGGCGGCTCGGGCCTTGCCGCCGACGATGCACGGGTATCGCCGCTGAAGGCCGCTGATTTATCTGGGTTGGCTCCCGCTTTAGTGATCACCGCAGGATTCGATCCACTGCGCGACGAGGGTAACGAATACGCCGGGGCGCTACGCCGGGCCGGGGTCACGGTCGATCACCGGCAGTTCGATGCACTTACGCACGGCTTTATCAGTAGAGCCTCATTGGGAGGCGGCAGCGCGGACGCCACCACGGCGACCATCTCTGCCATCCGGGCCCACCTCAGCCGCGGCTGATGCGCGCCTCTCCCTTAAGCTGCGGCGCCTGCATCCTCAACTCAGACATCAACTGTTCGAATTCTTTTCGATATCGGGCGACATTACCGAGTTTGACATCTTCGTATCCACGCACGATATCCGGTAGCCCGGCGACGCGGACCGCGAGCGCGTGATTTTCCGGAGTCATGACGCCGGCGACAGCGTCCATCCACGCTCGGTACTCCACGATCAACTGCCGTTCTAAACGACGAATGTGGGTGTGGCCAAAGGGATCCAAAAAGCTGCCACGGACGAACCGCAGGGTGGCAAGCGTCCGAAAGAACGGCCGCACCCATGGGCCCAAGGTGAGCTTCCGATTCAAACCCATCGCCCGCAGGAACGGTGGATGCAGCTTGTAGGACACCCGCGCGTTCGACCCGAACGCCTCGCGCACCCGAGCGTCGGCCTCTTGGTCCAGGCAGAGTCGAGGCACCTCGTACTCATCCTTGTATGCCATGAGCTTGTGCAGATTTCGAGCGACACTCCTGGTCAGGTCGTCAACACCGGGCACCTTCGTTGCTTCTGCGACACGAATCCGCTCGACGAACTCTGCGTAATGTTGTGCGTACCGGCGACTCTGATAGGCGATCAGATCGGAGACGCGCAACGCGACGTCCTTGCCGAGCGGCGATTCGGGCACTGCCCGAACTATCGCTGCAATGCGACGGGCATCGGGCGACATGGTCTTGGGCCGAGGCTCTTTTCGCAATTGTGCGACGACGGCGTCCAAATCGGCTGGTGCCGCCACGGCTTGCCGACCTCGGCGGAATGCTTGCAGATTCTCTTGCACCTTAACGCCGCTGCCGCGAATGGCTTCCTCGATGTGTTCGGCGCGCAGGGGTAGTCTGCCGGTTTGGTACGCCGCACCCACCAACAGCATGTTCGCGAACTGATCCTGGCCGAACAAAGTGGTGGCCAGCTTACGGGCATCGAGGATGACGGCGTGCTCGCCGCGAGTTGCCTCGAGTATCGGCGCTATCGCCTGACTGATTGCCGGGAACGTCGTGTCCGGGTCGACGACCATTTGGCCGGTTGGCACCGCCGACGAAGAGACGACTGCAACCGTGCGGTGCGGATCGGCAGCGAGCAGGTAGCCAGCCTCGGCCGCGACCAGCAAATCGCAACCTAGGTACAGGTCGCATTCGCCCTCGCCGGCGCGGCTCGCCACCGCTGTCGAATGATCGAAGATCTTTATGTCGGAAACCACCGCTCCGCCTTTTTGGGCTAGGCCGGTCTGGTCCAGAGTGCGAACGTAGCGCCCCGCAATTGTCGCGGCTGCGGCCAGCGTCTGGGCGACCGTGACGACACCGGATCCGCCGATGCCGGTGATTCGGGTGGTGTGCGGCGCGGCGGCCAGCTGAGGCGGTTCGGGGAGATCAGCCGTCTCGAGTTCCCTCAATGTCAGTTTTGCGGGGCTCGAGCGGCGAGGCACGATTGTCATGAAGGCCGGGCAATCTCCGTTGAGGCAGGAGAAGTCGAAATTGCACGAAGATTGGTCGATCCGCGTTTTCCGACCGAACTCGGTCTCGATCGGCTGAACCGACAGGCAATTCGACTTGGCACCGCAGTCCCCGCAGCCCTCGCACACCCGCTCGTTGATCATGACGCGTTGAATGGGTTGAACTACTGTGCCGCGCTTGCGCTTACGACGCAGCTCGGTAGCGCACTCCTGATCGTGGACGATGACCGTGACACCCGGTGTGGCAGCCAGCGTCCGCTGCGCCTCGTCCAGACGATCGCGATGCCAGCAGCGCACACCACGCGGTAGATCGTTGCGGCGGTAGCGTTTCGGGTCGTCAGTGGTGACGATGATCCGCGTGACCCCCTCGGCAAGCAATGCCCGCGCGAGATCCTTCACGGTGAGCGCGCCTTCGGGCTGCTGACCGCCCGTCATCGCGACCGCGGAGTTGTAGAGGATTTTGTAGGTGATGTGAGAGCCGGCTGCGACGGCGGCGCGCACCGCGAGGCTGCCGGAGTGATGAAAAGTGCCATCCCCCAGGTTCTGGATCAAATGGGATTGCTGGACAAAAGGACTCATTCCGATCCACTGCGCGCCCTCGCCGCCCATCTGAGTCAGCCCGGTTATGCTGCCCACCAGTTTCTCGTCCATGAGCGTGACTAGACCGTGGCACCCGATGCCGGCGCCGACCAACGAGCCATCAGGCGCCTTCGTCGACGAATTGTGCGGACACCCCGAACAGAAATAAGGGCTGCGAGTTACCAAGGGAAGCGCCAGCCGCGATTTCGGTGATTGGCGCCCGTTGAGCCACTCCCGGACCGAGGGAAGCTCGCTGTGGCCCAGCAGAATTTCGGCAAGCACGGGGGCGATCGTGTCGGCGGTGAGTTCGCCGTTGCTTGGGAACGCCGGGCCGTCCTCGATATTCCGCTTGCCGACGATCACCGGCCCGCCCTCGTTGTGACCGTAAAGCTGGTCGCGGACGGCGGTTTCAATGAAGGGCCGTTTGTCCTCGACCACGATGATCTTCTGCAGGCCTGAGGCGAAGCCTTTCAGCGTGCGCGGCTCGATGGGGTCGATCATCCCCAGCTGAAGCAGGCGAATTCCGTGTTGCGCCAGCTCTATATCGTCGAGACCCATCCGCCGCAGAGCTTCACGGACGTGGAGGAACGTGGGTCCGGCGGCGATGATCCCGATGCGGTCGAGGGCACCGTGCGCGGTGACGAGGTCGAGTTGGTTTCCCGCGGCGTAGTCGAGTGCAGCCTGACGACGTTCGCCGTCCCGACTGCGTTCCAGAACTCCGAGCATCGGTTGCATCATCTTTGCCGTGACTGCGTGGTCAACTGCGCGTACAGGTCCCACGGGGATTACGCGGCCTGGGGCGACATCGACTGTCATAGAGCCGTTGGCGACGTCGGTCGATATCTTGAGCGCCACCCATAGGCCGCTGGCTCGTGACATGGCCGCGGCATGTAGGCCAAGGTCCAGGATCTGTTGAGGGTCCGCGGGGTACAGCGTGGGAATGCCCAAATCAGCGAGCAACCGTTCCGATGCGCCGGGCACCGTCGATGACTTCGCTGACGCGTCGTCACCAACGAAGACGAGGGCTCCGCCGTTGGCGGGCACGCCCATCAGAACGTTGTGCCGGAACGCATCCGACGCCCGATCCAATCCTGGCGATTTGCCGTACCAGAACCCGATGACGCCGTCGACCGTGCATTCTTGCGACGCCGACGCGAGCTGGCTCCCCTGAACGGCCGTCGCCGCAAGCTCTTCGTTGACACCAGGCTGGAAGACGATGCCGTACTCGTCCAGTAGCGTCCGGTGCCGGTCGAGCTCCATGTCGTATCCGCCCAGCGGCGAACCTTCGTAGCCAGATATGAAGCCGGCGGTGTTGCGGCCTGCTCGCCGCTCGGCGCGCATGATCTCCAACGGTAGGCGTGCCAGAACTTCTAAGCCTGTTAGCCGGACGAGGTCTGCCTGCGTCAGCGGCTTCACATCGGCCTTGGTCGGCGTCGACAACATGCCCCCTACGGGAAAGGATTTGGCTCTGTTCAACGATCAACCAGTGTTCGTTTCGCCGGCTTCGTCGAAACCGGCGACGATCCGAAGCGCTGGCGAAGAAACGCGGCAAGGCGCAGCGGGATGGCGATAAGACTCAACAGTGCGAACGGCACATATTCGACGAAGGAGAGCCAATGCTGTGTCAGCTGGCCGGGTGCGTCCAGCAAAAAATCCCGGCCGAAGGCGACCAGTATGTAAGTCGTAGCCAGGAAGAGCAGTGGCCGCCACAGAGGTCCCAGGTTGCCCGTTCCGATTCCGAAGGACAGCAGCACCAGTAGATAGGTGCAGAACAGTGCGATCAGGAAGAACAACAAGATGCCGCCCTGCAGCGGAATCTGGCCGATGACGACGCCCAGCCAGATGACCAATCCGATATGGACCTGAAGCGCGGCGGCGAAGGCCAGGCCCAAGGCTCGCGCCCGGCGCGCCAGCCCGGCAAAGGCTGGGCCGAACAGGACGGGCAGCGCGCCGCCGGCGTAGGAAAGCCAGAAAAAAAGGAACGACCAGCGCGCGGTGTAGCGCACCGCCTGGCCGATGCCAACGAGACCGGTGCCGTAATGGGCCAGGACGGCCCCGGCGAGCGCGACCCCGCCGCCCAACGCGCCGATCATCCAAACCCAGGCCGGATCATGTCTGCGGGTCATCGCGCGCCTGCCCCGGCGTCGCCGCCGTTGACGGTGAACGTTGGCTCGTCAACGGCCGGACTACAAACCACCAGAACGACGGCCATTGCGTGGCAATCGGCGTGCGAGAGCGACAAAGACGAGCTGAGCCAGCCTTGGCGTTGTGCCGACTCGGCGAGCGTTCCACTCAGACGAAGCAGCGGCAGCGGCCCGTCCCGTGTCACCTCGATCTCGCGCCAGGGAAACGACATGTCCGGCTCTGCGAACGCCTTGATCACTGCTTCCTTGGCTGCGAACCTGGCCGCCAGTCTGTGCACCCGGTTGCGGCCCTGGCAGTCGTTGATTTCGCCCGTCGTAAAGACCTTGCGGAGGTAGCGGTCTCCAAACGCCGCTAGCGAGTTGTGGACATCCTCAACGTCTGCGACATCGCATCCGACGCGGACGCGGCGCCCGTCAACCTCGCCCGGCAAGGTGATCATGCGACCGCTTTGACGAGGCCTTCGATTACCTGCGCGATGTTGTGTACGGATTCGAAGGTGGATTTCTTGAGCACTTCATCGGGGAACTCGATGTCGAATGCATCCTCGAGCGCGAGCATCACATCGACCGACGCGTGCGAGGTCAGGCCGAGCTCGTAGAGGTCGGCCTGTTCGTCCACCTCGCGTGGATCGACCGCCATACGACCATGGGTGGCCAACACGTCACGAATTTGGTCCTGCATTACCTATTCCTCATTTCTGCGGTGGTTCAACCTGTTAATTAGTGCCGGGTCCGGTAGCCGGGACGTAGCTTCCGGTCGCTTTGAGCCGCTTGCGGGCGATGCGGCGGTAAGCCAAGAAGTCCGACATAAACGTCGGACTGCCGTAGAGCCAGTCCAGGGGTTCTCGCATGTCGTCGGCGTAGCCGATGGAGTAGGAGCCGCGCTGATACCCCATCAGCCGCAGTAGCCCCTCGGGCAGGGTGCGGGCGATCTCGGGCGGGCAGGCCAGGTATTGGTTTTCCTCCTGGCGCAGCCACCCCAG
>Ga0302326_10011716_pt1 | contig 18836 bp, 16 predicted proteins | sample Palsa_T0_3_FD_202264 | JGI IMG/M metagenome (GOLD analysis project Ga0302326, IMG submission 202264) | Peat permafrost microbial communities from Stordalen Mire near Abisko, Sweden - Palsa_T0_3 | ecosystem: Environmental > Terrestrial > Soil > Palsa > Peat permafrost | place: Sweden: Abisko...
TTCGCGGATTGACGCAGAACTGCGACATCATGAACGACGTATCGACGACGCTGACGCCGACGAGGTTCACAACCGAACGGCCGATCTGTATCGCCGTCATGGCCATGGGCGGTCAGGGCGGCGGCGTGCTCGCCGACTGGATCGTGGAGCTAGCCGAGTCACAGGGCTGGCACGCCCAATCCACCTCGGTGCCCGGCGTTGCCCAGCGCACCGGCGCGACCATCTATTACGTCGAGATGCTGCCGCCGAAAGCGGGCCGCGCGCCGATCCTGTCGCTGATGCCGGCGCAGGGCGAAGTCGACGTGGTGCTTGCGTCCGAACTGATGGAGGCCGGCCGCTCCATCCTGCGCGGGCTGGTGACGCCCGATCGCACCACCCTGATCGCCTCAACCCACCGTTTGTATTCGACTGCCGAGAAGGAAAAGCCGGGAGACGCCACCGCCGATCCGGCCGTAGTCGTCGACGCGGCAGGCGTGGCAGCCAAGCGCACCATCGCTTTCGACATGGAAGCGCTGGCGAACAAGAACAACAGCCACATCTCCGCCTGCCTGTTCGGAACCCTCGCCGCATCCGGCACTTTACCGTTCGGCCGCGAGACCTTCGAGGCCATCATCAAAGCCGGCGGCAGAGGCATCGAGCCTAGCCTCAACGCCTTCCGCGCCGCCTATGACCAAGCCGCGCAGCCGGCACCGCCGCGCCCGGTCCTCACCCGCCCAGCCAAGCGCTTCGCGCCCTTGCCAGCCTCGGCGGGGCGCGCCGACCTCGACAAGCTTTTGGCGCGCATCCGCGAATTTCCCTCAGCCCTGCACAATATTCTGTTCGCCGGCGTCAAACACCTCACCGATTTCCAGGATCCGGCCTATGCGGGCGAATACCTCGATCGCGTACTGAAAATTTGCGAGCTTGATCGCACCCATGGCGGCGCGGCGAAGAGCTACGCAATGACCGCGGCGGCGGCCAAATACGTCGCCGTGGCGATGACCTATGACGACGTGATCCGCGTAGCCGATCTGAAAACGCGAAGCAGCCGCTTCGCCCGCGTGCAGCGCGAGAATAGCGTGGGCGAAGGCCAGATCGTCTACACCACCGAATACATGCATCCGCGCCTGGAAGAAGTCGCCGGCACCATGCCGGCGCCGCTTGGGCGCTTCCTGGAATCAAACCCGAAATTGTTCGGCTGGATGTTCCGCAAGGGCCGCCGCGTGCGCTCCGGAACAATCCACTGGTTCCTGATGCTCTACGTCCTTGCCGCGCTCAAGCCGATCCGCCGCGCGACTTTGCGCCACAAGCGCGAGATGGCGCATCTCGACAAATGGCTCGCGCTTGCCGCCGCACGCGTCGCCGAGAACTACGATCTCGCCGTCGAGATCGTCAACACACGGCGTCTGCTCAAAGGCTATTCCGACACGCATGCGCGGGGCGAATCGAAGTTCGACCGCGTGATCGGCGCCGTGCCGCTCCTCGCCTCTCGGCCCGATGGCGCCGACTGGATGCGGCGGCTGCGCGAGGCCGCGCTGATGGACGAGAACGGCATCGCGCTCGACGGCGCGCTGAAAACCGTCGCGACGCTGTAGAGAAAAAGCGAAAATTCTCGGCGGCGCCGGCACTCACCCCAGCGCCTGCGCCAGCAGATATCCCGAGCCGCCGCCGAGGCCCGGCCCCGGATGGGTCGAGGCGCCGATGTGATGAAGCCGCGCCACGGGCGTGCGGTGATTGACGGAAGCGTGAAACGGCCGCCACAGGAAAAACTGGTCGATGCCGCAAAATCCGCCGTAAGGGTCGCCGCCGACCAGATTGACGTTGAGCGCCTCGAGGTCCGCCGGCGAATACGCCTTGCGGGCGATGACGGTGCCGCGAAAATCCTTGATATGCGCAGCGAGAATCGCCTCCACGCGGTCGGCGTATTTTTCGCGTATCGTTTCATTCCAGCGCCCGTCCGCCGGCGGCGCAATCTGGCCGGCAGCATCGCCCTTGATGAAGCGCGGCGCCTCGGGCAATTGCAGCCAGAGAATCGACTTTCCCTCGGGACAGCGGCTCGGGTCGAGTGCCGCCGGCTGGCCGACGCAAACGGTCGGCACGGCAGGCAGCATGCCACGCTCCGCCTCGTTGGCGGCCTTGGACACGCCGTCCAATCCCGGCGTGAGATGAATTAGCGCGACGGTGCCGAGCGCCGGTGCTTTCCACTTTGGCGGTGCATTGAGCGCGTAGTGAACCTGCATATTGCCCTTGCCGTAGCGATATTGCGCCACCGACTCGGTCACGTCCGCCGGCAACGCCACATCCGCGAGCAAACGTCCGTAAAGCTGATTGGGCGTCACCGAACAGATCACGCCCTTGGCGGCTTCGATCTCTCCGCCGCCAACGAGCCGCACCCCGCGTGCGCCACCATTTGCATCGAGCAGCACCCGCTCCACGTCGGCGCCGAGGAGGATTTCGCCGCCTTGGTCGCGGATCAGGCGCTCGAACGCAGCGAGGACGTTCTTGGCGCCGCCCTTGACGATGGGCGCGCCAGCGGCTTCGAGCGCAAACGCGATGATTTTCGCCATCTGGCCGGAATAGGCGCTTTCCGGGCCGAGCCCGGTATGCAGCACCCAGGGCGCGAAAAGGCCGCGGACGAGCTCGGACTGATACCGCGTCTCCAGCCAGCCGCGCGCGGGGCCAAGCGCTTCGCCGAAGAAAGTAGCGAGGCCGCGCAGACCGCGCCGCCAAGCCTCGCGCGCCACGAGCTTGAGCATCGTGCGCGACCACAACGAGCCGCCGAGAAGCGCGAAAAGAAAGGGTGCATCGGCGCCGACGCGGCCGATATCGGCGTCGAAGCGCACGCCATCGCCGGCTGCGAGCTTGTCGAATGCCGCGACATTAGTCTTGCGATCCATGGAAAAGATTGCGTGCCGCCCGTCAGGCAGAACCACCGCGGTCGGCGTCGGCGAATGCGCAAAGGCCAGGCCGCGTTTTTCGAGCTCCGGACCGAGCTCCGCGTAGGCAGGCGACGTTACGAACAGCACGAAGGTCGTCGCCATCACGTCGTGCATAAAGCCCGGCGCCGTGATCTCCTCGGTGCGGATGCAGCCGCCGATCCGGTCGTTGCGTTCGAGCACCAAGACCTTGCGGCCTTTTCGGCCCAGCAGCGCCGCTGTCACCAGCGCGTTGATCCCGCTTCCGACGATGACGTAGTCGGCGGCCGCCATGGCGGTTCGCTTTACGCTACTTCTTGGGGACGAGCGCGAGCACGCGCAGCGGACTGCCGGTGCCCTTGACGATCTTCAACGGCGCCGCGATCAGGATCGCGCCCTTGGGCGGCAACTTGTCGAGCTGGCAGAGACTGGCGAGGCCGTAGCGGTTGGCCTTGTGCATGAAGGTGTGCGCCGGAAACGGCGGATCCATTCCGCCCGCCGCGCCTGCATCCGTGCCGATGGCTTCCGATCCCCAACCGATCACGCCCTTGGCGACCAGATAATGGATCGTCTCAGCCGCCGGGCCCGGCGAATGCGGCCCCTTGTCGTCGGCATTGAGGAAGCGCGCCTCGCTGTTGTTTCGCTTGTACCAATCAGTGCGCATCAGCACCCAGCAGCCGGCCGGGATATCGCCATGCGTCTTCTCCCAGGCTTTCACGCCGTCGACGGTCAGGAGAAAATCGCTGTTCTTCGCCGATTCCACCGAGCAGTCGATGACGCAGGCCGGCGCCACGAAATTTTTCACCGGGATCGTATCGGTGCCACCGTCTTTGTAGTCCTTGCCGCTGATCCAATGGTTCGGCGCATCGAAATGCGTGCCGGAATGCTCGCCGAGCTTCAGCCAATTCCAGGCCCAGAACGGCCCGTCTTTATCGAAGTTGGAGATGGCGTGAATTTCGATCGGCGGCGTGTTCTTGCCGATTTGCGGCGGCAGCTTGATCAGCGGCGTCTCGGGACCGAGCGGCGCGGTCAGATCCACCACCTCGATGGCCCCGGACGCGAGCGCCGAAGCAAAGTCGCCGAGAACTTGAGTACTGGTCATGCGGTGTCTCCGTTGCGCTCGACAGAAGAAACGAATGAGGCGGGTGCCGTCGGCGGCAAGCCTAGCGCAAACATTTTAGATATGAAATATCTGCGCTGGCAAGCGAGCCGGTACGGCGCGTATCAGGAGCGAGCGGATGCCTTACGATGCCGTGGTGGTCGGCGCCGGCGTCAACGGGCTGGCCGCCGCTCTGCATCTTGCCACCAAGGGCTGGAAGGTCGTCGTCGTCGAGCGCGCCGAAATCGCCGGCGGCGCGCTGAAGACCCGCGAAATCACGCAGCCGGGCTTCCGCCACGACCTTTATGCTATGAATTTGGGCCTGTTCGCCGGTTCGCCGTTCTTTTCCGCCCACAAGGACCGTCTGCTCGCGCATGGCATCGACTTCGTCGGCGCCGAGCACTGCTTCGCGACGGCATTCCCGGACGGAAGCTGGCTCGGTGTGGAAAAAAATCCCGAGGCCAATGCGAACCGAATCGCGGCTTTAAGTCCGGCCGATGCCGGGCGTTGGCGTGCCATGACGGCGGCGTTCGCGCAGGACGCACCGCATATCTTCGCGCTCCTCGGCACACCGCTGCCGTCGTGGCAGGCGCTGCGCCTGGCCTTTGCGGCGTGGCGGGCGCGCGGCACCGCGTGGGTGGCCGACACGGTGCGCCTCCTTGTCGCCTCGCCGCGCGAATGGCTCGACGAAAATTTCGAGAACGCCAAGCTCAAGGCCATGCTGGCGATCTGGGGCATGCATCTTGATTTTTCGCCCGATTGCGCCGGCGGTGCGCTGTTCCCCTATTTGGAGTCTATGGCGGATCAAAGCTTCGGCATGGCGCTGGGACGTGGCGGCGCCGACACGATCATTGCCGCTCTTACCCGCGCCATCGCGGCGGCCGGCGGCGAAGTGCGGCTCGGCGCGCCGGTGCAAAGCATCGCGATCGAAAGCGGCGCCGCCAAGGGCGTGGTGCTTGCAAGCGGTGAGCGCATCGAGGCGACGCGCGCGGTGATCGCCAATCTGCATCCGCGCGTGTTGTTCGGAAAACTGGTTCCTGCCGCGTCGGCGGCGACGCAGCGTCTCGCCCGATTTCGACCCGGCCCGGCGACGATGATGATCCATCTCGCGCTCAACGATCTGCCGGCGTGGAGCGCTGGCGCGGAACTGCGGCAGTTCGCTTATGTACATCTTGCGCCTTCGCTTGCTGCGATGGCGAAGACCTATACCGATGCGCTCGATGGCCTCCTCCCGGCCGAGCCCGCGCTCGTGGTCGGCCAGCCGACCGCCATCGATCCGTCGCGCGCGCCGGCGGGAAAGCATGTGCTCTGGGTCCAGGTGCGGGTCTTGCCGTCACGCATCCGCGGCGATGCGGCCGGCAGCATCGGCGGTCGGGAATGGGACGACGTCAAGGAAGCCTACGCGGACCGCGTGATCGGCATCATCGAACGCCATGCGCCCGGCTTTGCCACCGACATCCTCGCGCGCGCGGTGCTTTCGCCCGCCGACCTCGAACGCGACAATCCCAATCTGGTCGGCGGCGACAGCCTCGGCGGCAGTCATCACCTCGATCAGAATTTTCTGTTTCGTCCGGCCTTCGGCTGGTCGCGCTACCGAACGCCGGTCGATCGTCTGTACATGGTGGGCGCCTCGACCTGGCCGGGCGCCGGCACCGGCGCCGGCTCCGGCTTCATGCTGGCGAAGGCCTTGGCCGGTGCGTGAAGATCACTCGTCATTGCGAGGAGCGAAGCGACGACGCAATCCAGCCAGCCTCGCTGCCCACTGGATTGCTTCGCTTCGCTCGCAATGACGTCGTTAGTTTCGCGCCTTGAGCAGATCGCGGCCGATGATGAGCTTCTGCACCTCGGTCGCTCCCTCATAGATCCGCAACGGGCGGATTTCTCGATAGAGATGCTCGACCACCGAGCCGACGCCAACGCCGAGGCCACCGAACATCTGCACCGCCCGGTCGATGACGCGCTGCGCGCCTTCCGTCGCCGCCATCTTCGCCATTGCCGCTTCCCGCGTAGTCGCCACACCCTCGACGTCGCGCAACCACCCCGCCCGATAAGTGAGCAGCGCCGCCGCGTCGATCTCGGTGGCCATGTCGGCGAGCGCGGCTTGGGTCAACTGAAAGTCGCCGAGCGTTTGACCGAACATCTTGCGCGTTGTCGCGCGCGACAATGCCTCATCGAGCGCGCGGCGGGCGAAGCCCAGCGCGGCGGCAGCGACGCCGGCGCGGAAGATATCGAGGCTGCGCATGGCAATCTTGAAACCTTCGCCGGACGCTCCGACAAGGTGCGAGAGCGGAACGCGGCAGGACTGAAATCGCAACCGCGCCAGCGGATGCGGCGCGATGACGTCGATGCGCTCTGCGATTTCGAAGCCCGGCGTTCCGGCATCGACCACGAAAGCCGACAGGCCGCGCGCGCCGGGCGCTTCGCCCGTGCGGGCAAAAACCACGTAGAAATCGGCAATGCCGCCGTTCGAAATGAAGGTCTTCTCGCCGTCGAGCACGTAATGGTCGTTCTCCCGCTTCGCTGTGGTGGTCGCGGCGGCAACGTCGGAGCCGGCCTCGGGCTCGGTCAGCGCGAAAGCGGCGATCGCGGCACCGCGGGCGACCAGCGGCAAGTACCGGCCCTTAAGCTCGTTCGAACCCGCAAGCGTGATGGGCGCACTGCCGAGGCCCTGCATGGTGAAGGCGAAATCCGCAAGCCCGCTATGACGCGCGAGCGTTTCGCGGGCGACCACCAGATAAAGCGATTGCAGCGGATCGTGCGCGCCGCCATGGCCGGCCGGAACGCCGTACCGCAGCCAGCCGGCTGCGCCCAGCGCGCGCACCCAGCGCACGCAGCACGCGTCAACGTCGGCATGTCCTGCATTGCTTTCGATATCGGCAACCGCCTGCCCGGCCCATTGGTCCAGCTCCTCGGCGAAGGCGCGATGCGCCGCGTCGAAGAATGGGAGGCGCAGATGCGCGGTCCGGCTCATATGGTTCTCCTCCCGGCTCGGGCTTGGATTTTGCACGCTAACAAGCCCCATAACCATGCCAGCGGCAAATCATTGCATTTTTTGCCGCGCGCGGCAGACTGGCCCATTGGTTAATACGTGTTGCGTCGCGGGGGAGTATCGTCATGAAAGTGATCATCGCAGGCGGGGGCGTCGGCGGCCTGGTAACGGCGCTGATGCTGCATGCGCGCGGGATCGATTGCGAGATTTTTGAGCAGGCGGACGCGATCCGCGAGCTCGGCGTCGGCATCAATACACTGCCGCACGCCATCAAGGAATTGGCCGATCTCGGCCTGCTGGCGCGGCTGGACGCGGTCGCGATCCGCACTTACGAGTTGTTCTATACCAACCGGTTCGGCCAGGAGATCTGGCGCGAGCCGCGCGGACTCGACGCCGGCTACGACATCCCGCAATTCTCCATCCATCGCGGCCGGCTCCAGAGCGTGATCTACCAGGCGGTGCGCGCGCGGCTCGGAGAGTCGCGCATTCATCTGAACTGCCGCCTCGGTTCGTTCACGCAGGACGAAGGCGGCGTCACCGCCTATTTCTTCGATCGCAACGGCGCGCATCAGGCAACCGCACGCGGCGACGTGTTGATCGGCGCCGACGGCATACATTCGGTGGTGCGGGACAAGCTGTTTCCCAACGAGGGTCCGCCGCGTTGGAACGGCCTCATGCTGTGGCGCGGCGCCATCGATTGGCCGACCTTCCTGACCGGACGCTCGATGGTCGTGGCCGGAGGACTTGCGGCAAAGCTGGTCGTTTATCCCATCGCCGAGGGCACACGGCCCGACAAAAGACTGACCAATTGGGCGGTCGTCGGCCGCGTCGCCGACGGATCGACGCCGGTCCCGCAAAAGCAGGATTGGTCGCGGCCGGGCCGCTTCGAGGACCTGATGCCGCACGTGCAACGCTTTCGCATCCCTTACATGGATGCGCGCGCCCTGATCGAGGCGACCAACGAATTCTGGGAATATCCGATGTGCGACCGCGATCCGCTGCCGCGCTGGAGCCACGGCCGCGTCACGTTGCTCGGCGACGCGGCGCATCCGATGTATCCGGTGGGTTCCAACGGCGCTTCGCAGGCCATCCTCGACGCGCGCTGTCTCGCCGACCAGCTCAAGGACGCCGATCATCCCGTGCACGCGCTGTGGAGCTACGAGCAAACCCGACTGCCGATGACGGCGGAGATCGTGCGCATGAATCGGCGCGGCGGCCCGGAAGGTGTCATCGACGCGGTCGAGGCACGTGCCCCGGACGGCTTTTCCAACATCGACGACGTGCTGTCATTCGAGCAGCGCAAGGCGATCGTGCGCGGCTACGCTTCCGCCGCCGGCTTTGCGCGCGAACAGGTCAATAAGGCCGCGTGAGACGACGACTTCTCTACGCGGGCGGCGGCAGGAACATCACTTCGTACTTGGCCGCCAGCGCCACGACGTCGGGCGGGTTCTGTTCCTTCATACTGTGAATGGCCCAGAACAGATCGTAGAGTTTGCGGGTCGGCGTCACCCAGAAGAAGCATTTCACGGTCTGATCGGTTTTGTTGAAGATGCCGTGCGGGATTTGCATCGGCAGCCGGATCAGGTCGCCGGTCGTGGCGGTGAATTCGCGGCCTTCCAGGACGAGGTCGAACTTGCCGTCGAGCATATAAATGAATTCATCCTGGGTCGGATGAATGTGAGGCGGGACGAACGTGCCGGGCGGAAACGTGGCGTGCCAGGCAAAAGAGTTTTCGCTGACCTGCTTCGGCACGTAGGTCTGGCCCAGAATATTCCAGACAATCCCGTCTATGCCCGTCCCGGCCTTAGTGATGCCCGGCGTCATCGAAGTCATCGCACCGTTACTCCCGTTCCACTCGTGGGTCGCGAACATTCAAGCACGCACACACCAGCCCGCCAATGTTTAGGCCCGTCCAATCGGTCAACAGCGTAAATTTGCCTCAGCGGTGGTCATTATTATTAAGGGGACGCGGCTTCACAAGCCTAGTAATTTACACTTAAAGTATCGGCGAAGACCGCTGAATACGCGGGGCCCAGGCGGCGCTTAAGCCGAACGTTGGCCGGAGCTTTTTCAGGAGATTGAGATGACCAAGGTTAAGTCGCTTGTTGCGTTTGCGGCCGCCTTCGGACTTTTGACGTCCGCTGCGCAGGCCGAGGACAATCTCAAGGTCGGCGTCATCGCCACCCTATCCGGTCCGCCGGCGGTGCTCGGCCAGCAGTTGCGCAACGGCTTCTCGCTAGCGGTCAAGGAGCTGGGCGGCAAGCTCGGCGGCCGCGATACGGAAATCGTCGTCGCCGATGACGAGCTCAAGCCCGATGTGGCCGTGAGCAAGGTCAAGGCGCTGATCGACCGTGACAAGGTCGATTTCGTCGTCGGCCCGATATTCTCGAACATTCTCGGTGCGATCGAGAAACCCGTCACCGAAGCCAACGTGATCCTCATCAGTCCCAATGCCGGCACCTCGACCTTCGCCGGCAAGGAGTGCAATCCAAACTTCTTCGTCACCTCCTACCAGAACGATCAGGTGCACGAGGTGTTGGGCCAATATGCACAAGAGTCTGGCATGAAGAAGGTGATCATCATTGTGCCGAACTATCAGGCCGGCAAAGACGCGGCCGCCGGGTTCAAGCACAAATTCACCGGCGACATCGTCGATGAAATTTACGTGCCGCTCGGCCAGCTTGACTATTCGGCTGAGTTGTCGCGGATCGCCGCCGCCAAACCGGACGCGATCTTCGCCTTTCTGCCCGGCGGCATGGGGGTGAACTTCGTCAAGCAGTTCCGGCAGGCGGGCCTGGCCGACAAGATCACCTTCCTGTCCGCATTCACCGTCGATGAATCGACGCTTCCGGCGCAGCAGGACGCGGCGCTCGGCATGCTCGCCGGCTCCAATTGGGCGCCGAACCTCGACAATCCGCAAAACAAGACGTTCGTCGACGCTTACCTCAAAGAGTACAACGCCGTGCCGGCGACCTACGCTTTCCAGGCTTATGACGCGGCAATGCTGATCGACAGTGCCGTGAAGGCAGTCAAAGGCGATCTCACCAACAAGGACGCGCTGCGCGCAGCCCTCATGAAAGCCGATTTCAAATCGCTGCGCGGCGGCTTCAAGTTCAATACAAATCACTATCCGATCCAGGACTTCTACCTGGTGAAGGTCGCGAAACGGCCGGACGGCAAGTTCGAGACCGAGATCGAAAATAAAGTGTTCTCGAACTACGGCGATTCGTACGCGAAGGACTGCGCGATGAAATAGACTTCAGCCGCGCCGCAAGCCACTACTCTGCGGCGCGGCCGATGCGGCCGACGGAAGACGCCCTCGCCTGCCGTTGCGGCGGCGCAACCTCGGGATTTGGTCCCGATAATGTTTCGGTTCCATGTCAGGCACGCTCTTCCTTGTCCAAGTCCTCAACGGATTGCAGCTTGGCGTACTTCTATTCCTGATCGCGGCCGGCCTCACGCTGGTGTTCGGCGTGATGGACTTCATCAATCTCGCCCACGGCGTCCAATACATGTTGGGCGCCTATCTGGCGGTGGCGTTCTACGGCCTCTTCGGCAATTTTTTGGTCGCGCTGGTGCTGGCGCTGCTTGCCGCGCTCGCATTCGGATTGCTGCTCGAGTTCCTCGTTTTTCGCCTCCTTTATGAGCGCGATCACCTCGACCAGGTCATCGCGACGTTTGGTATCATTCTGTTTCTCAATCACGCCGTCCGGGTGATCTGGGGCGCCGCCCCATTGACGCTTCCAGTGCCGGACGCTTTCACCGGCTCCGTCGTCATCGGAAACGGACTGCTCTATCCGGTGTGGCGCCTGGTCATCATCGCTTCCGGCCTCGCGGTCGCCGCCGGCCTTTACCTGCTGGTGTCGTTTACCCGGATCGGCATGCTGGTGCGGGCGGGAGCCACCAATGCCCGGATGGTCTCGGCGCTCGGCGTCGACATCAAGCGACTGTTCATGATCGTGTTCGGCTTCGGCACCATGCTGGCGGGTTTCGCCGGCATCATGATCGCGCCGATCATCTCGGTCGACCCCGGGATGGGGACCAATATCCTCATCCTCGCTTTTGTCGTGATCGTGATCGGCGGCATCGGCTCGATCCGCGGTGCTTTCCTCGCGGCGCTGCTGATCGGGCTGGTCGATACGCTAGGCCGCTCGTTCTCGGTCGACATTCTCCGCCTCGTCATGGGGCCCTCCCCCGCGCGCATGGTGGGCCCGGCGATCGCCTCGATGCTGATCTACGTGCTGATGGCGGTCGTGCTCTACGTACGGCCCACCGGGCTGTTCCCGGTGAGAGGCCGCTGAAATGACCGGCGCCGCACTCGTCGCCGCCAACGGAGCGCGCACGCTTCGCGCCAGGCGCGACACCGTGTTGCCGGCGCTTATTTTTCTCGCCTTCGCGCTGCTACCGGTGTTCGCCGCGCTGACCGCGGAGGAATACCTGCTGGACTCAGCCACCCGCATCATGGTCTTCGCGGTCGCGGCCGTCGCGCTCGATCTCCTGGTCGGCTATTGCGGCCTGATATCGTTCGGCCACGCGGCATTCATCGGCCTTGGCGCCTATGCCGTCGGAATTCTGTCCGCCGAAGGCATCGGTGATGCGCTCGTGGCGCTGCCGGTCGCCATCGTGGTCTCCATGCTGTTTGCCTGGATCACCGGCATCGTCTGCCTGCGCACCAAGGGCGTCTATTTCATCATGATCACGCTGGCGTTCGGGCAAATGGTGTATTTCGTCGCCACCTCGCTGGCGCCGTATGGCGGCGATAATGGCCTGACCGTCGCGGCGCGCAGCACCATCGCCGGATTTGCCCTGCTCAAGAGCGACCGGGCGTTCTATTACTTCACGCTCCTTTGCCTCGCGGCAACTTATCTGTTGTGTCGCGCGCTGATCGCCTCGCGCTTCGGGCGGGTGCTGCGCGGCGCCAGGGAAAACGCAACCCGGATGGCGACGATCGGATTCACCATCCGGCGCTTCCAGCTCGTCGCCTATGTGATCGCCGGCGGGCTGGGCGGCTTGTCCGGTTTCCTGCTCGGGAATTCGACGGAGTTTGTCAGCCCCGAGTACATGTCATGGCAGCGATCCGGCGAGCTGATCGTCATGGTGATCCTCGGCGGCGTCGGCACGCTTGACGGCGCCATCGTCGGCAGCGCCGCATATCTTTTCGCCGAGGAATGGCTGTCGAGCACGTTCGAGAGCTGGCAGGTGATCTTCGGGCCGCTGATCGTGCTGGTGGTTCTGTTCGCGCGCGGCGGATTAATCGGGCTTACCACGCAGCTCTGGCGGCGGTTCGGTCATGCCTGAGCCGGTGCTTCGCCTCGAAGGGCTGCGTAAGAGCTTCGGCAGCCTGGTGGTGACCGACGACGTGACGCTCGATGTCATGCCCGGCGAGATGCACGCCATTATCGGGCCAAACGGGGCCGGAAAGACCACGCTGATCAACCAGATATCCGGGCTCATCCCGCCGGACGACGGCCGCATCCTGTTTGCCGGCGCCGACGTGACCGCGCTGCCGCCGGAAGCGCGCGCGTTGCGCGGGCTGTCGCGCAGCTTCCAGATCACCTCGATCCTGCCGGGATTTTCGGTGCTGGAGAATGTCGCACTCGCCGTACAGGCGCGCGACGGCTCAAGCCTGCGGTTCATCGGACGCGCCGCCGATGAGACGGCGCTGAACCTGCCGGCGATGGTTGCGCTCGAACAGACCGGCATCGCCGATCGGGCGCAGGTGCGCGCCGGCGAACTTTCCCACGGCGAGAAACGCGCGCTCGAGCTTGCCATTGCGCTCGCCATGCAGCCGACGCTGCTGCTGCTCGACGAACCGATGGCCGGGATCGGGCGTGAGGAGACCGAGCGGCAGGTCGAGCTGCTGCTCCGGCTCAAAGGCGAAGTGACGATGGTCCTTGTCGAGCACGACATGGCGGCGGTGTTCGCACTAGCCGATCGCATCTCGGTGCTTATTCGCGGCCACGTGCTCATTACCGATTTGCCCGAAGTCGTGCGTGCCGATCCGCAGGTCGTGACCGCGTATCTCGGCGAACAAATGGAGTAAGACGCCTGTGCTGAAGGTCGAAGCGCTCCAGGCCGCTTACGGCGCCGCCCAGGTGCTGTTCGACGTGAGTTTCACCGTCGGTGAGGGTGAGATGGTCACGCTGCTCGGCCGCAACGGCGTGGGCAAGACCACGACGATTTCGACCGTCATGGGATTGATGCCGGCCGCCGGCGGACGAGTCACGTTCGACGGCTTGCAACTCGACGGCTGGCCGCCCTACCGCATCGCCCAGGCGGGACTCGGTCTGGTGCCCGAAGGCCGTCAGATTTTTCCGACGCTGAGCGTCGAGGAGAACCTGATCGCGACCGCGGCCGCGCGCTTCGGCCCGCCGCGCTGGCGGCTCAAGGACGTCTACGAGATGTTCCCAAGCCTCGCCGAACGCCGGCGCAACATGGGCAACCAGCTTTCCGGTGGCGAGCAGCAAATGCTGGCGATCGGACGCGGACTGATGACCAATCCGAAGCTCCTCATCCTCGACGAGGCAACCGAAGGGCTGGCACCCCTCATTCGCGGTGAAATCTGGGCAAGCCTCAAGCGCCTCAAGGCCGACGGCCTGGCCATTCTACTTGTCGACAAGCACATCGACGCGCTGCTTAAGCTCGCCGACCGCCATGTCGTGATCGAGAAAGGCGACGTGGTCTGGTCCGGCACGTCGGCGGCGCTGGCAGACGATCCGACGGTGCGGCAGCGATATTTGCAGGTGTGAACGCGACGCCGGGCCTAGCTCTGCGACACCACCGCCGTCGTCTCGATCTCCAGACGTGCTTGCGGCTCGACCAGGCGCGTGACGGCAACGAGCGCCATGGCCGGATAGTGGTCGCCCATCACCTCGCGGTAAACATCGCCGAGCGCCGGCCGCGCTTTGAGATACTCGTCCATGTCGCGCACGTACCAGGTCATGCGCACAATGTGGCGCGGCGAAGCGTCGCCTTCGGCGAGGACCGCAGTGATATTGCGGAGAAGTTGCCGCGTCTGCCCGACGAAGTCGGCGGGAAAGCCGCCGTGCTCATCCCAGCCCACCATGCCACCGATAAAAAGAAGATCGCCGCGCGCCTTGATGCCGTTGGCGTAGCCTTTGGGCCGCGGCCAGCCGGAGGGCTGCAACACGACGTTGGGCATGGCACGGGGCGGCAGTATGTCGATCGGGCTGTCGGACAATTCAATCTCCCTTCAGCAAGACCCGGAAAAGTGGAAGCCGGTTTTCCGAAAAGATCATGCTCCACCAAATCACGACGCGAGCCTGCTGGCGGCTGATTCCGCCGCTTTACGCCGCAATGCGAAGCGTTGCAATTTACCGGTCTCGGTGCGCGGCAAGACGGTCACGTATTCGATCGCGCGTGGATATTTGTACGGTGCCACCGTCGATTTGACGTAGTCCTGCAACGCGCGGGTGAGCGCGATATCGGCGGCAAAGCCCTGATTGAGCACGACGTAAGCTTTCACGATCTGTCCCCGCTCATCATCGGGTTGGCCGACCACGCCGCACTCGGCGACCGCCGGATGGGTAAGCAAAACCGTTTCCACTTCCGGCCCCGCGATATTGTAGCCCGCCGAAATAATCATGTCGTCGGAGCGTGCCTGATACCTGAAGTAGCCGTCGGCGTCCTTAATATAAGTGTCGCCGGTGACGTTCCAGCCGTGCTGAACGTATTCGGCCTGGCGCTTGTCGCCGAGATAACGGCAGCCGGTCGGCCCGCGCACGGCGAGGCGCCCCGGCGTGCCGGGCGGCAACTCGCGGCCGGCCTCATCGATAACGCACGCTTGGTATCCGGGAACCGGCTTCCCGGTCGCGCCCGGCCGCATGTCCTCCTCGCGCGAGGCGACGAAAACGTGCAGCATTTCGGTCGAGCCGAGGCCATCGATGATGCGGAGGCCGGTCGCGGCAAGCCAGGCCTCGAATGTGGCTGCGGGTAATGTCTCGCCGGCGGAGACACATTTGCGCAACGATGAAAGCTCATGATCCGCCACTTTGCCGACCATGTTGCGATAGGCGGTCGGCGCGGTGAAGCAGATCGTTGCGCCGAATTTGCCGATCGCCGGCAGAAGATCGTCCGGGGCGGCTTTCTCCAGCAAGATAGTGGCGGCGCCGACGCGTAGCGGGAACAGCACAAGCCCGCCGAGTCCGAAGGTGAACGCGATCGGCGGCGAGCCGATGAAGTGGTCGTCGCGCGTGGCGCGCAGCACGTATTTGCCGAAAGTGTCGCAGATGGCGAGCATGTCGCGGTGGACGTGCATGGTGCCCTTGGGCACCCCGGTCGTGCCCGAGGTGAAAGCGATCAGGCACACGTCGTCGCTCGCGGTATCGCAAGGGTCGAAATGCTCGTAGCCCGGCTTGTTCATCAGCACTTCGAGGCTGTCCGCCGTGCCACGTCCCCAATAGACGACACGTTCAAGCGCGGGCGCGAGCGGCTTCGTCTTCTCCATTTCGTCGGCGAGCCGCACGTCGCAGAGCGCCAGGCGGATTTCCGCCTTGGTCACCGGGAACGCGATCTCCTTGGCGCGAAGGAGCGGCATGGTCGCGACCACGACGGCGCCCGCTTTGATGACCGCGAAATACGCCGCCACCATCAGCGGGCTGTTCGGCCCGCGCAAGAGCACCCGGTTTCCCGGGACGACGCCGAGGTCGCGAGTAAGCACGTTGGCGATGCGGTTAATGCGCTCGGCAAGATCGGCATAAGACCAGTGCTCCACCGGCGAGATCAGGCAGTCGCGGTTGCCATCGCCGGCGGCGATCCAGTCATCGACAAAGGCGGCGGCGCAGTTCAGACGGACCGGATAGTGCAGCTCCGGCAGGTTGAACAAGAATTCCGGCAATTGCTCGGGCGGCGGCAAATGATCGCGCGCAAATGTATCGATGTGTGCCGAGCGGATCATGGCGGTCATCCTCGTACTGCCGGTCAGTTGCCTTCGAATACCGGCTTGCGCTTGTCCGCGAACGCTCGGTAGGCGCGGACAAAATCCTCGGTCTCCATGCACAAGGCCTGAGCCACCGCCTCGGCCTCGATCGCGGTTTCGACCGACATGGCCCATTCCATTTCAAGCATGCGTTTGGTCATAGCGTTGCCGAAGGTCGGCCCGGCGGCAAGTTCGGCGGCCAGCACATTCGCGTCGGCAAGCACGTTGGCTGGCGTCGACAGCCGGTTGAAAAAACCCCATCGCTCGGCATCCTCGCCGCCAAGAACGCGACCGGTGAACAGGAGTTCCGCGGCGCGGCCCTGGCCGATGATCCGCGGCAGGATCGCGCATGCGCCCATATCGCAACCGCCGAGACCGACGCGGTTGAACAGGAAAGCGACTTTTGCGTTCGGCGTTCCGATGCGGATGTCGGAGGCCATGGCCATGATGGCGCCGGCGCCGGCGCATACGCCATCGACCGCGGCGATGATAGGCTGCGGGGCGGCGCGCATCGACTTGACCAGTTCGCCGGTCATACGCGTGAAGTCGAGCAGCCCGGCCGTATCCATCTCGGTCAGCGGCTTGATGATCTCGAACACATCACCGCCGGAACAGAAATTGCCGCCGGCGCCGGCGATCACGATCGCCTTGACACTTTTGTCGCGGGCGGCGGCGCGAAAGATATTGGCAAGCTCGGCGTAGCTCTCGAATGTCAGCGGATTTTTGCGCTCCGGACGATCGAGTGTGATCGTTGCGACGGCGCCGGCGACGGCAAGGCGTATATGCTGCGCGGCGTAGCCCGACAACGGCAGCGTCACCGGATTGGCGCTGGTCATCGCGGCGGCTCTCCCGTGATCGCCTCGCGCGCCGACGCTTTGGTTCGGGCCAGAAGCCGCATCAGAGCGTCGACGTCGGCAGGCAAAAGCTGGGAGAATATCTCGGCGATCCACCCCTCATGCGCGCGCGCCATGGCGCGGAACACGCGACGGCCTTCCGGGGTGAGGCTCACAAGCTGCGCCCGCCGATCGCTCCGCGATTGGCGCCGATCCAACAGCCCGAGCGCCACCAAGCGCTCGGAAAGGCCGGTGACATTGCCGTTGGAGACCATCATGCGTTGCGACAGTTCGCCGAGCGTCATGCCGCCTGGCGCTTTGTCCAATTGCGCCATGAGGTCGAACCTCGGCAAGGTCACGTCGAATTCCTGCCGCAGCCGGCGGCGAACTTCGCCCTCGATCAAGGTGGTGCAGGTCAACAGCCGCAGCCAGAGCCGCAATTCGCTTTCATGGTCGCCGGGTCGCTCGGTGACCTTGGTTTCCGCGTCCAGTGGGACGCTCGTTGTGTCCTGCACGCATGCCTCTTTTGTCAGTTGGATAGCATTGCGCGGCCGAGTCGTAACCATTCGCGGTAGAAATCATTTTAAGGTTCAAATTTATAGGCTTCAAGTAGCCCCTAGTGTCCCGATTCCGAAGTTCGCAGGTGCCACCGGCACATTAAATTGAAGAAAACTTCAAATCCACCGCACTAGCCGGCCATCACTTCGCCGCCGGCGACCACGATCGCCTGGCCGGTGATGGTGCTTGCCGACGCCGACGCGAGCCACAGCACCGTTGCCGCCACCTCGTCCGGGGTCACCAAGCGGCCTTGCGGATTCGAGCTCGCGAGCGCGGCACGCGCGTCGTCGCGGCTGCGTTTGGTCTTGGCAACGATGTTGTCGACGGCACGCTCGAACATTGGCGTGTCGGTGTATCCCGGACAAACCGCATTGACCGTGATTCCGGCGCGGGCGAATTCGAGCGCCAGGCCGCGCGTGAGCCCGACGACGCCGTGTTTGGCGGCGACATAGGCGGACACGTAAGCGTAGCCGACCAGCCCCGCGGTCGAAGCGATGTTGATCACTCGCCCGGCACGCTTGGCAGTCATGTCGGAAACGACCTCTCTGGTGACCAGGAAAGTGCCGGTGAGGTTCACGGCGAGCACTTTGTTCCAGGTCGCCAAATCGGTTTTCGCAAACGGCGCGCTCGGCGCTTCGCCGGCATTGTTGACCAAAACGTCGATCGGACCGAACGCGACGCGCGCGGCCGCGACGCCGGCGCGGACTTTGTCCTCATCGGTTACGTCGAAATCCGCCGTCACATGCGCCCGGGCCTTCCCAATCGAGGTTTGCAGCTTGACGAGCGGATCACGGCGGCGGCCGGCCAGACTAACGCGGGCGCCGGCTCCTGCGCATGCCGCAGCGATCGCCGCGCCGATACCGGTTCCGGCGCCGGTGACGAGCACATGCCGATTATCGAGCGAAAGGTCCGTCACGATCGTCTTGGCTCTCAGCTCGGCGGCGGACCCGCGGCGGCGCGCGCGAGATTGGCTTCATATTGCATTTTGGCGGAAAGATATTGCTTCGGCCAAACGATCGATTTCACGCCGATCTTTGCCGCTTCGTGCAAGGTCCACGCGGTGTCGGCGAGATGCGGACGGGCGATGGCGCAAAGGTCGGCGCGGCCGGCAGCGATGATCGAATTCGCGTGATCCGCTTCCGAGATCGCACCGACGGCCACTGTCGCAATCCCGACCTCATTGCGGACCTTGTCCGAGAACGGTGTCTGGAAGAGGCGTCCATAGACCGGCTTTTCCTCCTTCGACACCTGCCCAGAAGAGCAGTCGACGAGATCGGCACCGGCGTCCTTGAACATTTTGGCGTAGATCGCGGCATCGGCGGGCGTATTGCCGCCCTCGGTCCAGTCGTGACAGGAGAGGCGAACCGAGATCGGCTTGCGCTCCGGCCAGATCTCGCGGATGGCGCGGAAAATCTCCAACGGAAATCGGGCATTGTTCTCGTGCGAGCCGCCATATTCGTCGTTACGCCGGTTCGTCAGCGGCGAAAGAAAGCTCGACAGCAGATAGCCGTGAGCGCAGTGGAGT
>Ga0302326_10011717_pt1 | contig 18835 bp, 18 predicted proteins | sample Palsa_T0_3_FD_202264 | JGI IMG/M metagenome (GOLD analysis project Ga0302326, IMG submission 202264) | Peat permafrost microbial communities from Stordalen Mire near Abisko, Sweden - Palsa_T0_3 | ecosystem: Environmental > Terrestrial > Soil > Palsa > Peat permafrost | place: Sweden: Abisko...
GTTCGCGGCGATCCACACCAAGGGGTTAAGTGTTGAGTTTGGTGACGTGCTGCGGTGGTCACAGCGGGTTATCGACCTGGCCGGCGGTGACCCGTTAAAAGGCAACTTCATTTTCGGGTCTCCGTTGGCGCTCGCCTTCGCGCAACGGGCCGAGGCCCGTTGGTGCCTGGGTCGTCCTGGATGGCGCGATGACATGCGGCACGGCCTCGCGATGGCCCGCGCCGCCGACCCCCTGTCCTACGCGACGGTTGTCACCTACGTCTATCTCTCGGGGATACCGCTTGGCGTGCTGGCTGCCGATGATCGGGCGGTGCGCGAGAGCCAGGATGCTCTGCGGATTGCCGAGCGATCCGGTGATGACTTCGCGGTGGCCATCGCACAGATGACGCTGGGCGCCGCGCTTGAGCACGGCTCGACGGATGCCGAGCGTGACCGCGGACAAAAACTGCTGGCCGAGGTCAGCGACGTGTTCCTGCGCCAGGGGTATCTCCTGGGCGAGTTACCGCTTGTGAACGTGTACTTGGCCCGGGAGAGGGCTCGGCGTGGAGATTCCGATGAGGCCATATCGCTCATGCGCGCCGCCGTCGACCATCTGTTCCGCGAGGGACAGCTGCTGGAGTGGGGCATTCCCGCGACCGGTGTTCTGGTGGAGACACTGCTGGATCGCGGGGCCGACGGTGACCTGGCCGAAGCCGAGGCCGCAATCGAGCGGTTAGCGGCCGCGCCAGCCGATGAGGGTCTGGCGATACGCGACATCTGGCTGCTGCGGCTGCGGGCATTGTTGGCACGAGCCCGTGGTGACGACACCACCTATCGCGACTATCGGGACCGCTACCGCGATACGGCGAGAAAGCTTGATTTTGAGGGGCATATCGCGTGGGCCGAGGCGATGCCATGACCTCTACTGGGTTGGCATGCGCTGCATGCGGAATCGGGCTGCCACTGAACTCGAAGTTCTGCAATGAGTGCGGCACTGCCGTCGCCGCAGCTACCAAAGCCGCGGAGTACAAGCAGGTGACCGTCCTGTTCGCCGATGTCCCGTTCGTCCCTGGCTACGACCTCGTGGGCGTCGTAGACAAGGTCGGCAGCGACGTCACCTCCCCACAGCCGGGCCAAACGGTAGCCGAGTTATGCGTAGTCGGCGGCTACACCCAATGGGCGATCCGCCCTGCCGAGTTCCTTGTGCCCGTGCCCGACGGCGTCGACCCGGCCCAGGCGGTGTGCATCCCGCTCGCCTACCTCACCGCGTTCCAGATGCTCACTCGCATCCGCGAACTACCTTCCGGTGCAACGATCCTCATCATCGGCGCCTCCGGCACCGTCGGCACCGCACTGCTGGATCTCGCTCGCCACTTCGGCCTGAACGCGATCGGGACGTGTTCGGCCCCCAACATGGCCATCGTCGAAGGTTATGGCGCGACGGCAATCGACTACCGCAATGACGACTTCGTCGACAAGGTGCGCAAAGTCACCGCCGAGCGACCAGGCCACGAGGCCGGCGTCGACGCCGCCCTCGACGCCATCGGTGGCGCGCACTTCGCCCGCTCCTACGCCTGCCTCGCGCCGAGCGGCCTGCTCGTCGGATACGGATCTCAAGCTATGGCCGACGGACGCGAAGGTTTGCTATCGGCAGGGCTTGGTTTGGCCCGACTCAAACTCTGGGACTCCCTCAACGCGCTCTTCAAGGGACGACGCGCGAAGTGGTACAGCATCACCTCCCGACGCAAGAAGCACCCAGCAGACTTCAAAGCCGACATGGCGACGCTGCTCGCCCTGCTCCGCGACGGCGCGATCCACCCCGTGGTCGTTGACCGCCTGCCGCTATCCGCCGCGCGAGAGGTCCACAACCGCATGGAGGCGGGCGGCCTCGGCGGAAAAATCGTCCTCACCCCATGGGCGCCATTGCCCGATGATCTCCAAGCGTCAGTCGCCCATGACGCTGACCGACCACCCGCGGAGGCATCACCGACCGCCTAGCCCTGTTCCCGCCTAAGTCTTGGCCAGACTCGATGCTGCGCGGCTCAACTCGACCCGGCGGTGGTCGTCAGAAGCGCGGTCGCGGAATTAGCTGAGCCAGTACCGAATTCCTGACTCCGGCGCGGTTACGGGTGAGCCTGCGGAGTCACGAGGAACTTCTCTCCGGTCGCTCGCTTGACATAGGCATGAAACGCTTCCGGTTTGAGCATGCCGGCGAGTGAGACTTCCCGGGTGTAGGCGCTCGCGAACGTCGTGGTGAGCTCCGCGGCCACCCGGGCCCGCAGCCTGCCAATGTCTTCGGCCCCGATGCTGCCGAGGAACGGGGTCAGCAGCCAGCCTCCGACTCCCCACGCCATGCCGTAGCTCCTGGTGAGTGTCGTCGGGCCGGTATCTAGTCCGCCGTAGATGTACACCTGCTTGTGAACGCTCGACCCATAGCGTGAGTATTCCGTGGCAGTCGCATTGGCCGCTTGCTCCATGCCGCTGAGAATCTGACTCGCGAGCGTGCCGCCACCCGTGGCGTCGAAAGCCACTGTCGCAGAGGTCGCTTTGAGAGCCTTGACGAGGTCTGCTGCGAACGACGGCGAGGCCGAGTTGCAGACGTGGACAGCGCCGAGCGACCTCAGCAGCTCCTCTTGGTCGGGCTTGCGGACGATATTGACCAGCGGCACCTGGTCCTTGTTGCAGAGCTTGACGAGCATCTGGCCAAGATTCGACGCCGCGGCCGTGTGCACGAGGGCTGAATGTCCCTCGCGGCGCATGGTTTCCAGCATCCCGAGGGCGGTCAGCGGATTGACGAAGGACGACGCCCCATCCTTTGCCGTCGTCCCGTCGGGCAACACCAGACATGCCGAGGCATCAACGGCCCGGTACTGCGCGTACATTCCGCCGCCCGCGATCCCTACCGTTTTGCCGATGAGCGACTGCGCCGCTGGGGACGACCCGGCAGCCACGACGGTGCCCGCCGCCTCGTTGCCGACCGGAAGCGGTTTGTCGACTCGCGCTGAAAGACCTTGCAGTGCGCCATCGCCGAGTGCCGCGGTGACGACCGGGTGCTCCGGCGTGCCGGCCACCGTCGCGATGGACATGTCGGCGCCGGCGATGAGAACGCCCAAATCTGACGGGTTGATCGGCGAGGCTTCCACCCGGACCAGCACCTCGTTGGCCGCGGGGGATGGAACCGGGACGTCGTGCAGCGAAAGCTCGAGCGTGGCCTGCGACGTCACCAGCGAGCGCAGTTCCAGCGCCTGCTCCGGCAGATCTGCGGCCATCGGGGTGACATTAGCGCAGCTCCGCTCAGGGCGTGTGGGCTCTGGCGGCCGCATCGGTATAGGTTGCGTTCAAGCAGGCATCGGGGCCTGTCAGGGCCGGGCTGAACTTCAGGGCGTCGACGAGTTCGGCTATTGCCTCTTCTCCCTGCCCACCAATGACGGCCTCGGAAAAACAGGTTTCCAGGTGGTTGTGCAGCATCACCCTGTTCGTTCGCTCCAGCGCCGACTGCACTGCGGAAATCTGCTTCATCACGTCGACGCAGTAAGCGTCGGTTTCGAGCATGCGAATGATTCCATCGAGATGGCCGCGCACCGTCTTGAGCCGGTTCAACGCCGCATGCTTTTTCGCTGTTAGCTCCTCAGCCATCCACGTTTCCTTTCAGTGGCCTGCGAGTGCAAACATCTTATCGAGCCAACTAACCCCACCCCACTGAGGGTGGGGTAGCATAACGTTTGTCCAACCCGATAGAGGAGGTTCACACCATGGCCGACGCATCCGACGCCGCTCAACCACCAGATGACACAGCCGCAACCGAACAGTCCGCCAACCCTCGACACAGGTCGAGCGGCCTCACTCAGGCGCTGGCGTGGATAGGCATCGTCGCCGGTGGCCTTTTCATCGTCACCGGGATTTTCTTCGCCGGCTTCTTCTTGAGTTGGAGCGAGCACTCAGGAATGGGGCACACGGCGATGGGGCACGGATCGATGGATTGCTGTAGCCACATGAAGCCAGGCGACCACATGATGAAACCTGACGCGATAATGGGTCCGCATTCGGGGCGTTAAGCTGTTGGCGCAGAAACGAACCCGCGGCTCAATCAATCTATCCGTTCGACCCACTGCGCCCGAGAGGGCCCAGGCTCGAACGGCTCGCTGAAATATTGGGTCTCGTGGACGACCTGGTCACTCTCGAATTCCATGATGCTGACGACGTAATTCGGCTGTCCGTCATAGGTCATGACGAGTTCGCTGATCCAGAGATCTCCGCCGCCCACCATGCGCCGCACGGTGAAGCGCTTTGCGTTCGGCTGGGCGAAACGCGATGCCTGAATGTGGGCCCGACTCCGGATGCGCTCGCCCGATTGCGGATAGTCGAGGATTGCGTCAGCCCGGTAGATGTCGTGTTCGGCCGCAAAGTCGTTGGCGTCGGAGGCCGCCCAATGGCGCTGCAGTGCGGCCCGCACGTCGTCATCAGCCATGGCTAGCTCCGGGTGGGCGTGAGCGCGACAACCGGGATGGTTCGCGACGTGTTGTCTTGATACTCGGCGAAGCCCGGAAACCGCTCGGCCTGCAGGGCGTACTTCTCGTCCCGCTCTTCACCGTGTAGCTCGGTGGCATGGACGTCGAGGGTGTCGTCGCCGACTTCGATGCGGACGTCCGGGTGGGCCTTGAGGTTCCAGTACCAGGCGGGGTTGTCGTCGGCACCTGCCTTCGATGCGAATATCAGGTACCGGTCGCCGTCGGCGAGATACATCATGATGTTGGTCCGCTGCTTTCCGCTGCGTGCACCGACCGTGTGCAGGATGACCAGCGGTGCACCCTCGAACTGGCCACTGACGCGACCGTGATTGGCGCGGAACTCGGCGATATTGCTTTCGTTGAAATCGTTCGCGCCGCTCATCGAGGGCTCCTCACGTCTGGTATCGGTTGCCGACGCTACTCGCTGACTGCCTGCTCGCGCGCCCAGCGGTAGTCGGCCATTCCCGCCGGGCTGCGCTCGACGGCGGCGTCGGTCATCGGGCCCTCACGGCTGGTGCGGAAGTAAGCGAACCATCAGGCCAGTGGCTTCGCTGAGCACCGTGCCATCGGCCGCCGTCGTGGTAGCCGTGACGAAAACCTTCCGGCGGTCGATTTCGGTAATTGCGCCGCGGGCATCCAGCTGTTTATCGATCGGGGTGATTTTGCGGTAGTCGACGTGCAGAAATGCGGTGCGCGTCGGCCGGATACCCGCGGCGGTCACGACCATCCCGAACAGCCAGTCGTACAACAGCGGAATCATGCCGCCGTGCACTGCCCGATTACCGCCTACGTGGGATTCGGTGAAGTGCCCGGTCATGGTGACACCGTCCGGCGCGGAGTCGACCACCTTCCACGGCGGCATCAGCGGATGACCCAATCCGGGCAGGCTCAATACCCGGCCGGCTACCACCTGGGTCTCCGGAACCTGGTGGCCGTCCAGCAGGGCGCAGGCGTCTTCGAGGTGGGCGGCCGCGGCGCCCCACAGCGAGCCGCCCGGGTTGGTGGAGACGGTCAGATCCTGTAGCCGGCGCATCGCCGCCACGAACCGGCCCAGTTCCGGGGGCGCGTTTTCGACGGGCCTGACCTCTGGAAATCCGCCCCTGGCCACGGACGCGGTGTCTGGGGCGTCGGTCACAACGTCCCCTCGTCAGGCCGGTGCCACGCTTGGATCAGATCATCGGTGCTGGTGATGGTCGCCAACAACGACAGCGTGTTGGTGATCATCGCGGCACCATATTCTGCGGGTATGCCTGCCACCGCGTCTTTCGGGATAACCACCCGATAGGCGGCGTTGACCGCGTCCATGACGACGTTGGGGATCGCGATATTCAGCGAAACCCCCACCACCACAATGGTGGAAACCCCGAGATTGCGCAGCACGGCGTCAAGGTCGGTCCCTCCCATCGGGCCCACACCATGCCATCGTCCGAGAACGAGATCCGTTGGTTCAGGGCCTAATTCGGGCAGCACGGCCGCTCCAGGCGTGCCAGGAAGGATGTTCACTTCGCCACGTCCGATGGCAAAGATCTTGGCGTTGTGGTTGGAGCCCTGCCCATCGGGTCGTCGCTGCACCACGCAGTGCACCACCGGCACGCCTGCCGCCCGGGCCGTCGGCAACAGCCTGATGATGTTGGGCAGCGCAACGCGGCGTGCTTCCTCGGCAAGCAACGCGAGACCGGCGTTCGGCCCGATGACGGCGCCCTGACATTCCTGGGTGACTATCGCGGTGTGTGCGGGTGCTACCAGGTCGGCCAGTGTCATGGGCGCCGCTTCTCCTCATCGCTGCACTCTGCATCGTCGCCGGCGCGGGTCATGCGGGGACTTCGTAGAACTGGGTCGCCCACTTACGCAGTGCCATATAACCTTTCGCATCGACCTTGGACAGCGCTGGATTCTCCACGTAGTTCTGGTAGCGCCAGATCTGCAGATCATCGAAAACCGTTGATAGGAAATTCTTTTCGATCACCTCGCGCAGCTTGCCGTGGGGCACGTCGGAGACGTCGCCCGGGACCCGCGGCCACCAGATGGAATAAAACAGATCGGAACATTCGTCGTCGACCGGCGTGCAGGTGAAGATCAGCCGGTGATTCTGAGCGCCCTCGAAGACGCTGATCGCTCCGCCCAGGCCGAACAAGTGGCTGTGGAAACGCAGCGCGAGATCGTCGGGGTTATCGCTGCGAGCATCCGGCCAACCCGCGACAAATTGCCATTCTTGGTCGACGATCTTCCAATCCAGCACCCTGGGCGTCACCGTGGCCCGGTGGACATACTCGAAATGTGCGCTGTCGGGGGCATTTTCGGCGACAATCTGCGGATGCACCGGCTCGCGTTCTGCCCGCCGGGAGAACTCCGGATACGCCCGGTAATAGGTTGCCGGATCGGTGTCGAATTGCGGGAACTTGCCGAAGATGTCCGGCATCTCCCACTGCGGCTCCTTGCCGTCCGGCTGATGCCAGATGAACACGCAGTCGTATTGCTCGCGGACTGGAAACACCCGCAGCCGCAACGCGCGGTTGGGTCGGTCCGGCTGATAGGGGATGTATCGATTGGTGCCGTCGGGTCCCCAGCGCCACCCGTGAAAAGGGCACTGGACGCAGTCGCCGACGACGCTGCCGCCGTGGCCGATGTGCGCGCCGAGGTGTTTGCAATGCGCTTCCAGGACATGGAGCTCACCTTGCTCGTCGCGGTAGGCGACCAGATCCTCGCCGAAATAATGCAGCGGCCGGACCTCACCAATCGGAAATTCCGGGGACCAGCCGACCATGAACCAGCCGGTGACTTTCCAGGTGAACGGGACTTTCACATTGGCTCCTACCGCGCGCGTGACGACGATACTATCTACGTTACAGTATTGATTTCAGGTTGAGGAGGCGTTGCTGGTGGTCGACGAGCTCGATGCGATCCGGCGGGTGAAGGCACGCTACTGCCGGTCTCTCGATGGTTGACCCGGATCGGCGCTTTGACGTGCTGGTGATCGGCGCGGGCTTCTCGGGCCTGTACATGCTGCATCGGCTGCGTCAGCTCGGACTTCGGGCCCGCGTGCTGGAGATGGCCGAAAACGTCGGTGGCACCTGGTTGTTCAACCGCTATCCCGGCGCGCGCTGTGACATCGAAAGCATTGAGTACTCCTACAGCTTCTCCGATGAGATCCAGCAGGAATGGGTGTGGACGGAGACGATGCCGGCCCAGCCGGAGATCGAGGCTTACCTGAACTTCGTTGCTGACAGGCTGGAGCTTCGCCGCGATATTGCTTTCAACACCAAGGTCGTCGCGATGGCCTTTGACGAGGAGACCGCGACGTGGGTGGTGCGAACCGAGGCGGGTGAGTCGTTCACCGCGCCGTTTGTGGTCGCTGCCTCAGGCATCCTGTCGGTGCCGGTGGAACCCGACATTCCCGGGATGGCTGACTTCGCGGGGACGTCGTTGTTCACCGGGCGCTGGCCGAAGGAGGGCTTCGACCTGACCGGAAAGCGGGTCGGCGTCATCGGCACAGGCTCGAGCGGTGTTCAGCTCATCCCGGTTGTGGCCCGGGAAGCTTTGCAGCTCTCTGTTTTCCAGCGCTCGCCTACGTACACCCTGCCATGGCGGGTGCGCCGGTTCGAGCCCGGCGAACTGGACGAGATGAAGTCTCGTTATGGAGAGATCCGGGCGGCTCAGCGCGACCACCCGATCGGTGCGGCACGGCTGAGCGCATTCTCAGTGCTGCTCGAGATGCTGGGTAGCCCGCCGTTGAAGTCGGCGTCGCGCGAGGCGCAATTGCGCGCCATCGAGGAGAACGGCGTATTGGGTGCGCTGAACTGGGGCGACATCTTCTTCGACATCGAAGCCAACCGGATGGCCGCAAAACTGTACGGCGAGGCGGTGGCCAGGATCGTCAAAGATCCAGAAACGGCGGCTTCTTTGGTGCCCGTGCATCCTTTCGCGTGCAAGCGGCCGATCATCGATCAGGGCTATTACGAGACGTTCAACCGGGATAACGTCGCCCTCGTCGACCTACGTAAGTCGCCGATTCGCGAGGTGACAACGACCGGCATCCGTACCGAGCACAAGCTGCACGAACTGGACGTCATCATCTATGCCACCGGATTCGATGCGATGACCGGTGCGCTCGGCCGCATTGATGTGCGCGGTCGCGACGCGATGTCGCTGGGCGAGTTCTGGGCCAGTGAGGGTCCGATGTCTTATCTGGGGTTGGCGGTGGCCGGTTTCCCTAACCTGTTCACGGTTCAAGGGCCGGGCGGTCCGAGCCCCGCCACCAACTTCGTCGCTGCGCTGGAGCAGCATGTGGAGTGGATCGGCGCCTGCATTGAACACCTGCGCGACAACGGCATCAGGACTATTGAGGCGCTGGCCACCGCGCAGCAGGAGTGGATCGACCACGCCACCTCGCTGGTCGCGCCGACGGTTCTGATGGACCCGTCCTGTAACTCCTGGTACAACGGTGGCAATGTGCCCGGCAAGAAACGGATGTACATGGGTTATACCGGCGGAATACCCGAATACCGGCGCCGCTGCGATGAAATCGCGGCCGCCGGATACACCGGCTTCGAGCTGGCCTAGCCTGTCCACGATGAGCGCTATGTCGTTGGCAAGCCGCGGGCTGGGCCTCACCCGAGACCTGGCCCGGGAGCTCAGCTTGCTGGTACCGCGTACGGTCGCCGGCCTGAACGAGTCGACCGGATGGTTACCGGTGTCGCCGCGCGGGGTGCGTCAGTTCGGCGAGGTCATGCTGGATGAGCTTGCGCTGTCTGGATTCTCAGTGCTAGGCGGGGCTCCGACAGCGGTACGTACGCCGGACGCCTGTATCGCGGCAGCCGAGCAGTTGTCAGCGCTGGGCATCGATGGGGCGCATGCTGACCCAGAACCAATGCAGATAAAGACAATACAACGCAAACGGATAGCCGGGCTATCGTACGAGCGCCTGTCGTTCGAACATGATCCGGCGTTACCGTCAACCTTGGCGGCCGAGCAGCTGGGTGGCCCGGCGCGGGCTGTGGTGCATGTGTGCCGTCATTCCGGCGGCCCGAGGCCGTGGTTGATTTGGGTGCACGGCGCCGGTCAGGGCGGCACCGAAGACCTGGTGCTGTCGCGGATCGGACGGATCCATCACACCCTCGGATTCAACGTCGCAATGCCGGTGCAGCCCGGCCACGGCAGTCGACGCCGCGAATGGCCGACATACCCGGATATGGATCCGCTCGGCAATGTCGCGGGGATGATGCGCGCGGTATCGGAAGTACGCGCCGTCGTCAAGTGGGTACAGCCGCAAGCCAGCGCGGTTGTGGTATCAGGGATTTCGATGGGCACCCCGGTGGCGGCCCTGGTGTCGCATCTGGAGCGAGAGATAGACGCGGTTGGGCTGTACACCCCCATCCTTGGATTGAACTCCATGATCGCGCGGCACCTGGGACGTTGGGGCTCATCGCGGGACGGGTACCGGGAGTTGCTGGACTCCCCAGTGGTTGCGCAGCTGACATCGGTGATCGACCCGCTGGCCGTCGACCCCGCACCGCCGCCGGAACGACGGCTCATCGTCGGAGCCTGGCACGACCGAATGGCTATGCGCGAACCGGCAATTGCTCTGCAAGAACGGTGGAACGGGGAACTCTACTGGTATGACGGCAGCCACGTCGGTCATATCTTCTCGCGGCGCGTGCAGCGGGTTACCGAGCGATTCCTACGAGGAGTTACCGAGGAAGCGGAAAGCCGTACTGCCGAATGATCCGGGAGCGAACCGAAAAAGGCTTCATCACTCTCGTCCGCTGGGACTCAACTGAGGCGTCTGAATGAGCACCACGCCCCGCACGGCCCGCGAGGTCGTCGAGCTCTACAACCTCGTGGTGTGGAATAAGCGCGACTTCGCGCTCGCCGAGGAGTTGATCGGCGACACGATCACCCGGCACGAGGTGGGTGAGGCTACAGTGCTCACGCACGAGGAGGCGGTCAACCGCATCATCGATCGCTGGGCCATGTTCGAGGCCATTAGATTCGACCTGAACCTGGTGGTTGCCGGTGACGATGGCGAACACGTCGCCATCGTCTACCAGTCTCCGATGACGCTGAAGGATGGCACCCACGTCGACGTCGGCAGCATGGAGATCTTCCGGATCGTTGCCGGGAAGATCATCGAAGTCTGGAATTGTGGCTACAAGCAAGGGGTTTGGAGTTGACCAAGACACTCGACGAGTTGGGCTACTACCTGCTGGCCGGAGCGGGTGGCGAGGGTCCGGCGACCTTGATGGATGAGGCTCGCCGCGGCGAGGCGTTGGGTTTGGGGACGGCGTTCATCTCCGAGCGCTGGAACGTCAAGGAGGCCTCGTCGCTGGTCGGCGCCGCGTGTGCGGTCACCGAACGGATGCAGATCGCCACCGCCGCAACCAATCACAACACCCGTCATCCGCTGATTACCGGGTCGTGGGCAACCACCATGCATCGGCTGTCCGGTGGTCGGTTCACCCTGGGAATTGGTCGTGGCATCGCCGCGATCTATGGAGCGTTCGGCATCCCGGCGGTAACGACGGCGCAGATGGAGGATTGGGCGCAGGTGATGCGTCGGCTGTGGCACGGCGAGGTGATCTTCAACCACGACGGGCCGATGGGCAAGTACCCGATCCTGTTTCTCGACCCGGAGTTTCGGGAAGACATTCGGCTGGCGTTGGTGGCGTTCGGGCCGAACACGTTGGCGTTGGGTGGCCGGGCGTTCGATGACGTCATTCTGCACACCTACTTCACCCCGGAGACGTTGCAGCGCTGCGTGAAGACCGTGAAGTCGGCCGCGGAGAAGGCCGGCCGCAACCCGGACAACGTGCGGGTGTGGTCGTGTTTCGCGACGGTCGGTGACCATCTTCCCGAGCCGTTGCGGTTGAAGAAAACCGTGGCGCGGCTGGCGACGTATCTGCAGGGCTACGGGGATTTGTTGGTCCGGACTAATGATTGGGATCCCGCTGTGCTGCAGCGGTTTCGGCAGGATGCGGTGGTGACATCGATCGCCGGCGGAATCGACCACAAGGCCACGCCTGAGCAGATCGAGCACATCGCGACGCTGATCCCCGATGCATGGCTGGACCCGTCAGCGACCGGCTCGGCCCAGCAATGTGTTGATCGGATTCGTGCGGAATTCGGTTACGGGGCCGACGCGGTGATCATGCACGGCGCTACTCCCGACGAACTCGAACCCATCGTCGCCGCGTATCGCGTCAGCTGACCAAGCCGACCGCTAGCGGCTCACGGCATGATGACGGTCCGGGCCACCGGTTCGGCGGCGGCCTGCCGGCTAGACAGACCGCGCCGCAAAGCAGCCAGCAGCGCGTCCCGTGTTTCGCGGGGATCGATCAGCTCGTCGAAACCCATGTGCTCCGCCGATCGGTAGGACGCCTGCAGCTCCGCGTCACGCAATATCGCCGTGAGATCCTCACCGGCGTGCGATGCCTTGCTCAACGCCGCCGCGCTCATCGCGCCCATCGTCGCACCCGGATAGGCGAAGGTCGCGCCCTGGCCGTCGAAACTCAGCAGCGACATGACCATCGAGCCGAACCCGTACGCCTTGCGCAGCGTGACATGCAGCTTGACGGTGGTGGCCGCGGTCTGGGCGGCGAACATTCGGGCACCGGCACGCAGCACACCGCTGCGCTCAGACCGGCTACCCGGCAACATGCCTGGATTGTCGGCAAGGAAGACGATCGGCAAGTGAAACGAGTCGGCGACCATGATGAAGTGCGCCGCTTTGTCGGCGGCGTCGGCGTCGATGGAACCCGCGATCACCTGAGGCTGGTTGGCCACCACCGCAACCGGATGGCCGCCGAGATGAGCCAGCCCGCAGATGATCGCTCTGCCGAAACGCGGCTGCACCTCGAACCAGTCCGGCCGGTCGAAGATCACGTCGAGCACAGCACGCATGTCATAGACCCGGCGGTTGTCGCGCGAGACGATGCCGGCCAACTCCGGGGTCTGCCGTGGCGCACTGGTCTCGTCGTCGGGTTGCGGCGGCGGGTATGACCATGCGCTGGAGGGGAAGTAGGACAGGTAGCGGCGTACGTCGTCGAGCACGGCTTCGTCGTCCTCGGCGACGTTGTGGATCACTCCACTGGGCAACGCGACCTCGGGTCCGCCGAGATCCTCTTTGGAAATGTCTTCTCCGGTCGATTCTTTGACGACGGGAGGCCCCGCGGTGAAGATGGCGCCCTGGGCGCTCATGATGCGGAAGTCGCACACCGGTGCCACCAGTGCGCCGTGCCCGGCCGACGGGCCCAAGACCGCCGCGAGCGTCGGGACCCGGCCCGAGCACTGCGCCTGCGCGAGCAGATCGGTTGGGGAGCGCCCGTAATGCCCACCGGTAGGCCGAAAGCCCGCGCCTTCGAGCAGCATGACCAGCGGAATTTTATCCCGCAGCGCCAGTTCGGCGATGCGGTAGCGCTTGGAGTTACCGCCCGGCCCGATGCTGCCGGCCAGCGTGGTGAAGTCTTCGGCGCCGAGCATCACCGGCGAGCCGTTGATCAAGCCGGAGCCGACTACGATGCCGTCGGCGGCAATCTCGCCGCCGACCATGGTGCCGAGTTCGCGAAACGTCCCGGGGTCGAGGAGGTGGTCGATGCGTGCCCGCGCATCGAGCTTTCCCTTGCCGCGGTGTTTGGCAAGGCGCTCGGGACCGCCCATCGCCCGCGTGCGCTGGCGGCGACGGTCGAGATCGTCGAGCGTCTCCTGCCAGTCGGGCGGCTTCGTCATTGGCACGTCCTCACTCGTCGGGCGTCGCATACTGAAGTGCTTACTGTAGCCTCTGCGAGAGGTAACCGGCCAGCGGCCGCCCGACGACACGGCAAGGGAGCGGGGGCGATGCGATGAGCGCCACCCAAGCACACGGCCTCAAGGTCGACGGCGGCGTGTTCACCGACCTCGCCCGCGTGCCCCGGCTGGCCGGCGAGCTCGAGCAACAAGGCTACGACGCATGCTGGACCGGCGAGATCAACCACGATCCGTTTCTGCCGCTGCTGCTGGCCGCTGAACACACGTCGCGAATCGAAATCGGAACCAGCATCGCGGTGGCATTCGCCCGAAATCCGATGACCGTGGCCAACGTGGGTTGGGATCTGCAGGCCTACTCACAGGGGCGATTCATCTTGGGACTGGGTACGCAGATCAAGCCCCACATCGAGAAGCGGTTCAGCATGCCGTGGAGCCACCCGGTGGCCCGGATGCGCGAATTCGTCCTTGCGCTGCATGCGATCTGGTCGGCATGGAAGGACGGCACCCGGCTGCGGTTTGAGGGTGAGTTCTACACCCACAAGTTGATGACACCGATGTTCACGCCCGAGCCGCAGCCGTTTCCGGCGCCCAGGGTGTTCATTGCCGCTGTCGGCGAGTCGATGACCGAGATGTGCGGCGAGGTCGCCGACGGCCTACTGGCCCATGCCTTCACGACCCGGCGGTATCTGCATGAGGTCACGATGCCGGCCGTGCAGCGCGGCCTGCAACGCTCGGGTCGCGATCGCTCCGGATTCCAGGTGGCGTGTCCGGTATTCGTCGTGACCGGCGACGACGATGCCGAGCTGAGCCGTGGCGCAGCCGGAGTTCGCAAGCAGATTGCCTTCTACGGATCAACGCCGGCTTACCGCAAAGTCCTTGAATTGCACGGTTGGGGAGATGCAGCCACCGAGCTGCATCGGCTTTCGCTGCAAGGGGAATGGGATGCCATGGCATCGCTGATCGACGACGAGATTCTGCACGCCTTCGCCGTAGTTGCGCCGACGAACAAACTCGCCGCTGCGCTCCACGACCGCTGTGATGGCGTCATCGACCGGGTGATGCCGTCGTTTCCCCGCACCGTCTCCAAAGCCACGGTTAGCGCGGTGCTACACGAGTTGCGTCAATGAGGAGCTGTCCATGAGCACACCGACGATGGATGATGCCGCCAAGGTCCTTGCCGACCCGCTGGCATACACCGACGAGCCGAAGTTGCATGCGGCGCTGGCACATCTGCGTGCCAACGCTCCGGTGTCCTGGGTTGAGGTGCCGAACTACCGACCGTTCTGGGCGATCACCAAGCACGCGGATGTGATGGACATCGAGCGCGCCAACGCGCTGTTCACCAACTGGCCGCGGCCGGTCCTGACGACGCAGGAGGGTGACGAGTTGCAGGCTGCGGCAGGGGTGCGCACGCTGATCCACCTTGACGATCCGCAACATCGGGTGGTCCGCGCGATCGGCGCGGAGTGGTTTCGGCCCAAGGCGATGCGGGCGTTGAAGGTCCGCGTCGACGAACTGGCCAAGAACTACGTCGACAAAATGCTGGCGGTCGGCCCGGAATGCGATTTCGTCCAAGAGGTCGCGGTCAACTACCCGCTCTACGTGATCATGTCGTTGTTGGGCATCCCCGAATCGGACTTTCAGCGGATGCTCAAGCTCACCCAGGAGCTGTTCGGAAGCGACGACAACGAGTTCAAACGCGGCAGCAGCAACGAGGACCAGCTACCCGCCCTGCTCGACATGTTCGGTTACTTCAACACCGTCACCGCTTCGCGTCGCGATCACCCGACCGAGGATCTGGCGTCTGCTATCGCCAACGCCCTCATTGACGGCGAGCCGCTGTCGGATATCGACACGGTGTCGTATTACCTCATCGTGGCCACGGCCGGCCACGACACCACCAGCGCGACGATCTCCGGTGGTCTGCACGGCCTGATCGAGAACCAGGACCAGCTCCACCGGCTGCAAGACAATCTCGACCTGATGGCACTGGCCACCGAGGAGATGATCCGATGGGCCACTCCGGTCAAGGAATTCATGCGCACTGCCGCGCAGGACACCACGGTCCGCGGGGTGCCGATCTCGGCAGGCGACTCGTTACTGCTGTCCTACGTGTCGGCCAACCGAGACGAAGATGTCTTCGACGACCCCTTCCGCTTCGACGTCGGCCGCGATCCCAACAAGCATGTGGCCTTCGGTTACGGCGTGCACTTCTGTCTGGGAGCTGCACTGGCCCGGATGGAGGTCAACAGCTTCTTCGCCGAACTGCTACCGAGGCTGAAGTCGATTGAATTGACCGGTGATCCGGAATTCGTCGCTACGACGTTCGTCGGCGGGCTCAAACACCTGCCGGTCCGATACTCGTTGCGCTGAGCCGGCCGGCTAGGGCGACTCGTCGTCTTCGTCTGCCCGCAATAGCTTTTCGGGGTGGTGGAAGGTGTTGACGCGAGGCTGACCGCGGTCTAGATGCGGCGGCGGGATCCACTCGGTGTCGCCTAGGCGGTTTTTGCGGGTCGTCCGACAAAATGCGGCTGGAGTGTGATTTTCTGGCGTTATAGTCCTGCGTGTGGCTGGTTGGTGGCGGCGAATATGCTGGCCTATCGTCGCTTTGCTGGGCTGGTGCCTTGCGATCACCTTCTGTCTGATCGCCACAGTTCAACGGATCGAGTTGCAACACGACCACCTAAAAGTCGCGTGGGGCAACGCCCCTGAGTGGCTGGCGGGGATCGGTACGGTCGCCGCCTTTGGCGCACTGTTAGTTGCAGCCCTGGAATGGCGCGCCGGTCAGGCCGAGCGGCGGGACAACGAAGCCGATCAAGCGCGCCTCATCGTCGCCGAGTCGGTGGTGGATAGGGTTGGTGATTCCATGCCATGGTTAAGAGACTGCGGTGTGAAGGTCCACAACCGTAGTTCTGCTCCCGTGTACGACCTGCTGGTATGTCAGGTAGACCAAAACCGCATGCTCGTTAGCATGAGCGCCGACGGGCAATCCACCTACAACACCGAACTACAACCTGGTCAAGCCACCAACTATGTGCGCGTGTACAAGGGCACTAGCTACGACTACTGCGCACCGACCAACTACGTAAGGTTCGCCTTCACCGACGCCCGCGGCCGGAGATGGGCGCGTGACGGCAACTCTCAGCCCGAGAGAATAGCGAGCACCTAGCCCGGCTGCGATGCCGTCAAAGCGCCCAGCACTAAGAGTGCATCACCTGAGCAGTCCTTAGCGTGCAGGACGATTCGCTGGGCTGGTGAGGCGAGTCGCTTGGTGTGATAGAGCGCCAGCGCTTTGCCTTTGTCGAAGATGGCCAGGTAGTGATGGGCATGCGACGCCAGCCGGATCACATCGGACATCGGCAGCAGGGTGCCCCCACCGGTAACGGCCTTGCCGGCGCCGGCCTCCAGCTCTTTGAGCGTCGTGGTGACCACAACGCTGGCCGGGCAAGCCGTTGTGCTGACCGAGTTCTCCGGACGACAGGGCCGCGCGTGCCAGCGTGAGAAGCGCGTCGTGATTGCGCTGTCCGGCGGTGCGGGTGTCGTTGTCGACGGCGGTTTGCGACGGAATGCCCCCGACGCACGGTGTTCCGTCGGAGGGGTTGCACATGCCCGGTCCGGCCAGTTTTGCGAAGACAGCATCGATGGTCGCGCGGGCCTCGGGATTGAGAAACCCATTAATCGGCGACATTCCGTCGATTTCCTGCTTAACGATGGTGATGCCGCGGCGTTTGGTCCGGTCGATGTCGGTGAAATCGCCGTCGGGGTTGAGGCAGTCGGTGAGTTTGTCGGCCAGCTTGCTCAGCGCGTCGGGCCGATGATCGGCGCCTCGGGCCAACTGCGCCTCGGCCTTGGCTCGGGTCTCGATGTCGACGAAGTCCGGCAGCCGATGGAAGAACCCGCGAATCACCGCGACCTGGCCGGCACCGATGATTCCGTTCCGCTGGGCCTCTGCGGTGGCCGGCAGCACCGGTTCCAGAGGTTCACCGTTCAAAGCCCTGCGCTCGCCGAGGTCGGCGGCTTCGTGAAATGCGCCGCGATGCCTCGGCTCGGGTGATCCGCAGCCGATCGGCCAGCGCCGGTGCCAGCTTGCCGCCCAGTTCAGTCTGATCGGCCTGGGCGCTGAGTTGGTTGATCAGCGGTTGCTCGACGGCGGGCAGGCAGCGCCGAATCCATTCGCAACTCTGCAGCAGCGCGAGCCGTTCGGGTGTTGTCAGCGCATCGCACCGCAGATCGAGAGCGCGTTTGAGGTCAGCCCGAAGCGCGTCGAACACCTCGACGACCTCTGCCCGACTACTAGAACGCATGTTCGAATATTACATCGAGCCGCCGACAAGAATTCCTCGCACACCGCGCTGAAACTAAAGTGACACAAGTGGTTTCGTATCCGGTACTTGCTCGCGGGTAGGGCGAGGTTACGCCACGCCGTAATCGATGACGCCGCGGATGATGTCACCGTTGAGCAAATCGGCATACGCCTCGTTGATCTCCTCGAGGCGGTAGCGTCTGGTGATCATCTCGTCGAGCTGCAACTGGCCGGTCTCATATAGCCTGGCCAGCCGGTCTATGTCCGCCTTCGGGTTGCACGAGCCGAATATGGTGCCCGCCAACGTCTTGTTCATCAGGATGAAGTCCTGCAGATCGATCTTGACCGACCGCGTCAGCTGCGACGTCATTCCGGTGAGCACACAGGTTCCGCCCTTGCGGGTCAGTTGCACCGCATCGCGGACGTCCTCGGCAGTAATCAGCGACGGTGACACCACGACGGCGTCGGCCATCACTCCGAACGTCAGACCCCGCACCAGATCCATCGCTTCGGCCGCTGTCGCGGCGCTGTGGGTCGCGCCGAACTGCGTTGCCGATTTCTGTTTGAATTCCACCGGATCGACCGCGATGATCTGTGCCGCGCCGTTGATGCGGGCGCCTTGGATGGCCCCGGTGCCGATGCCGCCGACGCCGATCACCACGACGGTGTCGCCGGCACGCATATTAGAGCGGTTGGCAACCGAACCGTAGCCGGTCGGGATGGCGCACGACAACAGCGCGCTGGGTAGCAGCGGCAGATGCTTCTCGATCTTGACGAGCGAGTTGGTGGATGCCACCGTGTGTTCGGCGAACGTCCCGACCTTGGCGAGGTGGCCCAGGTCCCGGCCGTCGGCGGTGTGGTGGCGGAACGTGCCGTCTGTGGGCATGCCCGGGATCATGGTCCCGATTCCAGCGTCACAGATGTATTCGGCTCCGGTTGCACACCAACGGCATTGGCCGCAGACCGCCACGAATGACATGACCACGTGATCACCCGGGGCGAACTCGGTGACGCCGTCGCCGACCTCGCGCACAATCCCGGAACCTTCGTGGCCGCCGATGGTGGGGAACATGGTGGGCAGCCCCATTGCGCGCATGACGTCGTTGGGTGCAGCCATGTCGCCCTTGAGGATGTGATCGTCGGAGTGGCACAACCCGGCCGCGGCCATCTGGACGAGAATCTCACCGGCGCGAGGTGGGTCTAATTCGAATTCCTCGACGGACCAAGGGCCGCCGACATCGTGCAGGATCGCCGCCCGACTTTTCATGACGCGGGGCTGAAGGTGACCGGCAAGCTGTTGGGCGAC
>Ga0302326_10011719_pt1 | contig 18834 bp, 14 predicted proteins | sample Palsa_T0_3_FD_202264 | JGI IMG/M metagenome (GOLD analysis project Ga0302326, IMG submission 202264) | Peat permafrost microbial communities from Stordalen Mire near Abisko, Sweden - Palsa_T0_3 | ecosystem: Environmental > Terrestrial > Soil > Palsa > Peat permafrost | place: Sweden: Abisko...
CCAGCCCGTTGTGTCCCGCACCCAGAATAATGATGTCGCACGCGCGGGCCATGGGCTAGCTCGCCTTCTTATTTTTCAAAATTTCAATCGCCGCCAAACGTCCTGGCGCACCCATGATTCCGCCGCCTGGATGGGTGGCCGATCCGCACATATAAAGGTTGTCGATCGGAGTGCGATAGCGCGCCCAGCCGGCCACCGGACGCAGGAAAAATAATTGTTCGAGGGAAAGTTCGCCCTGGAAAATGTTGCCCTCAGTGAGCCCGATGCTGCGCTCGATATCCAGCGGAGTGATCACCTGCCGGCCGATGATCAGGCTTTTCAAGTTGGGAGCGTATTGCGAAATCGTGTCCACCACCGCATCGCCGAAAGCTTCGCGCTGCGCATCCCAATTGGTGCCCGGCTTCAATTTGTACGGCGCGTACTGCACGAAGCAAGACAGCACGTGCTGCCCCGGCGGCGCGACCGAAGGATCCGTCAGGCTCGGAATCACCATGTCGATGTACGGCCGGCTGGAAAATTCGCCGTATTTCGCCTGGTCGTAAGCGCGCTCCATATATTCCATGCTGGGCGAAATCGACATCGCCCCGCGCAGATGCCGCCCGTTTCCGGGCAGGCAACTGAATTCCGGCAGGCCGCTCAGCGCCATATTCACTTTGCCGGACGATCCGCGGTATTTGTAGCGGCGCACTTCGTCGACGAATTCCGAAGGCAGGTCCTTCTCGTTCATCAACTTCAAAAACGTGAGATTGGGATCGACGCTCGAAGAGACCACTGACGCCTGAATTTCCTCGCCGGTGCTTAGCGCGATGCCGGTGGCGCGGCCGTCCTTCACCATAATCTGCCCGACCGATACGCCGGTGCGAATCTCCACGCCCGCCTCGCGCGCCGCTGCTCCAATGGCATCGGAAATCGCGCCGGTGCCGCCGCGGCTGAATCCCCACGAACGGAACGCTCCGTCGATCTCTCCCATGTAGTGATGCAATAAAACGTAGGCGGTGCCCGGCGAGCGAATTCCCAGAAACGTCCCGATGATTCCGGAAGCCGACATGGTGGCTTTCAATACGTCGGTCTCAAACCACTGGTCCAGAAAATCGGCGGCGCTCATGGTCATGAGCTGCACCAGGTTGTACATATCTTCGTATGGCAGCGCCTGAAACCGCCTGCCCAGGAAGAGCATCTTTTTCAGATCGCGCGGATCGAGTGTGGTGGGATCCGGCGGCACCATTCCCAGGATCGGCTTCACGAAGCGGCACATTTGGACCATCGATTTGCCGAATTCCTCGTACGCTTCCGCGTCCACTTTCGAGTGCCGCTCGATTTCTCGCCGCGTCTTGCCGTGATCGTTCACCCTCCAGAGATAATCGCCGCTGGGCATCGGCGTGAACGTGCCGTCCAACGGCAAAATTTCCAGGCCGTGGCGCGGCAAATCCAGATCGCGAATGATTTCCGGGCGCAACAGCGAGACGACGTAGGAAAAAACGGAAAATTTAAAGCCCGGGACAATCTCTTCGGTGCACGCAGCGCCGCCCAGGACGGTGCGCTTCTCTAGCACCAGCACTTTCTTGCCGGCTTTGGCGAGATAAGCGGCCGTTACCAGGCCGTTATGCCCGCCACCGATGATGATGACGTCGTAACGCATGTGCTCGAGTGTGTTCTCTCTGGTTTTGGCGTCCGAAGTCTGAAGAATTCTCTGTGCGGGGCCGCCAACGGGCCCACGCGCGGCAATTTCGGCTGCCACGCGCGGCGGCACATTCTACAAGCTTCCAGCGCTATCCTACAATAGACGATGCCGCACGCGTTGACCTCAGGTCACCCCTCTCGCAACGCCACAAGGCCCCGCTCAATAGGAAATGGTTGGGGCCGCTAGGCGATCCAAAGCACTTCGTATCGGCGATACACAAAAAATATTGGGGGTTGGACTACACTGTTATACCCGGATAGCTTTCTTGATGTCGAAGTCGAGTAGCATTTTGTCCGAGGCGAACCTAAAGCGAATCCATGTTCATCTTATCAAATTATCCAGATCAACGCATTACGTGCAATTCCCCTGCCCTCACCGGTCCGCCTCACTGAGTGACGCGGGGCGGCCGGATTTCTATGGCGCGAAACCTAGTTGTCTTCTTGCAGCCGGTGCTCACGACCAACTATAATCCGCCGAGCTGAATTGTGCTTCGCCGGAGCGGCTCACTCGCGCGACCACTCATGCTCCACACTGGGAAGGGAGACTTTTGTGCCCATCGGAACCGCTGTTCACGACAGAACGTTCAAACTGTGCGAGAGCCTGAATTTTCGCGAGTGGTCCGGCTACTACGCCGTCAGCGTCTACGAGATGCACCACGAGCACGAATACAACGCCATCCGCAATTCGTCCGCGCTGATTGACGTCAGTCCGCTTTACAAATATCGGATCACCGGAAAAGACGCGACCAAATTCGTCAATCGCGTGATCACCCGCGACATTCAAAAAGTCTCCGTCGGCCAGGTGATCTACTGCTGCTGGTGCGATGAAGATGGAAAGGTAATCGACGACGGCACCATCACCCGCCTCGCCGAGAACGACTATCGCTGGACCGCCGCCGACCCCAGCCTCCGCTGGTTCCGCCAGAACGCTCTCGGCCTCGACGTCACCATCGACGACGTCTCCGCCGAAGTGGCCGCCCTCGCGCTCCAGGGCCCCACGTCCGGCCGCCTGCTGAAGAGCCTGGTGGGACCGGAAATCGCCAACCTGAAATATTTCCGCTTCACACGCGCGAAAATCGCCGGCGTCGACGTCGACATTTCCCGCACCGGCTACACCGGCGACCTGGGCTACGAAATTTGGATGCCCTGGAACGAGGCTCCCCAGGTGTGGGACGCGTTGATGGCTGAGGGCCGTCAGTTCGACATCCACCCCGCGGGGATGCTGGCGCTCGATGTCGCCCGCATCGAAGCCGGCCTGATCCTGATCGAAGTGGATTTCTTTAGCAGCAAGAAGGCGATGATCGAAGCGCAGAAGTACTCGCCGTACGAGATCGGCCTGGGCCGGCTGGTGAATCTGAATAAGGAATATTTCATCGGGCGCGCCGCGCTCGAAAAAGAAAACCGCCGCGGGCCCGAGCGCGCGCTGGTGGGACTGGATATCGACTGGCCAGACATCGAGAATCTGTACGATTCCATCGGCCTCGCGCCGCAGGTGGCCAGCACTGCGTCGCGCGTCCCGGTGCCAGTCTACGCCGCGCATGGCCGCCGCCAGGCCGGCAAAGCCACTTCCACCACCTGGTCGCCTACGCTCAAGAAGATGATTGCGCTGGCCAGCGTCGATCACGATCATTCCGCCAACGGTACGGAACTGCGGATCGAGATTACGGTCGAGGCCGTTCGCCACAACGGACGCGCCACCGTGCGAGAGTTGCCCTTCTTCAATCCCGCTCGAAAAACTGCGACTCCCATTGAGTGAACAGCCAGAAGAAGAACAGCGGCTCGCGCTCGGACGAAACGCGCCAGCCAGTCCGCGCCGCGGCGCCGTTTCCTTCCTGACCGGCTATAAGCATCAACAGGGCCCCGCACTATACTTGAGGAACGTGAAGGGAGGATCGAGTATGCGAGCAGCCAGATCAGCGGGCGCCGCCGGGTCGCCGTCATCGCATCGTCATCGTTGTAGAAGAATTTCCGGCGTCACGCGCTTTCTCCTTCTTCTCGCCGCCGCACCGTTTTTCCTCCCGCTCCCCTCCTTCGCGCAGGCACAATCCGACGCCCCTCCCGCCGGCAGTGCTTCTCCAGTCTGCCCGCCCAAAGCGCGCGTAGACAATATCCGCGACGACATTCACGGGACCACCGTTGCCGATCCCTATCGCTGGCTCGAAGATCAAACGAGCCCGGAAACTCGCGCCTGGATCGATGCCGAGAATCAATGCACCAAACTCGCCTTGGACGGCCTGCCGCAGCGCCCCGCGCTGCAAAAGCGCCTCGGCGAACTGATGAGAATCGATTCTCCCGGAATTCCGTTGGAAAGAAACGGCCGCCTCTTCTTTCTCTACAAGGACAAAACATCGGATCTGGGCGCGCTGTACTATCGCGACGGTCTTACCGGCAAAGACCACCTGCTGGTGGACCCGCAAACGCTCAGCCCCGATCATTCCATCAATGTAACGCTGGAAAACGTTTCGCAAGACGGCCGATTCGTCTTCTATGGACTGCGCCAAGGCGGACGCGACGAAGTAACCGTCCACATCAAGGATGCGGATACCCTTCAGGATCTAAAAGACACACTGCCATTGGGCGTTTATTTCGGCATCGCTTCGCTGCTCGATAACAGCGGCTTCTACTATTCCCGCGCCACGCCCATAGGTCCTCGCGTTTACTTCCACACCTCCGGGAGCGATCCCGCGCAGGACAAGGAAATTTTCGGGACTGGCTATGGAATCGACAAAATCATCAGCGTGGGCCTATCGGAAAGCGGCGGCTATCTGGTGATTACGGTTTCCTACGGCTCGAGCTTCGACCACACCGAACTTTATACGCAGGATTTGCGCCACCACGGACCGTTGGTCGCCATCGTCAAGGACATTGTCGCGGGGTTTGCCGGCGACGTCGCCGGAGACACGCTCTACATGTACACCAACTGGAATGCGCCGCAAGGGCGGCTGCTATCCGTTGACCTCACGCATCCCCGTCGCGAGCATTGGCGCGATGTGATTCCCGAGGGCGACGCTCACCTGGAATACGCCGCACTTACCGGCGGGAAAATCGCCACGGTATACACGCACCAGGCTGCCTCGACGCTCAAGATTTTCGACCTCGACGGCTCGCACGGGCGCGAAATTCCCCTCCCCGCGCTGGGCAGCGTCTATGGCGTGAGCGGCCGGTCGTCGAGCGACAATCTCTTTTTCGGATTTCAATCCTTCGCTTACCCACCCGCTGTTTTTCACACCAGTGTCGCCGAAGCATCACCGCCTGCGGCGTGGATGAAATCCGGCTTGCCCATCCGCAGTGAGGACTTTGTAGTGACCCAGGTTTACTACGAATCCAAAGATCGCACCCGCATTCCCATGTTCATTTTCTACAAGAAAGGATTGCGCACTGACGGTAACAACCCCGCACTGATCACTGGCTATGGCGGCTTTGCGGTCAGCGAGACGCCCTCATTTAAGGATTACGCGGTTGCCTGGGTCGACCAGGGCGGCGTATTTGCCGTACCCAACCTGCGCGGCGGCGGCGAACTTGGCGAGGCCTGGCACCATGCGGGCATGCTCGGCAACAAACAAAACGTGTTCGACGATTTTATCGGCGCGGGCGAATACCTGATCGCCCACAAATTCACCAGTCCCGATCACCTCGCCATCTGGGGACGCAGCAACGGCGGACTGCTGGTCGGCGCCGCTCTCACCCAGCGCCCGGATCTCTTTCGCGCTGTGATTTGCGGCTATCCGTTGCTGGACATGATTCGCTACCAAAAATTTATGGACGGCCCGTACTGGGTTTCTGAATACGGATCGGCGGACCAACCCGACGCTCTGAAATGGCTCTACGCCTATTCCCCGTATCATCATGTCGAAGACGGCACAAAATATCCCGCGGTTCTCTTCATCACCGGCGATGGAGACACCCGCGTTGCTCCGCTGCACGCGCGCAAAATGGCGGCGCGCCTGCAAGCGGCCACCATTTCCAGCCTGCCGGTGCTGCTGATGTACGACACTCAGGCTGGCCATTCCGATGAAGGCTCGGTGGAAAAACAGATCGTCGAGTACACAAATTTTCTCGCTTTTCTCGATTGGCAGTTAGGCATTACGGGTAATTAAGGAAAACAATATGGGCCTTATGAAGCGACTGCGACTTGGGTGGGTGATCGTACCGCTGGTGTCGATAGCCTTCCCCTTCACCGGCGCGCAGGCGCAAACGCCGCAACACCCGCTCGGCACCATTCAATTGGCAGTTGACGCTACCCGTGTGCGGCAGAAGATTATCCACGCCGCCCTAAAAATTCCGGTTCGCGCCGGCCCGCTCACTCTTTACTATCCCGCGTGGATTCCCGGCGATCACGCGCCCGATAATCCCATCACCGATCTCGCCGGGGTGAAATTCAGCGCCGGCGGCAAAACCGTTCCGTGGCGGCGCGACCTGGTAGACATGTTCTCCTTCCATCTGGAAATTCCCGCCGGCGTCGATTCCCTTGACGCCGAACTCGATTTCCTGCTGGTCCAACCCTCCGCTGGATTCGCCGCCGGTGCATCCTCCACCGCGCAGCTCGACCTGCTGAGCTGGAACACCGTGCTGCTATATCCCAAAGGCCTTCCTTCCGACCAAATTACATTCGCCGCCAGCCTGAAACTGCCTTCCGGATGGAAGTTCGGCACCGCACTCCCGGTAGCCAGGCAAGACGGAGACGCCATCGAATTCACTCCGGTGTCGCTCACCACACTGGTCGATTCCCCAGTGATCTCCGGGAATTTCTATCGCGTGATCAAGCTAACCCCCGGCCAGACTCCCTCCCACGAAATCGATATTGCCGCCGATAGCGCCGCGGCCCTGGAAATGCCCGCGGACATGCAGGCGGACTTCAAGCAGCTCGTTGCCGAAACCGGGAAGCTCTTCGGCGTGCGCCATTACCGCGACTATCATTTCCTGCTCAGCCTCAGCGACGACGTGGCCCACTTTGGACTCGAGCATCACGAATCGAGCGACGATCGCTCCGACGAACGCACCTTGATCGACGACGACCTACGCCTACAGTTCGCCACCCTTCTCCCTCACGAATTCGTGCACTCCTGGAACGGCAAATTCCGCCGCCCTGCCGGCCTCGCCACTCCCGACTACAACACCCCGATGAAGGGCGACCTGCTGTGGGTCTACGAGGGGCTCACCGAATATCTGGGCAGCATTCTCACCGCGCGCAGTGGGCTCTATCTTCCCGGCGAATGGCGCGAAGAAATTGCGTACCTCGCCGCCACTTTCGATAATCGCGCCGGCCGCACCTGGCGTCCGCTGCAGGACACTGCCGACGCCGCTCAGCTTCTCTATTTCGCCTACCCGGCGTGGGAAGATTACAGGCGGAGCACCGATTATTACGATGAAGGGCTGCTGCTGTGGCTGGACGTCGACACCACCATTCGCCAGCTCACCAGCGGCCAAAAATCCATGAACGATTTCTGCCGCGCATTTCACGGCGGCCCCGGAGGCCAGCCCGCGCTGAAGACTTACAATTTCGAAGACGTTGTCGCCGGGCTTAATGCCGTCGCACCCTACGATTGGGCAAAATTTCTTCGCACTCGCCTGGATTCCACTTCGCCCCGCGCTCCGCTCGGCGGCATCGAAAATGGCGGTTGGAAAGTGGTGTACAACGACCAGCCCAATCGCTTCATCGACAACAAAGCCGACGCCAAGCGCCTGGTGGACGAGATGTTTTCCATCGGTTTCATCGTCGACTCCGATGCCACCATCCGCGATGTCCTCTACGGTGGCCCTGCCTATAACGCAGGCATCGGCCCACTGATGAAAATTGCCGCCGTCAACGGCGAACAATTTTCTCCCGACGTGCTCGAAGACGCTCTTCTGAAATCCACCACATCGCACGATCCGATCGTCCTGCTCACCGCCAATGGCAACTATTTTCAGAGCGTCACCATCGACTATCACGGCGGCCTGCGCAATCCGCATCTGGAACGCGTAAACTCCAAGCCCGATATACTCGACGAAATCATCCGGCCGCTGGCGCCGGTGCCGGGGTCTGTTCCCGACGAAACCACTTCCGCCGCAAAATAGGATTGCGCCAATGGGACAAAAAGCCTGGCTCGTATTTGGAATTCTGCTGGTGATTGCAGGAATCGCTGCGCTGATCCACCCGCGAGTGCGGCTCCGCACCAGTCATCGGGAGGTAAGAATCGGCTCGATGAAAGCGATCGAAGAAACCAGCCGCATCCTTCCGATCCCCCGAATTGCCGGGGCGTTGATACTAGCCTCTGGCCTGTTGCTGACTGCATCGGCAATCCGGAAGTAATTTTTATGCTGCGGCCGCGAGCGTTCGGCGCAGGGACGAATTCGCATGACGACGGAAAGAACGACTGGCGAGCCGTGGAAGAACCCCGAGGAATACGGGCGCAGCCTTCCCAACTTTACTGTCAACCTGCTGGTCCGCGATGTCGCGAAATCGATCGAATTCTGCACTCAGGTGCTCGAATCTCGCGTCCACTATAAGGATGCGGATTTCGCCGCGCTCAGGATCGGCTCGATGGAGTTCATGATCCACGCCAATCATACCTACGATCGCCATCCGTGGTTCCCGCGCTTGCAAAATGAAAGCGCGCGCGGCCTGGGCGCTGAGCTGCGCTTATTCAATATCGATCCCGATCGACTCGAAGGGCGCGCACGCAATTTCGGTACTACGGTCCTGCAATCCGCACAAGAAAAACCGCACGGATGGCGCGACGTGATCGTCGCCGACCCGGACGGATATGCCTGGGCCGTCGGCTGCCCGGAAAAGTTTGACGGAGGCTTTAGAGATGAGCAACGCAACGATTGAATCTCGCGCGCGCCGCACATGCAGCACATCGATCGCCTGGAGCGTCGTCGTGATTTTGGTCGCGGCTGCGGCTGTGCTCCCGTTCTGCGGGACTATCTTCGCCGCGCCGCCCGCTAAGGCCCAAGCGCAACCATCCAAGCACGCTGTGACCGTCGATGATTTGTTGGCCATGCATCGGCTGAGCGATCCGCAGATATCTCCCGACGCCAAATGGGTGGCCTATTCGGTGGCCACACCCGACGTCCCCGCCAACCGCATGGCGAAAACAATTTGGCTGGTTGGAATTGACGGCGGTACACCGCGCCAGTTGACTGCCGCTGGCGAACGCCCGCGCTGGTCGCCCGACGGCAGCAAGATCGCGTTTCTCAGCTCCGCTAACGGCACCAGCCAGGTTGCCTGGATCAGTCTCGACGCTTCGGGCAGCGAACCTCATTCGCTCACTTCCCTCCCCGCCGGCGCCGACAATGAACTGTGGTCGCCCGACGGCAATTCCATCGCGTTCGTTTCCAACGTCTACCCGGATTGCGCGGACCAGGTCTGCGACGTGCAGCGCGACGCCGAAAAAGCGAATAGCAAAATCCATCCCCGCGTTTACGATCGGCTGATGTTTCGCCATTGGACTGCGTGGTGGGACGGCAAACGCAGCCATCTCTTCGTAATCCCCGCCGCAGGCGGCACGCCGAAAGATCTCACCCCCGGCGCCGACTACGACGTGCCGCCTTTTACTCTGGGCGGCCCTGAAGCCATCGCGTTTTCTCCCGATAGCAAGGAAATCTGCTTCACCGCGAATTCCGATCGCGAGCAGGCTACCAGCACCAACGGCGATCTCTTCACCGTTCCGTCCGACGGCTCCAGCGCCCCCGCGGCCGTCACCACCAATCCCGGAAACGATTGGGGCCCAGTCTACTCACCCGACGGGAAATACATCGCCTACCTCGCGCAGATGCAGCCAGGATACGAAAGCGATCGCTGGCGATTGATGCTTTACTTGCGATCCAGCCGCAAACACATCAACCTCACCGAAAAACTCGATCGCAGCGTCGGCAGCTTTCTCTGGACTCCCGATAGCCGCAGCATCTATTTCCAGTCCGAAGAGCATGCCGAGATTCCCGTCTTCGAAATCAGCGCGGATCCATCGGCCGTCGCGTCGGCCCCGGCCGTGAAAACGATTCTGAAAGACGCCGCCTATTCGGATCTCCAAGTGAGCTCCAACGGGCAGACTCTGGTATTCACACGCGGCACGCTCGCCGCGCCGGCCGGCCTCTTCGCTTCCGACGCAAACGGCGGCAACGTTCGCGAGATCGCTCAACCCAACGCTCCCCTTCTTTCACAACTGGATCTGGCGCCCGCCGAACCCTTCTGGTTTGCCGGGGCCGGTAATACTCAAGTGGAAGGCCTGCTGCTGCGTCCGCCGAATTTCGATGCGCACAAGAAATATCCCATGCTCCTGCTCATTCACGGCGGCCCGCAAGGCGCCTGGGAAGATGCATGGAGCTACCGCTGGAATCCCGAAGCGATGGCTGCGCCCGGATATGTGGTGGTAATGATCAATCCGCGCGGATCCACCGGCTACGGATCGCGCTTCACCGAAGAAATCAGCCACGATTGGGGCGGGAAGGTTTACACCGACCTCATGAATGGCGTGGACGCGGCCATCGCTAAATATCCGTTCATCGACGGCTCGCGCCTTGCCGCAGCAGGCGGCTCATTCGGCGGCTTCATGATCGACTGGATCGCCACCCACTCCGGCCGCTTCAAATGCCTGATCAGCCACGCCGGTCCGTACGATGCTCGCAGCATGTACGCGACCGAAGAATTGTGGTTCCAGGAATGGGAATACGGCGGAACGCCATGGGAACATCCAGAGCTCTACGACAAGTGGTCGTCGGAAAAATTTGCCGGCGCGCTCGGAAAATTCAAGACGCCCACGCTGGTAATCGGCGGCGAACTCGACTTCCGCATCCCGTATACCCAGGAGCTGGAATTCTTCACCGCGTTGCAGCGCCAAGGCGTGCCATCGAAGCTGGTGATCTTCCCTGACGAAGGCCATTGGGTGCTGAGACCGCAGAACAGCCAATTCTGGTACCACACGTTTCAAGACTGGCTGGCGACGTATCTGAAATAGCAAACTTCGCGCCGCGCAGTTTTGACTTTCGGTTCTACGGTTCGACGCTTTTATCTTTTCCGGGCACCCCCACTCTTCCCGCTTTCCGGGAAGGGTGGGCGTAATGTCCTGCAACAACCAACAGCATTAATCACCGGCTTTGCACCAAGGTTCCGCGATTTTTGCGCGCCTCGATCTTCCCCGATTTTGGCTAGGGTGGGTGTTTCGACTTTCATCGATATGCTCCGCGCGCCGTATATCGGATTCCCGTGTAGAATTTTTGTCTTCCGATTCTAAATCTCCGCTACAACGCCCCCTCGTACACCCGCAGCGTGGACTCCACCATCACCGAATCGCTGAAGTGTTGCTCCACCCGCACTCGCGCCGCCTTTCCGAGACGCTCTGCGTCTCGGAAATCCGCCCACTCCGCCCAAGTCCGCACCAGCCCCGCCTCGAATTCTCCAGCCGCTCTCACCGGGAGTAGAATCCCGTCGCGCCCATTCTCAATTATTTCCGGCACCGCCCCGCTAGCCGCCGCGACGCACGGCAAGCCGTGCGCCATCGCCTCCAGCAACGACGAGCCCAAGCCTTCTTCAAGCGCCGGGAAGAGGAACACATCCAGCGCCCGATAGACTTGCGCCACGTCTCCCACAAATCCGGCGAAAATTACGCGGTTCTCGATCTTCAGCGCCCGCGACAACTCCTGCAGCTCTCTCCGCCGCGGTCCATCTCCCGCAAAAATCAGCCGGCACCCGGGACGGAGTTTCAGCATCTTCGGAAGCGCGCGCAGCAGCGCCTCGTGATTTTTGCCCGGGACTAGATGCGCCACGTATCCCATCAGAATTTCGTCGTCCGCAACGCCCCAAACGCGCCGTGCTTCCCGGCGCGCCTCCGCGCTCACTACTCCCGGCACGCGCACACCGTCGTAGACCACCACCACTCGCGCCGCCTGAATTCCCGATCCAACCAGCTTTTCAGCCACCAGCCGCGAAATCGCGATCAGCCGTCGCGCCGCACGGTAACGCGCAAGCGCCACCGGGCTGCCGTGTAGCGGAGCAGCAATCCGCCGGTGCGCGAGCAGCGCGGCCGCGCGGTGCACGCGTCCGAGCCACGCCGCGGTAAGGCCGTGCGGATCGTGCGCATGCACGATCTCGAAACCTGATGCCGCAACCAGCCGGCGAATCATCCGCGGGCCGGCCAACGGCCACAGCCCGGCAGGCAGCGCATGCGCCAGAATTCCCGCCGCTCGCGCACGCTCGGCGAGCGGACTTCCCTCCATCACCGCGAGTTCAGCCTGGTGCCCGCGCGCGCATAGCCCCTCCAACAGCAAGAGCAGCTGGCTCTGCCCGCCGCGCCAATCCGGCCGCGTGTCCACATGCAGCACCTTCATCAGATCGCACTCCGCGCAGCAAGCAACGTGTTCTTCCGCACCCTCATAGTCAGAGCCGTATCCAGGCGCGAGCTAGCCCGAGTGCCGCTTTTCGCGGCGGCTCTATTTCCACTACTAGCAATAGTTTAGAGCCCAGACGCAAATCGCCCGGGGCAATCGTTGCCACACCAGCGCCGCGCCCATCAAACAAAGTGCTGGACTCCACAACTCGCCTATGCTACTCTGCCATTGCGTTTGTTGCTCTTGTAAAACCTTTAGATTCGAAGAAGGGGCTGCAAGCAAAAACTGCTTGCGGCCTTTTTTGTTGTACGGACAGAGGCACTTGCTTCGACACCGGTTTCCGGCTTCGAAGTCAGGAACGTGAAGCGCAAATAGCTTAAATCAAAAGAGGAACATCAGTGAAAGAACAAGGAACAGTAAAGTGGTTCAATGCTACAAAGGGATTCGGATTCATTCAGCGCCAGACCGGCGAAGATGTTTTCGTTCACTTCTCGGCGATTTTGGCCGATGGCTACAAGTCGTTGAACGAGGGTCAGGCCGTTGAATTCGAAGTCACCAAGGGACCAAAGGGTCTCCAGGCATCGAACGTCACTAGCCTCTAGTCCTACCACGCGGGTCTCGCCGATCACTCGGCGGGACCCGCGTTTTTTATTTCCGCACATAAATTTCCCCAGGTAGCCTCACCGGCCTGGTAGTTTTCAATTTCGTCAACTTGCTTCAAGGCGTAAGCTAGAGATGTTATGGCCTCCGGAACCACCATGCAGGAACCTCCTCGGCACTCGCGACGCGTCGAGGCTTGGATTCATACCATCCTCAATCCTCTGATTGAAAGCCTTCGCCACGAGAATTTTTTCCTCGAGAAAGGCAACCTTACTTGGCGGAACTACTCTGGACATGGCTAGTTCATCCGTCCCATCGTTCAGCACCTTGATCCTGTCTGCCTGCCAAACTACGAGGACTTTATAGCGGACGGCTTGAACGCTGGATTTGGACCTAAGTTTGACGCACACGATGCAAGCCTCTCAAATGCGGAAGCGACCGTGAACGACTTCTATAGACACTTGATGCAATCGGAAGAGTTCAAGAACCGAGTCCGCGCCTCGCTAAACAATATGAGCTAACCGCTGAATCCACTCCTCAATACCCGAGCTTAGGGCCAGAGGATAAAAACCTTCCACAATTCGTCGCTGAGTACCCTATCAACAGGACAGATTTCCTTCCAAACCACTACACCATGCACTTGTTTTGGAAAGAGTACAAACGACGATTCGAATCGCTCGTGGAAGACTTCCAGCCGTTCCGTGACGCAATTTCATTCAAAGCGCTCAATCAGGCTTGCGCGGCTCTTGAGGACCAAACAGCTACATTACTCCGCGAGACCGAGGGCCACCGTCACCGGCTATCTGTAGCATATGATATCCCGTTCGCGCCGACACACCCCAATCGAACCCAGTAGTAAGAAAGCCCGCAATTGTTTATTCCTCAGCGCCGTCGCGAACTTCTGATATTGGACACCGGTCCGATCCGCGAGCTCGTGCTTTTCAATGCAGTTTACTCCGACGGGTTCGAGAGCTTGCGTCGCGAACTTCGCTTTTTCCACGATGAAGCTGCGATTCAAAAGTATCAGTTGTTTGTACATTCTTTCGAAGAGTTACCAGCGCATCTGTGGTCGCCGAGATCCACAATTGGGTCAAGCATAAGCGAGACGCGAAGAGCCTATGGAAGCACACCTACGAGGACTTCAGAGTCCGGGAGATAACAGAAGTGGTAGCTCCGCTCCTGACGATGGATATCGATTTGGTAGCTAGTGTAGGCCCCGTGGATGCCAGTCTCATCGAGATTGCCCGCCAGAGCCGGCGGCAAAGGCCCGCGATTCTCACCATCGACGATGAACTCTTGGGACGCTGCAATAGCGCAGGGATTGACGTTTTTCACATCTGGGACATCTTAGCTAACGAAATTGACCAATAGATTTCATCGCCGGCCTGTGCACGTCTCCACATCTTGTACCGACCGAATAAAACAGTTAACCGGTGTTGTGCAACCCGGCGGCGATGCCATTGATAGTCGCGCCTAGCGCGTAGTCCAGGGCATCGGTGCGCTCGCCGGAACGCTTGCGTTGCAGCAGATCCACTTGAATCAGGCTCATCGGATCCACGTAGGGATTTCGGAGCCGGATCGAACGCGAGAGCACCGGATTATTTTCGAGCAACTCCGATTGCCCGGTGATGGCAAGAATCATTTTTCGGGTGCGCTCGAATTCTTCCTCCAGCATGTGGAACACCCGGCCGCGCATTCCCGCATCCGGAACCAGCGCGGTGGCGTACAATCGTGCAATCGAAAAATCGGCCTTGGCCATCGCCAATTCCACGTTGCGGACCAAATCGAAAAACAGCGGAAACGATTTCATCATTTCCCGCAAAAGCTCCTGCGCATCTTGGTTCTTCGAGGCCAGGCGCTCCAGCGCGTAGCCCACTCCAAAATACGCCGGCACCGCGTGGCGGCTCTGCATCCAACCGAAAACCCACGGAATCGCGCGCAGATTTTCCAGGCGGCGGCTGGCGGTGCGGCGCGGCGGACGAGAACCCAGGCGTGCGTGCTCCAGCTCATTCACCGGCGTGGCCAGTTCGAAATATTCCAGCACGTCGGCGTTCTCGGCGATTTTTTTCCGATAATAGGCGTACGCGTCCGCAGACATTTCTTCCATCGCCGCGTCCCACCGGCTCGGCTGGAGTTCCGTAAGGCTGCCGGGCCCGCTTTTCGGCTGACGCGCCAGCGCCTCCAGCGACGCCGCGATCATCAGCTCCAAATTCCATTCCGCCAGCACCGGATCCGCATATTTCCAATTCAGCACTTCGCCTTGTTCGGTGATCCGGATCTGTCCGGAAAAATCGTGCGCGGGCTGCGCCAGAATCGCGCGGTGCGTCGGCCCGCCGCCGCGCCCCACCGTGCCGCCGCGCCCGTGGAATAGGCGCAGCTTCACATTGCATTCCCGCGCCGCGCGATGCAGTTCGCGATGCGCTTTGTAGATTTCCCAGGTGCTGGTGAGCATTCCGCCGTCTTTGTTCGAATCGGAGTAACCCAGCATCACTTCCTGCCAGCGTCCCCAGGAGTTCAGCAAAGGTTGATAGGCCGCAGCCGACCACAAACGCCCCATCGTTGCCGCCGCCCCGCGCAGCGAATCGATCGACTCAAACAGCGGCACCGGCATCAGTCCCGGATCGCCTTCAGCCCCCTGCACCTGAATTCCGCACATCGTCGCCAGCCGGATCACGCCCCACACATCGTTTTCCGATCGCGTATCGCTGATGATGTAGGCGCAAATCGCGTCGGGCGGATAGGTCTGTTTCAGTTTCGCGACGCTTCGCAGCACCTCCAGCAACTCCGCCGATTCCGCGGAAATCCCTGTTCCCGCATCCGTTGACTGCGGGGCAGCCGACGCTGCCGCGGCCAATTCCGCCAGCGCCTGCGCGTGTACCCGCGAGTGCTGGCGGATGTCCAGCGTGTGCAGCCGGAATCCAAACGTCCGCACCTTTCTCAGCAACGGATCCACCAACAGCTGAACCAGGCGGTGGCCGTAGTGGGCGATCAAACTCTGGCGCACCAGGGACAAATCGCGCTCGAAGTCCGCCACTGTGCGGTAGCCGCGAGGATGCTTCGGCTCTTCGCTGGCGTATCGCAATCGCGCCGCAACGAAATTCAGGAAGCGGCGGTAGACTTCGGTCTCCGATATCCAGCTCGCCGGATGCGGTAGATCGACCAGCGCCGACTCATATTCCTGGAGCGACGCGCGCAGAAGCTTTGCCGCGGGCACCTGGCGGACCGACGAACTTAACTCGTCGATCAGCCGGATCACCTCGGCAATGTAGTGATCGAAAATTGTCTTTCGCGCCAGCCGCAGCGCATCCGCGGTGCACGACGCGCTCACCAGCGGATTGCCGTCGCGGTCACCGCCAATCCACGAACCGAAATCCACCAATTCCGGAAACGCGGTATCCTCCAGCGCTTCGCCGTAAACCTGCGAAAAAGATTCGGCCAGCTCGGCATAAAGGCGTGGGACGGTATCGAACAGCGTCACCGGGTAATAATCGAGTCCGATGCGCACTTCATCCGTGGCGCTCGGCTTGTGCAGCCGCACTTCGTCGGTCTGCCACAGCGATGTGATCTCCGAGAGAATCGCGGCCTCGTGCCCGGCGGCCTCCGCGCCTGAGAGCGGCAGGCGGTCCAGCGATTCCAGGTGCTGCGCGATGCGCCGGCGCTTCTGCAGCACGGTTCGCCGCGACACCTCTGTGGGATGCGCGGTAAAGACCGGAACGACGCGAACGTGGCGCAGGGCCGCCAGCGCTTGCGCCGCGTCGATCCCTTGCGACCGCAGTCGCTGCAGCGTGCCGCGAAAAGTGCCTGCCAGCACCGCTTGCTCCGGATGCACGCTGGCCGCGCGACGGCGGCGCTTGCGGTGATTGGTTTCGGCAAGATTGGCGAGCTCGAAATAAATGGCGAAAGCCTTGGCCACGCGATGCGCATCGTCGACGCCGAGCCGCTCGACGATTTGGCGAGCCTGTTCCATCCGTCCGGGCTCCGATTTACCCCGGGCAGCAGCACTGCCCTCGGCTTCGCCGCTAGCTCCAGCTCCCGCCGGCGTTTCGGCGCCGGTGATTTGTTCGCGATGCTGAATCAGCAGGCGGCGCAGTTGTTCTACGGTGTCGAAGAGGGCCGCGCCCGACTGCTCCACCAGCACCATCCCCAGCAACGTGCCCAGCGAACGGACGTCGCGGCGCAGCGGCGCTTCTTTCGACGCATCGCTGGTGCCGGCCGCGAGCTCGGCTAGGCGTGCCTGTTGGTCGTCGGAACTCCATAACGGGACGCTCGGCTGAGGCGGGTCAGGCATACACACCGTGAAGGAAACTTGGGCTGGGGATGGGGGTAAAAGCTTGCAGCGCAGCGGCGGAAAGACCGCCACTCGGTTTCAGCCGTGCGCCATCGCGAAAACTTACGCTAGCGCGGCTCGGCGAAATGATTCGCGTGTTCAAATGATTCTCGACTCCTCCAAGATACACCGATCCGCGCCGTGGTGACTAGCATTGCTCTGGGCGCAGGAGTTCTTGGTGGAGAGAGTTCCCCGCTTGGGCCCACGTAACCACAGTGGTTGTGCCACAAAACCTACGCTAAACTTCCTCCCAGCGCACCAATCGCTGAGTCGGAGTAGGGATCATGATTGCTCATGACCCCCTCCACGGATCCGGACCAGCGGATTTCCCGCATCCGGCTCTTGCCTTAGGTAACAACGCCCATGCGGCGCAAGGGGTATGGATGACAGATAGTAGGCAGAGGCAGCCAGCGAGTGATGAGCCGCCGCATACGATCCCCGAGGAGGAGGCCGTTCGGACTGCGCCGCGACAGCGCGCGATGCCAGAGCCAACCAACTCGGAACCGAAAGATCCGCAGCGCGTTGTGGTTCATGGGCACACCGTAATATCGCAGGTGTCCACGCACCACCGCTTGCCACCACTTGCCCCGTTCGGGAATGGGTTGGTGCATGCGTCGTTGAAGCTCGGCTTTCACCTCGTTCAACTTCGTCTGCAACCTTTTGCGGATCGTTGGCCGCAGCACCGTGAAGCGTCCATTACTCGTCTTCTTCCCACCTATATGCGTGAAGCCAAGAAAATTGAACGTCTCCGGTTTCCCTTCTCCACGCCACTGCCGTTGGTCGATCGCATACGGACCGAGCTCCAGCAGTCGCGTTTTCTCGGGATGCAGCTCCAGGTTGAACCTCTTCATTCGTTCCGTAAGTTCCGCCCGAAACCGATCGGCATCCGCTTTGCTGTTAAATCCAACCACGATGTCATCCGCGAATCGCACCACGATTACATCGCCATGCGCGCACTTCTGACGCCATGCTTGGACCCACAGATCAAATACGTAGTGAAGATAGACGTTCGCCAACAGCGGCGAGGCACTCCCGCCTTGGGGCGTTCCTTCCTCCACCCGTATTCGTTTCCCCTCCTCGAGCACGCCGGCGTTGAGCCATTTCTGGATCAATCGCACAACGCGCCGATCGGCAACCCGGTGTTCGACGAATTTCACAAGCCATTCATGGGAGAGCCCATCGAAAAAGCCTTGGATATCCAGATCGAGCACCCCGTTCACTTTTCTCGTCAGCAGTCCCGTGTAGAGCGCATCCAGCGCTTGATGTTGGCTGCGTCCTGGCCGGAACCCGTACGAAAATCCAAGAAAGTCCGTTTCGTAGATGGCGTTCATCACCTCGACCGCCGCGCGCTGGACGATCTTGTCTTCCAGCGCCGTTACTCCGAGCGGTCTTTGCCGCCCGTCGGCTTTGGGGATATACACCCTACGCACCGGCTTGGCTCGGTACGCTGCGCGCTTCAGCCGTTCGGAGAGGTCTTGGAGATTCTTGTCCAGTTCCTCGCCGTAATGCCGCCAAGGTACTGCCAGGCTGTCCGACTTCCCAGGTCCGTTCGTCATCGGCGTACGTCCTTAGACTTCCCGATGCGTCCCCAGGCTACTGCTACCCTGGGCGAACCTGGGTTCTCCCGGTTACCGAGCGAGGTGTCTGCGTACGTGCACGGGGTCTATGACCGCGCGGGACTCTGGCGCACCTCGCGATATCGGTGCACCCGATGGGGCCTTCCGCTTCTCCTTACAGCGTCGGCGTCCCGGAGTAAGTGTCTTCCGCCGCTGAATACCCGGCCCGCACGTTGCCCTGTCAACGCTTCGACGCCGCCCTGGCGGGCGGCTCCGCATGACTCGGGGCCGATGTGGGTCGCTAACTCACATTCGTATGACTTTTTCATTCACTACACCTCACCGGTTTAACCGGCGCACAAG